>Ga0265331_10002582_pt1 | contig 12175 bp, 5 predicted proteins | sample 41923metaG_FD_202088 | JGI IMG/M metagenome (GOLD analysis project Ga0265331, IMG submission 202088) | Rhizosphere microbial communities from Carex aquatilis grown in University of Washington, Seatle, WA, United States - 4-19-23 metaG | ecosystem: Host-associated > Plants > Roots > Rhizosphere >...
TGCCAGTGTCATGGCCGGCGTCGTAGCGACACGTATCCGTGAGGGCGTGCGCTCGGCGGCCGTGCTTGAGCCGGAGCGCTCTCTGCCGGAACCAGGCGAACTCGCGGACCTGGTGCAGCTCGCGAGCAGCGCTTTCTTCTCCGGCCATTTCCGGACCGCCGCGCTGGCGAGCGATCGTCTTCGGAGGAAGAATCCGAACGATCCCTCGGGCTGGTACTGGGCCGTACAGGCAAACCAGAGGCTGGGCGTGGCTGCGCTGGCGCGCGCGGCCGAGGTGGAACCGGATTCTCCGACAGTCCACGCTTTGCTCGGCGATTATTACCGGCGCCGGAGGATGTTCGACCAGGCCCGGGAGGAGTACTCAAAGGTGCTCGCCATCTCGCCGGATAGTCCCGCCGGCCTTGCCGGTCTCGCCTCAACCGATCTTGGCGACGGCAAGCTTGAGGCGGCTCGGGCAACTGCACAGAGAATCCTCAATCGAAACCCGGCGGACGCAGACATCAATCTCCTGATGGCGGAGATTCTGGTCGCCCAACACGAGGAAGAGAACGCCGAGCCATACCTGAAACGCAGCCTGCGCGTGCGTCCCGATCTCCTGCCTCACGTTCATGCGCTGCTCGGCCGAGTACTCGAGAAAAAGGGCAGGGAGAAAGAAGCGATCGAGGAACTCAAGCAGGGTCTCGCCAACGACGAGGATGGCAGCGTGTATTACCAACTCGCCCGTTTGTATCAGAGGATGGGCGACTCGAAAGCCGCCGAAGCGGCGTTTGAAAAATCCAAACAGCTCCGTGCCAGGCGCGATGATCTGGCTCGGAGGGCTCTGATGCCCGGTGACTAAGGCGCACGGAACGGCGCCGAGTCCGCGTTTAGCGCCAGGAACCAGCGGGATCCATTCCTTTATGCAGACGATACCGTACAGCAAGCGACTGAGCTATGCCGCGACGGACACGGCGGGACAACTCGTCTTTGCGGTGATCTCGAACTACCTGCTGTACTTCTACACCGACGTGTATGGCATCCCGGTGGGCATCGCCGGCACCATCCTGCTGGTCGCACGCTGCATAGACGGCGTGGATGCGCCGGTCTGGGGAATGATCCTGGACAACACCCGCAGCAGGTGGGGCAGGTACCGCCCATGGTTTCTCTGGCTTTCCATACCGTACGCCGTGTTCGGGGTCCTGACTTTCCTGACGCCCGATCTCGGTACTCACGCCAAGGTTCTGTATTCGGCCGCCACGTACATCGTGTGTGGCATCCTCTACACGGGAATCAACACGCCGGTGACCGCAATTCTGTCGTCGCTGACGCCGGACCCTGCCCAGCGAGTGCTGCTGACGACTTACCGGATGATCGGCTCGAAGGTGGGCGTGCTGATCGTGAGCGCCACGGCGCTTCCTCTCGTCGCCGTACTCGGGCATGGAAACGATAAGCGCGGATTCACGCTCACGATGCCCATTTTCGCGGCCGGTGCGGCACTGTTGTTCGTGATCGCATTCAGGAACCTCGAGGAAGTCGTCGAGGCACCCAGAAATTCGACACGGATACTGGGGGCGTTCGGCGCGATGGCGGGCAACTGGCCCTGGATCATCATAGCGTCGAGCAGCTTCTTATTCTGGGTCGCTTACATCTCCAGAGTATCCGCGCTCATCTACTACTTCACTTACAACCTGGGGCGCAAGAACCTCGTTCCGCTGGTCAACAGCCTGGACATCGTCTCGCTCACCGCCGTTGTCTTCCTGCCTTGGCTCTGCCGTTTCATTTCGAAGCGCAACTTGTGGGCGTGGGGACTAGCGGGGTCAATCGCCGGCCAGTTACTGATGTATCTGGGGGCGCCATCGCTCGCGGCGGTGCTGGCGGGCTGGGTTGTCGGGGCGATTGCGGGCGGAGTCGCCATGACCATGCCGTTCTCGCTCCTCTCAGATAGCGTCGATTACGGTGAGTGGAAGACGGGCATTCGAGCCGCGGGCCTGTTGACCGCGGTCGGCGCCGCATTCTGCTTCAAGGCGGGGAGTGGCATTGGCGGGGCGCTGCCTGCCTGGACCATGGCCGCTTACGGCTATGTTCCCAACGTGCGGCAGAGTGCCTCGTCGCTTGCGGGCATTGAGACCGGGTTCATCTGGCTGCCGGCGGCCTTCTTCGCGCTCGCCCTCGTGCCGGTTCTGTTCTATTCCAGGTACGAGGCGCTGGAGCGGCGGATCCAGCTTGAGTTGGAGCAGCGCCGGACGGTGGGTGCTGCTCTCGAAAAGGAATAACATGTTTCGACTTGAAAGCAAAGGTGAATCGGTCATCCTGGCTTCGGATAGCTCACGCCTGAGGATCGGCTTCGTCAGCGAGTCCATTGCAAGGGTGACCATGACCGGGAACCAGCCGTTTCAGCAGCGCGCCAGTCTCTCGGTTGTTGCGAACTCCTGGTACAAGGACTACTGGCTGGAAGAAGACGCGAGCACACTTCGAGTTGCCACAAACTTGCTTGCCGTGGAGGCCGACCGAAAGACAGGAGCTATCCGCTATTACGACAGCGAGGACCGCCTGCTGACGCGCGAGCCCGATCGCGGAGGCAAATGGCTGACGCCCAAAAAGATCTACAGAGACCGTTTCAGCGATGAGCTCTCTGTAGCCTCCACCACCGGGATCGACGGCGTCCGCGCCTCGGCCGCCGAATCGGAACGTGTTTTTGACCGGCAGGCTTTCGAGGCGAAGTTGGAGTTCGTGTTTGTCGAAGACGAAGCACTCTTTGGCCTGGGATCGCACGAGGAAGGATACGGAAACCTGCGCGGCAAGTCGAGAGAACTATACCAGCACAACCTGAAAGCTGTCGTGCCCTATCTCGTCTCCACGCGTGGATACGGAATTCTGCTCGACTGTTACTCTCTAATGACGTTTCACGACGACGCGCTCGGGTCTTACCTCTGGGCTGATGTGGTGGACGAGCTCGACTACTACTTTATCCGTGGCACGCGATTCGACGAAGTAACCAGGGGGTATCGCCAACTAACCGGCCAGGCCCCATTACCGCCGAAATGGTTCTTTGGGTACGCTCAATCCAAAGAGCGTTACGTGAGCGCCGAGGAACTCATCGACACGGTTTGCGAGTATCGCCGGCGTGACATCCCTTTGGATCTGATCATTCTGGACTGGAAGTCGTGGCCCTACGATGGAGGCTGGGGACAGAAATCGCTAGATCCGGTGCGGTTTCCCGCTCCCAAGGAACTGACCGACACCTTGCACACCGTGGGCGCCCGGCTCATGGTCTCGGTGTGGCCAACCATGACCGGCGAAGGTCCCGACCGGAAAGAACTGCTGCAGCGCGGCCTGATGCTTGGCAATCAAGCGACTTACGACGCCTTTCAAGAGGAGGCGCGGCGGTGCTACTGGGAGCAGGCAAACCGCGGCCTGTTCTCGCACGGCATCGACGCATGGTGGTGCGACTGTACCGAACCCTTCGAATCGGATTGGCGTGGCGCGGTCAAGCCCGAACCGCACGAGCGTCTGTCGATCAACACCGCGGAGGCGAAGCGATATCTCGATCCGGGCTATATCAACGCATTCTCGCTGCTGCATTCCCGCGGTATCTATGAGGGCCAACGCGGCGTGGCCGGAGACAAGCGCGTGGTCAATCTCACCCGATCCTCGTATGCCGGCCAGCACCGTTATGGCACGACGACCTGGTCCGGCGACATCTCCGCCACATGGGAGACCCTGCGGCGGTCCATCCCCGAGGGCCTGAACTTCTGCGCCGCCGGCGAACCCTACTGGACGGTGGATATCGGGGGATTCTTCATCAGGAACGATCCCGCATTATGGTTCTGGCGTGGCGATTATGATGCCGGATGCCGCGGGTTGACCGATGCCGCGGCGCTCGTGCCCGATCCGAAGGACACCGGTTGCACCGACCTCGGGTACTGGGAGCTATACACGCGTTGGCTGCAGTACGCGGCGTTTCTGCCGATGTTCCGTTCGCACGGTACGGACGCACCACGCGAACCGTGGCGCTTTGGCGAACCCGGCACCGAGTTCTACGATGCGATCGTCCACTACATCCGCCTGCGCTATTGTTTGTTGCCCTATATCTACTCGGTGGCAGCCCAGGTGACTCTGAATAGCTGGACGATGATGCGAGCGCTGGCGCTGGATTTCCCGGACGCCCGCAAGACCCACGATATCAGCGATCAATACTTGTTCGGTCCCGGCTTGATGGTGTGTCCGGTCACGACTCCCATGTATTATGGCCGGAACTCCGAGCCGATCACGGGAGCCAAGAAGAGCAGATCGGTGTACTTGCCCGCCGGCACCGGCTGGTACGATTTTTTGACCGAGACCTATTCTCGCGGCGGGAGGAGGGTCGAAGCGCCCGCGCCCCTGGACGTCATTCCCGTGTTCGCGCGCGCCGGCGCTATTGTGCCGATGTCGCCCCCCATGCAGTATGTGGATGAAGTCCCTGGCGCTCCGTATGAAATCCGGGTGTACTGCGGCGCGAGCGGCGCGTTCCCCCTGTACGAGGATGAGGGAGACAACTACAATTACGAGTGCGGCCGCTTCTCGATCGTGATGCTGACTTGGGACGAATTCGACGGCGAACTGACCATAGCGGCACGGATGGGCAACTTTGACGGGATGGTGACATCTCGCGAGTTTCGCGTCGTGTTCATTTCCAAGAGCGGCCGCAAGTCGTGCCGTGTGGTCTATAGCGGGGAGGAGATTCGGGTGCGTCCACGCGACGGTGAGGCAGACGCCGGAGGGCCGGGAGAGCAATGATACGAGTGCATTTCAGCAAAACAGCGCCGCGAGGATGCGTGCTCCTGGCCGCTCTGGCCGTGATCGCCCCCACCGGCACGGCGCAGACTGCGGCCGGCGCTGTCGAGTTCCACGTCAAGCCGGGCGGTGTCGGGCCCTTCACATCCTCCGATCCGTCGGTCAGGCCTCAGCCCGGTAAGCCGGGCAAGCCGCAATGGACGACGGGCGGCATCGAGCCGGGATTCTGGCTGTCGGGAGGCGGCACTGCGGAGCGGCCCTTTGCGACACCCTACCAGGCTCAACTGGCCGTTCGGGAGCTTTTGCGAACTAAGGGAATGCCGGAGGGCGGAATCCGGGTCGTTGTGCACGAAGGCCTATATCGGCTGACCGAGCCGCTGGAGTTTATTCCGGAAGACTCGGGTGCGCCGGAGAGACCTGTAGTCTACGCGGCGGCGCCGGGCGAGAAGCCCGTCTTCAGCGGCGGCTTACCGATCAACGGGTGGAGGAAGCCGAAAACAGCCACGCCAGGCCTGCCCGCGACCGCCATCGGGCACGTGTGGGTCGCAAAGGACCCGGAGGTCGGCGCCGCATCGCTCGACGTCCGGCAGTTGTACGTGAACGGCCGGAAGGCGGTCCGCGCCCGCAGTCCCAACGGCGACAACTTCGACCGGTTGGTCGAGTGGGATATCGTCAACCGCCAGGCAGTTGTTGACGCCAAGAACGTCGCCGAGTGGAGGAATTTGAAGCGCGTCGAAATGTTCCTGCGGCAGTCCTGGGTGGTCTCCTACCTCCGCGTTGAATCCATCGCGGTCGAGGGAACGCGGGCGCGCATCACCTTCCAGGAACCGGAGCGAACCCTGGTCTTCTCGCATCCCTATCCCTGGCCGCGGAACACCGACCCGTACCATTTCGTCAATGCCCTCGAGTTCCTTGACGAGCCCGGGGAATGGTATCTCGACTACAAGGCCGGACTCGTCTACTACTGGCCGCGTGTGGGCGAGGACATGGCAACGGCTCAGGTTGTGGCGCCGCGGCTCGAGACGCTGGTCAGCCTCCAGGGTTCGATGGATCGCCCGGTGCACGACATCGAGTTCAGAGGACTGGCGTTTGAGGACTCCACCTGGATGCGCCCGACGCAGGCAGGTCACGTGCCGCTCCAGTTGGGTCAGTACTTCGAGCAGCCCGCATACCGGATGCAGGGCGGCGTTCCGGAGGCGCCCACCCTCGACAACCTGGGCTGGACCGCCCGGCCACCCGCCGCAGTGTATCTCGCCGGAGCGAGCCGGATCCGGTTCGAGCGGTGCAGATTCCGGAACACGGCCTTCGCCGCCCTCGATCTGCACCACGCGACCCGCGACAACCGCATAGCCGGCTGCGTATTCCAGGGAATCGGCGGAAACGGAGTGCAGATCGGCCGGTTCTCCGAGCAAGGCCTCGAGGCACACCTGCCCTACCGCGTTTCCGACGAGCGCGAGCTTTGTCTGAACGACCGCGTCGCGAACTGCTATTTCCGTGACTGCGGCAACGAGGACTGGGGCTCGACCGCGATCGCGGCCGGTTATCCGCGCGGCCTCACCATCGAGCACAACGAAATCGTCGAGATGCCGTACTCCGGCATCAGCGTGGGTTGGGGCTGGACAACGCTCGAGAACGCCATGCGTGACAACAAGATCCTCTATAACCGCATCCACGACTACATGCGGCGCATGGGCGACGGCGGCGGCATCTACGCTCTCTCCAATCAGACGCCGTCGGAAATCCGGGGTAACTACATCTTCGATCTGCGCCGCTCGCCGACCGGCGACCCGAGTGCCATGATCTACCTGGACGAAGGCTCGTCGGGATTCCTCGTCAAGGACAACCTCACCGAGACCAACGTGTTTTTCAAGAACCGGAACGGCGAGGGCAATCGATGGGAGAACACCGGCACCGAAGGGCCCCAAGTGTTGAAAGGGCCGCCCGGCAGCGAGGGCGCAGCCGGCCTGGAAGCCGCGTTCCGCGACCTGCTCGAGTGAGCAACGGGACGCCGCCAGGCGCACGCACTTGTGCGACGCACTTGTGCGCCTGGCGCGCTGCGTTGAGCATTGATTAGCCTGAATCGGCGGTCCGTTCGGGTCAGCAACGATGACGAGGCGGCCCGCGTGATCTGCTGCTTCGTCGCAAATGAGAGGAGCCGATTGTGAAGCCACTTGATTTTTGCGGATCCGCCGTCGCTGCCCCGTATGGGCGCAAGCCGGCGACGGTTCAGACTTCGAACAAGTGCGTGAACTTTTTCGCCGCTACCGCTCTCTGGTTGGCCTTCTGCGCCGCCGGCGTGCGCGCAGCCGAGCAGAGGGTTGTTGCGCCCGGCGGCGGGCTGGCCGTTATCGTCTCCGACGATCACGGACTCGCTTACCGGGTCGAGGTCGGCGGCAAAGCCGTGCTGATCAATTCTTCACTGGGTCTCGAGTTCAAGGGCGGAGTGAAACTGGGCCCAGCGGCTGTCATCATGAGGGCGGAAAGATCCAGACACGACGGCAAGTGGGAAAACCGTCTCGGCAACAACCGTTTCGTCCGCGATCGTTGGAACGGAGTGCGTCTGACGCTGGAAGAACGTGGCGCCGAGCGCCGCTCGTTCGGGCTGATCGTGCGCGCCTACAACGACGGGATCGCGCTTCGTTACGACCTTCCTGAAAGCAGCGGCCTGGGGCATTTCGTCTTGACAAAGGAGCTGACGGAGTTTCGTTTCGCGGAGGACTATCGTTGCTGGGCGGGCGGAGAATCGCCCGCTGCGGAGGCCCGTTATCCGGAAACCAGACTCAGCGCAATCCCGTCCGGCGAGGCCGGTCTTCCCTTCAAGAGCATCTTGCCGTTGCTGGTAGAAACGCCGGCCGGCTACATCGCTGTCGCGGAATCCGATCTGCTGGATTGGGCCGGCATGTCGATCACCGGCAGCGGCACCACTTCGGTGAGGGTGACGCTCGACGCGCGTTCGGATGGAAACGGGTTGGTGCTTTCCTCCGTGCCACGCGTTAGCCCTTGGCGCGTTCTGATGTTCGGCCGGACGGCTTCCGGCCTTGCCGGTTCCGACCTGATCGCGAATCTGGCTACGCCCAGCCGGCTGGCGGGCACCTCGTGGGTCAAACCGGGAGCCTGCGCGTGGGATCCCTGGTGGACGGGGGTAAACCCTTACGATCCCGATCCCAGCCACACTGCCGTGCTGGCGCGAGGGACGACGGCGGCAGACAAGGAGTACATCGATCTGGCAAGCGAAATGAACTGGCAGTACCAGTTGATGGACTGGTTCTGGTACAAGAACATGACGCTCTACGACAAATCGCTCCACTCCACTCCCAATGCGGCGGCTGATTTCACGGACTCCGATCCCCAAATTGACATCCCCGAGTTGGTCCAATACGCGAAGTCGAAGAACGTGCGTCTGTTCATCTGGGCCCATTCTCTCGACGTCGAGACATTCGGGGTCGAGAAGGCGCTCGCGCGCTTCGCACAACAAGGATTCGCGGGAGTGAAGATTGATTTCCTCAACAGCCAGTCGCAGGAGACGGTTCAGTGGTGCGAGAGGGTCTTGTCGGCGGCGGCGAAGCTCAACTTGATGATCGATTTCCACGGAACGTACAAACCGACGGGCATGGCACGCACGTACCCCAACTTCATCACGCAGGAAGGCGTGCTCGGAAACGAATACTACAAACTCCCCGGTAACCAATGCACGCTGGAACACACGATCACGCTGCCGTTCACCCGCGCCCTGCTCGGCCCGATGGACTTCACGCCCGGCGGTTTCCTGAATCGTGCGCCGAAGGACTTCAAGATCGCCGCGCCAGCCGAGGTTATGGGCACACGGGCGCGGCAATTGGCGATGACGGTCGTTTATCCGAGCCCGCTGACGGTGCTGTGCGACAGCCCGAAGAACTACCGCGGACAGCCTGGAATCGGGTTCCTTCGCAACCTGCCGACCGTGTGGGATCAGACCGTGGTGCTCTCGGGCGAAGTCGGCCGCTCCATCGTGATCGCCCGCCGTTCGGGCGAGCGCTGGTATCTTGCGGCGATGAATGGCGACGAAGCGGTGCAATTGCCGGCGCGGCTGAAGTTCCTCGGCAAAGGCCGTTGGACGCTGCGCGGCTTCGCGGACAAAGCGGACGGATCCGATTACCAAGCCGTGATCGAGTCCACGCGCGACGTCGACGCGAAATCCGTGGTGCCGCTTTCGCTCGTTCCGGGCGGCGGTTTCGCCGGGATTATCAACCAGGCGAAGTGACGCGGGAAATCCGCAGGGCTGGGCGACATTGACTGAATGGCGCCCTTTATAACGGTGACTGTACCGTTGACTGCCGCGCGCGGTGCTTGCTATGATCGGCACGCGACGACAATCAATCCGAGACGGCGGCGCGGGGCGTGTTATCTGCCGCCTCGCGAGGATGACAGGAGGCAGCTATGCAACGACGTGACTTTTGCAGGTTCCTCGCGACTACGGTGGCATCGAATGCCGTGCCAGGCTTTGTTCAGGCCGCTCAAGAGAGCCAGTCGGCCTTGCCTGACGGATTCGGCAAGTACACCCACGACTATGCACAGTTCTGCGCTCTGCCGCCAGAGAAGAGGATCTTCTATCGCTTGAGCGGCGACAGAATCGTCGAAGCCAAGGCGGCTGACCAGACAGGGAAACCGACTGTGTGGGGCGAACCGGGCGCGCTGCCCATTCCGGGCGGCTCCTGGGATGGTGTGCCGATGGAATCCCCGATCCCGAATCTCGCGGGAGAGGGCCCATACAAACCGGCTTGGGATTCGCTGCTTGAGTACGACGCGCCGGAGTGGTACCGCGATGCGAAGTTCGGCATCTGGGCCCACTGGAGCCCGCAGTGCGTGCCCGAGGACGGTGATTGGTACGCGCGCAACATGTACGTCGAGGGCCAGCCGCAGCACAAGTATCACCTCGAACATTACGGGCCGCCCTCGCGCTTCGGATACAAAGACCTCTGCGCGCAGTGGACGCTGCTCAACTGGGAACCCGACGAACTCATCACGCGCTACAAGAAGGCTGGCGCGAGGTTCTTCATTGCACTTGCCAATCATCATGACGGCTTTGACGCGTGGGACTCGAAGCATCACCCGTGGAACGCCGCCGCGATTGGTCCGCATCGCGATGTGGTCGGCACATGGGCCGCCGCCGCGAGAAAGCAGGGGTTGCGGCTCGGCGTCACGGTTCACCAGGCGCGCAACTGGTGGTGGTTTCAGCCTTCCCATGACGCGGACAAATCCGGTCCGCTGGCCGGCGTTCCTTCCGACGGCGAACTCACCGCCGCCGGGGGCCGGGACCAGTGGTGGCAGGGCCTCGATCCGCAACGCCTCTACGGCGTGAAGCACCCATCCGATGCGCTGCCCGACATCTCGTACGTCAAGGACTTCTACGACCGCACCCGCGACCTGATCGATCAACACGATCCCGACCTGCTCTACTTCGACAATTCGCTGCTGCCGCTGGGCTGGGGCGGGATGAATATAGGCGCGTACTTCTACAATCACAACCTCAAGACCCGCGGCAAGTTGGAAGCGGTCTTGAACGGAAAGGACGTTCCCGACCGGCTGGCCAAGGCCCTGGTCGCCGACTACGAGCGCGGGATCACCCCCGGGATTATGCCGCATGCCTGGCAGTCGGAGACCTGCATCGGTGAGTGGCACTATCGTCGCGGCCTGTACGAAAAGCCAGGTGAATACGGCGGCTATCTCCCGCCGCGCGATGTCATTCTCTGGCTCATCGACTCAGTCAGCAAGAACGGCACCTTCGTGCTCAACATCCCGGGCAAGCCTGACGGCACCATCGACAGTAAGGAAATCGCCGTGCTCGACGGCGTAACCGCGTGGATGGAGGTTAATGGCGAGGCTATCTACGAGACTCGGCCATGGAAGATCTATGGCGAAGGCCCTCACAACGTGAAGAGCGGTCCATTTCAGGGGAACAGCATCAGCAGTCTCGGGCCCCAGGACATCCGGTTCACACGCAACAAGGCGAACACTGTGGTCTACGCAATCGTGCTGGGCTGGCCGACGGAAGCAGTCGTCGTGCCCTCGCTGGGATCTTCCGCCTCGACCCAACCAGGGAAGGTGGCCAGGGTAGAGCTCCTCGGAACGGGTGAAGGCGTGAACTGGAAGCAGAATGCCGACGGCCTCCGGGTCGAGCTTCCGAAGCAGTATCGACCGAAGGTTGACTACGCGGCAGCGCTGAAAGTGAGCATCGCCTGATCTGGGGGAGGCGCACATCTGTGCCTAAGCCGGCCAGGCTGCGCGCGTTTGCGACATGGACTCGTCATTTGACGAGCGCATCAGCCGCGTTGGCCGCCAGGATCCACTTGGCGGCGACGTTGATGATGTATTCGTCTTCGAACCAGAGGAACCCGAAGTCGTCGATGCACTCCGGGAAATCCGGCTGGATCAGAATGTAGCCCGGAATCATGCCGCCGGGGATGAACGTTCCATCGGCGCGGTTGTTTCCGTAGGCCTTCAGCTTGGAAACCGTCCCCACCGAGGAGATGTAGGAAGTGCTCGACACCGGATGCGTTCCCAGGAGATAGTTCGCCGCCCGCAGCGTGTAGTCCGTGCCGACGATCTCCGGGTATGCTTTGTGCAGGAAATACATCCGCACGCCGAGTTCGGCCACCGAGAGCGAACCACCCCAAGTGCGCAGGCTGGGAGGCACGCCGAACGGAGTCTTGGCCAGTTCGGCATCCAACTCGACTACGTAAGATTTGACCACCGATTCAAGCTGCTTCTTGAACTCCGCATCCATGTAGGGCAGGGCGCGCACGGCCGTCCAGCCATTGAATCCGAACCGCTGCCTGATTGTGGGGAACAGCTCCAGGATGCGCTCCTTGTAGGGCGCGGCGCCATTCGTGGTGATCAACAACTCCAGCGCGGCGTTCCAGTCCATGGCCCCGCCCATTCCCTGAGGTCCGTAGATTCCCATGCCTTGGCTGGGGGGCGGATTCGCGTGTTCCTCGTCCCACAGCTTGACGGCGGTATCCAGGCACTCTTTGGCCAGCGGGTCGTCCCAGCCTTTGAGCACCCGCGCCGCCGCGGCCAGCGATGCCGTGGCGCCGTATTGCAGGTACGCATTCCTGGTGGTGAAGGCCCAGCGGTCATCCGGCTTGCCGGAGAAGTTCCCCTCCACCTCGTTGGGCCCGAGCTTCTCCGAATAGAGCCGTCCATCGGTATTCGATGCGGCATCTCCCAGGTGCGTGTACTGCCGCAGAGTGGGCTCAATGATACCCATGATCGGGTGGCCGAAGGCCTTGGTCTGCGCCAGCACCTGCAAGACCCCGTGCTTGACCTGCTGAACCGCGTCCGGGACTCCGTCGGGCCGGTGCATCTCCACCTCGCGCGCCGTCTCATCCACCGTAAGCTGGTCCCAGCTGAGGTCGAACTCCTGGTATCCCAGAGCCAGGTCCTG
>Ga0265331_10002583_pt1 | contig 12175 bp, 7 predicted proteins | sample 41923metaG_FD_202088 | JGI IMG/M metagenome (GOLD analysis project Ga0265331, IMG submission 202088) | Rhizosphere microbial communities from Carex aquatilis grown in University of Washington, Seatle, WA, United States - 4-19-23 metaG | ecosystem: Host-associated > Plants > Roots > Rhizosphere >...
GGATGCGGTTGAGGCGCACTACCTTGCCGGGATTCTTGATGCTCTTGCGGGCGTCCGTGGGGTAGCAGTGTTCGTAGAGGGGCACGCCACCGCCGATGCAGAGCGGCAGGTCGAACTGCGTCGTCTGGTAGTTCTTCGGCATGTCCGGATAGAAGTAGTTCTTCCGGTCCCACTTTGAAATTTCCGGGGAACCACAGCCGAGCAGCAGGCCGGTGAGCAGGGTCTTCTCAATCGCCTCGCGGTTCAGGACGGGCAACGCGCCGGGCAAACCGAGGCAGACCGGGCAGGTGTTCGTGTTCGGATCTTCGGCGAACGAGGTGCGGCAGGCGCAGAACATTTTGGTGTTCGCCTTGACCTGGCAGTGGACTTCAAGGCCGATGGTGACGAGATAAGCGGACATGAGAAATGAGTGGAAAGTGGGCAAAGGGAAGTGGAAAGAGGAGGGCGAGGTGCCGGCGCGTCAAGGTTTGCTGATGGTGACAGTGTACCGAACCGGAGGTGGAAACCTGTGGGAATCCCGGTTCCCGGGCTTCCAAATCTCCGGCTCACGCAGTTCCACCGTCCCTCCTTGTTCGATCAGTTCGCGGGGATAGACGGATTGGTACTTTCCAACTGAAACCGAGCCAAATGCTCGCGGGAGGTTCATGCGGCATTTTCCGTTTCGATCCAGGCGAGCGAACGCAATCCTCGGATAGGGAGGAAGATCGAGTTCCGACCTAAACGGGGCAAATCTGATGTCCAGGCTTGATACGGGTCGACCGGTGTGAGGATCGCTCACTTCTACCAATCGATCTCTCTGCGGGGGCAGGGCGCAGGAGGAGAGGCCAAGCACAGTAACCAAGAGGAAGTGGCGGAGTAAATGCATGGCGTTGAGTGCGGCTAAACTTGGAGCTGTGCGGGAGGCCGAGAGGCAGAAGACGTTTGATTCCCGACGTCCTCCGTCTTTTGAGATGCTTCTTGGATGCTCTCGTTCGAGACTTTCGGAAATCGTGTAGGTCAAAGATCCAGCTTGGACAGAACCTCGCGCACCTTTGGATCGCTCAAGGCTCGGTTGATGTCGGGATGGTTGAGGAGAGAGCCGTATTGCTTGTCCTTGGCGAGGCCTTTGAGACGGGTTTCGTCCACAACGATGGCCTTCAGGACCGGGCCCTCGATCACGGGGATGGCCTTGGGCGGGACGTCATTGTCGGCCTTGGCGGTGATGAGCTTCGCGAGCGTGAGTCGGAGCTTGTCGTGGGTCAGTTCGTCGAGCTTGGCCATCCAGTCGGCGGGAATATTGACGTCAAGGGTGCGCTTGAGTTCCTCGGCGGTCTTGGCCCACTCCGGTCGTTTCGTGGCCATGCCGCGATCACCAAAGGAGCGCAGTTCCCCGAGGCTTCCGACGTGCTGGACGAGCATGACTCCCGCAGCGCAGACCAAGGCGGCGGGGATCAAGGCGAATGGCAAACGCAGCACGCGCGAGAACAGCGACATTTTCGGACCCTCTCCCTTGGAAAAGGGCTTCAGCACGAAGTTGGTGAGGATGCGCAGGACCAGAAAGGTGATGAGACCGGCGGCGACCGGCCATGCAACGTCGAGCCACGGCATGGGGTGGCCCGTGTATTTGATGGCGATCCCGGAGGATTCGCGCCAGGCCCACAGTCCCACATACACGGCGAAGGCGAGGGTCGCGGAACCCACCAGGATCCGCGCCAGACCCCGGATGAATACCATCACCGCGCAGACGAGAAAGATGACCAGGGCCGCCGTGCCGAGGCTGATTTGAGGGACCCCGCTGGTGCGAACGGAGTCGAGGAGGTGTTGGAAATCCATGAAAAGTTTGTTGGTTTTCAGTGTTCAGTTTTCAGCAAGAACACGGAGTAGAGCTCAACCGTTCTGGGCGCGCTGGCGGAGGAAATGGTCGATGAGCACAAGGGTGGCCATGGCCTCGACCATGGGGACGGCGCGGGGGAGGACGCAGGCATCGTGGCGGCCGCGTCCCTGCAATTCCGTGTTTTCCCCGGTAGAGGTGACCGTTTCCTGGGAGGACATGATGGTGGCGGTCGGCTTAAAGGCGACCCGGAATACGATGTTTTCTCCGTTGGAAATGCCACCCTGGATGCCGCCGGAGCGGTTGCTGGTAGTGCGGACCTTGCCATCGACCATGCGGAAGGGGTCGTTGTGCTCGCGACCGGTGAGCAGGGTGCCGGCGAATCCGGATCCAATCTCGAAGCCCTTCGTCGCCGGGAGTGAGAGCATCGCCTTGGCCAGATCTGCCTCCAGCTTGTCGAAAACCGGTTCGCCCAAGCCGGGAGGGCAGCCGCGGATCACGCATTCCACCACGCCACCGACCGAATTGCCATCGGCCCGGACCTCCTTGATGCGCTCGATCATCGGCTCAACCATCGCCGGATCGCCCGTCCGCACGATGTTTGATTCGATCGTTTGAAACGCCACGGTCTCGGGATCCACGGTGGCATTGAGGTCATGGATGGACTTGACCCAGGCGAGGACTTCGATGCCGGGGTGGAGGGCTTTGAGGACCTCAGTGGCGACCGCGGCAGCGGCCACCCGGCCGATGGTTTCGCGGGCGGAGGCCCGGCCACCGCCGGACGGGGCGCGGAGGCCGTATTTGGCGTCGTAGGTGTAATCGGCGTGGGAGGGGCGGTATTTCACCGCCATCTCATCGTAGGCCCCGGGCCGCTGGTCGGTATTGCGAACCATGATGGCGATGGGTGTGCCGAGGGTGACGCCGTCGTGGGTGCCGGAGAGGATTTCCGCGGTGTCGGCTTCCTTGCGCGGGGTAACGATCTCGCTCTGGCCTGGCCGACGGCGGTCGAGTTCGCGCTGGATGTGGGCTTCGGTGAGCGGAATGCGCGGTGGGCAGCCGTCGATGATGACCCCGACGCCGCCGCCATGCGACTCGCCGAAGGTGTGGATGCGGAAAATGTGGCCGAAGCTGGACGACATGCGCGGGAGCCTAGGAGGGGGAATCGCGCCAGCCAAGAGCGAATGGTCGTCAGACAGAGGTCATCGGGCATCGGAGAAAAGGTCCGATCCGCGACTCTTCCCGATGACTGTTGACCAAGGACCGCTGTCCATGATGTGACAAAACCGACACTTGAAAGGGGGTGAGTCTGTGACGGCGGTTGGGGTATGCGTCACGTGCCATGCGAATTGACTTCGTGACCGACACCTTTCCGCCGGATGTGAATGGAGTGGCCATGACGCTGGGACGCCTCAGTGAGGGCCTCCGTCGGCGCGGCCATCGCGTTCACGTGATTCGGACCGGAGAAGGCCGACCGGGCGAAACGGTGGCGGCCTCGGTGGCGCTGCCGGGTTACAAGGAGGTCCGAGTTGGCTTGCCCGGTCCCTTTCGCCTGCGGAAGCGCTGGCTGAAGCGGCGGCCGGATGCGGTCTATGTGGCCACGGAGAGTCCGCTGGGGGACTCGGCGGTGAGGGCGGCGAAGGCCCTCGGCATCCCGGTGATCGCGGGGTTCCACACAAATTTCCACGAATACATGAGCCAGTATCGCCTCGGTGGCCTGCAGTCAGCAGCCAAGGCGTATCTGAAACGCTTCCACAGCCGGGCCGATTGCACGCTGGCTCCCTCTGCGGAGGTGGTGGAGGCCCTGAAGGCGGATGGGTTCCACGAGGTGCATCTGCTCGGGCGCGGGGTGGACACGGAGTTGTTTCATCCGGCGAAGCGCTGCGAGACCCTGCGGTCGGAGTGGGGTGCGGTGTTTGGCGCGCCCGTGCTCCTGATCGTCGGCCGGGTGGCGGCGGAAAAGAACCTCGATCTGGCCATGGAAGCCTTCGCGCAATTGTCGGCCAAGCTCCCGGCCCTCCGTTGCGTGGTGGTGGGGGATGGACCGATCCGAGAGCGTCTGGCCCAGGCGCATGGGCGGGTCGTGTTCGCCGGAGTCCAGACCGGTGAAGACCTCGCGCGCCATTACGCCTCGGCGGACGTGCTGCTTTTTCCGAGTGAAACGGAAACCTTCGGCAATGTCCTGCTGGAAGGCCTGGCCAGTGGGTTGGTCACGGTGAGCTATGATTACGCCGCCGCCGCGAAGCATGTGCGCCACGGGGAAAATGGCATCAAGGCCGTAAAGGGCGATGCTGAGGATTTCCTCGCTCGGGCGGGTGAAGCGATCGAATTGGCCCGCCATGAGTCGCTGCGCACCGAGGCCCGCCTCACCGCCGAGACACTTGGCTGGGAGCAGGTGGTGACGTCGTTCGAAGAACGGATCGCGGCGCTTGCCGGTCAGTCGCCACCGTTGATTCTTCCGCATCAGGTGCCATCGAAGCGTCCGAAGCTGCACTGCCGCACGGTCTTCCTTTCCGACATTCATCTCGGCACGCCGGACAGCAAGGCCGCGGAGGTCACTCATTTTCTGAAGCACCTGCACTGCGAGAAATTGGTGCTCAATGGCGACATCATCGACGGCTGGGCGCTGCGCCGTGGCGGCCGCTGGCGTGGGCGGCACAGCCGCTTCATCCGCAAGGTGCTGAAGATGATGGAGAAGGAAAAGACCGAGGTCATTTACCTGCGCGGCAATCACGATGACATCCTCGAACGCTTCCTGCCCCTGGCCTTCGGGAGACTCAAGATCTGCAAGGAGCACATCCACACCTCCCTCAATGGGAAGCGCTACCTGGTCGTGCATGGCGATGGATTCGACAGCGTCTCCACCAACCACAAGTGGCTCGCGGTGCTGGGTTCCGTCGGGTACGACGCGCTGCTGAACATCAACCGCCTCTACAACCGCTGGCGCGCCTGGCGCGGCAAGGAGTACTATTCCCTTAGTAAAAAGATCAAGGCCAGGGTGAAGGGCGCGGTCAGCTTCGTGGACCGCTACGAGCACCAGCTCCAGGAACTGGCGCGTCACAAGAAGTGCGACGGCATCCTCTGCGGTCACATCCACACGCCCGAGGACAAGCAGGTGGGGGAAATCCACTACCTCAATTCCGGCGACTGGGTGGAGAGCCTCACCGCCATCATCGAGCATCTCGACGGGCGGATGGAACTGGTGGAATACCGGAGTTTCATGGAGAAGCTCGGCGGGTGGATCGAGCCCGTGGATTTCGATGAAGCGGCGGCTTGAAAAAACCCAGGAGACTGTCATCTCCACGAATATAGGTCCCATGTGTCCTATAGGACCTATTTGAGGGCCCGATTCGCCCGAGGCCTCGCAGGCGTAGGATTATTGCGGCTGATCCGAACTCCTGAGCTGGATGTCTCCGATCTCCACATGAGGCGGGGCCTCGAGAATGGTGAGGATGCAGTAGGCCACATCGGTAGGCGTGAGCATCTTCATGTGGGCGCGGATGCCCTTGAGCGTCTCCTCGCGTCCGAGGAAGTAGGTTTCCAGCAAGGGGGTATCGACGAAGCCGGGTGACACGCTGGAGACCTGGATCGCGGAATTCGCCGCCTTCAGCTCGTGCCGCAGGGCATCGGTGATGGCGCGGACGGCGAACTTGGTGGGGGAATAGAAGCCCCCGGTCGGCGGGACGCGATGGCCGCTCATCGACGAAACATTGACGATCCGGCCGCCGGACACCGGGAAGTGCCGGAGCGAAAGCTGGCAGCAGAGGGTGAGCGCGAGCACGTTCACCCGCCACATTTCCTCCCAGTCGGAGGGGTTGCCGTCGGTGATCCGGGCGAGGTGGGCGATGCCGGCGGAGTTCACCAGGGCGTCGATGCGACCGAGACCGCGGAAGATCGTCGAAATTTCGTCCCGCTGGGACAGATCCGCCACGATCGGGCTCACGTCCTCGGGCAGGGCCGAGGGACGGCGGGTGACGCCAAGGACATTCGCGCCCCGGAAGACGAGCTGTTCGCAGAGGGCGCGGCCAATGCCGCTGGAGGCACCGGTGACGAGGATGGTCTGACCTTGGAGGGGTGACATGAAATCGGAAGGCGGACGCAGGCGTCCGGGGTGCGAGGGACTCTAGAAGATGGAGCGCCGGGCGCAAGGAGGCGGAAAGGAAATCTTCCCGCCCGACGAAGCTTGAGGAGACCCTGGGCTGGTGGTAAAGCCGCATTGCCGATGAATCCCACCCCCTCGCCGCGGCCTCGTATTTTTGTCTCCGCGGTCAGCGCGGAGTTCAAGAGCGTGCGGCGGAAGGTGGATGAGGCGCTGCGATTTCTTGGATACGAACCGGAGTCGATGGACATCTGGGGGACGGAGTCCGGGGATTTGCGGCAGTTGCTGAGCGACAAGATCAATGGCTGCGAGGGGCTGGTGCAGATCGTGGGCGAAGGCTATGGAGCGGAGCCGCCGGACATCGATCCAGCGTATGGGCAGATTTCCTACACGCAGTTCGAGTTCCTGTATGCCCAGGCACAGGGGAAGCAGACCCATCTCATCTTCGCGGGCAAGGAATGCCACCGTGACCGGCCGGTGGCGGAGCTGGATCTGCCGGTCGATGCGAATGAACCCGATCCGGCAGGCTACCAGAAGCTGCGGAAGGACCTGCAGGCGGCTTATTGGAAGAAGCTGTGGCGGGGGGCTCACCTCTATCACACGGTGGCCAATGACATTGAATTGGAAAACGCCATCCTGAAGCTGCGGAACGATTCGGACGCGCTGCGGCAGGAATTCCGCCAGTGGCAGGCGAACCTGATGGAGAGCCAGCGGGACCTGCTGGCCGGGCAGAAACAGGCGGCGGTCCATTCGCGAAAAGCCCTCTGGATCACGCTGGCCGCGCTGGGCGGGTTGCGGTGATCGGAGTGGGGGCCGCAGTGCTGTTGCGGCAGCAGGGGAAGGCCGATGTTGGCAAGGTTCAGGCCGGGCAGGAGCAGTTGCTGGCCTATCAGACGGATCTCGATACCCAGGCGGCTACCGCGCGTGCGCGGGCGATGCGGGATTACCACACGCGCAAGGATGAGCTTTCCAAAGCGGCCGGTGCGGAGGCAGGCGAGGCCTTGCAGGCGCTCGAGGCCGAGCATCAGGCGCGGCTGGCTTCGATCGATCGCCTGTTTGAGACGCTGCGGGTGGGCTATGCGGCCGGGGAGATCGATGACATCACCCGCGGATTCCAACGAATCCTCAACGACAAGGGGATCGATGCCGCGTTGGCGTTTCTGGAAGGCAAGCAGGCCCTGCAGTTGCAGCGGGCGGAGGCTCATCTGGCGAAGCGCGAGGAAGAGGAGCAACAGGCCCGGACCGCGCTGAGATCGTTCCTCGTGGCTGCCCAGGCCGCGACGGTGGATGGCCGTAATGACAAGGCGGCGGAGCTCTACGAAAAGGTGCTGAAACTCGATCCGGATTGGAGCGAGGCGCTGGTCGCGGCGGTGTGGTTTTACAACGGCCGGTCGGAATTCGAAGGCGAGCACGGGTCGTTGACCCAGGCATTCAAGGCGGCGGAGATGGCCCTGTCGTATGGTGAGCGTCTCGGGAAGGTGGAGGGAGGCAACCGAGCGTTGTGGAGCGCCCGATTGTTCATGGCGGACCTCTTGGTCAAGCGCAGGGGAGCCGGAGACGTCGACGCCGCGCTCGCGTACTATCGGCAAGGGCTGGAGGTTGCGGACGAGGGTTTCAAGAAAGCACCGCAATCGATCGAGGCGATACGGGATGTGGGAATCAGCCTCGACCGGCTGGCAGATTACCTGATGACACGCAGCGCGCCGGGCGACCCGGCGTTGATCTACGGTTATTACCAGCGTGCCCTGACGCTGACGGAGGAGTGGCTGAAATTGCAGCCGGGCTCGATGGAGGCGACGCGGAACCTATCGGTCTCGCTCAACCGACTAGGTGATTTCCTGAGTGCCCGAGGAGGCGCCGGGGACGCCGAGGCCGCGATGGGGGATTACCAACGCGCCCTGGCGTTGAAAGAGTCGCTGCTGGCGGCCGATCCGAAGTCGACATTCGCGATCCGTGATCTGGCCCTCAGTGTGAACAAAGTCGGCGATGCCTTGCTTTCCGGGGGCAATGCGGATGGGGCGTTGACCCATTACCAGCGCGGACTGGAGCTGAATGAGGAGGTGCTGAAAGAGACCCCGAAATCGGCGCAGGCGGCGCGCGACGTTTCGGCGAATCTCGACCAGCTGGGGCATTTCCTGATCACGCGGAATGGAGAAGGGGATCTGGCCAAGGCTTCCGGGTATCAACGGCTGAGCCTGGAAATCTCGGAACGCCTCCTCAAGGAGAACCCGCAGTCCGGTGAGGCGGAGCGGGATGTTGCAATCAGCCTCAACCGGCTGGGAGACATCCTGGCGAAGGGTGGACCGCCCGAGGCGGTCGAGGCGAAAAAATACTACGAACGTAGTTTGGGCATTTCCGAATCGCTGGTGGCGCGTGATCCCCAGTCCGCAGTGGCCAGGCGGGATGTGACCATTGGATTGAACCGGCTTGGGGACCTGTTGGCTAAAAGTCCGGCCGACTCCGACCGGCAGGCGGCCCGGAAGAATTTCGAACAAAGTGTGGAAATTACCGATGAACTCTTGAAGGCAAACCCCGGGTCGGTTGCCGCGGCCAAGGATGCATTCCTGAGCCACCTCAAGCTGGCATCCCTGCTCCAGAGCCAGGGCAACAAGGAGGTTTCAGAGCAGGAATACGCGGCGTGCTTCGGAATCCTGGAAGACCTGGTCAAGAGCGGGAAACCGCTGGATGCGGGGATGAAGAATGCTTACGAGTGGCTGAAAAAGCGGTCGAAGTGACTGAGGAGAAGAGATGTTTCCGTCCCTTCACTTCGAGGCTCAGTTCAGCAAGGCGTTATTCCAGATTTATTTTCAGCTCGGATTTCTCGGCAATCATCTTCTTGATTACCAATGTCCTCGATCCGTCGGCATTCAACTGCAAAACATACAAGCAGGCATGTGTTTGAGGTTCCGACCTGATCAGTAAGTCCCCTTTGTCGCCATACATGCTATTCCCTCCCTCGGTCAGTTCCTCTTCTTTTCTTTTGTTCCAGCTCACGCCAATTTTTCCAAAGGGCTTTTGTGAGAAAACCATGATTGTTTTAGCTCCGCCCCATTTTTCGCCAATCGTCAATTTTTCATAAACCGGGTCTGAATCCGCTCCCACCAAAATGAGGTATTTTTTCTCCTCCGGCCCATTTTTAGCAACTATTGCGTGAGCTGAAAAAATCACGAGGATTATCCCAACTAGTAGAATTGCCAAGTTCGCTACACGATGGCCCTTCATCTATTTCCCCATTCCTTGTTCACTTCGCGGCTGCCGGGACCGACGCGGCTTCGTGCTTCTCTTCGGCTTCTTCCAGGGCCGCACGTTCGCGGGCGATCACGCGGACGAACTTCGAGGCGGCGTTCTGCCAGTCGGCGAGAAGGTCCTTGGCACGCTTGCTGCCGGTCTTCTCGTGATGCAGTTCGATCAGGCTCTTCAGTTCGGCCAGGTCGGCCTCGCGCTTCATCGGCAGGGCCACGACCATTTCCGAGTTCACGCGGGAGTAGAAGCGGTCGTCGATGTCATAGACATAGGCGGTGCCGCCGGACATGCCCGCGCCGAAGTTCTTCCCGGTCTTGCCGAGGATGACGACGGTGCCGTTGGTCATGTACTCGCAGCCATGCTCGCCGCAGCCTTCGATGACGGTGGTGGCACCGGAGTTGCGCACAGCGAAACGTTCACCCACGCGGCCATTGAAGAACGCGCGGCCGCCGGTGGCGCCGTAGAAGCAGGTATTGCCCGCGATCGAGTTGGTGGCAGCTTCGAACTTCGCATCATCGGAGACGCGGATGATGATTTCGCCCGCCGCCATGCCCTTGCCCACGTAGTCGTTGGCCTCGCCGATCAGCTCCAGCTTGATGCCCTGCACCAGGAAGCAGCCGAACGATTGGCCGGCAGTACCACGGCAGGTGATGTGGATCGAATCCGCCGGCAGTCCGCGATCACCGTAGGTTTCGGCAATGCGTCCGCTCAGGCGGGTGGCAATGTTGCGGTCGGTATTGACCACGTCATAGTCCAGTGAAACAGCGGCGCGGTCCGGCAGCAGCAGCAGGGCCTTGGCCACTTCCGGCGGCACCGAATCGGCTCCGTATTCCTGAGTCTTCGCGGGCTCGGCGCCCGTCACGGCCTTCACCAGGTCGTTGAGGATTTCGAGGTCGAGCGCATGCTTGGCGATGCCGTCGTTGCGCTCCTTGGTGCGGATGCGGGAAATCGTTTCCGGTGCCACGCCGAGGGATTCCGCCAGCGTGGGAATCACATCCTTGAGCAGCGGCTTCAGGTCGAGGGCGTTGGCCTTCGGGTGATCGGGGATGTGGCGCTGGGTCAGATACTCGGAATGGCCGATCATCTCATCCAACGAGCGGACGCCGATGGAGGCCATGATTTCGCGAACCTCCTGCGACACGCCATTGAAGAAGTTGATGACCATCTCCGGCGTGCCCTTGAACTTGGCGCGGAACTTCGGATCGGTGGTGGCGATGCCGACCGGGCAGTTGTTCAGGTGACACTTGCGGACATACACGCAGCCCATGGCGACCATCGCGATCGTGCCGAAGTTGAACTGCTCGGCACCCAGCGCGGCGGCGATGACGACATCGCGGCCGGTGCGCAGGCCGCCGTCGGTGCGGACGGTCACCCGGTTGCGCAGGTTGTTGATCAGCAGCGTCTGCTGGGCCTCGGCCAGGCCGAGCTCCCACGAGGAACCGGCGTGCTTGGTGGAGGACAGAGGCGAGGCGCCGGTGCCGCCTTCGTGGCCCGAGATGAGGATGTTGTCGGCGGAGGCCTTCGCCACGCCGGCGGCCACCGTGCCGACGCCGGACTCGGCGACGAGCTTCACGGTGATGCGGGCGCGCGGATTCACTTCCTTGAGGTCGTGGATGAGCTGTGCCAGGTCCTCGATACTATAGATATCGTGGTGGGGCGGCGGTGAAATGAGCTGCACGCCGGGCTGCGTGTTGCGCAGGCGGGCGATCAGCGCGTTCACCTTGTGGCCGGGAAGCTGGCCGCCTTCGCCGGGCTTCGCGCCCTGCGCCATCTTGATCTCCAGTTCGTCCGCATTGACCAGGTAATAGGCCGAGACGCCGAAGCGGCCGGACGCGATCTGCTTGATGTAGGAACGGGCAAAGTCGCCGTTCGGATATGGCTTGTAGCGCACCGGATCCTCCCCGCCTTCACCGGAGTCGGACTTGCCGCCGATGCGGTTCATCGCGATCGCCAGCGTTTCGTGGGCCTCGGGCGAAAGCGCTCCGAGCGACATCGCCGCCGTGGTGAAGCGCTTGCGGATCGACTCGATCGACTCCACCTCATCGATGGAAATCGCCCCCGACTTCGCGGGCACGAACTCGAACAGGTCCTTGATCGCGACAGGTGAGCTTTCGAGCGTGACCTTGACGTAGTCGTCGTAGTCCTCGGCCTTGCCGGTCTTCACGAAGGTGTGGAAATTCTTGATCACCTCGGTGGTCAGCGCGTGGCGCTCGCCGGACTTGCGGTAGCGGTTGTAGCCGGGATCGCCGAGATTGAGCGTTTCTCCGGGCGCGACCGTCGATTCGAACGCGGCGCGGTGGCGCACCAGCGATTCTTCCGCGATCTGCTCGAAGCCGATGCCGCCGATCTTTGACGAAACCCCCGTGAACGAAAACGCGACCACCTCGTGGCCGATGCCGACTGCTTCGAAGGTCTGCGCACCCTGATAGGAATTCAGCACGCTGATGCCCATCTTCGACATGATCTTCAGCAGGCCCTTTTCCAGCGCCTTGCGGTAGTTCGACATCGCCTTGGAAACGGTGATCTCGGACTTGCCCTTGGCCGCTTCCTGGTGGACGAGCTGGCGCACCGTGGCATAGCCCAGATACGGGCAGACAACGGTGGCGCCAAAGCCGAAACAGCAGGCGATCTGGTGCACGTCGCGGGCTTCACCGGTCTCGATGACCAGCGAGGCGCGCATCCGCTTGCGGACGCGGGTGAGGTGATGATGGATCGTGCCAACCGCGAGGATCGTTGGAATGGCCACGCGGGTGGACGAGGTGCCGCGGTCCGAGAGCACGAGGATGTTATACCCGTGATCGACGGCATTTTCGGTCTCGGTACAAAGGGCGTCGAGGCGTGCCTTGAGACCGGCCGGGCCTTCCTTCACATCCCAGGTCATGTCGAGCGTGCTGGCGGGGAACCCGTGCATGCCGAGCTGCTTGATCTTCTCCAGCTCGTGCTCGAAAATCAGACCGGACTCCAGGTTGATCACCCGGCAGTGGTCGGCTGTTTCGTCCAGAATGTTGCGCTCTGGTCCGAGGCCG
>Ga0265331_10002586_pt1 | contig 12165 bp, 9 predicted proteins | sample 41923metaG_FD_202088 | JGI IMG/M metagenome (GOLD analysis project Ga0265331, IMG submission 202088) | Rhizosphere microbial communities from Carex aquatilis grown in University of Washington, Seatle, WA, United States - 4-19-23 metaG | ecosystem: Host-associated > Plants > Roots > Rhizosphere >...
CTCATGGGCGATCTGCTCGGGGCGGGCCCGCTTGTAGACGGCGTAGCTCCCCGCGAGGAACTGAGGCAGCGTCAGGAACTCGCCGACGCCATTGGATATGTGATAATTGCCGCGCTTGAAGAGGTACCCGCCGTTGACGCCGAGCCGCGAGGCGATTTCCGGATAGACGGGGAAGATCTCCGATCGCGCCAGATCGTCGATCGCATAGTCGTCGAAATTCTCGTTCTCGATGGCTACGCCCGCCGTCTCCATAAGGCGACGGGCGACGGTCGCGAGCACGAAGGGCTTGGGGTGGACGATCGAATACATGAAGGCGCCGCGCCGCGACCAGTTCATCAGATCGTTTGAGAAGTCGAAGCCGAAGTAGCTCTTGGCCGCTTCGATGAGCTCCCGCGCCGAGGCGTTCCAGATATCGTAATAGCCGACGGTCGCGAAGACATTGTCGTTGAAGAGGGCGTTGGCCTCTTGAAGCGACAGGCCGATACGAAAGGCGAACACGGCGAGCGCCGAGTGATAGGGCCGCAAGGGGCCGTTCAGTGTCTTGTGACCGCGCGTCGCGTCCAGAAGATAGATCAGATCGGGGTGAAAAGCCGCGAAGACCATTGACGGCACGCGCGTCACATTGGTCAGGCGCGCGTGAAGATTCTCCCAGTCGCCTCCCTTTACGACGCCGGCCGGGAAGTTCTGCATGAAAACGCGATCGTAGCGCTCGAGCGTCTTGGCGAGCCAATCTATGTTCGCCAGCGTCTTGTGGACCACGGAATAGTGATCGACCTGCGCGGAGGGCGCAAGCACCTTCATTCCATAGGCGATCCCGTAGCTCTGGCAATTGCCGACGACCGCGACGCGCGGTCCGCTGGCCGGCGCGCGTCGGAGGAGCCGGTTCACGCGCGGCAGCAGATGGGCGCGCAGGATTTGCTTGTCGATTTGTGAGAGCATGATGCAGCACGTCGATAGTCGCCCTTGCGGAGCAGCCGCATCGGCGCGAGTTCAAGCCAAGCCTAAGGATGACGAGGGATCGGGGTGAGGATAGGGTTCTCCACGCAAGAAGCTGATGCTACCCGGAAATAGCGGCTCCGGCCATCCGAGAGGGGACCGACGCGTGACAGATAATCCATATTCATCCCTACCCGACCACCGCTTTTGGCGCAAGGCCGTGACCGGCGTGCCGCCTTTTGCTCTCGATCCGCTCGTGCGCACGCCGTTCAAGATTTCGCGCGAGGACAAGGTCGCGACGGGCGGGAGCTGCTTCGCGCAGGAGATCGCGCAGCGTCTGCAAAAGAGCGGCTTTCACTATTATCTGGCGGAAGAGCCGCCCGCGGGCATGTCCGCGCAAGAGGCCGAGCGGCGCAACTACTCGATGTATTCCTGCCGCTACGGCAATCTCTACACGACCGCGCAATTCCTGCAGTTGCTGGACCGGGCCTATGGACGCTTCCGGCCGGAGCTCGATTTTTGGGTGCGGCCCGAGGACGGGCGATTTGTCGATCCCTTCCGTCCGCGCATCGAGCCCGACGGCTTCGCGAGCGTCGAGGAGATGCGCGCCGATCGCGAGCGGCATTTCGCCGCCGTGCGTCATATGGTCGAGACGATGGATGTGTTCGTCTTCACCCTCGGACATACGGAGACGTGGCGCCACAAGAAGGACGGGGCGATCCTGCAGCTCGCGCCGGGCGTCGCCGGCGGCGAATGGAGCCCCGAGGCTTACGAATTCTACAACATGACCGTGAGCGAGGTGATCCGCGACTTTCTCGCCGCCGTGGATATTGTCCGGGAGCTCAATCCGACGGTGCGCATCGTGCTGAGCGTGTCGCCGGTGGGCATTATCGCGACCTATGAAGATCGCCACGTGATCGAATCGAACTCGGCCGTCAAGGCGATCCTGCGCGCGGCGGCCGACGAGATCGGAAGGGTGCGGCCGGGGATCGCCTATTTCCCCTCCTACGATCTCGCGACGGTCTCGCCCAATGTCTCGAGGTTCTATCGGGACGACACGCGACGCATCACGAGCCGGGGCATCGATCAGACGATGCGCGTCTTCTTCGAGCATTTCACGGAGCAGGAGGAGGCGTCAGCCAAGGTCGTTCGGCTCGACGTCGTCGCGGAGGCGCAATCGAATTCCAAGGTGATCTGCGACGAGGAGGCGATCGAGGCGATGTAGGGCCCTGTTTCCTCTTCGCGCCACGGGGATGACAAAGGTCAAGCCTGAGTCTATCTTCCGGGCGCAATAGCGACACTCGCCCCGGAGCTTCTTGGTGGCCGAAAACCCTTACGCTTCTCTCCCCGACCATCGATTCTGGCGAAAGGCGGTGGCGAGCTTGCCGCCCTTCGCGCTCGATCCCATCGTAGAGACGCCGTTCAAGATCGCGAAGACGGACAAGGTGGCGACCGCCGGCAGCTGCTTCGCCCAGGAGATCGCGCATCAGCTGCAGAAGAGCGGCTACAATTATTACCTCTGCGAGGAGCCGCCGCAGGGTCTCTCGGCCGCGGAGGCGCGGGCGCGCAACTACGCCATGTACTCTTGCCGTTACGGCAATCTCTACACGACGACGCAGCTGCTGCAGCTCCTGCGCCGCGCCTATGGAGACTACAAGCCGCAGCTCGACGTATGGCGGAACGAGGACGGCCGCTACGTCGATCCGTTCCGGCCGCGCATCGAGCCCCAGGGCTATGCGACGCCTGAAGAGGTGCGCGCCGATCGCGACCGCCATCTCGCCGCCGTGCGCAAGATGGTCGAGACGATGGACGTCTTCGTGTTCACTTTCGGTCTGACGGAGTGCTGGCGTCATAGGCCCGATGGCGCGGTGCTGCAGCTTGCGCCGGGCGTCGCGGGCGGGGAGTTCGACCCCGACCTCTACGAGTTCTGGAACATGGGCGTCTCCGAGGTCGTGCGCGATTTCCTCGAGTCGGTCGACATCATGCAGTCGCATAATCCCGGCGTGCGGATCATTCTGAGCGTCTCGCCGGTCTCGATCATCGCGACGGGCGAGGACCGGCACGTGCTCGTCTCCAATTCGGCCTCGAAGGCGATCCTGCGCGCCGCCGCCGACGAAGTGGTGCGCGCCCGCGCCAATATCGCTTATTTCCCCTCCTACGACCTCGTGACCGCCGCGCCCAACGCCGCGCGTTTCTATGGGGACGACACCCGCCGCATCAACCGACTGGGCGTCGACCGCACGATGCAGATCTTCTTCGAGCACTTCATGCAACGCGCCGAGGAAACGCCCGGGACGGCCGTGGTGACGAAGCTCGACCTCGCCGCGGAAGCTCTGAGCGCTTCCCGCATCGTCTGCGACGAAGAGGCGATTGACGCGGCCTAGCGCGGCGTCGCATAGCTGAGCGTCACAGCCGCGCAAAAAGGAAAGAACGCCATGGTGATCGGCTCACTCGCGCTCGCCGCCGCCGGCGGCCTCGTCGGCGCGGCCTTCTACGTCAATTACGTCGAGCAGCCGGCCCGCCTCGCGCTCGACGACGAGGGGCTCGCCAAGGAATGGGAGCCTTCCGACCATCGCGGCTTCGTGGTCCTGGCGGGACTGGCGCTGCTTTCGGCGCTCTTCGGCTTCATCGCCTATCGCGAGCTTGACGACGTGCGCTGGCTGTTGGGCGCTCTCATCGTCATCGCCAGCTGGCCCTACACCTACATCGCGATCGTGCCGCTCAACAACAAGATACTCGCGCTGATCGAGGGCGGCGCCCTGCATGAAGCGCGCGGCCTCATCAAGCTTTGGGGCCGTCTGGAGCAGGGGTTGATTGGCATCGGGCTTGCCGCCGTGCTGATCTATGCTTGGGCCGCGGGTTGATGAGACTGGGGGAGGACTGCGCCGATGACCTATGATCTTGTCGTCATCGGCTCCGGGCCCGGCGGCTATGTCTGCGCCATCCGCGCCGCTCAGCTCGGTCTCAAGACGGCGATCGTCGAGAAGTGGCCGACCTTCGGCGGCACGTGTCTCAATATTGGTTGCATCCCCTCCAAGGCGCTGCTGCAAGCCTCGCATCTTTTCGACGAGGCGGGAAAGCTCGCGCCCTTCGGCGTTGTCGTCGATAAGCCACGGCTCGACCTCGCGGCGATGATGAAGCACAAGGACGACACCGTCGCGGCCAATGTGAACGGCGTCGCCTTCCTCTTAAAGAAGAACAAGGTCGCAAGCTTCATCGGAGCGGGCCGGCTGATCGTCGGCAAGGAAGGCGCGCTCGCCGTCGAGGTCCGGGCCGCGGATGGTTCGACGCAAACGCTCGAGACGAAGAACGTCGCGCTCGCGACGGGTTCGACCGTGGCGCCGCTGCGTGACGCCTCGGGCGCCGCAATCGAGATCGACGAGACGCGCGTGCTCTCTTCCACCGGCGCGCTCGCGCTCGGCGAGGTTCCGCAAACGCTCGCCATCGTCGGCGCCGGCGTGATCGGACTAGAGATGGGATCGGTCTGGCGAAGGCTTGGCGCCAAGACGACGGTCATCGAATACCTCGAGCGCATTTTGCCGGGCTTCGATGCCGAGATCGCCCAGCGCTTTCAAAAAATCCTCGAGAAGCAGGGCTTCGCGTTCCGTCTCAAGACCAAGGTGACGAAAATCGAGCGCTCGGAGAGCGGCGTGACCGTCTCTTATGCGGCGCTCGACGGTTCCGGCGAGGGGACGGTCACAGCCGACGCCGTGCTCATCGCGACGGGCCGCATTCCTTATATAGAAGGACTAGGTCTAGAAGAGGCGGGCGTCACGCTGGAGCGAGGCCGGGTCAAGATCGACCAGGGCTTCGCGACCAATGTCGCCGGCGTCTATGCGATCGGCGACGTGGTTCGCGGAGCGATGCTCGCCCATAAGGCCGAGGAGGAGGGCGTGGCGCTCGCCGAGATTCTGGCAGGCCAGCATGGGCACGTCGACTACGGCGTGATCCCGGGCGTCGTCTACACGCATCCCGAGGTCGCGGCCGTCGGCCTGACGGAGGAAGAGGCGCGCGCCGCGGGTCGTCCCGTGCGGATCGGCAAGTTCCCGTTCAGCGCCAATGGCCGCGCGCGCGCGATGCGCGAGACGGAAGGCTTCGTGAAAATCATCGCCGACGCCGAGACCGACCGCGTGCTCGGCGTCCATATTCTCGGACCCGTCGCCGGCGAGCTCATCGCCGAAGCCGGCGTGCTGATGGGCTTTGGTGGTTCCTCCGAGGATCTGGCGCGCATCTGCCACGCCCATCCGACGCTTTCGGAGGCGGTCAAGGAGGCGGCGCTCGCCGTCGACGGGCGGGCGATCCACATCTGACGCAGCGGCTAGATCTTCCCGCGCTCTTTTTGGTTGAAGTTGGAGAGATCGCCCTCGCGCGCCGCCCTCTGCCGCCAGGAGCGGGCGATGGCAGGATATTTGATCTCGTTGCAGATCTTGGCGATCTGCTGGGTGAGACGCGCGCTTCCGCAGGAGGGGCATTGAGGCGTTTCATCGGAGCGAACCAAAAGCTCGCTCCGGGCCTGGCAGTCTTCGCAGACGTAAGAATATAGCGGCATCGTGGTCCTGATCGTTGGTTGCGACGTTTTCCGTGCGCTCATTTGCTCGCAAAATTTGCGCCACAGCGCCCATTTTAGGTCACCATCTTGGGGCAGGGATAGGGGAAAGGTTGAAAATCCGAGGCGCCGATCCTCGCCCTGCCCAAGGAGATCTCGTGACCGACATCGCGACTTCAGATCACGCTGCGTTTGAGCGGAAAGGCTCAAAGGCAGAAAACGTGATCGATTCTAAAAGCTTAGAGCGCGCTTCGAGCGAAAGACCGGATTTGGCTCTTTCGCAGCGCGCTCCAGAGAGCGCCCCGGACCAGGGCCAGGAGCGGACTGGCGTGCCCGAAGCGGCGCCGAGACGCATCGATGTCGTCGCCGCCATCGCCACGATCATCCGCCGCGCGGCCGGCATTTTCGAGCCCTTGCGCGTCTTGGTCGTCAACACGCTGGTGATCCTCGCCGTCTTCGTCGGCGGCTATGCGATCTACAAGCTTGCGGCGAAGACGAGCTTCGTCGTCAAGGACGTTTCGGTTCCGGCCTCGCTGCAGGAGCAGGGGATCAGCGGCAATGTGATCGCGCAGCAAATCCTCGATCACATCTCGGAAATCGACTCCGCGGCGGGCTCGCGCAAGCAGAAGGCTCAGATCTCCGGGCTCGATTTCCAGAGCACGATGCCGACCATCAATCTCCCGGTCGGCGGCTTCAACATCGGGACCATCGTTTCGGAGGTGCGTCGTCTGCTCGGCTACACCGAGACCGTCATCACCGGCGAGGTCTTCATCGAGGAGCCGAAGGACAAGGAGCAGCCCGCCAAATACGGCCTGAGGCTGCGCATCGCCGGCGACGGGCCGATCTACAAATCCGAGACGCCCGAGCCGGACGTGCAGCGACTGATCGCGGCGGCGGCCGAGCGGATCATGCACAAGTTCGATCCGATCAATCTCGGCTATTTCTATTATCGACAGAAGGACTACGACAAGGCTGAGGAGATCGCCGACTTCGCGCTCGCGAGCGCGAACGCCGACAATTATCCCTGGGCCTACACGATGCGCGGCCTCATCGCCCGCGACCTCGGAAAAGTGAGCGAAGCCGCGCGCAACTTCAATCAGGTGGTCTCGATCGACCCCAATTTTGGCATGGGTCACGTCAACCTTTCCGGGATACTGCGTCTCGACGGGCAGCTGGACGCGGCCGAGACCGCCGCGCGCAAGGCCATCGATCTGATGCCCAAGCAGCACGAAGGTTACGCCGCGCTCGCGCTCGTGCTGCTCGATCGCGGCGATCGCGACAAGGCGCTCGCCGAGATGGACAAGGGCGTCGAGGTCGATCCTCAGGAAGCGCAGAGCCATTTGGCGCAGGGCGCGCTACGCCAGAGCTTGGAGCGTTACGAGGAGGCGATCGCCTCCTATCAGACCTCCGCCAAGCTTCGACCTTCGGCGGCCCCGCTCATCGGCGCGGCGGATGCCTCGACGCATCTCAATCGACAGGACGAGGCGCTCGGCTTCCTGCAGCGCGCGACGCAGGCCGAGCCCAAGAGCGTCGACGCCTGGCTCGCGCTCGGCGCTGCGACGCGACAGCTCCACGACTGGAAGACCGCGGAGGCGGCTTTCGAAAAGGCGCAGGCGCTGGCGCCGGATTCACCCGCTCCGGTCGTGGAGCTGGCGGGTCTCTATGCCGCGCAGAAGCGTTATGCGGCCGCCGAGGCGCTTTATGCGAAGCGCGAACGGTTTTTCCGCCACAACGCGGAGTTCCTCATCGGGTGGTCGCGTCTCTATTTCGAACAAGGCAAGAAGGACGAGGCGAAGGACAAATTGGTCGAGGCCGAGATCGAGGCGATGTTCGACACCAAGGCGCTCGGGGACGTCGCGCGCGAGCTCGAGGCGCGCGGCGATCTCGCGGAAGCGATCGCCACCTATCAGAAGATCGTCGGCCTCGATTCGCGTATGGGGCCGATCCTCACGCCTCAGATCGAGAAGCTCACGGCGCGGCTCGAGCCGAAGACGCAGCCCGGGCCGCCCATGCCGCCTCGGCGCAACGGCGCGCCGGGCTCCGCCGCGAAACAACGCACGTGGTCGCCGCCCGTCCCGACAACCGCCGCCGCCTCGGCGTCGACCGCCAAGATGCGATAGACGGAAGTTTTCCCAGGATCCGACGAAGGCGTCCGCGCGCGGGGCGGCAAGGCTTGGCGCGCGCCGCTTCCGAGCGGGCGCGGCTTTGGATATATCTTTGAGCCAGCCGACATCTCTCAGACGCCAGGAGTTCCCATGACCGCCGCCACCGCTTCGATCCCGTCGAAACTCGTCAAGGGCGCGACGGGCGATTGGGAAGTCGTGATCGGCATGGAGATCCATGCGCAGGTGACGAGCCGCGCCAAGCTCTTCTCGGGCGCGAGCGCCGAATATGGCGGCGAGCCCAATGACCATGTCTCGCTCATCGATGCGGCGATGCCGGGCATGCTGCCGGTCATCAACGAGGAGTGCGTCGCGCAGGCGGTTCGCACCGGGCTGGGGCTCAAGGCCAAGATCAACCTGCGCTCGGTCTTCGATCGCAAGAACTATTTCTACCCGGATCTGCCGCAGGGCTACCAGATCTCGCAGTACAAGAACCCGATCGTCGGCGAGGGCGAGGTCGTCGTCGACGTGTCTCCGAGCGAGCGCATCAATGTGGGCATCGAGCGCCTGCACCTCGAGCAGGACGCCGGGAAGTCCCTGCACGAGCTCTCCGCGAGCGAAAGCCACGTCGATCTCAACCGCGCCGGCGTCGCTCTGATGGAGATCGTCTCCAAGCCCGACTTGCGCTCCGCGGAGGAGGCGAGGGCCTATGTCTCGAAGCTCCGGACGATCCTGCGCTACATCGGCTCCTGCGACGGCAACATGGAGCAGGGCTCGCTCAGGGCGGACGTGAACGTCTCCGTGCGGCGGCCGGGCGAGCCGCTCGGCACGCGCTGCGAGATCAAGAACGTCAACTCGATCCGCTTCATCGGTCAGGCCATCGAGACCGAGGCGCGCCGGCAGATCGGCATCCTCGAGGACGGCGGCTCGATCCGTCAGGAGACGCGGCTCTTCGATCCCGGCAAGGGCGAGACGCGCGCCATGCGTTCGAAAGAGGAAGCGCATGACTACCGCTACTTCCCCGATCCCGATCTGCTGCCGCTCGAGTTCGACCAGGCCTATGTCGACGTCCTGGCGACGGAATTGCCGGAACTCCCCGACGCCAAGCGCGCGCGTTTCATCTCGGACTATGGCCTCACGCCCTACGACGCCGGCGTGCTGGTCATGGAGCGCGCCAGCGCCGACTATTTCGAGGCCGCCGCAACGGGGCGCGACGCCAAGCTCGTCGCCAACTGGGTCATCAACGAGCTCTTCGGCCGTCTCAACAAGGAAGGGCTCGACGTCCAGAGCGCGCCCGTCTCCGCCGAGGCGCTCGGCAAGATCGTCGATCTCATCTCCAAGGGGACGATCTCCGGCAAGATCGCCAAGGATCTCTTCGAGATCGTGTGGACGGAAGGCGGCGATCCGGAAGCGATCGTCGAGGCGCGCGGCTTGCGGCAGGTCACCGATACGGGCGCGATCGAAGCGGCGATCGACGCGGTGATCGCCGCAAACCCCGACAAGGTCGCGCAGGCGCTGGCCAAGCCGACGATGCTCGGATGGTTCGTCGGTCAGGTGATGAAGGCAACCGGCGGCAAGGCCAATCCGCAGGCGGTGAATGAGCTTTTGAAAGCCAAGCTCGGCCTCTGAGCCGAGCTTTTCCCCGACGAAACGAATCAATTTTTGTCGCGCGCTGCGCGATTCCATCGCGCGAGGGAAGCTCTCGCGCGATTTTTTTTGCGCTCCGACGAGTCATCGACAATTTTTTTTTCACGTCGCTCGCGCGCTGCTCGGCTCGTCTCCGCAGGGGGGCGCCGAGCGCCGCATCAAGCGGACGGCGGCAGCGGCGGCAAGTCGCCGACATCTCTCTCGCAGCATCGACGCGATCAACGGAACGCATCCGCCGGCGAGTCTGCAACGTGCGCGGCGCGTCAATGCTTAGATCAAAAGAATCAAAGCATTGATCATCATCACGCGCGCCTGCGCGCGCATCGCTTGCCTCCATGCTTGATGCGTGAGCGGCATTTCTCGCGTGTCAAACAACGCCCGCTTCGCCATCGCGTGGGAAGCCGTTCGAAGCTTTCATCGGCTTGCTTCGTCGCTCGCGCGCGGCGCGCTTGATTGCGTTTTCAACGCGTCGCGCGGCTCTGCAACATGTGTTGCAGCGATGAATCGCGCGCGCGCCTCTTGCACGCTTGCTTAACCACGCTACGCTAGCAACGCCAATTGTCGGTCGATCGTGTTCCGGCAATTCGGATTAAGGGGACTAACTATGGCGAGAGCAACCACCAAGCGTAAGCCGGCCAAGAAGGCAGCGGCGAAGAAGGGTGCGCGTAAGACGGCGACGAAAAAGGCTGGCGCGAAGAAGAAGGCTGGCGCGAAGAAGAAGGCCGGCGCGAAGAAGACGGTGCGCAAGGGCGCTCGCAAGGTCGCTCGCAAGACGACGACTCGGAAGACAGCCACGAAGAAGCGCACCGTTCGCAAGGCCGCGGCGAAGAAGGGCACGCGGAAGGCCAGCGCCAAGAAGGGCGCTCGCAAGGCCGCTACGAAAAAGCGCGCTACCCGCAAGCCAAAGGCCATTCCCGCGGCTCCGCCGATTTCGACGCCCGAGTCCATTTGAATCACAGACGCCGACGCTTGGCGCGGGCTTTGCCTCGCGACCTGCGTGGAGCGGCGGCGGACTGGCTTCGCCCGGGCAGGCGCTGGCGCGCAGCTCGGGTAAGCCGTCCTCCTGCGCCTCTCAGCGCTTCAAGCACTGAGCGCCGAACTCCCGCCACAGTGGCATCGGATCGCGCGCCTCGAGCTTTAGCTTCGACCATTCGATCGCGCAGGCGCGCATTTTCTCGCGCGGCGCCTCCGGCAGACGCGGCGGCGGCCTAGTCGTGTCCGGCGGCGGAAGCGCTGCGAGCGGAGCCTTGCGAACATCCTCCTCCCGCGCGGCTCGCGGTCGCGCCTGCGCGGCGGCCCCGCTTTCCGTTGCGCCGGTCGCCGGCGATGCCGGGCGGTTCGCGGAAGCGGCGGCGGCGCCCTGCGTTTTTTCTTTGGCGGAAGACTTATGCGCCGGCGGCTGCGCCGGCGGCTGCGCCGCCTCGGCTTTCGGGGAGGGGGGCGCTGCGGCCTTGTCTTCGGCGAAGGCGCGCGCGTTCAGCGTCCAAGCAGAGATCGCGACCGCCGCGCATTGCGCCAGCGTCGCCACAAACCGGACGGCGCGCGTGCAAGTAACTTGTCGAGCGGGTCGCGCCATATAGCAAGCGCGCGTCGCTTTCTGCGGCCGAGATGCGAGCATGTCCGGATCATAGCCGTCGGCGCGCCTTCCGGGCAACCCGAGCTTTTCTGCGAGCCTTCAGGCATGTTAGAGCCGTAGCGGAGGTGAGCCGCATGAGCTTGGACAAAAATGCCTTTCGAGCGCCGGCCGCGCTCGATCTGACGCACCGACCGCGGCGCAATCGGCGCTCAGAGTGGGTGCGTCGTCTCGTGCGCGAAACGAACCTCGATGTCGCCGATCTGATCCTGCCGCTCTTCGTCATCGAGGGCAAAGCGCGGGTGGAGCCAATCTCCTCCATGCCGGGAGTGGGACGGCTCTCCATCGATCTGATCGTCCGCACGGCCGAGCGCGCGGCTGCGCTGGGCATTCCCGCCATCGCGCTCTTTCCCAATATCGACGCGGCTTTGCGCGACGAAGAAGGCTCGAACGCCTTCGATCCGGATAATCTCGTCTGTCGCGCCTCCCGCGCTATCAAGGCCGCGGTCCCTGAGATCGGCGTCATCACCGATGTGGCGCTCGATCCCTATACGAGCCACGGCCACGACGGCTTGTTGCAGGATGAGAGGGTGGTCAATGACGAGAGCGTCGCCGCGCTGGTGCAGCAGGCGCTCAATCAGGCGCGGGCCGGCGCCGACGTGATCGCGCCCTCCGACATGATGGACGGGCGCGTGGGAGCCATTCGCGCGGCGCTCGACGCCGATGGCTTCGAGGAGGTGCAGATCCTGACCTATGCGGCCAAATATGCGTCGGCCTTTTACGGTCCCTTCCGCGACGCGATCGGCACACAGAAGACGCTGATTGGCGACAAGCGGACCTATCAGATGGACCCGGCCAACGCCAAGGAGGCGCTGCGCGAGGTCGCGCTCGATCTCGAGCAGGGCGCGGACATGGTGATGGTGAAGCCGGGCCTGCCCTATCTCGACATCGTCGCCAAGGTGGCCGAGACCTTCGAGGTCCCGACCTTCGCCTATCAGGTGTCGGGCGAATATGCGATGCTTGCGGCGGCCAGCGCCAATGGCTGGCTCGACGGCGACCGCGCGATTTTGGAGAGTCTCCTGGCCTTCAAGCGCGCGGGGGCCTGCGGCGTCTTCACCTACTTTGCGTTGCGCGCGGCGGAACTGCTGAAGGCGGGCGCCTGACTCGCCGCCTCAGTCTCTTGCGCGCAGCTGCGCAAACGCGGGCGGAGCTTCCCGATCGGACTCGGCTGCGAGTCCGTGATCCGGCGCAGCTTCCGTCCGAGCGACGTGCGCGCCTGCGAAGGCGCGAGGCAGCGTGACTCTGGCGATGAGCCCGTGCGGTTCGCGATCCAGGAGCTCCAGATGGCCCCCGAGCTTCTG
>Ga0265331_10002588_pt1 | contig 12163 bp, 10 predicted proteins | sample 41923metaG_FD_202088 | JGI IMG/M metagenome (GOLD analysis project Ga0265331, IMG submission 202088) | Rhizosphere microbial communities from Carex aquatilis grown in University of Washington, Seatle, WA, United States - 4-19-23 metaG | ecosystem: Host-associated > Plants > Roots > Rhizosphere...
GGACAATGCGCGCAAACAGAATATCCGGGTCGAGATCGGCAATGACAGCGAACAGCAGGCGACGGCAGCGCCCGTTCCGCAAAACGTGAGCGTCAACGGCGTGATACGGCGTAGCGACGGCAAGAATACGATCTGGCTCAATAACCGGATCGTCAACGAACAACAGCCCGGCAGCATGAATGCGGCGGTCGGGAAGGCCGACAACCAGGTGAGGCTGAACGTGCCGGACAGCGGACGCAGCATTGATCTCAGGGTCGGCCAGACGGTGGAGATCGTCAGCGGCACCATCGAAGAGAGCTATTTGCGGCGCCCGGCCCCCAAACCGGAGGTAAAGCCCGCCGCGGAAGGCGAAAAGACGGCCGGAGACGTGGCAAAAGTCACACCGGCTCCGCCGCGCGAAGCCGTAAAATCTGAGCCGCCACTGCAGAGACGGCCTGCGCGTGCCGTAGACAATGACGCACGCGACGAGCCAAGAACTGGCAGCGATACGAACGCAAAGTAACGCGCGGGCATGCGTCCGGCTAAATTTACGCTCTTCACGATGATTAAACGCGGCAACAATGGGCAATCATTTGCGCAGCGCGGCTATGCCATGCTCGGCATAATCGCGGCCATTGGCGTTGCCGCAACCGCGGTGGTCGTCGCCTCGCTCAGCGCAACCGCCGTTCGCAACGAGCAGGGCCGCAAGGACAGTAATGCGCTGGCGCTCGCCAAACAGGCGCTGATCGCCAGTGCCGCATCGAGCAATACCCAGCCAGGCAGCCTGCCATGTCCCGATACCAACAACGACGGGCTATCCGACCTGAACATGACCTCCGGTGCATGCGCCTCGTCGGTCGGTCGCCTGCCGTGGCAGACGCTGGGCTTGCCCGATTTGCGCGATGCCGCCGGTGAGCGGCTCTGGTACGCTGTGTCGGCAAATTTTCAGGACCTCGCCGCCAATCATATCAACGCCTATACAACGGGAATGCTGAACGTCAGCCAACCCGGACAGGACTCATTAAGCGGGATAGTCGCAATTGTCATCTCTCCCGGACAGCCCGTAGGCAATCAAACACGCGACGCAACGAGCGTCAATAGCGCTGAAAATTATCTCGAAAGCTACACGAGCTCCACTCTGACCGCCACCATAGTGGCGCGCGACTCAACACATAACGATCAGTTGTCGGTGGTCACGCCGGCCGACATTTTTTCTCTGGTAGAGAGGCGCGTCGCAAAGGAGGTGCAGACCGCCTTGCAGAAATATTACAGCGCGCCAAGTAATCCCGCCCCGCTCAGCATGCCCTACCCCGCGCAAGCCGCCGTTCCCGTCAACGGCACTTACACTTTTCCATCGACGGTGGTCTCTCCGCCGTTTTCGACGACCGTGTTGTCCGGTTACATTCCTTCCGATGATCCCACGCTCGTTTTGCCGGCCTGGTTCAGTGCCAACTACTGGAACGCGGTGCTCTTCTACCGAGTGGACAGTAATTGCGTACCCTCGGCCGTCTTAGCCGCAGCCGGGCCTTGCGGCGCCGTCACTTTCAGCGTGCCCAGCAATAGCGTCTTGATAGGCGGAACCGCCGGCGCACCGGGCAGCGGCACGATGGCGATGCTGGGCTTTAACGGCGTGAGCACCGCATATACCAACTTCAAGACGACGGTAATTAACGCAGCGGTGCAAGCGCAGCCGCAAACGCAAGCGCAGATGCAATGACCTTGCCGTGCCGCATGCCACCATCGACCTGCCTGCCGCCACTTCATTTCCGCCTTACTCGCTACACGCGTCGGTCCGGCTTCACCCTGATCGAGATTGCGATCTCGATGCTCATCATCACGCTGCTCGCGACCGTCCTGCTCACGCCGATAACAACGCAGGTCACGCAAGCGAGAATTTCCCAGGCGAAAGCCGATCTCGATCAAATTAACGAAGCGTTGATCGGGTTTGCGCTTGCGCAGGCCAAGCCGCGGTTGCCGTGTCCCGACGCAACTACCGGCGCGGGCGCCAATGACGGCATCGAGGATTGCGGCGCGATCAATCTGGGCCAAACCATCGGCGGGAACATTCCGTGGGTCACGCTTAACGTTCCGTCAATCGACCCGTGGGGTCAGCGCTACCAGTATCGCGTCAATAGCGGCTACACCGATAGCGTCAATGGTTTTTCGCTGACCACGGCGCCGACCGGCGCGTGCAACCCTCCCGGCACCGCGGGTACCGGAAACCTGTTCACCACCACGGTCGGGATACTGAAGATCTGCGGTGACAGCGCCTGCACGACAACGCTTGCAAATAACACGGTTCCGGCCGTAATTTTTTCCGGCGGCCCCAACGGATCAACCGCGCCTACCAGTGCCGACGAACTCGAGAACATCGACAACGATTGCTTGTTCGTCAGCCGCACTTATTCGGCTGTTGCCGGAACCGCATTTGACGATTTGCTCGTATGGGTGTCGCCTGGCGTCCTGATGAGCCGCATGGTCTCGGCCCAGAAATTGCCGTAACTTCCTGCATTACCCCCGCGCGGCATTCGTCCGCCCCATCTTTAAATACTGGCATATAATTTCCTGATGTCACCTTCCGCGTCGCGCGGTCATGGGCATATCCGGCACTGCAAATAAACGGGGTAAAACCCCGGCGCACATTGCGGTCATGCTGCGATGGCGCGACGCTAGGGGATATTTTTCAGCTGAACACCGGCTCATGAGCCATCATGATGAGACGTAGTTCGAGACGCCGCCGCGCCATGCATCGCGGCTTTATCGCCATATTGCTGATTGCCCTCATCGGCACGGCAGCCGCGACTTGGTTTATAACGTCTCTAGGCGCCAACAAGGTGCGCAACGAGCGCGAACGAAAAACGTCTGCGGTCCTTGCCCAAGCCAAGCAAGCCCTGATAGGGCGCGGGGCAATCGACGCTTCGCTTCCCGGCAGCCTGCCGTGTCCCGATCTCGTAACTCACATCGCGGGCACCAATGTCCCCGACGACGGCATTGCCGATCTGTTTGCCGGAACAAATTGTCCGAGCTACGTCGGGCGGCTGCCATGGCGCACGCTGGGACTGGCGGATTTGCGCGATCCGGACGGCGAGAGATTGTGGTACGCGCTGTCGCCCAATTTTCGCGACTATGCGAGCCAAGTCGTAATCAATGACACAACCGCGGGCACCTTGTCGATTTCAGGTGGTTCTTCCCTGAATAATGTCGTCGCCATTATTTTCGCGCCGGGCGCGCCGGTGGGTTCGCAGTCGCGAAGCGGAACGGCCAACCAGAACAATGTGACCAACTATCTGGAAGGCGCGAATGCAGCTGGCGGAGTTGCGTTCGTCACGCAGCCTGCGGATCCCAATTTCAACGATCGACTCGTCACCATTACAGTCGCTGATCTGATCTCGTTCGTGGAAAGGCGGGTCGCCAACGAGATAACCGTCGGACTGAATCGATATTTTCTCGCCGCCTCGGTGCTGCCGAACCCGGCCCTGGTGACCGACTTTTCATGCCAACCGCACGGCGACCCCGACTTGTGCCTGCCGTCGGCGACGACCGTGCCGGGCTTCCTGCCGCGCAACCTCAGCCCCGGCTCGGGTTGGCCGGGCACCACGTTTCCGGGTTGGTTCAACGCAAACTGGCGTACTTCGGTTGGATACACGGTGGCACCTGAATGTACGTCGTTGCCGCCGTGCTTGAGCACAACTTTCAGCGCGGTGACCGACGCCGGCATAGTCACGCCCAAAGTCACGTTGGTGATCGGCTCGCTCAGGCGATTCACGGTTCGCGTTATCGCGCCTTAGTCGTGGCGGAGCCGGCGCCCGTCTTGCTCAATTCAAAGCATACGTTGCCTGCGTCGTTGCTGACGAGCCTTAGCGTGTAACCCGCCTGCTCGGCCTGCCGGGCCGCCTGATAAAGGCCGATTCCCAATCCATTGCGCGAGGGCACCGGCACTGAAAACAGCCGTGTCGCCACTGGCTTCGGTATCGCCTCCCCGCTGTCGCGTATCGTCAAGCACCCGCCCGATGCCGCGTCGAACGCCACGTCAATGCGCGTACCCGCATGTTCTTGCGCCTTCGCAATCGCGTTCTGCAGCAGGTTTTCTGCCACGCTATCGAAGAGTTCTCCGGGCACCGCGGTATCGGTGTTGGACGGACCTTCGGCAAATGCAATTTCGCCCCGCGTATACCGCTGCTTGAGGCTCTCCCACCATGTCGTTGCATTGATCCGCGCCATGGAAAACTGGTGCGGGGCCTGCAGCTTTTCGAGGGTTACCGTCAGCCGTTGCGCGATTTGAGGCAATTGTCTCTTCACCAGTCCCTGCAAGGCACCCGCCTCGTCATCGCTGCTGCTTTCGGCGGCGGCGCACAGAGACCGCAGCGACTGCAGCAGATTTTTAACGTCGTGCGTAAGACGCGCACCGGTTTCGTAGATCGCCTGTGTATAAGCATTCATGCGCTGCGCTTCTTCACGCTGCTTCGCTTCATAGAAGTGCCCCAGCATCTGGGTGAGCAGTTTGAGATGAAGCAGAAGCGCGGGACTTAGCGACCATTTGGTATGAAACGTGAGCATCAGGTCCTGCGACGCGAATTCGGCCTGGAAACGCGAGCGCGCACCGAGTTCGCCACTGCTGTGCGCCGCCTGCCATGAAAGACCAGCGACCCACGGCAGCTCGCACATATTTTGCAGGGCGAGTGACAGGAAGCGCGAAGGATCGCGCTCGCGTTCGGCCAGGTCGGCGAGACCTTTGACCCAGCGCTCGAATGGCAAACCCAGGCTCATCAGGTAGCGCGACAGCAAATGACCGATGCCGGTGAAGCCGGTGTGCGGATTCCACAGCCAGCTCAACGACACCAGCACGAGCCCCATCACCATCAGGCTTTGCGCGAGTGCCAGCGGGTAATTGCCGTGGCTCACTTGCTTGACGACAAAGCTGCCAAGCACAAGCCCGGTCACCAGCAAGAAAAGCAGCAGGCTGTAGAAGAGGTCGACTGCGAGCGGCGACGACGACGAACGGCCGGCGGCCGGCACCGGAATTACGATCATCGCAAGCGGCAGCAGCGGCAGTGCATAGCGCACCATCGCAATCAACGCCGTATCGAATTCCTGGTCGGCAAAAAGGTGGGGCACCACCCACACGAGCAGCATCGAAAGCAGGTACAACGCCGCGATCAATGCCGCCATCCGCTGGCGCGGCTGCTCGCTGCCGAGCACATTGCCGCCGATCAGCGCAAAAAGGACCGCGAGCCAGACGGCCATCAACCACCAGCTGTTCCAGCCCGCGAGCAGCAGGCCGACGATGACGACCAGAAACGCCTGCCGCGAATCAAGGTTGCGCTCGCCGCGCCAAACCGGTTGCCAGATCAGGAATATGCCGAAATGAACCAGCAGCATGGCGCGGGAAAAAAGCGTGTCGATACCCCACGCGAGCGCGGCATGCAGCGCAAACAGCATGCCGCCAAACCACCACTGCGGGCGCACGGAGTTTCGCAAGCTGAGAGTCGATTCACTCACCCGTCTGACCTCATGTCCACCCTGCCTCGATTAGTCGCACTTTGGTTATACTGGCCGGATTTCGGCGCAAAGCCAATTATTCCATGGGTCGACAGCAAATAGCGACACTCGCGCGGTTCACGCTGCTGGAAGCGGCGCGCACGCGCCTCGGGTGGCTGTTCATCGTCGCATTGGCACTGGTTTTCGGCGCCGCTTTTTTTGTGCAGCAACTGGCAATCACCGAAAGCGCGCGCATTCAGATCGCATTCTCCGCGGCCGCAACCCGCCTGGTCTCGGTCTTCGTACTGAGCCTTTATATCCTGACCAGCCTGGTGCGGGAATTCAACGATAAAGGCCTCGAGCTCACCTTGTCGTTCGACCTGCGGCGCGCAGACTATATTCTCGGCCGGCTGCTGGGATTCATATTGATCGCGCTTGCAATGGCGCTGCTCGCGGGACTGCCGCAAATAATGCTGGCTCCGCTGCCCGCCGCGCTGCAGTGGAGTTGCTCGCTCGCCCTTGAACTCGTCATTGTCTCGGCACTGAGCGTATTCTGCATCCTGACGTTCACCCAGTTGATGCCCGCGGCGAGTTTCGTGGCCGGATTTTATTTGCTGGCGCGCGCCATGGCGGCGGTGCGGCTGATCAGCGCCCATCCGATATTGGAAGGGGACTCACTCTCTAACCGGGTGATGGGGCATCTCGTCGATGCTCTGGCTCTGGTATTGCCGGCGCTCGACCGTTTCACCCAAAGCGCGTGGCTGGTGGACGGTGCCGCGGGATGGCATACGGTCGGCAACTGTGCGTTGCAGGCATTGCTCTACACCGCGCTGCTGGTTGCCGCCGCGATGTTCGATTTTTACCGCCGGAATCTGTGATCTCGCGCGACGAACGGCCGATTTCCGCAGTGCCTCGCGTGGTGGTCGCTGCACTGGTCGTCACCCTGGCGGCGCAAATCATCTGGCAGTCTGCGCAACCCAAACCCGTCGCGCGCGCTGAGGCGCTCGACGCGCCGCCTCCCATATCCGCTCTGCGGATCGCAAGCCTAGGCGAACCCGTTCCGCTTGCGCAGCTCACGACGCTGTATCTGCAGGCATTCGACAATCAACCCGGCATCAGCATTCCGTTCCGCGAACTCGACTATACGCGCGTCATCGAATGGCTGAATTCGATCCTCGCACTCGACCCCATCGGCCAGTATCCGCTGCTCATGGCCGCCCATCTTTACGGACAAGTGCCCGACGCCGCACGCGAGCGCCTGATGTTCGACTTCGTGCACACGCAGTTTCTGCGCGATCCAAATCTCCGCTGGCGCTGGCTCGCGAATGCGGCCCTCGCCTGCAAACACCGCCTCAAGGATCTCCCGCTGGCCTTGCAATACGCGCGCGAGATAGCCCGGCTCGCGCCCGCCGCGCCGGCCTGGGCCCGTCAAATGCAGATTATCCTGCTCGAAGATATGGGCGAAGTCGAAAGCGCCAAAATCCTGATCGGCGGGCTCCTGGATAGCGGCGGAATCAAGGACAAATACGAGTTGCGATTCCTGATGGATCGTCTGGAGGAATTGGAGAAAAAAGCCGAGAAATCGTCATCGCCGTCGAAAAATTGACTGACCCGCAACTTCATAACCCGCAATAAATCACGGATTCGCGGAACCCTTTAGCCGCTTCGCGCCGGCAACCCGGCGGTAATCCGCGTATTAAGACTGTTTTTAATCAAAAGGTTGCGTCAATGCTCGCAGAGGTTTTAAGGTAACCTCGACACCCATCGCGTATATGTGGGCCGGACGCGATTACTTATGCCAACCGCATAGAATCACATGGCACGAGACTTGCAGAATTCGTCACACTTGGGCCGCCGGTCCAGACAAATGGGAATAAACACCATGCGTAAACAACGGGGCTTCACTCTGATTGAAATCGCCATCGTGCTGGTCATTATCGGCCTGCTGCTCGGCGGCGTATTGAAGGGGCAGGAACTGATCAACGCCGCGCGCGTGCGCAACGTTGCCGCGCAACTCGACGGCGTCAAGATCGCCTATCTCGGCTTCCAGGATCGCTACCGCCAGTATCCCGGCGATGTGACCGATGCGTTTGCTGCAGCAAATATTCCCGGTGCGGGCGCGACCGGTGGTGGCTGTGGAACCGCGGGCACCTTGGGTTGCAACAATGGCAAGATCGATCCGCAGGAGAACTTGGTGGTATGGAACAACCTGTCGCATTCCGGCTTCATCAGCGGGTCATATACCGGGATCATGGGCACCACGGCGGGAACGTTTGTAGCCTCCACTTCCGCGAATGCTCCGGCTAATCCCTTCGGCGGCTTTCTGGTGCTGGTGAATGACCAGGACTACGGTGATGTAACGTCAACAACGCCGGCATCGGTTTTGAACGTCAAGACCGGCGGCCTCATGCCGGTCGGGATGGTCGCCGAGCTCGACCGCAAAGTCGATGACGGCTTCCCGGGCACGGGTTCGTTCCGGAGTGCCGTCACCTACGGCGATGGCGCCGCCGCCAACGCAACGTGTATTACCGGCGCGGTAAACGGCGCTGCCGGCATGCTTTACAACGCGGCGGTCGACATCAAGTCGTGCGGCGGGGTTGCGGTTCAATAAATTTTACGCACGTCCCACTCAGAAAAGCCCGCTTCGGCGGGCTTTTTTATTGCGCGCACAAATTGCGCAATCCGGCGATATCAACCCTGCATCAAGCGTATCTCCGCCGCCGCGCAATCGTGCTCGGCGCCGTATAACACCAGCACGTCGCCCGCTTCGATTCGCGCATCCGGTTGCGGCGCCTGCGCCGTGATGCCGGGCCGGCGCACTGCTTTTACCTCGACATCGCAGCTTGCGAGATCGAGCTCCGCGAGCGTCCTGCCGATCGCGGCAGTGCCGGGCGTGATCAGCACGGAATGCAGCAAACGCCGAGCGTCGTGGGCGGCGTCTTCGATCTCATCGGACTCGCCGTGGAAAAATCCGCGCAACAGGCTGTAGCGCTGCTCGCGCGTGTCGCGGATGCGCCTGAGCACGCGATTGAGCGGCACACCAAGCTGGATCAGCGTGTGCGAAGCGAGCATCAGGCTGCCCTCCATGATTTCGGCGAGCACCGCGGTGGCGCCGGCTTCGCGCAGTAGCTCGATATCCGCATCGTCGAGCATGCGCACGACGACCGGCAGTCCCGGCCTGAGCTCGCGCACTTGCGCGAGGATGCGCAAGGCGAGCGCGCTGTCGGCTATTGTCACGACCAGCGCGCGCGCGCGCAGCAAACCCGCCGCGATCAGCACCTCGCGGCGCGCCGCATCTCCGTACACGACGTGCTCGCCCGCAGCAGCCGCTTCCTTCACGCGCTTGGGGTCGACATCGAGCGCGATGAAATTGAAACCCTCCGTCTCGAGCAGACGCGCGAGATTCTGGCCGCTGCGCCCATAACCGCACACCACCACGTGTTGATTGGCCGCCATCGACTGCACCGCCACGTTGTGCAGTTCCATCGCGCGCGCGAGCCATTCGGCGCCGCTGAAGTGACGCACGATGCGTTCGCTGCGCTCGATGACAAACGGCGCCGCCAGCATCGACAGCACCATCGCCGCCAGCATCGTCTGCAGCATCGTTTGCGGCACCAGATCCAGCGGCGCCGCCAGCGACAGCAGCACGAAGCCGAACTCGCCCCCTTGCGCGAGATCGAGCCCGGTGCGCAATGCGGCGCCCGTATCGCTGCCGAACAGGCGGCTCAACCCCGCGACTAGCAATGTCTTGAAAACGATCAGCAACAATAACGCGAGAGCCACCCACGCGAGGTTCGCATAGACGAGCGCAACATTGAGCTTCATGCCGATCGTCACGAAAAACAGCCCCAGCAGCACGTCGCGGAACGGCTTGATATCGTCTTCGACCTGGTAGCGGTACTCCGTTTCCGAAATCAGCATGCCGGCGATGAATGCGCCGAGCACCAGCGACAGCCCCGCGAGTTGCGTGATAAAAGCAAGGCCCAGCGTAATCAACAACACGTTGAGCACGAACAGCTCGGACGATTTTTGGGTGGCCACGAGATGAAACCACGCGCGCATCGGTCGCTGCCCGAAAAACAACAGGATCGCCAGCACCACCGCGGCTTTGGCCAGCGCCAGGGTCAGGCCCGTCGCCATTTCACCAGGGTCGCCGGCGAGCGCCGGAATCAGGATCAAGAGCGGCACCACGGCGAGATCCTGGAAAAGCAGCACGCCGATAACCTGCCGGCCGTGCAACGAATTCAACTCGAGCTTGTCGGCGAGCATCTTGCTGACGATCGCCGTCGATGACATCGCGACGGCGCCGCCCAGCACCGTTCCCGTGCGCCAGTCGATGCCGGCAAGCGACATTCCCGCAACCACTGCCGTCAATGTCAGCACGACCTGCGCTGCGCCAAGCCCGAATACGATGCGGCGCATCGTCGTGAGTTTCGCCAGGCTGAACTCGAGCCCGATGCTGAACATCAGGAACACGACGCCGATCTCCGCGAGATTGCGCGTGCCGGCGGTGTCCGGAATCATGCCGAGTCCGTGCGGACCGATGACAATCCCCACCAGCAAATAACCCAGCATCGCCGGCAGCTTGAGCACGCGAAACAGGATCACCACCATCACCGCGGCAGCGAGCAGAATCAAGGCGAGATGCAGCGTATCGTCCATGCGACGTGAATTTGTGGGTTGCCTTGAATGATGCCTTATCGCCGTCGAATTGCAACCCGACTGGCGGGCGCGCCGCCATGACGGCGCGCGCCGCGACTTTGCTATACTGCTCACGCTATGACAGCCGCCAAAAAGAAGGCCGTATCGCCCGCGGGCGGAAGCGCCCTCGACCTCGCGCGCGAAGTGCTCGAAATCGAGGCCGCCGCGATCACCGGGTTGATTGCAAGACTCGATCAGAATTTTCAGCGCGCGGTCGACATCATCCTGAACTCCCGCGGCCGCGTGACGGTAAGCGGCATCGGCAAATCGGGCCACATCGCGCGCAAAATCGCGTCGACTATGGCGAGTACGGGCACGCCCGCGTACTTCGTGCATCCCGCCGAAGCGAGTCACGGCGATCTGGGCATGGTCACGCGCGACGACGTGTTTATTGCATTGTCGAACTCTGGTGAATCGACCGAGTTGCTCGCCATCGTTCCGCTGATCAAACGCCGCGGTGCCAAGCTGATCGCGCTTACCGGCAAACCGCAATCGAGCCTTGCCCAGCAGGCGGACGCGCATTTATATGCCGGTGCGGAAAAGGAAGCGTGCCCGCTCAATCTCGCGCCGACCGCCAGTACGACCGCGGCGCTTGCCATCGGTGACGCGCTGGCGGTGGCCGTGATGCAAGCCAAGGGCATCAGCCGCGACGAATTCGCGCGCTCGCACCCCGGAGGCGCGCTCGGCCGCCAACTCCTGACCCGCGTGCGCGACGTAATGGGCGACGAGCGCGATGCGCCGCGTGTTCCTGCCGCAGCAATGCTGTCCGCCGCGATCCTCGAAATGTCGCGCGGCCGCATGGGCATCACCGCGGTGGTCGACGACGCGCACCGGGTAATCGGCATTTTCACCGACGGCGACCTGCGGCGCGCGCTGCAGAAAGGCGTCGATCTGCATCGCACGCCGATCGACAGCGTTATGACCCGCAATCCGCGCACCATCGCGCCGGATAAACTGGCCGCCGAAGCGGTGCAACTCATGGAGCAGCACAAGGTCAACCAACTGCTGGTGGTCGATGCCGAACACCATCTGGTTGGCGCGCTCAACACCCACGCGCTGTTTAGAGCCAAGGTCATCTAGACCCGCCCCGTTGCGGCCGGACCGGACTGCGCGCGAACTGCGGATTTAATCTTCAATTTATGCAAGCAATTTACGCCAAAGCCAAGCGCGTCCGCCTCGCGATTTTCGACGTCGACGGCGTCCTCACGGACGGCACGCTGTACCTGACCGACGGCGGCGAGGAAATCAAGGCATTCAACAGCCTCGACGGGCACGGCATGAAAATGCTGCGTGAAAGCGGCGTCGAGCTCGCCATCATCACGGGCCGCACGTCGCGCAGCGTCGAACTGCGCGCCAGGAATCTCGGTATCGATCTGCTGTTTCAGGGCGTGGCGGACAAGGCGCTGGCGTTGGCGACGCTGCTCAAGGAACGCGCGCTGGACGCCTCGGCCACCGCTTACATGGGCGACGACGTCGTCGACCTGCCGGTGCTGCGGCGCTGCGGCTTCGCGCTCACCGTGCCGGAAGCGCCGTTGTTGGTCAGGCAGCATGCGGACTACGTTACGCGCGCCACCGGCGGACGCGGCGCGGCGCGCGAAGCGTGCGAACTCATCATGCATGCGCAGGGCACCCTCGAGCCGGCGCTCGCGGCGTATCTCAAATGATGCAACGCCTTACCGCGTGGTTTCCGGTCCTGCTGCTCGCGGCGGTCGCGGCGATGACGGTGTGGCTCGACCGCCACGTCCAGCCGCCGGAGACGGTGACCAACGGTAAAGCTCGTCACGATCCCGATTACATCGCCGAGAATTTCACGGTAACGCGCATCGGCCCCGACGGGACCGTGCGCTACAAGATGAAAGCGCGGCGCATGCAGCATTATCCGGACGACGACACCACCGACCTCGAAGCGCCCAACGTCGTGAATTTTCGCGAATCGGGAGTAACCATGACCGCCGTGTCAAAAACGGCGAAATTGTCGAGCAATGGCGACGACGTGTACCTCCAG
>Ga0265331_10002595_pt1:0-2500 | contig 12153 bp, 5 predicted proteins | sample 41923metaG_FD_202088 | JGI IMG/M metagenome (GOLD analysis project Ga0265331, IMG submission 202088) | Rhizosphere microbial communities from Carex aquatilis grown in University of Washington, Seatle, WA, United States - 4-19-23 metaG | ecosystem: Host-associated > Plants > Roots >...
CGCCGGAATGGGCGGGGGTTGCAAATAACGCTGGTTGCGGGGGTAGGATTTGAACCTACGACCTTCAGGTTATGAGCCTGACGAGCTACCGGGCTGCTCCACCCCGCGGATGTCGGAGGACAGAGGACGGAGAACGGAGGACAGACGAGAGGACGGCGATGAGGGTTGGTTACTTCTGTCCTCTGTTTTCCGGACTCTGTCCTCTGGGAAGAGGAATGCGTTTTGTGCGGGTTTGATTTGGGCTCCGTCTTGAAGACCTGGCGGCGACCTACTCTCCCGCGTCTTAGGACGCAGTACCATTGGCGCTGAGGGATTTCACGGCCGAGTTCGGGATGGGATCGGGTGTTGAGCCCCTCGCCGTAACCACCAGGTCGTCGAGACGGAAGTCGGAGGACAGAGATCAGAGGACGGAGAACAGAGGAGGGCGCCAAAAGCGTTCTCTTTTCTTGTCTGTCTTCCGTTCTCTGTTCTCTGTTCTCTGATTCACATGAGTGCGGTTTTTTTGTCGTCGTCGAGGCCTTGGTCTAGGACGTCACTGTCTTGAGAGCCTGCTCGCTGCATGCGAGGCAGGGTGATGGATCAAGCCAAACGAGCGATTAGTACCGGTTAGCTTCACGCATTGCTGCGCTTTCACCGCCGGCCTATCAACGTGGTGGTCTTCCACGGCTCTTCGGGGAGAACTGGTCTTGAGGGGGGTTTCCCGCTTAGATGCTTTCAGCGGTTATCCCGACCGCACATAGCTACCCGGCGCTGCCGCTGGCGCGACAACCGGTACACCAGAGGTGCGTCCATCCCGGTCCTCTCGTACTAGGGACAGATCCTCTCAATTCTCCAACACCCACGGCAGATAGGGACCGAACTGTCTCACGACGTTCTAAACCCAGCTCACGTACCACTTTAAATGGCGAACAGCCATACCCTTGGGACCTGCTCCAGCCCCAGGATGTGATGAGCCGACATCGAGGTGCCAAACGACGCCGTCGATATGGACTCTTGGGCGTCATTAGCCTGTTATCCCCGGCGTACCTTTTATTCGTTGAGCGATGGCCCGTCCACGTGGAACCACCGGATCACTATGACCGACTTTCGTCTCTGCTCGACTTGTTAGTCTCGCAGTCAGGCAGGCTTTTGCCATTGCACTCACCGGCTGATTTCCGACCAGCCTGAGCCCACCATCGCGCGCCTCCGTTACTCTTTGGGAGGCGACCGCCCCAGTCAAACTACCCGCCATGCAGGGTCCCGGCCCCCGCTTCAGGGGGCTCGGTTAGACATCAGAGAACGAAAGGGCGGTATTTCAAGGGTGGCTCCACACCGGCTAGCGCCGGCGCTTCATAGCCTCCCGCCTATCCTACACATTCATTCCCTAATGCCACTGCAAAGCTGTAGTAAAGGTGCACGGGGTCTTTCCGTCTAACCGCGGGTACTCCGCATCTTCACGGAGAATTCAATTTCGCTGAGTTGGTGCTGGAGACAGCGGGGAAGTCGTTACGCCATTCGTGCAGGTCGGAACTTACCCGACAAGGAATTTCGCTACCTTAGGACCGTTATAGTTACGGCCGCCGTTTACCGGGGCTTCGATTCAGAGCTTGCACCCCTCCTCTTAACCTTCCGGCACCGGGCAGGCGTCAGACCCTATACGTCGCCGTACTGGCTTCGCAGAGCCCTGTGTTTTTAGTAAACAGTCGCCACCCCCTGGTCTGTGCCCCCTCGCCCTGGTTGCCCAGGGAAAGGGCCCTCTTCTCCCGAAGTTACGAGGGCAATTTGCCGAGTTCCTTCAGCACCATTCTCTCAAGCGCCTTGGTATGCTCTACCAGTCCACCTGTGTCGGTTTAGGGTACGGTCTATGAGCTGGGGCTGTTTCCCGGAACGCCTTCACCGCCAGAGCAATCCAGTAAGCCCTAACGATACACGGCATTCGTCACCTCCAGCAGGCCCTGGAATATTAACCAGGTTCCCATCGGCTACGGCTCTCGCCCTCACCTTAGGGGCCGGCTCACCCTGCGCGGATTAACCTTGCGCAGGAACCCTTGGACTTTCGGCGGGAGTGTTTCTCGCACTCCTTGTCGCTACTCATGTCAGCATTCTCACTTCCGATGCCTCCAGGAACCCTTGCGGACCCCCTTCACAGGCCTACGGAACGCTCCGCTACCGTATCGGAGAACAGAGGACAGAGGACAGAGAACAGAAAGAAGTTCAGCGCCGCAACGACCGCATCAGCCCCTGCAGCATCTTGGCTATCGCCTGATAGTCGTCGCGCCACGCCTGCCACATCGGCTCGTCGATGTAGCCCAGGTCCAGACAATAACGGCTCCACAGCCGCATCTCGTCCGCCGAACCCATTGCCATCGTCAGGTAGCGGCGGAAGTCCGCCGGTGCATATCCCTGACGCGCAAACCCTTCGGCAATATTGGCGCATATCGACTTCGACGCCCGGCGCACCTGATCGCCCAGCGCTCCCTGCTCGATCACAGGAAACCCCAAGCTCATCCGATGCACCTCC
>Ga0265331_10002595_pt1:7500-12153 | contig 12153 bp, 5 predicted proteins | sample 41923metaG_FD_202088 | JGI IMG/M metagenome (GOLD analysis project Ga0265331, IMG submission 202088) | Rhizosphere microbial communities from Carex aquatilis grown in University of Washington, Seatle, WA, United States - 4-19-23 metaG | ecosystem: Host-associated > Plants > Roots >...
CAGCCCATCTCGGCGAGATGCTCGGCCACTTCGGCAACCTTGGCAGGTTCGACGTGGCCCTCATAGGGGCAGCCGAGGACGCAGGAAACATAGCCCCGGACGCGGATACCGGCCCGTCTGGCCGCTTCCGTCACCGGCCGAAAGCGATCGAGACTTTCGGCGATGCTGCAATTGATATTGCGCCGGGAAAAGCTCTCCGAAGCCGCGGCGAAGACAGCGACCTCCTCGGCCCTCGCTGCAAACGCCGCTTCGAAGCCGCGAAGATTGGGAACCAGCACCGGATAGGCGGTGCCCGGCCTTCGCGCGATTCCCGCCATGACCTCCGCAGCATCCGCCATCTGCGGCACCCATTTGGGCGAGACGAAGCTCGTGGCCTCGACCACCGGCAATCCCGCGGACGACAGGCGATCGATGAGCGCAATCTTGACCGCCGTCGGCACGGTGCCCGCTTCGTTTTGAAGCCCGTCCCTCGGCCCGACCTCCACCATGCGCACGCGTTTGGGCAGGCGCATCATGCCGATTCCCCGATGGCGAGGACCAGAAGCTCGACCCCTTCCTCGACCAGATCGCCGGCCGCGAAGGCAATCGATTCCACCAGCCCGTCGGCCGGCGCCAGCAGGCTGTGCTCCATCTTCATCGCTTCCAGGACCAGAAGCGTATCGCCGCGCTTCACCCGATCGCCCTGGGAAATCTTGAGCTGCACGATCCGTCCTGGCATGGGCGCGGTAAGGCTGCCCGACGGGGCCTCGATCGATTCGACCGCCGCCAGCGCGTCGACAAGGTCCAGGCGATATTCCAAACCGGCAATGAAGACATGGAGTCTGCGATCACGGCGGACAACCGTCGCATCCAGGCGCCGGTTTCCCAACTCGACCCGGAGCCGCCCATCGGCGACCGGCCAAGACGTGGCGGGATGGGGCCCCTGGCCGAAATCGAGCGTCGTGCCGGTACGCCCGTATCCCAGGATCACGCGACGTTCCTCGCCTGCTTCGAGAAAGTGGAACTCGCGACGGGCCTCCAGATTGAGCCGCCAGCCATCGGCCGCCTGCCAAGGTGACTGGACCTCGGCCCCATTCCGTCGTTCCTGGCCAACCAACCAGAGAACCGCCGCCGCCAGTGCTTCATCGCTTGCCGCGGGAGATTCCCGAAGGAGCGATTCCTTGTGGCGCTCGATGAAGCCGGTGTCGATTTCGCCCGCGATGAGGGCCGGATGCCTTGCAATAGCTGCAAGGAAGGCGGCGTTGTTGGCAAGGCCCACGATCTCGATTTCGCCCAGAGCTTCGCCGAGGCGCCGGCAAGCGGCCTCTCGATCCCGATCCCAAACGATCATCTTTCCCAGCATCGGATCGTAGTGGATGGAAATCTCGTCGCCCTGGCGCACGCCGGCGTCGACCCGAATGTGCTCGCTCGCCTCGGGCACATGAAAATGCAGCAGCCGCCCGGTCGACGGCAGGAACTCCCGCGCCGGATCCTCGGCGTAGAGCCGCGCTTCGATCGCATGACCGCGCGCTGCCACTTGCTCCTGGCTCAAAGGCAAAGACTCGCCCGCCGCCACGCGCAGTTGCCATTCCACCAGATCGAGCCCAGTGATCATTTCCGTGACCGGATGTTCCACCTGGAGGCGGGTATTCATTTCCATGAAAAAGAACTGTTTGCTTCGATCCAGAATGAATTCCACGGTTCCGGCACCGACATACCCGACGGCGCGAGCAGCCGCGACGGCTGCCTCCCCCATCTGAAGGCGAAGCGCGTCGGACAATCCCGGCGCGGGAGCTTCCTCGATCACCTTCTGATGCCGGCGCTGAATCGAGCAATCGCGATCGAACAGATGCAACGCATGCCCGTGGTTGTCGGCGAAAACCTGCAGCTCCACGTGGCGCGGCGAGAGCAGATATTTTTCCACCAGCATCCGGTCGTCACCGAAAGCGGCCTTGGCCTCGCGCCTGGCGCCGGCAAGCGCGGCGGCAAAATCAGCCGGCCCGTCGACCCGTCGCATGCCCTTGCCCCCGCCACCGGCAGCGGCCTTGAGGAGGACCGGATAGCCGATGCGCTGAGCCGCCTCAACCAGCACCGCTTCGTCCTGCTTCGCCCCGTGATAACCGGGCAGGATCGGCACACGAGACTTTTCCATGAGCGCCTTGGCTTCGCTTTTCGAGCCCATGGCACGGATCGCGGCGACCGGAGGACCGACGAAGATCAGACCCGCTGCGGCAAGGCGCTCGGCGAAGGCCGCATTTTCAGAGAGAAAACCGTAGCCAGGATGAACCGCTTCAGCACCCGTCTGACGCGCCGCCGCGATGAGCTTGTCGATGTCGAGATAGCTCTCCCGCGCCGGCGCCGCCCCCAAGGCGATCGCCTCATCCGCCATCTCGACATGGAGCGCGCAGACGTCCGCCTCGGAGTAGACCGCGACAGTGCGAATGCCAAGACGCCTCGCGGTGCGGATGATCCGGCACGCGATCTCGCCACGATTGGCGATGAGAAGCTTGCCGAACATTCAGCCAGGCCAGCGCGGCTTGCGCTTTTCGAGAAAAGCGGAGACACCTTCGCGTGCCTCGGCGCCGGCACGAAGCCTGGCGATCCGCCGCGCCGTCTCGGTGCGAAGCGCGGCATCGATCGGCCGACCGGCAACGTCGGCAATGAGCCGCTTGGCTTCAGCCATTGCTGTGGGCGCATTCTGGACCAACAAAGCCGCGAGCCTTCGTCCTTCCGCCCATAGCTGTTCGGCCGGCACGACGGCATGGACCAGGCCCAAGCGCTCGGCCGTTACCGCGTCGAACCGCTCCGCCGTCAAAAAATAGCGCCGCGCGGCCCGTGGGCCGATCGCCGCAATGACGTATGGGCTGATGACCGAAGGAATGAGGCCCAGGCGCACCTCGCTGAGGGCAAAGACCGCATCGGCCGCCGCGACCGCCATGTCGCAGGCGGCAACCAGTCCGACGCCGCCGCCTAGCGCCGCGCCCTGGACGAGGGCCACCGTCGGTTTCGCCAGGCTGCTCAGCCGATGTATCATTTCGGCCAGATCGGCAGCGCCCTTTTCGTTGTCGACTTCACTCGCATCGGCCATGCGCCGCATCCAGCCGAGGTCGGCGCCGGCTGAAAAACTCTTGCCCTTGCCCGCAAGGATGAGCACGCGCACGGCGCGGTTCTTGCCGAGGATATCGATGGCGCCGTCCAGCCCGCGGATCAGCCCATCGTCGAAGGCGTTGTGGCGATCCGGCCGGTCGAGCCAGAGGGTTGCGATACCTTCGGCAACTTCAGTCGAGACATGGCTCATGGCTACATCCGGAACACGCCGAAGCGCGTCTCCTCGATCGGTGCGTTGAGGGCGGCAGCAAGGCCGAGGCCCAGCACGCGCCGGCTGTCGGCGGGCACGATGATTCCGTCATCCCATAGCCGGGCGCTCGCGTAGTAAGGATGGCCCTGGCGTTCATATTGGGCCCGGATCGGCGCCTTGAATGCTTCTTCCGCCTCGCTCGACCAAGACTCTTTCATATTGTCCTTCTTGACCTGGGCCAGCACGGCGGCCGCCTGCTCACCGCCCATGACCGAGATTCGCGCGTTGGGCCACATCCACAGGAACCGCGGGCCATAGGCGCGGCCGCACATGCCGTAGTTGCCGGCCCCGAAACTGCCGCCGATCACCATGGTCAGCTTCGGCACCCGCGCACAGGCGACGGCGGTCACCAACTTGGCGCCGTCCTTGGCGATCCCGCCTGCCTCGTATTTGCGCCCGACCATGAACCCGGTGATGTTCTGGAGAAAGATCAGCGGGATGCCCCGTTGGGCACAAAGCTCGATGAAATGGGCACCCTTGAGGGCCGATTCGGAAAACAGTATTCCGTTGTTGGCCAGAATCCCGACGCTGTGGCCGTAGAGGCGAGCGAAACCGCAGACGAGCGTGGCGCCGTAGAGCTGCTTGAATTCGTCGAAGGCGCTGGCATCCACGATGCGAGCGATCACGTCCCGCACGTCATAGGGCTTGCGAGGGTCGGCCGGCACCACTCCGTCGAGCTCGGCCGGATCATAAGCCGGCTCGGCCGGTGCCTCGGCCGGCGCCGGCGCCCCATGGGTGCGGCCGAGGTGCGCGATACTCTGGCGGCAGAGCGCCAAGGCGTGGACGTCGTTCAAGGCGTAGTGATCGACGACACCCGATCGCCTGGCATGGATTTCCGCGCCGCCCAGGTCCTCGGCGCTCACTTCCTCGCCCGTCGCCGCCTTCACCAGAGGCGGGCCGCCGAGGAAGATGGTGCCCTGGCCGCGAACGATGATGGCCTCGTCGGACATGGCCGGCACGTAAGCACCCCCGGCGGTGCAGGAACCCATGACCACGGCGATCTGGGGAATACCGGCGGCGGACATGGTGGCCTGGTTGTAGAAGATCCGGCCGAAGTGATCGCGGTCGGGGAACACCTCGTCCTGGCGAGGCAGATTGGCGCCGCCGGAATCCACGAGATAGATGCAGGGCAGCCGGTTTTCCCGGGCGATGTCCTGGGCCCGCAAATGCTTCTTCACGGTCATGGGGTAATAGGTGCCGCCCTTGACCGTGGCGTCGTTGGCCAGAATCACGCATTCGCGGCCGGCGACCCGGCCGATCCCGGTTACGATGCCGGCCGCCGGCACTTCCTCGTCGTAGACCTCATGTGCGGCAAG
>Ga0265331_10002596_pt1 | contig 12152 bp, 10 predicted proteins | sample 41923metaG_FD_202088 | JGI IMG/M metagenome (GOLD analysis project Ga0265331, IMG submission 202088) | Rhizosphere microbial communities from Carex aquatilis grown in University of Washington, Seatle, WA, United States - 4-19-23 metaG | ecosystem: Host-associated > Plants > Roots > Rhizosphere...
CTGTGCGGGCGTCAATTTGACGTCTTGCGTGAATTCAAGAACGTCGAGCTTGCGCGGCGCACGCGCGAGTATGCCCGCGAGTTTTTCGTTGAAATCGGAAACGAGCTGCTTTGAGACAAAAAGAGAGGGGTTCATCGACTGCTTCCGTCAGAGAAGAAGGCTATTTTCGCCGTAATGGTAGCGCAGGCGCCACGCCTGCTTTCGTGTAACCGCCCGGTAAGGCGCCTGTACTGCCTTAAGTGGCCATTGCTTTCGCTACCGCAGCCGCCGGCACCGCCGCGCGGGCAATCTCGCCTGCGTCTTTCAGCTTATCGAGCGACCAGCACAGCTTGATCAATGCATCGGTCTCGCCCGTCGACAATATGCCTTTGGCGAACTTGCGGAACTTGGCTTCGAGATCTTCGTCGCTCATCGGCCGGGATAACGAGCCGAGTGCGTGCTCGACGTGCTTTGTCAACACGCGGCCGTCTTTCAGCTTGATCGCGATATGCGCGGCGTCTTCGTGCACGCTCTTGTCGACCGCAGCGCTGACCTTGTCGCGCAGCGTAATGACTTCCGGATCGTGCACGCACGCATCACTGTAGACGTCTTCGCCGCCTTCGCCGTGGATGATCGCGACCGCCGCCGAATGATAAACGCTGAACTTGCCTTCGAGCCCGACCTGCGGCGTCTTCTTGCCGGTGAGCTCGAGCACCAGCGGATGCACTTTGAGCGCGATGCTTTCGATGTCGGCGGCTTTCAGCTTGTGTTCGTTGCGCAACTGCACGCAGCCGTCGATGATCGGGTGGATCACGATCCCGCACGCGAACGGCTTGTAGGTATTGAGCGCGACTTCCCACGTCTGCCCGAGACCGCCCGTGATTTCGTCGTAATTGCGCGCGGTCGCCAGCACGTTGGCGAAACCGCGCGGGGCTTCGATGCCGCGCTCGGAACTCGTGAAATTCTTCGACGCCAGGAAAGCGGCGGTCATGCCGCTTTGCGCCGCGCGGCCCGGATGGAACGGCTTGCACATGGTGCCGAACATTTCGCGCAGCCCCGACGACTGGGTCGCCGCGATGCCTAGCGCCCACGTCATCTGCTGTGCGTTGAGTTTAAGGACGCGGCCCACCGCCGCCGCCGCGCCGAACACGCCGGCCGTGCCGGTGATGTGCCAGCCGACATCGTAGTGCGAAGGATAAACCGCGTTGCCGATCCGGCACTCGACTTCGACGCCGAGGATGAATGCGTGGAGGAAATCCGCGCCGCTCAGCGGCCGGTATTCCGCTAGCGCCAGCAACGCCGAAGCAACCGGTCCGCTCGGATGGATCACCGTTTTAAGATGCGTGTCGTCGAAATCGAACATGTGCGAGCTGATGCCGTTCAGCAACGCCGCATGCATGATGTCGAGGCGCTCGCCGCGCCCCAGCACCGTCGCCTGCGCCGGGCCCGAAAATTCGCGTAGTGCCGCAAGCGCGATATCGATGCCTTCGTGACGCGAAGCGCCGATCGCGCAGCCGAGCCAGTTCAGAACCGAGCGCCTGGCCTCGTGCCTGACCTTGTCGGGAATATCGCCGTAACGCGAATCGACGACGAATTGCGCGAGTATTTTGGTGACTTCCATGTGCAACTCCGTGGCAAAACTGCTGTTGATTACTTCGGCAGGGCAACTCCTTCCCCCGCTCGCGGGGGAAGGCCGGGATGGGGGCGATAGCTGCTGCTCGACTACCCTAAATACTTTTTCTCCCACTCCTCGACGTCGCCAAGCTGCAACACTTCGTTGTATTCCTTCATCGTCACCATGCGATTGCTCACCGCTTTGGTGTTGCCGTCGCGCTTCAACGCGTTGACCGCCTCGCGGATGGCGAAAACCGCCGAATTGCGCGCGAGACCCGGGAAAATCGCGATGCGGAAACCCAGCTTTTCGATTTCGGCGGCCGACAGCTCACCCAGCTTGCCGCCGCCGTCGATGTTGACCAGACACGGCCCGTCGACCGACGACGTGATGCGTTTCATGTCGTCTAGGATGTTCGGGCTGTTTTTCAACTCGACGAACAACACGTCGGCGCCCGCCTTGCGGAAAGTCTGCACGCGGTGGATCGCATCGTCGAGGCCGTTGCCCGCCGCGGAATCCGTGCGGGCGATGATGATAAAATCGGGATCGCTGCGCGCGGCGACCGCGGCCTCGATCTTCTTGGCGGCCTCGGCCAGCTCGATCACCGGGCGCGAACCGGGCAGATGGCCGCAGCGCTTCGGCGCGACCTGGTCTTCGATATGAATCGCCGAGACTCCGGCGGCCTCGTATTCGCGCACGGTATGGCGCACGTTGACGGCATTGCCGTAACCGGTATCCGCGTCGCAAATCAGCGGAATGCCCACGCACGCGGCAGCACGATGCGCATGTTGCGTGAATAACGTGAGATCGACGAGACCGACGTCGGGCTTGCCGAGCAGCGACGCCGACACCCCGTTGCCGGTCATATAGACGGCCTCGAAGCCCGCCTGCTCGACGATCCGCGCGCCCAGCGCGTCATAAATACCCGGTGCGACGAGCAAAGGCCCGCTGGTCAAACGCGCGCGCAGGCGCTGGCGTGGAGTGGCGCTCATCATTCGATCCCCAGTTTCTTTTTCACGGCATTGAGTTCCTGCATGTCTTTCAACAACTGTCCCTTGAATTCATCTGGCCCCATGAAGCCGTCGAGCTGGGTGGCCTGCTCGAGATACGTCTTCCATTCGGGGGCCTGCTGCGCTTTCTGGATCGCAGCAACGAGTTTATCCAATATGGGCCTGGGCAGTCCGGTCCTGCCCATGATGCCGCGCCACTGGTAGCGCACGACGTTCCAGCCGCGCTCCTTGTACGTGGGCACGTCGGGAAAATCCGCGAGCCGTCTGTCCGACGAGACGGCGAGCACGCGCACTTTGCCCGAGACGATGAACGGCTTCACGTTGCCGGGGTTGGTCGCCGCGGCATCGACGTGGCCGCCGGCGACCGCAAGCAGTGCCGGGCCGCCGCCTTTGTAGGCGACCCAGTTCACCTTGATCCCGGCGACTTCCGCGAACACTTCCCACGCTACGCGATGCGCCCCTATCTGGAACGGACCGCCGACGTTGAACTTGCCGGGGTTCTGGCGCGCGTATTTGACGAAGTCATCGATTGTCCTGAACGGGATCGACGCCGGCACGATGAGGCCGTACGGATCGATCTGCGAGCGCGTGATCATCTGCAGATCGTCCGGCTTGAAGTTCGCGTTCGGCTCGCCGAACAACGACGCGAGCGTCAGCGTGTTGGAGGCGATCGTGTAGCCGTCCGCCGGCGCTTTCAGCAGCTGGTTGACCATGATGATGCCGTCCGCGCCGGTACGGTTTTCGACGATCACGTTCTGCCCGAGCTCTTTGGTGAGCAGTTTCGCCATGACGCGCGCGAAGAGATCGACGGGCGAACCCGCCTCCGACCAGCAGAGCAGCGTCATCGTGCGCGCCGGATAGTCCTGCGCGAGGGCCACTGCCGGCAGCGTCAGCAGGAGAACGGCACATGCCAGAGCACGCCACAGCGCGCGCAGGTTGTCGATCGCCATGGTCATGCCGCCGCCTTCACTTCGAATCGATAGCGCGCAATCTTCGCATCGTCGAGCACCACGCCCAGACCGGGACCTGCCGGCAACGCGATGCTGCCCGCGGTCAGATCGAGCTTGTGGGTCACGATATCGTCGGAGGTTTTCAGCGGGCCTACGCACTCCAAACCGTCGATCACGTTGTTCGAAGTCGCGGCGCACATGATTTCCGCCATCGTATTGATGCCGAGCCCGAAACCGTGGCCGAGCACGCAGCGGATGCCGGCCGCTTCGGCGGTCGCGATCATGCGCCGCGTATTCAGGAATCCGCCCTGCTTCATCACCTTGACCTTGACGATGTCGGCGGCGTCCGCCTTGATTATGTTGATGAGGCTCGCATGGTCGAGCACCGACTCGTCGGCCATGATCGGAATGCCGCCCGATTCGCGGCGCACGCGCGCCATGCCCGCAATGTCGTCGAACGGCACCGGCTGCTCGAACAACTGCAGCTTGAACGGCAACACCATCCGCGCGAGCTTTATCGAAGTATCGGCGTCGTAACCGGCGTTGGCGTCGATGCGTAGATTGAAGTCCGGGCCGACCGCATCGCGGATCGCTTTCACGCGGTCGCGGTCGGCTTCGATATTGCCGCCGACCTTGATCTTCGCAGATTTGAAGCCGCGCTTCTGCCACGACACCGTCTCCGCCGCCGCTTCGTCCGGCGGCAGGATGCCGATCCACGCATTGAACATCACGCGGTCTTTCACCGCACCGCCCAGATACGTGTAGACCGGCACGCCGCACACGCGCGCCGTGAGATCGACGCACGCCATTTCGATCGCGGCCTTCGCGTCGTGAAACCCTTCGATGGCCGGCTCCAGTTTCTGCAGCACGCGATGCACGTTGGTCGGATCCATGCCGACGACCAATCCCGCGAGCTTCGTGCGCAGCATCTCAAGGCTGTCTTCGATGGTTTCCATCGAATAGCCCGGCGACGGATCGATATTGCCGAGCCCTACGGCTCCGCCAGTCGCGGTGATGCGCACGATCGCGCTTTTCTGGATCGACTTGCTCTTGTAGGCGTTCTTGTATTCGCCGACGAGCGGGACCGCCACGCCGAACACTTCGACACGTTCGATTTTCATCATGCGAGACTCCAGTCGGGATGTTTTTGCAGAAAAGCGATAAGACCGCCTTCCGCGAGTATGCGTTGCACCGCCGGCGGCAGCACTGCGACAGTCCGGTCGATCTTGCGCGACGCGACCGCGACATTGCCGCGCGCGAGGTCGATCGCAATTTCATCGCCGTCGTTGATGCCGGCGATATCGCATTCGACGACCGGCAACCCGTTGTTGATCGCATTGCGGAAGAACTGGCGGCCGAATGCCGGTGCCACGATGGCGGCCACCCCCATCAGCTTCATGATGTGCACGGCCTGCTCGCGCGACGAGTTGATGCCGAAATTCTTGCCGGCGACGATTACGTCGCCCGGCTTGAAACGCGATGCAAAACCCCGCGCGACGTTGTCGAACGCATGCTGCGCGATGTAAGCGTTGTCCTTGCCGGGCAGGTATTTGCTGGAGCAGTTGATGTCGGTGTTGATATGCGCACCGAGAATGCGCGCCCGGCCGTTAATGTTCGTATTCATGCCATCGCCTCTTCCATGGAGCATCTAAATTTCAAATTCGCATGTCGGCTCCCAGCGGCACTCGTCTTGCTGTCGATCCCCATTTTATTGAGGCCCCTCGCCAGGGGACTCATGCCGCCCGCCACTGCCCGCCTACAACATCGCGCGGATCGGTGATAGTGCCAGTCAACGCCGACGCCGCTACTGTCGCGGCCGAGCCGACCCAGATTTCGGATCTGGAATTACCGAGCCGGCCTTTGAAGTTGCGATTTGCGCTTGAGATCGCGACGTCGCCGTCGCCCATGATCAGGTGGCCGGTGATATTGACGCAGGTGCCGCAGCCCGCGGCTTCGACCGAAGCGCCGGCCCGGGTTAACGCTTCGATCAACCCTTCACGCGCGGCGGCTAGATAGACTTCGCGCGACGCGGGCGTCACTATCATGCGCACGCCCTTGGCGATGCGCTGGCCTTTCAGGATCGCCGCCGCCTGCCGGATATCGTCGAGACGGCCGTTGGTGCAGGTGCCGATCAACGCGAAATTGATTTTCTGGCCTTTGACCTCCGGCACGCTAATCACGTCGTCGATCTGGTGATTGCGCGCAACCTGCGGCGCGAGCGTCGATGCGTCGATTTCGATGCGCTCAACGTAATTCGCATCCGCATCGGCTTTAACCGGTTGCGGCGCGCGCGCCTTGTGCGCCTTCAGCCAGGCCAGCGTTTTTTCGTCCGCTTCAAGGATCGCCGCCTTGGCGCCGAGTTCGGCCGCATGATTCGAGAGCGTCATGCGATCGTCGATTTCCATCGCGGCGACGGCCGAACCCGCGTATTCAAGCGCTTTATAGTTGGCGCCCTCCGCGCCGAGGCGCCCGAGCATCGTCAACGTGATGTCCTTGGCCCACACGCCAGGCTGCAGGCGGCCCGTCAGCTCGATGCGGATCGTCTCCGGCACGCGGAACCATAATTTGCCGGTCATCATCACCGCGGAAAGGTCGGTGCCCTCGACGCCGGTGCCGAACGCGTTGAACGCGCCGTACGTGACGGAATGCGTGTCGGTGCCGACGATCAGGTCGCCGCACGTCAGGTGCCCGCCTTCCGGCATGACCTGGTGGCAGATGCCGTCGCCGACGTCGTAGAGCACCGCGCCGTGCCGGTCCGCGAACGCGCGCATGTCGCGATGCACGTTGGCGGCCTCGATGTTCGGTGGCGGCGAGTAATGATCGAGCACGATCGCCGTCTTCGCCGCAAACGGCAATGCGAATTTGTCTTTGCCCGCGCCGAGCTTCTGGATCATTTTGAGCGCGTTGGACGCGCGCGCATCGTGCATCATCGCGAAATCGACGTTCGCCACCACGACGTCGCCCGCGCGCACGGGCTTGCCGCCCGCGCGCGCCGCGAGTATTTTCTCGGCGATCGTAAAACCCATTGTCCCTCCGGGGATATTGCCGCCTGGACGCCGCGCGTGACCTTGGCGCGGCGGCACATCACGCAAAATCGAGTGCGGGATTCTAGCAGGGAATCACAACCCGTTCCTGCGCGCCGGACGGGCTACTCCGGACGGATGCCCGCCTCCTTCACGACCTTGCCCCACTTCTCGTAATCGGCCTTCAGATACGCCCCGAATTCGCGCGGACTGCCGCCGATGGAATCCGCGCCTTCGTTGGCGAACCGCGCCTTCACGTCGGTATCGACGAGCATGCGCCCGACTTCGGCGTTCAGCTTGTCGATGATATCCGCCGGCGTGCCCGGCGGCGCGAACATGCCCCACCACTGGCTCGACTCGAAACCGGGTATGGTTTCCGCAACCGTCGGTACTTCTTTAATCGTATCGACGCGCTTGAGACCGGTGACCGCGACTGCGCGCAAGCGGCCGGCGCGCACTTGCGTAAGTGCGGTGGGAATCGCGGTGAACAACACCGACACCTGCCCCGCCACCAGATCGATCACCGCAGGCGGCCCGCCTTTGTATGGAATATGCGCGAGGTTCGTACCGGTTTGCAGCTTGAACAGTTCGCCCGTCAGGTGGCTCAACGTGCCGGCGCCGTTGGACGCGTAGTTGATCGCGCCGGGGCGCGCTTTCGCGAGATCGATCAACTCCCTAACCGTGCGCACCGGCAGCGACGGATGCACGACGAGCAGATTCGGCGCCGACGCGATCTCGATGACCGGCGAAAAATCGCGCAACGGATCGTACAAAGGCTTGCGCGTGAGATGCGGCGCGATCGAATGCGTGCTCGAGGAGGTGACCAGCAGCGTGTAACCGTCGGGCGCCGCGCGCGCCACCATGTCGGAACCTATCATGCCGCCCGCGCCGGCGCGGTTGTCGACGATGACCTGCTGGCCGAACACCGCGCCGAGTTTTTGCGCGAGCGCCCGGGCGAAGAGATCGGTGCCGCCGCTCGGCGGAAAGGGCGCCACGACGCGAATCGACTTGGCCGGATAGTTTTGCGCCAGCGCAGCGGGCAAAACGCTTGCTGTCACGCAGCCCCACATCACCATCGCGGCAATTTTTTCGGTGTTCATCCTAACGCCTCCGCGCGCCCGATATCACCTTCGCTAGTTCATGCCCCACAACAATGAAGCGCGCTCGCGGTCGGCCCACACGCCCTGCGCGCGGCGCGCTTTGCGGCGTTCTTCGTGCCAGCGCCGGTACGCGACGTTCTCCGGGTTGGTGACCGTGTCGCTCTCCAGCATCTTCGCCGCAAGCCACGCATTCAAGGGCTTCACAGACCCGGACAGCGGATAACCGAACAATTGCAACGTCGGCCCGATCAACGCGTCGAGTGCCGCCACGTCGGGCTCCGGCAGGCGCGTCCGATACATGCCGCAATATTCAGTCGATATCGGACGTGAAGTTTTCGCGTGCAATGGATGCGTGCTCCACGCGCGCGCCGACGGCGTATCGTGCGGCGACAGCATGCGATCGTCGAACGGCTCGCCGATAAACTCGCACAGCTTGCGGATCGTCGGCTCAGGCGCCGTGCACAAATCTTCATAGCGGATTTCGAGATACGCACCGGCCGGCAGCTCGCGTGCGAAATCGCGTATGGACAATACATAGCGCTGCCACAGGTAAGCGCCCGAGTACACCGAATACGGCCACAGCATCGAGTCGGAGATGTCGATCGCCTGGTCGCGGCCGTCGCGCACGATGTGGACGAACTGCGCGTCGGGGAACAAGGCGCGGATATCGTCCATCCAGAAACTGTTGCGCGGCGTTTTCTCGCCCCACCGCGGCTTGCCTTCGGTTTGCGCGTACTCGCGGTGCAGTGCCGCATAGAGCCCCGCAAACGTCGGCTCGGCTGCGGCCGCGACGAGATTCACCGGCGCCGGCTTGATCGGCCACTTGCCGACCGTCGGTGTGGCGAGCATGTCTTCGGCAAGCGCCAGCAAGTTGGCCGGCTTGCGCAAATCGCCGTAACTGTACATATACGGGTACACCAGATCGAACAGCCAGTCCGGCGGCGGCACCGCAAGCCGCGGGTGCGCGTCGAGGATCAGGCGCAACAGCGTCGAGCCCGAGCGCGGCGCGCTGACGATGAAAACCGGTCTATCTTTCACGTTCATGACGCTTCCTCAAAATTCCCTCCCCCGCGCGTTGCGCAAGGGAGGGAGTTTTCATCGCCAGGCATTCGAGATCCTCACTTAACGCCGCTGCGACAGCTTGCGCACGAGTTTCTCGTCGACGATGAGTCCGAGACCCGGCGTGTCGGGCATCACGAGCTTGTTGTTCTTCACGACGGCGCCGCCCTCCTTGACCGGACGGTCCTTGATGCGCAACTGATAGTCCATGCCGGGGTCGCAGCCGACGAGGCGCACTGCCGCATGCAAGTGCCCGGTCGCGGTATCGAGCAGCGCGCTGCCCTGCGTCCAGTCGATGCGCACCGGCAGGTTCGCCGCCTCGGCGATGTGCATCATCTGCAGCGCCTTGTAAAATCCGCCGCACTTGCCGAGCTTGAGGCTCACCATGTCGGCAGGCTTGTCCGCCGCAATCTGGATCATCGTCGCGAGATTCTGGATCGCTTCGTCGGCGACGACTTTCTGCGGAATTGCGGCGGTGATGGCCGCGAGGCCCTTCAGATCATGGAACGGCACGGGCTGTTCGATCGCAACGTTCGCGACGCCGGCAAAACGCCGCGTGAAAATTTCGATCGTGTCCTTCGCCGTGCCCCACATCTGGTTCGGGTCCGCGATCACGAGCGCGGTGCCCGGCACCTTTTCTATCATCGCTTCGAGCCGGTCGGCGTCGGCATCGAGGGATTCCAGATGGCCGGTCATCTTCGGCTCGAAACAGGTATAGCCTTTCGCCAGCAGCCTGACCGCGTGCTCGGCCATGCGCGCGGGCGTGTCGCGCGGCATCGTCGCGAGCTGGCCGAAACTTTTCTGGAACGCGCCGCCGAGCAGGTTGTACACCGGTTGGCCCGATGCCTTGCCCATGATGTCGTAGAGCGCGATGTCGATCGAACTGCGCGCACCCGCGTTGCCCTGCAGGAACAGGTGATCGAGCGCCGCGTGAATCGCGCCGATCTGGAACGGGTCCTTGCCCATGATGGTGCGGCCGAACAGCGCGACCGTCGCGAGAATTCCGGCTTGCGTCTCGCTCGTCACCGGATGCGCGCACGCCTCGCCCCAGCCGACGATGCCTTCGTCGGTGGAGATTTTGACGAACACGTTTTCCTTGTACTGGATGTTGGCGAACCAGCCCTCGCGCGCGTGCACCATCGTGCCTTTCTTCTTCCCCGACCCGAACAGCGCGTGATATTCGTCGGTCGGCTCGTACCAGACCGGTATCGCTTCGACTTTGGTGATTTTCATTTTTCTCCTTCTGCCCTTAGTCAAAACCTTTATCGGCCGCAGATAAACGCGGATGAACGCAGATAAGTCTAAAGCACTTCAACCGTGGATCCGCTGACGATCGGTTAGTTGTTAATTTTTGCTTTTGAATTGCGCCCGCGTTTATCTGCGTTTATCTGTGGGTCCAACCGGTTCTTAGTAACTCGTTGGCCAGTTCGACAGCCGGTGTTGCCCGACGCCGTTCGACAATCTCAGCATGTGCGTGTCGAGCATTTCCTTCAGGTACTCGCGCGTTTCGCGCGGATCGAGCACTTCCTTCACGCCGAATACAGCGCCCAGATCGTAGGCCGAGCCGTTGCGCGACATTTCCGCGAGCAGGTGCTTGAACTTTTCAGGATCGTCTTCTTCCTTGACGCCGTGTACGACCGTGACCGCGGTGCGCGGATTCATGAAGCTCACCTCCGTCGTCCACCACGCGGCGATTTCGTCGGCAATGCCGGCGCCGCCCATATTGATGAAGCCGCGCCCGTAGCTTTTGCGCAGGATGATGCTGATCCTGGGCACCGTCACCTGCAGCAGCGCGTTCATCCAGTTGATCACCTTGCCGATCACACCGCGCTTTTCCGCGTCCGGCCCGATCAGGAAACCAGGCTGGTCCTGCAGGAACACGAGCGGGATGTTGTAGCAATCGCACAGCACGATGAAGTCGGTCGCCTTGCTGCACGCGTCAGCGTCCATCGCGCCGCCTTTGAACTGCGGGTTGTTCGCGATCACGCCGACGGATTTGCCTTCGATGCGCACAAGCGCGGTGGCAATGCTGCGGCCGAACCGTTCCTTGATTTCAAAAAAGCTGTCGCGGTCGGCGATCAGGCGGATGACCTTGCGCACGTCGTACACCTGCGCCTGCGACTCGGGTATCGACTCGAGGATGTCCTTGATCGCATCATCGGAACCGGCGGGCACCTCCACAACCGGCGGCGGCTGGCGGTTGTTGGTCGGCAGGAAACCGAGAAACCGCTTGATCGCGTCGATCGCCTGCTCGTCGGTATCGACGACCAGATCGGCGAAGCCCGAATGCTCGGCGAGTATCTGCCAGCCGCCCAGTTCCTCCGGCGTGACTTCGCGGCCGAGCGCCATCGACACCACACGCGGACTCGCGACTGCCATTACCGCGCCTTTGCGCATCACGCAGAAATCCGAGCAGCAGGCGTGCCACGCCGCGGAACCGAACGCATTGCCGAGGATCGCCGCGGCCCACGGCGCTTCGCGCGTGCGCAGAAAGCGGTTGCCCTCGAAGTTCATCCCCATGCCCTCGCCCATGATGTCGGGCATGCGCACGCCGGTCGATTCGCCGAGAAACACCACCGGAAATCCGCGCCGGCCTCCGGTATCCTTCACGTGCGACATCTTGCGGTTGTTGGTATAGCTCGACGACGAGCCTTTGACGGTGAAGTCGTAACCGACGACGCCGACGCGCCGCCCTTCGAGCTTGCCGAAGCCGGTAACCTTGCCGTCGGCAGGCGTCGATTCGCGCATTTCCGGAATATAGGAAACACCGAACAGGCCCGACTCGCGGAACGAGCCCGCATCGAGCAGGTAATCGATGCGTTCGCGCGCGTCGAGAATGCCCGATTTTTTGCGTTTGGCGAGCTTGGCTTCGCCACCCATCGCGCGGGCGACGCGCCGGCGCGCTGCGTGTTCTTTGATCCTGTCGTCGAATTTCATGGCCGCACCGCCTTATCGTCAACGTGGAAGTTGACCAGAGCCGCAGCGCACAGTCTGTCTCCCAGGCGACAATTCGGTTTAGTATCTGCCCGCAGACCGGCAATCATGGCCACTATCCCAACCGACTTTCTCGGACAACTCGCAACCGGCGAACGCGCTTCGCTGCTGAAGCTCGCGAAGCGGCGCGCGCTAAGCCGCGGCGACTTCGCATTCCGCGTCGGCGACGTGAAGCGCGGCGCTTATCTGCTCACTCGCGGGCGGCTCAAGTTCTTCCGTGTGACACCGGATGGCCGCGAAGTGATTTTGTGGTTCTGCTTTCCCGGCGAAGTCTTCGGTATTTCCGAAGTGCCCGCGGCGAAAGGCCGCCGGGTCAACGTCGAAGCCTGCGAAGATTCCGAAGTCGCAGTCGTCGGCGACGCCGCGTTCAACCGGTTTCTCGACGAACATCCGGCGGCCGCGCGCCTGTGCCGGCGCACCATGGC
>Ga0265331_10002598_pt1 | contig 12143 bp, 11 predicted proteins | sample 41923metaG_FD_202088 | JGI IMG/M metagenome (GOLD analysis project Ga0265331, IMG submission 202088) | Rhizosphere microbial communities from Carex aquatilis grown in University of Washington, Seatle, WA, United States - 4-19-23 metaG | ecosystem: Host-associated > Plants > Roots > Rhizosphere...
CCGACGGCACGGCGGTCATCGTCAGCACTCCGCAGGAATTCCAGGCGCGCATCAAGGCAGAACTCGCGCGCTGGGCGAAAGTGGTCGCGCAAAGCGGCATCAAGCCCGAGTAAACGGGCTGCGGTCCGGATTTATTTTGCCGCGCGCCGCGCGCGCTCGATGTTGTATCCGGTGTTGAAGCAAACCGGCTCGCGGTAATTGCGCGAAACCGTGACGAGGTTCGGATACTCGTCCTTTAACGCCTGCGTCAGCGGCTCGACGGCACGCCACAAATTGTCGTACGGCCCGTCGTGATGCGCCGGCATGTAAACGTCGGGCTGGTAGGTGCGCACGTGTTCGAGCGCCTGCGGCACCGTCAGCGGCTGAAGGTATGCCGCCGACACGGCAACCAGCGCAAGGTCGACGCGTCCCACGCGTTCCATTGCGGCTTTTTCATAGTCGGTCACGCGGCCTCCGCTGTCGCGAAACAGGATGCGAAACCCGTCGTCGAGCGTGATCAGATAGGCAATCGTGCCTTCCGCAATCACGCGCTTGTCGCTGGTGCCGCGCGCGCGGATGGCCGCGCGTTCCGCCACCTGTTCGGGTGTCGCCCGCGGCGCGACTTGCTTTAACGCTTGATCGAAGGCCTCGACGACCTCGGCCGGCGGCTCGCCGTGCCGGCCGAGTATCGGCTCGACTTTGAAGCCGCGAAACGGCAACAACTCGCCGCCGCGTCCGGTGACGGTGCGCACCTGCTTCGCATCGATGGATTGCGTCAGCAGTTTTTCGGTCGTCACCGGCGCGCCGACCACCACTGCGCCGGTACGGATGCCGACCGACGCCGCATCGGACATGTGATCGACGTGTCCGTGCCCGAGCAATATGACGTCGGCGCGCTTCACGTCGGCGGCCTTGAAACCGAGCGGCGGAAACATGCTGCCGCGGTCGAAGTACGCGTCGAGCAACAGGATCTGGCCGCCGTAGACGAGTTCGAAATTCGCGTAGCCTGTCCATCTCACCGCCAGCGTTTGCGGATTGCGCGGGAACGCGCCGCCGGTGGCAACGAGCGTCGCAGCATGGCACGCCGGATCGGCCGGTTCGAGCGCGAGCTTTGCGTCGCCGTCGCCGACCCCGCGCGGATCGCTAAACGGCGTTGCCCATGCGGAGCCGAAGCAAACCGACGTCGCAAGCGTAAACAGCACAACCCTGGCAAACGGTCTATTCACTGCGTTCTCCCCCATATCGGCCCGCAGGAATTCTAGCATCCGTGACCGGCCGGCCGCGCGGTTTGCAGCGCACGACAACTGTTGTAACCTGACGGCGCGACATGCATTCCGGGGGGAGAACACGTATGAACACGCTACGCACGCCGCGGTTCGCCGGCCGCATGCTGGCGCCATGCCTTGCTTGCGCGCTGCTGCCAGCAACCGCGCCTGCACAAAGCACGGCGCCGCCGCTCGCCCAGGTGATGCCGGCGAAATCGCTGCAGATTGTCGTGGCCAACGCGGCCGGCGGCCCCGCCGACTTTATCGCGCGCGTGATCTCGCCCAAATTGAGTGAAGCGTTGCGGCAAAGCGTGATCGTCGACAACCGGCCGAGCGCCAACGGCGTCGTCGCCGGCGAATACGTGGCGCGCGCGGTCGCCGACGGGTCCGTCATTGCGGTCGGCAACAGCGGTACCCACGCAATCAACTACAGTCTCTACAAAAAGCCCACCTACGATCCGGTGCGCGACTTCGCCGCGATCACCGAGGTCGTCAACGGCAGCCTCGTGCTGGTCGCCAATCCGCGCGTGCCCGCCAATTCGGTGCGCGATCTGATCAACGAGGCGAAAAAAGCGCCGGGCAAATTCAATATCGCGATCGCCGGCGCCACCGGCGAAATCGCCGGCAATGCGTTCAAGCTGAAGGCCGGCATCGAACTGAACAACATTCCGTACAAAGGCGGCGCGCCGGCCGTCATCGCCGTCATGTCGGACGAATCGCAACTCGTGCTCACCAATCTTTCCGGCGTAGCAACCCAGGTGGACGCCGGCAAATTGAAAATACTCGGCGTCACCGGCGCGCACCGCGACGCCCAGTTGCCGAACGTTCCGACGTTTGCCGAAAGCGGGCTCGACGGTTACGAAGTCGAAATGTGGTACGGATTGTTCGCGCCGGCGAAAACGCCGGCAACGATCGTGCAGGCGCTGCAACGCGAAGTCGCGCGCATCGTCGCGATCCCCGAGATCCGCGATAAATTTGTCACCGGCGGCTACGAGGTAGTGGCAACGACGCCTGAACAGTTCGCGGAGCGGGTCAAACGCGACACCGAGAAGTACCGCAAAGTAATACTCGAATCGGGGATGCAGCAGGAATAGCCCGTGCGGCGCGGGCGGTCGCGTTCAGCGGATGACGTGCAGCCTCGACGGTAGCGGCGTCTCGACTTCGTCCGGGTTATACACCCGGTGCATGACCTTGTTCTTGCCCAGCGCTTTGACGCGCTGCATCAGCCGGTCGCAGAAGCCGATCACGACGTCGACATTCGCTGGCACCTGCGGAAAAACGCCGACGCCGACGCTGAACGTGATCGGCCAGTCATGGGCCGCCATCGCGCGGTCGAGTTGTCCGCACAATTTCTTGATGACGGGCAGCACGTCGGCCTCGCCGGTCTGCGGAAACACCATCGCGAATTCGTCACCGCCCAGGCGCGCCACGACATCGGTTTGCCGCAAGCTGGCTTCGAGCGTCTGCGCGACCGTCTTGAGCACGCGGTCGCCTTCGCGGTGCCCGAGCCCGTCGTTGATGATCTTGAAGTAATCGCAGTTCACGTAGGCGACGGCGAACGGTGCCCGGCTACGGCGGTGGCGCGCCATTTCGATCGCGACTTTCTCATAAAAGCCGGTACTGTTGGTGACATCGGTGACGTAATCCACGCGTGCGGCGGCCTGCGCCCGCTCATAGAGCGTTCTGACCATCGCTGTGAGAAATGCGATCACCAGATAGGCAAACAGCTTGTTGCCGTTGGCGACGTAAAAATAGGCCGGCTCCGAAAACGGATTGCCGAGCAGCAATCCGATCTGGGTCTGGCAGAACACCGACATGACCGCAAACAGGCTGCCCCACCAGATGCCGCAGAACCAGCTGACCGCAAGTATGATCAACACGTAGAACGTGCTGAGGCTCAACTCGTACGACGTAATGTAATCGGCCGTCACGACGATCGCAAACGCGGTGAACGCGAGCAACAGCACCGCGGGCCAGGTTCGCAAGCGATCTCCTATCGATCTGACGTCTTCGGACACTGCCCCGCCTCCGCAAGAATTGCGCGACCAGCGGATATTAGCGGATTGTTCGCTTCCCTGCTTGCGGCAAGGAGCGCGTACGTCCGGACACGCGGTTGCCGCGCGCGCCCTATTTGACGTCGAACCCCAGTTTCCTGAAACGCTCCTTCGCCGCGGGCGTCGTGAGGAACGCGATGAATGCCGGCGCTGCATCGCCCGCTGCCGCGCCGCTGTGGACGCCCGCCGCGAACGCTACCGAGCTCTGGATTTCGAGCGGCAGCGGGCCGATCAGCACGAGCTCCCTGTCGGCCAGGATTTCGCTGATCTGACCGAGGCCGATTTCGATCTCGCCGCGCGCGACTTCCTTGAACGCCTCGGGCGCGCCCGGGCGCAATTGCAGTTTCGGATTCAATTCCCGGGCGATGCCAAGTTGCTCGAACACTTGGGCAACGTGGATCCCGCTCTGGCCGCCGAACGCCGGATCGGCAAACGCAATCGAGCGCGCCGCCAACATTGCTGCTTTGAAAGAGGCCACCGTGCGCACGTCCGGCAACGGGCTGCCGGCGCGAATGGTTACGCCGACGCCCATGCTGCCGAGCGGGCGTATCGACGGCGCGGCGACCTTCCCGCTTTGCGCGAGACCCGCGAGCACTTCGGTAGTAGAAATCACCACGTCGCCGCGTTCGCCGTCGGCGACGCGCTTGGCCACGGCCCCGGGACGGAACACCACGACTTCGGCCGCCTGCAGGCATGACGACAACATGGCGACGACGCACGCAAAAGTTATCCGGCTGACCATATTTGCCGCCCCTGATTGCGATACGCCGGACTTGCGCCCGAACGGATGGTCGGATTACGCGCCGCCCGTGCCGGTGACGCTGGTCCCGCCGCACACGAACAGCGCCTGCCCCGTCACGTAACCGGCGTCGCGATCGAGAAAAAACAGCACGGCGCGCGCGATGTCATGCGGCGTGCCGACGCGCTTCACCAATATGCCGTCGATCACGGTCTGGCGCTTGGTGCTGCCTTCGGGATGTCCGCGATTGAACAGATCGCTCGCCACCGGCCCCGGGATCACCGTGTTGACCGTGATGCCGTCGCCGCCGACTTCGCACGCGATCGTGCGCGTCATACCGACGAGGCCCGCTTTGGCGCTTGCATAAACCGTGCGCGAAGTTTTGCCCATGATCGCGCGCGAGGAGATGTTGACGATGCGGCCGAATTTCGCGGCGCGCATGTTCGGCACGAAGGCCTGGGTCAACACCATTGCAGCGCCCAGCGTAATGGCGGTCACATACTGGAAGTCGTCGATGGTGGCGTCCTCAAGCAGCGCCGGACGGTTCGCACCCGCGTTGTTGACGAGATAGCGCACCGGAAATTCCGCCGCCACTTCCTGCGCGAGCAGCCGGGTCGCTGCGAGATCGGCCAGATCGATCCGGCGAAAATGCAGGTTGGGATGCTTTAACCGCGGCGGCGAACGCTGCAGCGTGATAACGCTGACTCCCTGGTCGAGCAAGCGGCGCGCGCAGGCTTCGCCGATACCCGAGCTCGCGCCGGTGACGACGGCGGCTTCGGTGGGTTGCATGGTTTGGGGTCCTGAAAAATAAAAGCTAAATGCAAGTCACAGAGGCCACAGAGAAAAAGCCGGTCAGAATCATGCGATCGATTCCTGCTTTTTGGATTTCTCCGTGTTCTCTGTGCACTCTGCGGCTAATATATTTTTGAAAGCGTCGGCGTTAATTTGGCGAGTGTATCAGTGAAATTTGCCGACTGCGGCGACGAATCGCGCATAAGCCTCGGGGTCGAGGGTCGCGCGGTTGGCTGCGGGCGCCACGTAACCCAGCACGTCGAGCGTTTGCTCGATCGCGGCGCGCGCAATGCCGCGGGTTATGAAAACGATGCGCGAAGCGCGCTCAGCGTCCGGCCATGCGGGCAGCGGCACCGGTTCGTGCACGATGCGCTGCACCGCGTGCACGGCGACCGGTTCGCCTTCGACGTTGAACACGCCTTTGACGCGCAAGAGATCGCGCCCTTTCAGGCCGGCGATGAGATCGAGCCACAGCACGAGGCCCGCGCGCGTGACCGGGCCCTCGTGGCGGATCGAAAAACTCTGCACGTTGCCGGTATGCGCCACAAACCCGCCGCGGGTGCGCGCGGATGCGCCTTCGCGCAACCATTCGTTGACGTCGCCGCATCCCTGCGCAATATCGAAATACTCGGCGCCGAACAGCATGCCGGGGTCCGCGCTGCGCGGATCGATGTCTATTCGCGGCGCGTCGGCATTCAGCTCGTCGAGTTTCGCGGCGAGAGCTTCCAGCGTGGCAGCGTCGGCGAGATCCGTTTTACTGATGAGCAGGCGGTCGGCGACGGCGACCTGGCGGCGCGACTCGCGAAACTCCTCGAGTTGCTCCACTGCATTGACGCCGTCCACCAGCGTCACCACCGAGTGCAGCGCGTAATACACGGGAATGTCCGGATGCGCCGCCAGCACTTCGAGTATGGGTATCGGGTCGGCGAGTCCGGTCGTCTCGACCAGCACGCGGCGGAATGCGGGCACGCCGCCCGCGCCGCGCTGCCGCAGCAAGTCCACCAGCGTATCGACGAGTTCGCCCTGCACCGTGCAGCACACGCAGCCGCTTTCGAGCACGTACATGTTTTCGCGCGGCGTTGCAACGAGCAGGTGGTCGATGCTGATCGCGCCGAACTCGTTGATGATGACCGCGCTGTCCGCGTACTTCGGATCAGCGAGGATGCGGTTCAGGAGCGTCGTCTTGCCGCTGCCGAGAAAACCCGTCAGTACGATGACAGGTATGCGTACGTCGCCAGATTTCAGCCCGGTGCTCATGAAATGACTCTACATTTGGTTTCAGTGCAGGCTAACCTGCTTGCAGGTTATGCCGGAACTAAAACCGGTGAACAGCGTGACGGGGATTTTTGTCGCGGGACTCATAAGAAAAACGGGCGCGTCAATAAATGCTTTGAATGCTTCGCGGCCCATACTACCAAATTCGCCGCCGCACGGTTGACAGCATGCGGTGCCGCCGCTAACGTTCAGCGTTCAGAAAAAATCATTCTTGAGGAGCGAGGCGAGCATGGCGGCAAAGAAAGAGTGGTGGAAGCCAGAACCCGCGTGGCCCATCCCGGAGAACAAAGGCAAGGACGTCGTGTTGACCGGCGCGAAACTGATCGACGGCAACGGCGGACCGGTCACCGACAACCCCGTCATCGTGATCAAGGGCGAGCGCATCGTCGCCGCCGGCGCCAAGGACAAGATCAAAACGCCGCCGCACGCGGAAGTCATCGACGCCACCGGCTGCACGCTGATGCCCGGCATGATGGATTGCCACATCCACACCGCGATGTTCAACTGCATGACGTTTCACAATCACCGCGTCGCGCAGTGGGAGGTCACGCCGCAGCTGCAGCAGATGTACGCGCTCTTTCACGCGCAGAACTGCTTCGACATGGGCTTCACGACGCTGCGCGATCTCGGCATGAACTCGAGCCGCGGGCTTTTCACGCAGGAACTGTGCGCCGTGCGCGACTCGATCAACGCCGGCATCCTCGAAGGCCCGCGCATGCTGATCGGCGGCTTCACCACCATCACCGGTTCGCATCTCGACCTGATCCAGCCGCGCGCGATGCCGCGCTCCGGCTTCAACAACGGCGACGGCCCGTACGAACTGCGCAAGCTCGCGCGCACCAATCTGCTGTGGGGCTGCGACGTGATCAAGACCTGCGCGTCCGGCGGCGGTGGCACCGACAAGGAAGAGCCGGACATCCGCAACATGACGCAGGAGGAACTCGACGCCATCTGCGACGAGGCGCACGCGTTCCACAAAATCGCTGCGGTGCATTGCTTCACCACCAGCGCGCAGCGCATGGCGATCAACGCCGGCGCCGACACGATCGAACATATGGTTTTTTCGGACGATGAAACGATAGGGATGATCAAGGACGCCGGCATTCCGGTGACGCCAACGCTCGCGCACCGCACCGATCACGCGATCCAGCTGCGCCGCGAGCTCGGCACCGCGGAATTCGTACTGACCAAGCTGAAGAAACTGCAGCCGCACTGCTACGCGACGTTCCAGAAAATGTACAAGGCCGGCATCAAGATCGCGATGGGCACCGACATGGGCTTCGAGCCGCATTTCGGCACCAATTCCTGGGAGCTTGAGGTTTACGTCGCGCTCGGCATGACGCCGATGCACGCGATCCAGACCGCGACCAAGAACGCCGCCGAAGCGATCAAGCTCGGCAAGGACCTCGGCACCATCGAAGCCGGCAAGTACGCCGACATCGTCGCTGTCCACGGCGACCCGCTCGCCGACATCCGCATCCTGCAGGAAAAGAAGGCCATCCACATGGTCATGAAGGAAGGCAAGGTCTACGCCGACCGCCGTCCCGGCAAATGCAAGAACGTGGTGCCGGCCGAGAGCTGGAAAAAAATCGACTACTTATAAGATACGGACAATCGAACATGGCAACCCGGAAAACCAAGACCGCCGGCGCAATCAAGGCCGGCAAAGGCAAATATCATTTCCGCGTGGCCAAGGTAAAAAAAGTTGCCGCGGGCACCGGTTACTCGACCTCCCACGGCGGCGTCATCGAAGGCGCGCGCATGCTGTTCGGCTACATTCACAAGCCGCGCGGCACCGGTTCGCGCATGCACAGCCACCCGAACGAGCAGTTCAATTACGTCGTCAAGGGCACGCTCAAAGGCTCGGTCAACGGCAAGCGCGTGCTGGCTCCCGCCGGCACGCTGATCTACATTCCCGCCAACGCACCGCATACGCTCGTGTCGACACCCGAAGAAGACGTGATTTTTCTCGCTCTGAAAGATTTGTCGCACGGCATCATCGGCAAAGCCGTCGACGGCACCATGGTGGGGCCGCATTACGAACCGGGATTCGGGCCCAAGGCTACGCGCAAGCGCGCGGCGAAAAAATAATCGAACGGGGCTCCTTTCCTTTACGCCGGGAGCTAGCCTGGAAGGCGGCACGGCAGTTCGGCTTGCACGAGCGAGGGGTCGAAGAAACGCTGGACTAAGTCCTATATACAGCCAGATATATGCACGCAGATGTATATATATTTCTATCCATCGTTGCATATACAAATATATGCGTCTTGCATCTTCCAAATGTCAACTAATTCAAGTTAGCCGTCCATGAAGACCTTCGATATTGCCATTCTCCTTGCTACTTTAGCTCCCAACTTATGTCTGGCCGCCGGGCCCTTCGACGGCATCTGGCAAAACTTCCAGTGGTGGAGTGACCAGCGTATTGAGGTGTGCGAAGTTACGGTAATGCGCCAGCGCGGGAATCGAGTCTGCGGTTTTTGGCAAAATTTTGCGAGCAGTCACGTCTATGAAGGGCGGTTTATCGCAAATGCAAAGGGCAATACCCTAAACTGGGAATCCGAATGTAGTGACGGTAGGAATTCAATGGCGATCTGTCCAGAGCCCTCCATATACTCAACGGAAAATCCGAAACCCGCGGATAAGATTGGCTGGGACAGCACTAATGCAAAATCGCTTTTTTGTGGCGGCAAAGTTTATTATTTTGGTAGCGGCGTTGTTCCGGGAAATTGCGCGGTAATTTCAAAGCGCTTAAAGTCCGAGGCTTTTACAAAAAAAGCAGCAACGTCAAAACAAAACGCGCCAGGACAAGATCCCAAGGAGCAAGAGTGGATAAAGTCTTGCCTGGAGGCCGGCTAACCATTCGGTCGATATTGACGCGTGCAATTGCAGCACGCGCATATCACCGGCAACGTTAAGTAAAAAGAACCGCGCTCAGTTCGCCTTCATATTGATGCGCGCCTGCTCGGCCTGCCCGGGCGTCATCGAGTCGATCAGGTTCTCAAGGAATGCCGTCGAGTGCACGCTCACGTAGCGCGCGAACGGCGACTTGACCTTGATCGCGTACTGGTCGCCGCGCGCGGCCTGCAGGATATAACCGGCTTTGAGCGATTTCTTCTCGCCTTTGCATTCGGCCGCCAGTTCGCCGTGCAAAACGTAGACGAACGTTTCGTGCGCCGCCGCTTGCTCCGATTCTTCGCTGCCGGCCGCCGCCTCGAAATAGCCGAACGCGAGACGCTCGCCTTCGATCCAGTTCGCGCGCTTCGCCGACACCGGCGGCGCATCGAACGCCTCGACGACCGGGTAGTAACAGACCTTGACGCCTTCGATGACCGCCTGCGACCGGCCCTGGGCTTTCTGATGCTTGTCGCGGTCGCCGACGCTGTACTTCTTGTTCACTTCGGCGACAGTCATCGCCTTGTCCGGCACCGCCTCGTCTTCGGCGAGACCGACCACCGTCCACGTTTTGTCCTTGATGTAGAGGTACGAGCAGTCGCCGTCTTCGGTCGCGCGCATCGAATGCCGCGCGTACGCGGGCGCGTGCACGAACATGCCCGTAGGCGCGATGCGCCGGTCCTTGCCGACGATGGCGTTGATCTTGCCGCGCACTGGGAAAATCAGCAGTTCGTTGGGATGGTAATGCAGGTCGGAGCCCGTGCCGGCGACCTTGTTGACGAGGCAGAAATACATGTACTTGCCTTCGATCACCGGCCCGCGCGCGCTCGACAGATGCGGCGTCAGGAAATTGCTTTCGATATTTTCAAAGCGGTGAAACGGCATGCGGCTGTTTCCTTTCTAGAAGTGGTCTCAAAAATCGTTTGAAGCCGCAGATAAACGCAGATGAATGCAGATAAGAGCAAAACCAAAAATTACGGATGGACTTAAGGGCGCTTGAAATTACTCAATCCCGCAACGCTATATCGGATTTAGGCGAATTGTCCGTTTGTTTCCTTGGTTTTCATCGGCGTTTATCTGCGGCTGGTTGCTGCTTTGGGTTTTTGAGATAGGTTCTAGTGCTTGCGTGCGTTTACTCGGCCACGACGCCCGCGTCTTTGATGACCTTGCCCCACCGCACGTTCTCGGCCCTGACGAATTCGCCGAAAGCTTCCGGCGACTTGCTGACGACGACGTCGACGCCGCCGTCGGCGAGCCGCTTCTTCACGTTGGCGTCTGCCATGACCTTGATCACGACCGCATAAAGTTTTTTGACGATCTCCTGCTGCGTACCCTTGGGCACGAACACGCCCTGCCACGAACCCACGGTCATGGTCGGAAATCCGGACTCGGCCATCGTCGGCACATCGGCAACCGCCGGGACCCGTTTGGGCGCCACCACGCCCAGTGCGCGCAGCCGTCCCTGCTTCACGAATGTAATCGCCGAGGACAGCGTTACAAACATGAGTTGCACTTCGTTGCCGAGCAGCGCAATCGCCGCGGGCCCCGCCCCGCCCTTGTAAGGAACGTGCGTCATCCTGATGCCGGTCGCGCGCATGAATGATTCCATCTCGAGCTGGTTGGCGCTGCCGGTGCCGGGCGACCCGAAGTTCAGCTTGCCCTGGTTGGCTTTCGCGTAGTCGATCAGTTCCTTCACGTTGTTGACCGGCAGCGACGGATGCACGACCAGCGAACCGGGCACATCGACGACCTGCGCGATCGCAATCAGATCGGACACCGGCTTGATCGGAAATTTCAGATAGAGGCCCGGATTGATCGCCATCGTGCCGATATTGCCGAGCAATACCGTGTAGCCGTCGGGATTCGCGCGCGCGGCGACCTCGACGCCGATATTGCCGGCGGCCCCCGCGCGATTGTCGATCACGACCTGCTGGCCGAGGTCCTCGCTCATCTTCGGCTGCAGGATGCGCCCGACGAAATCCGACGCGCCGCCCGGTGCAAACGGCACCACCATGCGCACCGGACGTTGCGGATAATTGTCCTGCGCCCATGCCGGTGCGGCCATCATGCCCATTGCGAGTGCGGCAAGCGGTGGCCCCGCCAGCATGAGCGGGCGAAAAATAAAACCATATGCAGCCATAATCTCCTCGACGTTTTGGTGTACTTGAATCGCCCGCGCTCTTGCGGCCGCGGTATTGCCTGCTCTTGCAATCCTGCTGATGGTGGAATCCGCGCGGCGCTAACTGCTAAACTTCGCGTCATTCACTTTTCGAGCCGAGATTAAACCATGAGTTTCCCCGCGCAGCCAACCAACATCAAGTCGACAGCGCATCCCGGAGCGCCGCTGTGCGCCGCGTTCGATGCCCGTACGCGCGCGCCGCAATTCAAGCTGCCGCCGGGCGCGACCGATTGCCACGCGCACATCTGCGGCCCGGCTGCGCGCTACGACTATTTTGCCGGGCGCATCTACACGCCGCCCGACGCGCTGCTGACCGATTACCGGCGCATGCTCGATACGCTCGGCGTCGAGCGCGCCGTACTCGTGCAGCCGAGCGTCTACGGCACCGACAACAGCGCGATGCTCGACGCGATGAAAACGGATCCCGCGCGCTTGCGCGGAGTCGCCGTGGTCGCCGATGACATAAACGCCGGCGAGCTCGCACGCATGCACGACGCCGGCGTGCGCGGCGTGCGCGTCAATATCGTCGACGTCAAGGATCGCAAGCCGGGCACGCTGCCGCTCGCCGGGCTGACTGCGCTCGCGGAGAAAATAAAACCGCTCGGCTGGCACATGGAATTTCTGATGCATGTCGACGAGTTTCCCGATCTCGACCGCCTGCTCGCGGACTTTCCGGTCGACACCGTGTACGGACACCTGGGTTACATGAAGACCGATCACGGCACCGGCAACCCGGGATTTCACGCGCTGCTGCGCATGATGCAGGCCGGCCGCGCGTGGGTGAAGCTTACCGGCCCCTACCGTATATCGGCGGAACCGCTGCCGCATGCCGACACCAACAACTACGCGCATGCGCTGCTCGCCGCCGCTCCGGCGCAGGTCGTGTGGGGCAGCGACTGGCCGCACGTCATGGTCAAAAGCGCGATGCCGAACGACGGCGATCTATGCGATCTGTTGACTGCGTGGAT
>Ga0265331_10002601_pt1 | contig 12136 bp, 7 predicted proteins | sample 41923metaG_FD_202088 | JGI IMG/M metagenome (GOLD analysis project Ga0265331, IMG submission 202088) | Rhizosphere microbial communities from Carex aquatilis grown in University of Washington, Seatle, WA, United States - 4-19-23 metaG | ecosystem: Host-associated > Plants > Roots > Rhizosphere >...
GCTCTGTTGCCGCAGCTGTACGATGCTCCGGTTCCCGCTGGCGTCGACAAACTGGCCGATGCCAGTAATGGCCCCACGACAACCCGGGATCGCGTCGATCTCGCGGCGCTGACGCTCGAATACGATCTGGGTTTCGCCACGCTCACATCGACGAGCTCCTGGGCTCGCCACGTCAATGACACGGTCGCGGATGAGACCGGTCAGTACATCAACTTCTCGTTCTTCCAGGATTTGTATGGACAGAACCCGCGCACGTTCGTGCAAGGCCTGGAGGGTCTGCGAGACCGGCCGCTGACCGAGGAGTTGCGCCTGACGTCCAAAACGGGCGGCCGTTTCGATTGGGTCACGGGTCTGTTCTACAACGACCAGACGACCGATATTCAGGAGCACGACTTCGATCGAGGCTATCTCGATTTCTACAACGCCTGCCAGGCGATCTATGGTCAGAGTCCCGCGGACGGTGTGACTCCCTCGTACTGTGGTGTGGGTGAGACCGCCTACGCTCCGGGGCCTGTCACGTCCATTGATGGTATTCCGATTCTCAAGGATCAGGCTTACATCGGCGACTTCGAGACGCACTTCAAGGATCTCGCCGCTTATGGGGAGCTCACCTGGCACGTGACTTCCGCATGGAGCGTGACCGGCGGCACCCGCGTGTTCAAGCAGTCCATCACCGCTTCTCAACAGACGGGATTGCTGTACGACGGCGGTTCATTGTTCGGTCCCGTGCTGCCGATCGCGAACATTACCTTGAGTAATGAGTGGCGCAAGGCGCTCTGGAAACTCAACACCTCCTATAATCTGAACAGCAACAACCTGGTTTATGCCACCTGGTCCCAGGGCTTCCGCCGCGGCGGCGTCAATGCGCTGCCGCCCAGCGAGCCGGGCTTTGGCTACACGACCCCGCCGGCGCTGCGCAATCTGTCGCCCGATACCGCAGACAACTACGAGATCGGCATCAAGGGCACCTTCCAGAACCGGGTGCGCTATTCCGCGGCAATCTTCGACATTCAGTGGCACAACGTTCAGGAGGGTCTGCAATTGACGCCCCTGGTGCTGCCCGCGTCGCTCAACATCGGTCAGGCGTATAGTCGGGGGCTCGAGAGCGAGCTCGACGTTCTGCTCTCGCAGTACGTCGAAGTGCAGCTCGACTATACGTACGACCAGACGCGGCTCACTTCGGTCAATCCGCTCTTCGTGCAACCCAACACGTCCGCGCCGCCACCCGCCATCGGGAGCCCGCTGCCCGGCACGCCGAAGTCCAGCGTGGCCCTGGGGCTGCAAACGCATATTCCGCTGGCCACGGGTGAGCTGCAGTTCGGCGTCAACGGCCATTATCAGAGTGCCGTATTACCGGCGTTGTCGGCGACTGTCCCGGTCGTGGGCGGGTTTGTCATGGTCGACACGCGGCTCGCATACTTCTCCAATCATTGGCTCACGACGTTGTACGTCAACAATGTCACCAACAATCTGGGGGTAACCTCGTACCAGGATCCCGCGATCTTCGGTAACCGGGCCCAGGCCATTGTCTCGCAACCTCGTACCGTGGGGTTGACGGTGTCTTACTCTCTCAAGCGGTGAAGGGCGCAAGGATGAGCACTTCCAGTACGACCGGTCTGCAGGGCGCCCGCGCCCATGCCAGAGCCATGGCCGGTACCCGAGTCGAGGCCATGCCAACCGTACCCGCCGAGGAGGCAGTCGACCTGCCCTCGGGCGTCACAGCACAGTCCATGGTGTGGGAAGAAACTCTCGGTGCGGGGGGTTATGCCGCCAAGGAATTGGGGCGAGGCGGGTGCCTCCGCCTCGTTGATCTGCGCGGCGATGCCTGCGTCTCGATGTTGGTGTTCAATGCTGAGCATCCGATCGAGCGGCTGAACGTTGCCGACACGATGAAGGTGCAATGGAATGCCTATCTGCAGCCTGGACGGCTGCTCCTGTCCGACATGGGCCGGCCCCTGATGAGCATCCTGGCAGACGATGCCAGGACACACGATACGTTCTGTGGTCCCTCGAACGAGCACACCCCTCGGGCCTACGGAGATTGTGGCGCATGGGGGCGCCACCCCAACGCTCGCGGACGACTGTTGCTCGGGGTTGCGAAGTTCGGCCTCGGCCGCAAGGATGTGCATCCGTGCATAAACTGGTTCAAAGGCGTTCGTATCGCCTCCGACGGCGCGACGGTCCTCGAGGGCGGGCCCTTCCCGCCCGGGCGATCGGTCCGGCTACGCGCCGAAATGAATGTCATCGTGGTGCTGACCAACTGCCCGCATGTGCTGGATCGGCGGCCCACGTATGAGGCGACGCCCGTAAGAATCAGTGCGTGGCGCGGCCCGGTGACTGCGCCTGATGACCCGATTCGTAACGCCACCCCGGAGTCCCTGCGCGCCTTTCTCAACGTCGAGGAGTACTTCCGCCGCTGACTCGCGATGCTCGTTAAAGAGGGGACCCACGCATGAACAACTCCGTATACGATGGCTTGCCGCGCACTATCCGGATCGATGAAGTCGTAGCCGCCCGCGCACCTTGGGACGGCTTCGTGCAGGCCGGCGAAACACTCCGGATCCTCGACCTCGAGGGCAATCAGGCGGTCGACTTTCTGCTGTACGCGGCTCACGACGATGCCGAGCGGTACAGCGCTCAGGACACGATCGTCGCGCAAGCCAACATCCTGTTGCGGGCCGGCTCAATCCTGATGTCGAACGAGGGCCGCCCGATGGCCCAGATCGTCGCAACCACGGTCGCTTACCACGACACCATCGGAGGAGCCTGCAGTTGCGAGAGCAATACACTGCGCTACGGACACCACACCAAGTCTCATCATGCCTGTGTGGACAACTTCCTTCTGACCCATGCCCGCTACGGCCGCGGTAAGCGTGACATCGTGTCCAATATCAATTGGTTCATGAATGTCCCCGTGGAAGCCGATGGCACACTCGGTATCGTCGATGGCATCTCGGCACCGGGGCTGTATGTCGATCTGAAGATGCAGATGGATGTGATCGCGGTCATTTCAAACTGTCCGCAGATCAACAATCCCTGCAACGGCTTCAATCCGACGCCGGTGCGAGTGCTGGTGGCGAACGACGGACCGGCGAGCCGCTGATGCAGCGGTTGGCCGACAATCGAACGTTCGACAAAGTGCTGGTCGCAAATCGCGGCGCGATCGCCTGTCGTATCTTTCGTACGTTGCGGCGCATGGGTATTGGGTCCGTGGCCGTATTCTCAGAAGCGGATGCCGGGTCGCTACACGTGGCAGCGGCGGACGAGTCGGTGTGCATCGGACCGGCGCCGGCGAGCTCGAGTTATCTGGACGCAGGCCGGTTGATCGCGGCCGCGCGGGATCGCGGTGCTCAGGCAATCCATCCCGGCTATGGCTTCCTCAGCGAGAAGGCGGAGTTCGCCGCCGAGTGTGCGGGGGCGGGTCTGGTCTTCGTAGGGCCGACGCCCGATAACATGCGGGACTTCGGTTTGAAGCACCGCGCCCGCGAGCTGGCACGTCAGGCGGATGTGCCGCTGCTGCCTGGTTCGGGGGTGCTGGTCGATCTCGCCGCAGCTCAGAAGGCGGCCCTGCAGGTCGGCTTTCCGGTGATGCTCAAGGCAACAGCGGGCGGTGGTGGCATCGGTATGCGCGTCTGCGCCGATCCTGCGGGGTTGGAGGAGGCTTACTCGCTCGTCAGCCGCCTCGCAGCCAACCATTTTGCGGATGGAGGGGTGTTTCTGGAGCGCTTCGTTCCGGTCGCCCGCCACATCGAAGTGCAGATATTCGGCGATGGCGCGGGTCGTGTGATCGCACTCGGGGAGCGCGACTGCTCACTGCAGCGGCGCAATCAGAAGATCATCGAGGAGACCCCTGCTCCGGGGCTCAGTCCCGCCATACGCGCGCGCATGTTGGATCGTGCCGTCCGGCTGGCGAGCGCGGCGTGCTATCGATCTGCAGGCACCGTCGAGTTTCTGTTCGATGCCTCGCGCGAGGAGTTTTATTTTCTCGAAGTCAATGCGCGATTGCAGGTCGAGCACGGAGTTACTGAGGAAGTGACCGGGGTAGACCTGGTCGAGTGGATGATACGCGGCGCCGGTGGCGATTATTCCTTTCTCGATGCGTGGAGTCATGTTGAGAATCGGTCGTCGGAGGCGCCGGCGGGTTGTTCGATTCAGGCGCGGCTCTATGCGGAGGATCCCGGTGAGGACAACCGCCCCAGCACCGGTACGATCACCGAGCTGTCGTTCCCTGCTCAGGCTCGCATCGAGACGTGGATTACGACAGGTACGGAGGTCAGCGCGTACTACGATCCCCTTCTGGCAAAGCTGATCGTGCGGGCGGGCGATCGGGCGGGGGCGGTGGCTGCCATGCAGCGGGTGTTGGGTGCCACCCGTGTTTCGGGGCCTGAGACGAACCTCGGATGGCTGCGTCAGATCGTTCACAGTGAGATGTTTGTTCAGGGCGAGCTGTCCACACGAGCGCTGACCAATCTGCCCTACAGGCCTGGCGCAGTGCGCGTGGTCGCGGGAGGGCTCGCCACGGCCGTACAAGATTACCCGGGGCGAAGAGGTTACTGGCACGTAGGTGTGCCCCCGTCGGGCCCGATGGATAACCTGGCTTTCCGCTTGGGCAACCGTCTTCTCGGGAACTGCGAGGGAACTGCCGGCCTTGAAGTGACGGCCCTCGGGCCGACCCTGCGCTTCGATCGACCGACGACCCTTTGCCTGTCGGGTGCCGACTGCGACGCGAAGCTCGATGGGCGAGCGTTGGAGCGCTATTCGCCGGTTCGCGTTACGCAGGGTCAGACACTCAAGCTGGGGCGCGTGCGCGGTCCGGGGCTTCGCGCTTACATCCTGTTCGCCGGTGGGCTCGAGGTGCCCCCGTACCTCGGTAGTCGCTCGACATTCACGTTGGGACGCTTCGGTGGACACGGAGGACGCAACCTCGCCGCGGGCGACGTGCTGCATTTGCCCGGGGACGCGGACTCGCCGACAGAGGCTTTGTCGCTGACGGATACCGATAGTCGCCCCGTCAAGGCTCTCCCGCTTGCACTGACACCGCACTTGACGAGCGAATGGTGGATCCGGGTGCTCTACGGTCCTCATGGAGCGCCTGACTTCTTCACCCAGGCCGATATCGACGCCATTCTCGGCGCTAGCTGGAAGGTGCATTACAACTCCAGCCGTACCGGCGTGCGGCTGACAGGCCCCAAACCACAATGGGCCCGACGCGACGGCGGTGAGGCCGGCCTGCATCCATCGAACATCCATGACAACGCCTATGCCGTGGGCGCGATCGACTTCACCGGGGATATGCCGATCATCCTTGGGCCGGATGGCCCCTCGCTCGGCGGCTTCGTGTGTCCCTTCGTCGTGATTGCCGCGGACTTGTGGAAAATCGGGCAGCTGGCGCCGGGCGATCGGGTTTGCTTCGAGTCGGTGAGTGAGGCCGCGGCAAGTGAGGCGGAGCGCCGTCAGGATGAGCTCATAGCACGTCTCAGCGAGCCCTCGTCGCAGGATGGCTCGAGCGGCGTCAGCTATGGGCGACGCTCGTCGGTTGAAGGCAGTGCGAGCGCCATAGTCGAAACGTTTGCCGCCCGAGGCACACGACCCAAGGCAGTGTACCGCCGCCAGGGAGACCGTCATCTGCTCGTCGAGTACGGCGAGATGTTGTTGGATGTGACGTTACGGCTGCGCGTTCATGCCTTGATGCTCGAGCTCGAGCGGATGGCGCTACCCGGAGTCATCGACATAACGCCGGGCATTCGCTCCTTGCAGGTTCATTATGATCCGCGCGTGCTGCCGCTCGCACAACTGATTGGCATACTGGGGGATGTGGAAGACGGGCTCGGGGAGCTCCAGGATTTCGAGATCCCTTCGCGCGTGATCTGGCTGCCTCTTTCGTTCGGTGACCCGGCTGTCTCGGAGACCGTTGCTCGTTACATGGCCTCGGTGCGCGCGGACGCACCTTGGTGCCCGGATAACATCGAGTTCATTCGGCGTATCAACGGGCTCGGCTCGATTGAAGATGTCCGGCGGATCGTGTTCGATGCGCGTTACCTGGTCATGGGATTGGGCGATGTGTATCTCGGTGCACCGGTCGCCATACCGCTGGACCCGCGCCACCGGCTCGTCACCACCAAGTACAACCCGGCGCGCACCTGGACTCCTCCCAACGTGGTGGGTATCGGAGGCGCCTACATGTGCATCTATGGGATGGAAGGACCGGGTGGATACCAACTTTTCGGCCGCACGGTGCAGGTCTGGAGCTCGTACGGTCAGACCCACGACTTTCGGGACGGGAAGCCCTGGCTGCTGCGCTTCTTCGATCAGATCCGCTTCTTTCCGGTCACCCACGCGGAGCTTACGCAGTGGCGGCGAGAATTCCCGCAGGGTCGTCGGCCACTACGGATCGAGACGGAGCCCTTCAGACTTTCAGACTATCGACGCTTCCTCCACGAGCATCGCGCCAGCATCGAGGCGTTCCAGGCCACTCGCCAGGCGGCGTTCGATGCCGAGCGGGAGGAATGGGCGCGCCGCAACGAGCTGTCGCGCGAAGATACGCCCGAGGAGCCCTCGTCAGCAGCGGAGGCTTTCGATACACCTCCGGGCTCCGATCTCGTCGAGGCTCCTCTGGGTGGCAACATCTGGAAGATTCATGTGCGTCCGGGCGATCGTATCGAAAGAGGGGCTGTCATTGCCGCCATCGAGGCCATGAAGACCGAATGCGCGGTGCCGAGCCCGGCTACCGGCACAGTGCGCGCGGTGTACGTCCGGGAGCGGCAGGAGATTTCTCCCGGGATGCCGATCATCGCGTTGGAGCCCGAATCTGCCTTCCATCAGGCCGGAGGGGAATAACGTGACCGGTAGTAGCGTCAAAGCCATCGCCCGTGATGTGAACGCTGGAGTCCGCACTGCTGAGCAGATCGCCTGCGAGACGGCGGAGCTCGCGGCGGCTTACCAGAAGATTCAACCGGAGGCGTGGATAAGCCGAGTGCCGGATGAGGATCTACGCCAGAAGGCACGGCAGATCGATGAGCGCGTCGCTGCCGGCGAATCGCTGCCCTTGGCGGGTGTACCCGTTGCGGTCAAAGACAACATTGACGTCGCCGGCCTCCAGACTACTGCGGCCTGTCCGGCATTCGCCTATCGGGCCGAGCGTTCCGCTCCGATTGTCGAACGGCTACTGGCGGCGGGAGCGCTCGTCGTCGGCAAGACCAACCTGGATCAGTTTGCCACAGGGCTGGTGGGCACGCGCAGCCCCTATGGGAGCCTCGGTTGCGTATTCAATCGCGAGTACGTGAGCGGAGGTTCCAGCTCCGGCTCTGCTGTGTTGGTCGGAGCGGGGGTGGTGCCGTTGGCACTGGGTTCCGACACGGCGGGCTCCGGGCGCGTCCCCGCGGCGTTCAACAATCTCGTAGGCTTCAAGCCTACACGCGGCCGTTGGAGCTCGCGGGGACTCGTGCCCGCATGCCGCAGCCTGGATTGTGTCACGACTCTGACAAAGGACGTCGACGACGCCGCGCTCGTTGACTCTATCGTCACGGAATTTGACGCTCAGGACCCCTACTCCCGGCGCGCACCGGCACAGAACCAAGCGCGGGCGGTCGACGCGACCCTTCGCGTGGGAGTGCCGGCTTCTGCGCGACTTCGGGATCTCGCGTCGGAGGATCGAAGCCGCTTCCACGAGGCGCTCGAACGTGTGAGGAGTATTGGAGGAAGCCTCGTTGAAGTTGATGTGACACCCCTTCTCGAGGCGGCGCAGCTTTTGTACAGCGGTCCCTGGGTAGCCGAACGCACTGTCACTGTCGAGCACCTGCTCGCAACCAATCCGACCGCGATTCATCCCGTCGTGCGAGCCATCGTTCAGGCGGGCAAAGGCGTGTCCGGCGTAGATACCTTCAGGGGGATCTACCGGCTCCAGGAGTACGCGCGTTCGGCCGAGCAACTGTGGGATCGGGTGGACGTACTCATGATGCCAACGACCCCGACCATCTATCGCCGCAGCGAGGTCCTTGCGGAGCCCGTAGCGCTGAATGCTCATCTCGGTGCGTACACCAACTTCGTGAACCTGCTGGACATGAGTGCGGTAGCCCTCCCCGCCGGCTTCCGGCAAAACGGTACCGGCGTCGGGGTGAGCCTCGTCGCGCCGGCGTGGGCTGACACCTCCCTGCTGCACCTTGCGGCGCGCTACATGCGGGCGGCCAGCCTCCCCGAGGCGCCCGGGCTCGATGTCCGGCCTAACCCCGGGCGCGTGCAACTCGCCGTCGTGGGAGCGCACCTGTCGGGAATGCCGCTTCATTGGCAACTCACCTCGCGTGAGGCCCGGCTCGTGCGCGCAACACGGACCGCCAACACGTATCGGCTGTTTGCCATGACGGCTGACACGCCACCGCGTCCGGCTCTGATTCATTGTGGTCCTGGAGGCGCCAGCCTCGAGCTCGAGGTGTATGAGCTCGAAATGAGCGCTTTCGGGAGTTTTGTCGCGGAAGTGCGTCCGCCGCTCGCCATCGGCACGGTGGTGCTCGAAGACGGTACGAGCGCCTGCGGCTTCGTCGCAGAGCCGCGTGCTACCACCGGTGCGCTCGACATCACGAGCTATGGCGGATGGCGTGCCTACCTTGCCAAGCGCTGAGGAATTCGATTATGACACTTCGGATCAAATGGCTGCTCACGATGTTGCTCGCGCTGGGACTGCTTCATTCACCCGGCACTGAGGCCGCCGTCAAGGTCGGCGTTTCCGACTGGACCGGTTGGGTCGCCTGGTATGTCGCGCAGGATCAGGGTTACTTCCGCAAGTACGGCGCGGACGTGAAGCTCGTCTGGTTCGCCAACTACAGCGACTCGATCGCAGCGCTGTCCACGGGGCAGCTCGATGCCAACAGTCAGACCTGGTCGGATACTCTGGGTCCGCTCGCCAAGGGCCTGCCCCTCAAGGTGGTGCTGGTGAATGACAATTCCGCGGGCAACGATGCGCTACTGGTCGGACCGAAGATCAAGAGTTTTGGCGAGCTGCGCGGGCACAAGGTGGCCCTCGAACAATACAGCATCTCTCATTTCGTGCTCTACACCGCGCTCGCGCGCAATGGACTGAAAGCCAACGATGTTACGGTAGTCAACCTGTCAGCCGGCGACGCCGCTGCGGCCTTCATGAGCGGCGGTGTCGATGCCGCCGTGGTGTGGAATCCCTGGATCAGCCAGATCGAAAAGAGCGGCAAGGGGACGCCGCTATTCACCTCCGCGCAGATGCCAGGGCTCATTCCGGATCTGCTGGTGGCGCAGTCCCGCGCCGTCCAGTCGCAACGGAAAGACCTGGTCGGAATGATCCGCGCCTGGTTCGATGCCGTGGCGTTCATCCGGGCTCAACCCGAACACGCGGTCGCTATCATGTCACATGTCGTCAGCATGTCTCCGGAGCAGTATCGGGTCTTCCTGCCCGGCACGCGCTTCTTCGATGCCGCCGCGAATCAGCAGGCCTTCGATGCGCACAATCCGCAAGCCCTGGTGAATGTGGCGCCTACCATCGCGGCATTTCTGCTATCCAACAAGCTGATCGATGGTCAACCCGATGCGGCGCGAGCGGTTGATCGCTCGCTGCTCGATGAGGCTCTCAGCGTAGGGGGCGCGCCAGGCAGCGCGTCAGCAACACGATGAACGGAACAGCCCTCTCCGGCCAAGCGGCCCGCCAGGACGGGAGCCCCGCGGCCGTCTCCGGTCAAAGTAATGAGCGGCGGTCCGCGCCGATGTGGACGATCCGAGGCTGGCTGAGTCAGCGAGTCTACTGGACGCTTGCAGCGGTGGGACTCGCCGTGCCGCTGGCCGGCTGGGCGCTACTCACCGCGTTCGGCTCGGTTAACCGGGTTTTTCTGCCCTCCCCCGGCGACGTCGCGCACAGGCTCCTGACGTGGGTCAGCAACGACGATCTGCTGGCGGATATCGGCATCAGTTGCTTCAGGGTAGTCGCCGGTTGGGCGCTATCGGCCGTGCTGGCCCTCCCACTCGGGTTGTTGATCGGGACATTTCGTATCGTGCAGGCGCTGCTCGAGCCGCTGACTGACTTTGTGCGCTACATGCCGGCCGTGGCGTTCATTCCGCTGGTGATGTTGTGGGTGGGGATCGACGAAGGCGCCAAAGTCGCGATCATCTTCATCGGCACATTTTTCCAGATGATGCTGATGGTTGCCGAGGACGTCCGGCGTGTGCCGATGGCGCAGATTGAAGCGGCGCAGACCCTGGGTGCTGCGCGCGCCGAAGTCATCGAGAAGGTGATCATTCCCTCCAGCAAACCGGCCCTGCTCGACACTTTGCGTATCACCATGGGTTGGGCGTGGACTTACCTGGTCGTCGCCGAGCTGGTCGCGGCCAACTCCGGTCTGGGTTATGCGATCATCAAAGCGCAGCGCTTCCTGCAGACCGACAAGATTTTCGCCGGCATCCTCCTGATTGGGGCAATTGGTCTGGCCATGGACCAGGTGTTCCGGCTCGTACACCGGTTTGCCTTTCCCTACCTGTACGCGCGGAGTTGAGTCGTGAATGCGATAAGCTGCCGTGGGGTCTACAAAGTGTTCGGCACCGGAGCCCGTAGAGTAACCGCCCTGGAGAACGTATGTCTCGACATCCGTGAGGGGGAGTTCGTCACATTGGTGGGCGCCTCGGGCTGCGGTAAATCCACTTTGCTGCGTATCGTTGCCGGCCTGGAAGTGCACACGAGCGGGGACGTCTGCTCCTCCGGTTCTCCGGTGCGGGGTCCGGGTGCGGAGCGTGCCATGGTGTTCCAGAATTACAGTTTGTATCCCTGGCTCACCGTGATGGCCAACATCAAGTTTCCCCGTCAACTCGCAGCTCATACCCGTAACCGCACCAGTAGTGACGTCGAGGTGGCTAGCGGGCGGGCGGATGCATTGTTGCAGCTCATGGGGCTCGAGCAGGTTGCAGACGCTTACCCAGCGCAACTTTCGGGCGGTATGCAACAGCGTGTCGCGATAGCCCGAGCGTTGATGGCGCAACCGCGGATTCTGCTCATGGACGAGCCCTTCGGCGCCCTCGATGCTCAGACACGGGAGGTCATGCATGACTTGATTCTGCATGTCTGTGCGCTAGAGGGCTGTACGGTTCTGTTCGTGACTCATGATGTCGAGGAGGCTATTTATCTGGGCCAGCGCGTCGTGCTCATGGCGCCGCGACCCGGGCGGATCGACTCGACGCACGATGTGCCGTTGCCGGGGACCCGTAACGTTGAGATGAAGCACTCGGCGGAATTTCTGGCGCTCAAGGCGCGGATTGTCGAGCGCATTCGTGACACTTCCGGCCTTCGTACCGATCTCGAGCTGCTGCAGCGGCTGGCGAAACGTGCGAGATGACCGGACCGGCGCCTCAGAGTACGGCGGATCCCCTCGAGCGCATCGCCCAGGCATTGCGGCTGCAACCTACGAATACGCGCTTGTTGCTTCAGCGCGCTCAGTATCTTCTGGCGTCAGGCCGAGGGGAGGAGGCGCGGGAGGCCGCCGTATCCGCGCTCGAGAGCCGGCCAGGGGATCCCGTACTGTTGGACGCGGTCGGTACGGTGCTCAGTAAGACAAACGAACAGGTGCGTGCACTCGCGGCCTACGAGCAGGCCATTGCGCTCGCGCCTGGTGAGCCGCACTTCAGGTTCAATAGGGCTGCCGTACGCCGCTTCCTCGGTGACCTGGAGGGGGCTGAGCAGGACTATGACCGCGTGATCTCTCTCAGGCGGGATGACTATGAGGCGTATCTGAATCGCTCCGAGCTGCGTCTTCAGACGCGCGAGCGAAATCACATCCAACAGCTCCAGGGCCTGCTTGCAGCGGGCGTCCCACACTGGCGCGCAGAGGTGGCGTTGCAATACGCCATTGCAAAGGAATACGAAGACCTCGGCGAGTATGAGCGTTCTTTTCAGCACTTGCAGAGCGGTGCGCGGTTACGACGCGCGCATCTCCGCTATGACGTTGGAAACGACATCTCCACAGTGGAGTGGATCATAGACGCCTATCCCGCGAGCGTTGAGGCTCCATCCTCGTGCGACACCAGCAAGGTCGCTCCGATCTTTGTCGTTGGGCTTCCACGCAGCGGCAGCACCCTCGTTGAGCGGATTCTTGGAAGTCACTCCAAGGTGTCCATGGGCGGTGAGTTACCTCAG
>Ga0265331_10002609_pt1 | contig 12105 bp, 16 predicted proteins | sample 41923metaG_FD_202088 | JGI IMG/M metagenome (GOLD analysis project Ga0265331, IMG submission 202088) | Rhizosphere microbial communities from Carex aquatilis grown in University of Washington, Seatle, WA, United States - 4-19-23 metaG | ecosystem: Host-associated > Plants > Roots > Rhizosphere...
TGTGCATAAAGTAATCTTTCGTCACTCTTGATGTGACCGATGCGGTGCTGTATTTGTGCCGCATGCTTAATCTCGGCTCGACGACACGATTGTTAACGGCGGTTGGCGCGGTGGCGGCCTTGTGGGTGGTCGTTGCGTGGGCCATGCGATGACCATTACGCTGCGCAACCTCACAGCGGGTTATGACCGCCATCCCGCCTTGCACCATATCAGTGGTGCTTTTAAAGAAGGCTCCCTGACGGCAGTCACAGGGCCGAATGGCGGCGGCAAAAGCACGTTGTTGAAAGCCCTGATCGGCTTCCTCCGTCCGATGTCGGGGCATATCGATTTCGGTGGCCTGAAACCAACCGACATCGCCTATCTGCCGCAGCAAAGCGCGGTGGATCGCAGTTTCCCGTTGCATGTTCTGGATGTCGTCCTGCTCGGCCATTGGCCGCGTCGTGGGGCGTTTGGCGGTATCGGCGCGGCGGAAAAAGCCCGCGCCCTGCAAGCGTTGGAACAAGTTGGCATGGGCGCCTTCGCCCACCGTCCTATCGCCGCGCTTTCGTCGGGGCAGTGGCAGCGTGTGCTGTTCGCGCGCCTGATCGTGCAGGATGCGAAAGTGATTTTGCTGGATGAACCCTTCGCCGTCATCGACGGCCACAACACCCATGACCTGACGCATATCCTGACCCATTGGCAGGGTGAAGGCCGCACGGTGATCGCGGTGATGCATGATATTCCCTTGGTGCAGGAACATTTTCCGCAAAGCATTCTGCTGGCGCGGGAATTGGTGGCGTGGGGTTCCACCGCCGACGTCCTGACCGATGCCAATCTTGCCAAAGCCGCGCATCTGGCGGGGCATTGGGTCGAACATGCCGCCACATGCGAACGTGACGAAAGGGCAAGGGCATGACAGGTTTCCTCGCTGATCCTGCTTTCAAACATGCGCTCGCCGCCGCGTTGCTGGTGTCGCTGGGTTCTGCGCCGCTCGGCGTCATGCTAGTTCTGCGGCGCATGACCTTGATGGGCGATGTGATGGCGCATGCGATTTTGCCCGGCGTGGCGGTTGGTTTTATGCTGTCGGGGCTGTCCATCTCGGCGATGAGCGTGGGTGGGTTGGTGGCGGGGTTAACCGTCGCCTTGCTCGCCGGTTTGGTGACGCGCGTTACGGCGCTGCGCGAGGATGCCTCGCTTGCCGCCTTTTACCTGATCGCCGTTGCGCTGGGTGTTTTACTCATCGCCCTGCACGGCAACGCGCAGGAGATGGAAGACATCCTGTTCGGCAACGCTCAAAGCATCGACAGCGATATGTTGCGTCTGATGGGCGGCGTGACCAGCGTTACGTTGCTGACCTTGGCGGTGATTTATCGCCCGCTCGTGGTGGAATCCTTCGATCCAGTCTTTATGCGCTCGGTGCGCGGGCGCGGGGGGCTGTATCACGTGCTATTTTTGATGCTGGTGGTTTTGAATATGATCGAAAGCTACCGCGCTATGGGCACCCTGATGTCGGCAGGCTTGATGTTGATCCCCGCCATCACCGCGCAATTCTGGACACGCAGCCTCGGCCCGATGATGGGGCTAGCGGCGGTTATAGCGTTTATGGGATCGGTGGGCGGGCTTTGGCTTGGCTTCGGCTTCAGTCTGCCGCCAGGGCCGGTGATCGTTTTGATTGTAGGCGGGTTTTATATCTTGTCACTGCTTCTGGGGCGTCATGGCAGTGTACGGGCGCGTTATTTCCCATTCCGCCATTTGGAAGCTTGAAGAATCTTAATCGATCAGTTTTTGATCGCGCAACAGGGCGAGATAGTCCGAGCCATCATCCTCAAAGACCTCCGCGCCCTCCAGCATGTAGGCGCGCAAAAGATGGTCAATGCCGTTTTTGGTATCTTGAAGATCAACTAATGTTTGTCCCAATCGCAACAGGATAAAAGGATTGGTGGCGCCGCCAAAATTCTTCATCGCGTCAAGAAGCGCCTGGCGGGCTGTTTGCAAATCACCCCCCCTACGTGCGGCATCTCCAATGCTCGCGTTTAACCATACCCAAGCATCCCAAACGGTTTTTGGTTCGGGCAGAAGTTCCAGCGCCTGACGCCATGTAAGGATGGCTCCGTTCCAATCGCCGTCATCATCCAGTTGGCTATTGCCTTTTTCCGATAAATCATCAACGCGGTCGGCAATGGCGTCGGGAAGAATATAGTCCTGAGGTTCGTCAACCATGTTCTGCCTTTCGTGACAGATAGAACGTAAGATATTTGGGGTCTTTTCCCTCAAAGGGACGTTTCTTCAACGCCTTGTATTGGCGGTCAAATTCGTCAAAGGCTTTGTCGTTTTCGCCCATCTCCAGCCAAAGGGTGGCTGCAAAGAATTCAACGACATCATTCCGTCCCGGGCCATAGGATTCGCGGGTAATATCGAGCCAATGCTGAGCCTTATCAAATTGTTGGGTATCGCGGTAGAAGAACAGATTATTGCGGGGCATTATATTGGAATAAAAATCCCATGAAAGTTTGGGCTCCGGCAGAAGATCCCAGGCCTTGAGGCGAAGTTGTTCGCTTTTTGTTGAATCACCTTTTTTGTGGGTTTGTCCGGCCTCACGCAAAAGATCGTCAATTTGAATACGTAGGGGCTCTGGCAGTGGTTGCATGATACAAATACTCCATCCCTGATCGGCGCAGGACTCTGACAGGGTGTATTTGACTGACAAATTCCATGATTCTTTAGTCGTGTTTTACCTTTCGTGACAGGTAGAACGCAAGATATTTGGGGTCTTTTCCTTCAAAGGGACGTTTTTTTAACGCCTTGTATTGGCGGTCAAATTCGTCAAAGGCTTTGTTGTTTTCGCCCATCTCCAGCCAAAGGGTGGCTGCAAAGAATTCAACGCTATCGTCCCTCCCAGGCCCATAGGATTTGCGGGTTATATCCAGCCAATGCTGGGCCTTATCAAATTGTTGGGTATCGCGGTAGAAAAGCAGATTGTCGCGCGGCATTATGTTGGAATAAAAATCCCATGAAAGTTTGGGCTCTGGCAGAAGATCCCATGCTTTAAGTTGTAATTCTTCGCATTTTGTGAAGTCGCGCTTTCTTTCGGCTAGTCCGGCCTCACGCAAAAGGGCGTCAATTTGAATACGTAAGGGCTCTGGCAGTTTTTTACGTTCTTGCATGATCTCAGGATGCCATCCCCGACCGGCGCAGGGCTTCCATGTGCTGCGGTTGTTCGATCAATTCGGAGGGAATCATGCCCCCCGCCATCGCGCTGCCCAATTCGCGCTTGGCGCGTTTCAGGATGGCGGTCGCGTCGCTGGGGTGCAACAAAGCATCCTCAACCAGACCGCAGAGCGCGAGATACGTAACCGGTGAAACTTCAACCAACATGCCTTCATTCCTTCCAAAATATCTAAATGCGAAACCGATAATCTCAATTCCTTAAACCCAACCTATCCGCAAAACATGAAACTAAAAAAACAAATCGACGCGAAATTTCCCTGAAAAATCATGAAAGTAATTCGAGATAACCATAATTGGTTAGTTCTTACCTATAACGGTTATGTGGCGTGGATTTTAGCGGTAAAGTTGCTGGTGCTTGCCTCGGTCAAGCGGGGCGTGATACGCCAAAGCAGCTTATTTCGCTCCCCAAATCATGATTCGAGGATAAACCCATGAATATCGCCAAGATGATGCGCCAAGTGCAGGATATGCAAACCAAAATGGCCGACATGCAAAACCGCCTCGGTGATGTCGATGTCACCGGCGCATCGGGCGGCGGCGCGGTGACCGTCACCATGAATGGCAAGGCCGAGATGAAGAAGATCAAGATCGATCCCAAACTCTGCGATCCGGCTGAGGTTGAGATGCTGGAAGACCTCATCGTCGCCGCCTGCAACGACGCCAAGCAAAAAGCCGAAGCCATGATCTCGGGCGAAACCGAGAAAATGATGGGCGGCCTGCAGCTGCCGCCGGGCGTGAAGTTGCCGTTCTAAGCTAACGTGGCTGTCTCCCCCCTCGACCAACTGATGAATGTGCTGGCGAAGCTGCCAGGGCTTGGGCCGCGTTCGGCGCGGCGCACGGTGTTGCATTTGTTGAAGCGGCGGGAGCTGTTGATGCAACCCCTGATCGACGCCCTGCAAAACGCGGCGCAAAACGTCCATGCCTGCAGCGTCTGTGGTAATCTCGGTGGCAGCGATCCGTGCGAGATTTGCTGCGACCACGGGCGCGACCGCAGCCTGATGTGCGTGGTGGAGGATGTGGCGGATCTTTGGGCTTTGGAACGCAGCCATGCTTTCCGCGGCCTCTATCATGTGCTGGGTGGCACCCTGTCGGCGTTGGAGGGGGTGCGCCCCGCCGACCTCCGCATCGACGCTTTGCTGGAGCGGCTGAGGGAAGGGCAGGTGCAGGAAGTCATCCTCGCCCTGAACGCCACCGTGGAAGGCCAGACCACCGCGCATTACGTCGCCGACAAAATCGCCCCCACGGGCATTGCCGTTACGCGCCTCTCCCACGGCCTGCCGGTTGGTGGCGAGCTGGATTACCTCGACGACGGCACCCTGACGGCGGCTTTGCAGGCGCGGCGCAAAACGGGGAGCTAAAAAGCTTGACAAGGGAAGGGTTGCTGTAATAGTATGCTGTTACAGCATGACAACCTAACCGCAGGATTGGACAAGACATGACCGCCGAACGTATCCGCATTGCCCTTCAGAAATCAGGCCGCTTGGCGGATGACAGCATCGCTTTGTTGAAAGAATGCGGTTTACATATTGATCGAAGCAAGGATCAATTATTTTGCCGGATCAAAGAGTTGCCCATAGATCTTCTGATGGTGCGCGATGATGATATTCCGGGTTTCGTCAGCAACAGCATTTGCGATCTCGGCATCGTTGGCGAAAATGTGTTCGCGGAAAAGAAGGCGGGGGGGAATGGCAGTTTCTCCGCCACCATTCTGGAACGCCTCGGTTTTTCCTTTTGCCGCCTCTCCATCGCGGTGCCGGAAGCGGGTTCGATCAAATCCGTGGCCGACCTCGCCGGAACCACGATTGCGACGACTTACCCGCATTTGCTCCAAGCCTTTTTGAAGCAGAACAACATTACCGCGAAAACACTGGTCATGACCGGATCGGTGGAGGTCGCGCCGCGCCTGAAAATCGCCGACGCGATTTGTGACATCGTCGCCTCCGGCGCGACCCTGACCGCCAACAATCTGCGTGAACAGACGGTGGTGCTGCAAAGCCAAGCTTTGCTGATCCGCTCGGCGCAAAATTTTTCGAAAGAAAAAGAAGACATCATTCACCGCCTGCTGTCGCGCATGCGCGGCGTGGCGATGGCGCAGGACAGCAAATACATTATGATGAACGCCCCGCGCTCGGCGGTCGATGCGCTGACCAAGCTTTTGCCGGGTTGCGATTCCCCGACCATCATGAGTTTGGGCAAGGAAGACATGGTTGCCATCCATGCCGTTTGCAAAGAAGCCGTGTTCTGGGACACGATGGAAAAGCTGCAAGCCGCCGGTGGCAGCGGTATCCTCGTCCTGCCGATTGAAAAGATGATGGCGTAAAGCGATGATCATCAGAGAACGTCATTCCGCAAAATTTTCTCTTCGTTCTGCGCAGCAGAACGAAAGAAAATTTATGCGGAACCCAGTTGCGCTATCGGCAAGAGCCTATCGCTATCGTTTTTCCGCGTTCTGTGGGGAGATCGTAACTAGGTTCCGCATAAATTTTCTTTCGCTGCGCGAAGAGAAAATTTTGCGGAATGACGCTATTTTTAATTGCATGTGGTTGTCATGATGAAAACCTTTGTCTGGAACAACCTGTCAGCGGCGGAAAAGAAAGCCGCCCTCGCGCGTCCGCGTTTCAAGGATGACACGGCGTTGCTGCGTGATGTCAAAGCGATTGTCGAAGCGGTCAAGGAACGCGGCGATGCCGCGTTGCGCGACTATGCGGCGAAATTTGATGGCGGCGCACCCGCCACTTTCCGCGTTACACCCGATGCCGTGGCAAAAGCAGCTTCTTCCATCGCCCCCGACCTCCGCGCCGCTATTTTGCAGGCCAAGGCGAATATCGAAAAATTCCACACCGCCGAGAAACCGCATGCGGTGAAGGTCGAAACCATGTCCGGCGTGAAGTGCGAATTGCAATGGCGGGCGATGGAGAATGTCGGGCTTTATATCCCCGGCGGCACGGCGCCGTTGTTTTCCACGGTTTTGATGCTGGCCATTCCCGCCATGATCGCGGGGTGCCGTCGCATTGTCCTTTGTACGCCGCCGAAAAATGGCGCGATCCATCCCGCCGTTCTGGCGGCGGCGGAGCTGTGCGGCGTCACCGAGATTTACGCTGTCGGCGGTGCGCAGGCGATTGCCGCGCTGGCCTATGGCACCGAATCCATTCCGAAATGCGACAAGATTTTTGGCCCCGGCAACGCCTATGTGACTATGGCGAAACAGTTCGTGGCGCAGGATGCCGACGGTGCCGCCATCGACATGCCCGCTGGCCCGTCCGAAGTGATGGTGATCGCGGATCAAACAGCCAACCCCGCATGGGTGGCGGCGGATTTGCTGGCGCAAGCCGAACATGACACGATGGCGCAAGCGATTTTGGTCACTACCGACGCAGCTTTTGCGAAACAGGTGGAAGGCGAAGTGACCAAGCAACTGGCCACCCTGTCGCGCAAAGCCATCGCCGAAAAAAGCATCGCCGAAAGCCGGATTATCATTGTCGCAAACCGCGCCGCGGCGGTCGAAGTGGCCAACGCCTACGCCGCCGAACATCTCATCATCCATAATGACGATGCCGCCACATGGGTGCCGGAGATCCAGCATGCCGGATCGATTTTCGTCGGCCCGACCACGCCGGAATCCGCCGGTGATTACGCCAGCGGCACCAACCATGTGTTGCCGACCTACGGCTACGCCCGCGCTTATAACGGCGTCAACTTGCTCAGCTTTATGAAAAGCATGACGGTCCAGACGATAACCCGCGAAGGCTTGCGGAACCTCGGCGGCGCGATTGTGACGATGGCCGAGGCCGAAGGGCTCGACGCCCACGCGCAGGCGGTGAAGGTGAGGTTGGAAAAATGAATTTCACAGCAACACAAAAACCAACGTCATCCCGACGAACGTCGGGATCCAGCGCCGCGCGTCTGCGCGGCATAATGGGTGATGGGTTTCACATGGCAATGGCCGCTGAGTCACATGCTCGCTATCGCTCGCGCTGGATCCCGACGAACGTCGGGATGACGATTATGTTTTTGGAGATGTCATGACCGACTGGCTACGCAACCTCATCCGCCCTGACCTCCGCGACATGGCGGGCTATAGTTCGGCCAAGATGGAGGCGGGCGGTTTTGTGCCTGACATCGGGCTCGACGCCAACGAATTTCCGTGGCCGCCTTTTGGTGCTTTCGGCGCGGTTTGCAAGGCTCATCGCTATCCCGAACCGCAACCAGAGGCGTTGCTTGGCAAATTGGCAACTCTCTGGAATGTAAAGCCTGCGCAGATACTTATCGGTCGCGGCAGCGACGACGCTATTGATGCGTTGCTGCGCCTGTTCTGCGAGGCGGGCAAAGACCAGATTATGGTTTGTCCGCCGACTTACGGCGCCTACAAAGTCTATGCGGTGCTTCAAGGCGCGGAAACTTTGACGGTTCCCTTGCGTTCAACCGATTGGCAACTGGATGTTCCGGCGATTCTCAAAGCCTGCACCCCGCGCACCAAATTGATTTTTATCCCGACCCCGAACGCCCCCATGGGGCATCTGATGAAGCGCGAGGATGTGCTCGCTTTGTGCAAAGCGCGGGAAGGGCAGAGCCTGATCGTCGCCGACGAAGCCTATGTCGAATTCACCGACACGCCCGAAGGTCTGACGCAGGACCTCGCCGCGCATCCGAATTTGGTGATCTTGCGCACATTGTCGAAAGCGCATGCGCTGGCGGGCGAACGTATCGGCGCGGCTCTTGCCTTGCCGGAAATCATCGCGCATTTGCAAAAAGTCCGCGCACCCTATCCGCTGACGCAAAGCAGTATCCGCGCGACGCTCGATGCCCTCAGCCCCAACGGCTTGATCCAAAGCGCGGAATATCGCGGCGTTTTGAAAGCCGAACGGACGCGCATGCTGCGCCTTCTGGCGCAATCGCCGTGGGTGGTCAGCGTTTTCCCCAGTGTGGCAAATTTCATTCTGGTGCAAACCAAAGATGCCAAAGCCTTTATGCAGCATTTGCAATCTTTCGGCATTTTGGCGCGGAACCGCCACGGCGATATCGCCAACACCGTGCGTATTTCGCTTGGCTCCCCCGCTGAAAATGATCTGGTGTTGAAGGCTCTCGGTGTCGCTTTGCCGGAACCTGCCAAAGCACCGCGCCTTTTTTCCGCGCGGCGCGGCACCAAAGAAACCGCGATTGATGCCACCGTCAATCTTGATGCGCCGAACTTTTTGACGATCGATACCGGCATCGGTTTCTTCGATCACATGCTGGCGCAAATCGCTTCGCATGGCGGGTTCGGTCTGGAATTGCATTGCAAGGGCGATCTGGAAATCGACCAGCATCACACGATCGAGGATTGCGCTCTGACGCTCGGCGAAGCGTTGCGTGGAGCCTTGGGCGACAAACGCGGCGTGGCGCGTTTCGGGTTTAGTGCGCCGTTGGATGAAGCCCTCGCATCCGTCGTGATTGATTTATCAGGCCGCCCCTACGCCGTGTTCGAAGGCGTCCTGCCCGCGCCCATGATCGGTGAAATGAGCGCGGAGATGGTGCCGCATTTCTATCGTTCGCTGGCAACGGCCATGGGCGCGGCGATCCATGTCACGGTCAAAGGCGACAACGCGCATCACATGACCGAAGCCAGTTTCAAAGCCCTCGGTCGCGCCTTGCGTCAGGCATTCCGGTATGAAGGGCAGGGGATTCCCTCGACGAAGGGGGTGTTGTGATGGGTGTATCCATGAAGCGCTATGCAATTCCCCTCCCCTTGTGGGAGGGGTTAGGGGAGGGGGCCATCCGCAATAACGATGATGGTTCTTGTGGAACGCCCCCCTCCCTAGCCCTCCCCACAAGGGGGAGGGAATATCCATGATCACCGTCATCGACAGTGGTGTCGCGAACCTCGCTTCCGTCATGGGCGCGTTGCAGCGGTTGAAGGCGGAGGCGGTGGTGACATCGGATGCCGCCACGATCCGCGCCGCCAGCCATGTGATTTTGCCCGGCGTCGGCGCCGCGCCTCCGGCGATGGCGCAACTGGCGGCGAAGAATCTAGTCGATGTCATTCGCGGTTTGACACAACCGGTTCTGGGTATCTGTCTTGGTATGCAAATCCTTTTCTCCCGCTCGGACGAAGGGCAGGGTGGCACGCCCTGTCTCGACCTGATCAAGGGCGAGGTCAAACGCATGAACGGCACGCCGGAATCGCCGGTGCCGCATATGGGGTGGAACAACATCACCCTTCGCAAGCCCGAACATCCGTTGCTGCGCGGGCTTGCGCCGGACAGCTTCGTCTATTTCGTGCACAGCTTTGCCGCGCCGGTCGGCGATTATACGCTGGCAACGGCGGATTACGGCGGCGCGTTCACAGCGATGGCGGCGGCGGGCAATTTCATGGGGTGTCAGTTTCACCCCGAACGATCCAGCGCGGTCGGCAGCGCCATTCTGCAAAATTTCCTAAGGATGTAAGGCATGATTATCTATCCCGCCATCGATCTAAAAAACGGCCAATGCGTGCGCCTGAAGCAAGGCGATTTTGACGCCGTGACGATTTACGAATCCGATCCGCTGCGCCAAGCGCAAAAATTCGTCGATGCCGGAGCCGAATGGTTGCACATGGTCGATCTCGACGGCGCGAAGGCTGGCGAGATGCAGCAATTCGGCGTGATCGAACGCGTGGCGAAAAGCACCACGCTGAAAATCCAGACCGGCGGCGGCATTCGCAGCGAAAAAACCGTGCAGAAACTTCTGGATGTCGGCGCCAGCCGCGTCGTTGTCGGTTCGCTCGCGGTCAAAAACCGCGCGATGGTACAGGGGTGGCTGCGCGCTTTCGGCGGCGACAAAATCGTTATCGCTTTTGATATTCGCTTTCAGGATGGCGAACCGGAAATCCTCACCCATGGTTGGCAAAGCGGCAGCCAGCAAACCCTATGGGATGTGTTGGAGGCTTATGCCGACAGCGGCCTGAAATACGTCCTCTGCACCGATGTCAGCCGCGACGGCATGCTGGAAGGCGCGAATAACGCGCTTTACCAGACCATGCGCGACAAATGGCCAGCGATGCAGGTGCTGGCCTCCGGCGGCGTCAGCGGCTTGCCGGATTTGCTTGATCTCGCCAAGCTCGGCGCGGCGGGCGCGATTGTCGGCAAGGCGATTTACGAAGGCCGCGTTGATCTCGCCGACGCGATCAAACAGGTTCGCCATGCTCGCTAAACGCATTATCCCCTGTTTGGATGTCAAAGACGGCCACGTCGTCAAGGGCGTGCAATTCCGTAATCACGAAGTGGTCGGCGACATCATCGGTCTGGCGACGCGTTACCGCGACGAAGGCGCGGATGAACTGGTATTTTATGATATAACGGCCAGCAGCGAGGACCGCATGGTCAGTCGCGACTGGATCGCGCGCGTCGCCGCTGTGCTGGATATTCCCTTTTGCGTTGCTGGAGGCATTCGCACGCTTGACGATGCCCGTGCGATTTTGGCGAATGGCGCGGATAAAATTTCGATCAACTCGCCCGCGTTAGAGTCCCCCGATCTGATCGACCGCATGGCCGCCGAATTCGGCAGCCAGTGCGTCGTGGTCGGCATCGACAGCCGCGAGGAAAACGGTGATTATTGGGTGTACCAATATACCGGCGATGCGAGCAAAACCGTCGCCTCCAAACGCCGCACGCTCGATTGGGTGACTGAAATCGGCAAACGCGGCGCGGGCGAAGTGGTGCTGAACTGCATGAACCAAGACGGCGTGCGCCAAGGTTATGATGTGAAACAACTCAGCGCGGTACGGGCGAAGCTATCGGTGCCTTTGATCGCCTCCGGTGGCGCGGGTGCGCTGGACCATTTCGCCGACGTCTTCAAAATCGCCCGCGTCGACGGTGCCCTCGCCGCCAGCGTATTTCACAAACAGGTGATGACGGTGGGCGAGGTGAAAGACTATTTGCGACAACAGGGAGTGGCGGTGCGGCTATGAACATTATTTCCCTCCCCCCTTGAGGGGGAGGACGCACAAACTTAGGCTTACGTAGCTTTTGCGAAGTAAGTCTTAGTTTGTGCTGGTGGGGGGTATGACCCACAGAGCCCATACCCCCCACCTGTGAAAACTAAGGACTTACTGCGTAAGTCCAAGTTTTCACTTCCTCCCCCTCAAGGGGGGAGGGATATGGTTTCGCAGTGAATGAATGTGAAAGAAAAAACATGACTAAAACATCCATCCCTTTCGACCCCGCCACCATCGCTTGGAACAAAGCCGATGGCCTTATCCCCGCCGTGGTGCAGGATGCGCGCAGTTTGCGCGTGCTTATGCTCGGTTACATGAACCGCGAGGCGTTGGAGAAAACGCTTATCTCAAACCATGTAACCTTCTTCAGTCGCAGCAAACAACGCCTCTGGCAAAAAGGCGAAACATCGGGGCATGTGCTGCGCCTTGTGTCCATCAAGCTGGATTGCGATCAGGATACGCTGTTGGTGATGGCCGAACCGCACGGCCCGACCTGCCATAACGGCACCACGACCTGCTGGGGCGATGATGACGCGCCGAGCCTTTCCACGCTCGCCGACCTCGCCGCCACGATCAAACAACGCCATGCTGAGCCGCAAGCAGGCAGCTATACCGCCAAGCTTTTCGAATCCGGCGTGGTTCGCATCGCCCAAAAAGTCGGCGAGGAGGGCGTGGAAACCGCGCTGGCGGGTGCGACGAAAGCCGCAAACCTGAATGACGAAGCGGCGGATTTGCTGTATCACTTGTTGGTCTTGTTACAGGCCAGCGGTTCCGGTTTGTATGACGTGCTGAAAGTGCTGCATCAGCGGGCAAATGCTGGAAAATAAATGAGAATTGTCATTCCGACGAAAGTCGGAATCCAGTACCGCGCGTCTGCGCGGCAAGAGTCTTAGGCTCGCTATCGCTCGCGCTGGATTCCGACTTTCGGCGGAATGACGATATGTTTT
>Ga0265331_10002610_pt1 | contig 12104 bp, 9 predicted proteins | sample 41923metaG_FD_202088 | JGI IMG/M metagenome (GOLD analysis project Ga0265331, IMG submission 202088) | Rhizosphere microbial communities from Carex aquatilis grown in University of Washington, Seatle, WA, United States - 4-19-23 metaG | ecosystem: Host-associated > Plants > Roots > Rhizosphere >...
CGTGCAGGCATGCCCATTTCTATGAAATTGTGGTGTTTCTGACGGTCGTGTGGGTATCGAATTGCCTTTATTGAATGGAGCTGGTGAATAGATGATTCGTGAAGACATCACAACCGGTGAAATCATCACGATCCTCCGCCGGCGGTTATTGTTTGTGGTGGTTTTGAGCCTGATTGGCGGCGCAACCGGCTACGCCCTGTATCGTATCCTGCCAAAAAAATACACCTCCAAGACTTTGGTTCTGATTGAAGAACCACCCGTTGCGCCAGTGGTATCGCCGGTCTCGGACAATAGCGGGCAGCGGTTGGCAACAATGCAGCAGCAAATTCTCAGCCGATCGCGGCTTGAACCTGTGATCCGGGAACTCAACTTGTATCAAGGCGACTTGGATCGCGTCCCCATGGAGGAGTTGGTCGATCGGTTTCGAAAAGCGATCGACATTTCCGCGGTTGCGCCGATGGCGGATGTTCGAGCTCAGAACCTTCCGGGTTTCACCATCAGCGTCTCCTTCTCAAGTCCTACTTTGGCGCAGAAGATTTGCGCAAAGATCACGGCGATGTTCCTGGCGGGAAATCAGGAAATGAGCCAGTCCGAAGTGAAGGAAAACACGGAATTCCTGGACAAAGAAGTTCTGGAAGCGAAAGCAAAACTGGATGAGCAGGACGCCAAGGTCGCCGACTTTCAGCGCATACACCTCGGATCGCTTCCGGAACAAAGCCAGATGAATTTAAATATGCTGACGGGGTTGACTTCTCAGCTTGAGGCCGCGACGCAGGCGCTGAACCGCGCGCAACAGGACAAGAGCTTTGCCGAATCCGTCATGGCTCAGCAGTTATCGGCCTGGCAAGCATCGCAGGCGGGCCAGAATCCGGAAACGTTTGACCAGCAACTATCGGCTCTGCAGGCGCAATTGGCCGCTCTTCAATCCCGCTACACGGACGACCATCCGGACGTCATCAAAGCGAAAAACGACATTGCCGTCCTCAAGCAAAAAATGGCCGAATCCGACCTGTCGCGTAAAAATGCGCCGGTGGAAAAAGCCCAGAAATCGCTCACCGAACCGACCCAAATCCTTCAATTGCGGGCGCAGATTCATCAGTACGATCAGGTGATCCGTGAACGAACACAGCAGCAGGAAGAAATTCAAAAACAGATTAACTTGTATCAGTCGCGCGTGCAGGCCAGTCCCGGAGTTGAGCAGGAATATAAGCTCCTGACGAGAGACCATCAGGTTGTGTTGGACGCCTACAACGAAATGGTAAAGAAACGGGATCAATCCGAAGTTGGCCAGCGCCTGGTGGAAAGCCAGAACGGCGAGCAATTCCAGGTGCTGGATTCGGCGAGCCTGCCGGATTCTCCCTCCTTTCCCAAATTGCCGCTGTTTGCCGGGGGAGGATTTGGCGCTGGGTTGGCCCTGGCGATTGGATTGACGCTGCTGTTCGAAGTTCAAGATACGTCGATGCGTTCCGAGCGCGATATCGAAGCTGTTCTGCGTCTCCCGGTGCTCGCGATGATCCCTTTGATCACGGAGAATCCGGGTAAAGGAAAACAGTCGGCGTCCATGATGGGATCGTGACACGGCGGGAAGAAACGGGAATGCGCGGATTTGGATTTTAGTAATCTTGTGGTCGGGAAGTGAAAGGGAATCATGAGCCGGATTCACGAAGCCCTCAGGAGAGCGGAGCAGGAACGAGCAGCCGGCTTGACCGCTCAGAAGTTGGAAGAGCGGCAAGACGCCGTTGCCCCGGGAGATGTGATTGTATCCGCACCGCCCGTCTCAAGGACGGAAGCCGTTCTGCCCGCCGTTGCGGCTACTGTTCCCAACGTACTGCAGTTTGAGGAAATTTGCGCAAAGTCCTCGCATCCGCAGTGGAAACCCAATCCAAATCTTCTTGTGTTCAGCAATTCCGATCCATTTCATACGGGAACGGAGCAATTTCGCACTTTGCGTTCCCGGCTGTATCGAATGCGCGACAGCCAGCCTTTACATACGATTCTTGTTTCCAGCGCGATTCCGGCGGAAGGCAAGACACTTGTCGCGGCAAATTTGGCCCACGCGCTGGCTCGCCAGCAGGGCAGTCGTGTGTTGCTGATCGATGCCGACTTTCGGTCGCCTCGCGTACACACTTTGTTGGGAGCGCCCGCAACCCCCGGCATGGTTGACTACCTCCAGGGTAGCGGCGATGAACTTCAGGTGATTCAACAAGGGCCAGAGCCGGGATTGTGCTTTATTCCCGCGGGAACTCATGTCACGCACCCCTCGGAACTGATTTCCAGTGATCGGATGAAGCAGTTCCTGTTGCGCGTCAAGCCCGCTTTTGACTGGATTATTATTGATTCGCCCCCTACCGTCCCTGTGGCAGACGCCAGCGTTTTGGCCGGTTTGTGTGACGGAGTCCTCTTCGTGGTTCGCGCCAATTCGACGCCTGCGGAAACGGCAAAAAAAGGTTGTAAGGAATTACGCGGCGCTCAGATCCTGGGTGTCGTGCTCAATACCGTGCAAGAAACCACGGAATATGGCGCCTACTATTCGGGCCATGCGTATGGGTTGCCTGTGCAAACGAAATCAAAAAAGTAAGCGGAGCTTATCTAAAAGACCTGTTTGGAATGGTTTAAGCGATTTTTAGGCCTCCTGTAGCACGACCAGGGGGCCAGGTTGGAAAAGTTTTAGAACATGGTGGAGAATCTTTTCATGCGCCCATTGCTTAATCGGTTCGAATTCCCCTGCAACTCGGCAAGTTGCGCCGGGCAACTTACGCAACCCGTTCATTTTGTTGGGAATAATGTAAATGCATTCGATGGAGAGCTCAGCGCAACACTCCGGTTTTGGCAGTCTGATTGCGATGCTCTTGCTTGAAGATGGACTGCTTGTCCTGAAAATTTTATGGCGGTAGCCTGAATTCACACCCTGGTCTTGTTTCGGCATGGACTGAGCTGGGAAGAGATCGATACGATTCATGAGCGTCGAACTACAAAACGAGCAGTGGTTTGCGGTTCAGGTGAGGGCTCGCCGGGAGCTCTCGACCTCTGCCTTACTTGGTAACAAAGGTTATCAAGTCTTGCTGCCGACTTATGCCCAGGGGAAGAATGGCCCCGAAAGTCGATCCCCCATTTTTCCCGGGTACGTCTTTTGCCGGTTCGATTGCCAGAAGCGGCTGCCCATACTCATCACACCGGGGGTAATCGCCGTTGTGGGGAGAGGTCGCATCCCTGTTCCCGTGGAGCTTGCTGAGATGGACGCGATCAATACAATGGTCTCGTCGGGCTTGCCTTTGGCCCCTTGCCCATACCTGGAAGTGGGGCAAAGGGTTCGAATTGAGGACGACTCATTGCAAGGTCTGGAAGGAATTCTAGTAGCATTCAAAGGTGGCCACCGGATCGTTGTTTCGGTTTCCCTGCTGCGCAGGTCGGTGGCGCTGGAAATTGACCGAAGCCGGGTAAGTCCGGTCCAGTCGAAATCCGATGGTCATGTTCGTCTGCTTCCGTCCTATGAATTGGCAATTGCTTGAGATCGATGAATTTGCATGAATTAGAAGGCAACGGAGTCCAACGCAGTGGCGACTAGTGGATCAAAGCCGAATTCACCGCGTTATCCGCCAGCTTACACTTCCGCGGATATCGATTACGACGCCGCTCGCCGCAATGCGACCGGAGAAGAGGCTTTCCGAACGATCCTGACGCTGGAACGCCGCCGTGCGGAACGCTCTCTGAATCCTTTCGTCCTTATGTTGTTGGATGCGCATAAGGAAAACGGAACCGCCAGAAGCATCCTGCTCGAGACGGTCGCGATCGTGAAATCCACGGCCCGTGAAACCGATGCGGTTGGATGGTACAAGGACGGAGAAATTCTCGGCGTCATTTTCACCGAGGTGGGAAAGGAAGATTGCGCCCTGGCCGGTGAAATCCTTCGCGCGAAGATTCGGACCAGCTTGCAGGAGAAGTTGGGCGCGGAGATCGCGGCAAAGATTGCCATTTCCGTTCATCTGTTTCCTGAAAAATGGGACCGGAACCATCCGAACTGGGTGGCGGACGCCAAGCTTTATCCGGATCTGGACTCCCATGCCCCGCCCAAAAAGATTTCCCTGGCCATCAAACGCGCCATGGACATTCTGGGAAGCGCTTCGCTGCTGCTTCTTCTCTCCCCGTTGCTGGTGGCAATTGCCATCATCATCAAGTTAACTTCCGACGGCCCTGTCCTTTTCAAACAAGAGCGGCTCGGCCGTGGAGGCCAGCGTTTCAAGTGCCTTAAATTCCGGTCCATGTACGTTAACAACGATCCGAAAATTCACCAGGAATACGTCCAGAAATACATTGAAGGCAACAAGGCTCCAACATCCGATACATCCGCGCCTACCGTCTTTAAGATTACAAAGGATCCCAGGGTGACATCGATCGGCCTGTTCCTGCGGAAGAGCAGCCTGGACGAAGTGCCGCAATTCTTGAACGTATTGTGTGGCGAAATGTCACTGGTCGGGCCACGGCCGCCGGTTCCTTATGAATTCGAAGTCTATGACATCTGGCACCGCAGGCGCGTACTGGAGGTGAAGCCTGGGGTCACCGGTCTTTGGCAGGTTAGCGGCCGCAGCCGCCTCACATTTGACGAAATGGTCCGGTTGGATCTGCAGTATTGCAGAACCTGGTCGTTGTGGCTGGATCTGAAGATTCTTCTAGCCACTCCACGCGCCGTGATCTCGGGTGAAGGGGCCTACTAAAATTAAGTAAGCGGATAGCGTTTCAGGTTTGGATTTGCGAGGTCCCGCGTAAGTTCTCGAAATGAAATTGCATTGCGAATCTTCCACCAACCCTCCATTTCACCAAATGCGTTACTTGGCCCATGGCATCGATTGCGAAGTAGGTCATTCGACGGGCCGTTGATTCCGATTCGAGAACAGCCGTTTGCCTTAATAAACCGGATATAGAAAAGCGTTGAGAGGGAGGGAGCCAAACCATGCGGATCGCCGTGATCGGATGTGGATACGTTGGGCTGGTGACAGGGAGTTGTCTGGCTGAGGCCGGGCACGAAGTCGTCGCCACGGATATCGATCTCCACCGAATCGCTACACTGAACGACGGCCGGCTGCCCATTCATGAACCCGGACTCGACGTCGTAATGGAGCGGGCACGCGCCGCAGGCAGACTTCGATTCACTCATGATTGCGCCGAAGCCATAGATTCAGCCGATGCCATCTTCATCTGTGTGGGCACGCCACCGCTGGAATCGGGCGAAGCCGATCTTTCAGCGATCGACAATGTTGCACAGCAAATTGGCTCTGCCTCTCGTTCTTCCAAGCTGGTGATTGAAAAGAGCACCGTCCCCGCCCGCACGGGAGAGCGCTTGCGGGAGGCGTTGAACATTTACGGTCGCAAGAACGATGTTACGTTCCGAGTGGCGTCGAATCCTGAGTTTCTGCGCGAAGGCACCGGCGTCAGCGACTTCTACCATCCGGATCGCATTGTTGTGGGAGTGGAAGACGAGGAGTCCGCGCTCATCCTTCGCGAAATCTACAAGCCAATCCTCGAGCGAAGATTTTTTTGTCCCGCGCACCCATCGGCCTGCCCTTCGGCACCCGCCCCGGCCTTCCTGGTGACGACCCTTGCCAGCGCCGAACTGATCAAGCACGTTTCAAATTCCTTCCTGGGTCTCAAGATTTCTTATGCCAATGCGGTCGCCGACATGTGCGAACATCTCGGCGCAAATGTGGACGATGTGATGCAAGCCGTGGGCATGGATTCGCGAATCGGGCGACAATTTCTGAATGCGGGTTTGGGCTTCGGCGGGTTCTGTTTGCCAAAAGATATCCAGGCGTTTGTTCACCTGGCCAATCGTGAGGGTGTGGATTTCAGCCTTCTGAAAGAAGTCGACAATATTAATAAGCGCCGCATCGACCAATTCATGAAGAAGGTCCACGCCGCCCTATGGGTGATGCGGGACAAAGAGGTGGGTGTGCTTGGTCTGGCCTTTAAACCCAATACAGACGACATCCGTTTCTCTCCCGCTATTGAAGTAGCACGCCGGCTTCAGGCGGGCCGGGCTGTTGTCCGTGCCACCGATCCGGTGGCGATCGATCGAGCCCGCGCGGTCCTTCCCGGTGTGAATTTCATTCAGGATCCCTACGAAGTTGCCCGTGGCGCCGATGCGCTCCTTTTGCTTACGGAATGGAAAGAATACAAGGGCCTCGATTGGGAACGCATATTTAAGAGCATGGCTCGCCCCTTGGTGCTCGATGCTCGAAATATGCTCTCGCCAGGTGAAATGAAGGCGATCGGTTTTGAGTACCACAGCTTCGGCCGCCCGGTCGTTAATGCGGCGACACCTGTTTTTGTGCCATAAGAGTCTTGTTTTCATTTGCTTAAATCGCAAGCGAACAGTTAAGCCTGAGTTAGGTATCCGGCCTCCAGTCTTACAAAACCAGCCCTAAATGGCTTTCAAAGTGGGGTTTGGCGGAACCGAGTGGTCAAATAGTAGTAATAGTTTTCTCTGACTTCTCAAAAAGGGCTGGATTGCCTGTATGCCCGGTCCCGGGAATATTCACTAAGTATATCATTATAAGCGACATACATGAGAATTGCGCGCGCGCGTACAGCGATGCCTTATGGCAGGAAGATTGCGATAGTCCAAGCGTTATTGGCGAATAGGTGCTCGCTTGCCAAACGGCGGTTGCCGCCTGTGCGGGCCTTGCGTTATGGTCAGATCAGGCGGTGTTTTGAAACTTGGAATAGCTATTCGTGCGGTTTATGGCGGTAGCCTGTCTAAAACCGAACTCTAACGCCTTGAACTGAATATGGTGGAAACTTAGGCGCCGGCCGGAGCGCCGACAACGTCACGCACCTTCAACATCGATCTGGTCTCGAAATAGCCATTCAATTCTGGAGAGCCTGAGAGTATGGATATCAAAGTTGAATCGAGATACCTCGGGGACATCGTGGTCCTCGTCCCGGATGCCTTTCAGGATGCCCGCGGATTCTTCATGGAGACGTATCGAGAAGACCAATTCAAGGCTCACGGCTTGCCCACTCATTTCGTGCAGGACAATCATTCGCGTTCCTCGAAGGGCGTCCTGCGCGGTTTGCATTTCCAGTGGGAACCGCCGATGGGCAAGTTGATGCGAGTCACGGCGGGCGCCGCATTCCTTGTGGCAGTGGACATTCGCAAGGGGTCGCCTACTCTCGGAAAATGGGCTGGAGTCGAAGCGTCAGCCGAAAATCGTCGGCAGGTCTGGGCACCGGCTGGATTCGCTCGTGGGTTTTGTGTTCTTTCCGACTCGGCGGAGATTCAATACAAGTGTACGGGGCTGTACAGCAACAAGGCTGAATCGGGAATTCGCTGGGACGATTCCGAAATTGGCATCGAGTGGCCCATTCGTGACGTAACCCTCTCCGAGAAGGACAAAAACGCACAAACGTTGGCTCAGTGGCTGGCTCGACCGGAATCCGCAAACTTCAGTTATTGATCGCAAGATTTTAGAAACCTCAGGAGATAACACACGATGAAAATCCTCATAGCTGGCGGCGCTGGGTACGTGGGGTCCACGCTGATCCCCAAGTTGCTCGATCGCGGTTACAAAGTTGACGTCGTCGATCTGTTCTGGTTCGGCAATCATTTGCCACGGCAGGTGGGCGTGGTCAATAAGGACATCTTCGATCTCACCGTGGAAGATCTCCATTCCTACGACCAGGTCATTTTTCTCGCCGGGCTCTCCAACGATCCCATGGCGGAATTTTCTCCCAGCAAGAATTTTATTTTCAACGCGGCCGCCCCGGCCTATCTGGCCTACACGGCGAAAAATGCCAAGGTCAAGCGATATATCTACGCGTCGTCTTGCTCTGTCTACGGTTACACCGAGGATGAGCTGTTCGACGAAACGCGACCGGTGAGCTCCAATTATCCATACGGTATTTCAAAACTCCAGGGCGAGCAGGCGGCCATGCAATTCGCCGACAAGAATTTTTCCGTCATCGCGCTCCGCAAGGGCACGATATCGGGTTACAGCCCGCGCATGCGCCTGGACCTGATTATCAACACCATGTTCAAGTTTGCCGTGAGGGACCACGAAATCACGGTCAACAACCCCTCGATCTGGAGGCCCATCCTGAGCATCGAGGATGCCGCGACCGCCTACATTCGGGCGATCGAAGCCAACTACAGCCTCTCCGGCATTTTCAATGTGGCTTCGGGAAATTACACGGTGGGCGAAGTGGCGGACCTGGTGAAATCCGCCGTCGAGGAGCGGTTGTCCATCCGCGTGGCCCTGAAGATCAAGCACATCGAGGATTTCCGGAATTATAAAGTCAGCACTTCGAAAGCGAGCAATGTGCTCAGTTTTCATGCCACCAGCAACATCAAATCCATTGTGGACGGCCTCGTGAATAACATGGAAAAATTCAAAGATTGGGACAATCCATACTATTCCAACATTCTTTCCTTTAAAAAGCTGGAGAGTGAAATTGACGTTCAATTCATCGCCGGGCAGCCTGTCCGATGAAGATCGCGGTGATCGGCGGCAATGGGCAGCTTGGCATGGATGTGACCGACGCCTTCACGGGCAATGGCGACGAAGTCGCGTCGCTCACACATTCGGACATTGAAATCTCCGATCTCTCTTCGGTCTCGAAAGTCTTCGCGGAAATTCAACCCCAGATCGTCGTGAACACAGCGGCGATGCATCACGTCGAACACTGCGAGAAAGAGCCCGAAAAAGCGTTCGCAGTCAACGCGATCGGACCCAGAAATCTTGCCACGGTGGCCCGCGACCTGGGCGCCGTCGTGATGCAGGTGAGCACCGATTACGTGTTCGACGGCGCGAAAGGAAACCCGTACGTGGAAGACGACAATCCACTTCCGCTCAACACCTACGGAATCACCAAACTCGCCGGCGAACATTATGTCCGCGCCACGACGCCAAAATATTTCGTCCTTCGCACATCGGGCCTGTACGGCAAGAGTCCATGCCGCGCGAAGGGCGGTTTGAACTTTATCGAACTGATGTTGAAGCTGGCGAAAGAGCGCGGTGAAGTGAAAGTGGTGGACAGCGAATTCGTTTCGCCGACGTCCACCGCCGAACTCGCCCGGCAAATTGTCCGTCTGAGCCGTTCGGAAGATTACGGCCTGTATCACGCCACGGCGGAGGGCAGCTGTTCCTGGCATGAATTCGCCCGGGAAATTTTCGCGGCCACGGAAACACAGGTTCGCCTGAACATCGCGGGCCCCAATGAATTTCCGATGAAGGTGCCCCGGCCGAAATATTCCGTGCTCGAAAATCGGGCGCTCAAGAGCCGCGGTTTGAATATTTTTACTCCCTGGCAGAACGCGCTTCATAACTACCTGGGAGATCGAGTCAAATCGCCGGCCCCGCATGCTCGCGCTTGATTAGCGTGAATTCCCTCGGGGGAATTCCGTCATTTTCTCGTGAAACGTAAAGACCCGCAAATGCCGCACACTCACGAAACTTCGACGGTTGGCGTGGCCGAGAGACACGAGAATTCAAACGCTTCAAATTTGAATTCATCGAATCGCCCGGCGGACTTGCCCGGCCCGGGGAAGAGCGAGCCGACCGCCGTTTGCATCGTCGTTGAGAATCTGTCCGTTCCCGGAGACAGGCGCGTGTTGTGCGAGGCGCTGGCTCTGCGCGACGCGGGATATTTCGTTTCGGTGATCTGCCCCAAGGGGAAGAAGACGGCCACCTCGAGTTACGAGGTGTTTGACGGAATCCACATTTACCGGCATCGCTCGTTTGAAGCGTCCAGCGCGGCCGGCTATCTGATGGAATACGGCCTTTCGCTGCTCGCCGAACTTTATCTCATCCTGAAAGTTTTCAGCCGGAGGAGATTCAGCATTCTGCAGGGCTGCAATCCACCGGACACGATCTTTCTACTTGGACTGCTATTGAAGCCGTTCGGCGTCAAATTTATTTTCGATCATCACGATCTGTCTCCCGAACTTCTCGATGTCAAATTCGGACAAAAGATTAAACTAATTTCGAAGCTAGTTCGGTTCGCCGAAAAATGCTCGTTCCGGGTTGCCGACGTTTCCATCGCCACCAACGAATCCTTCAAGCAAGTCGCCGTCGCGCGTGGCGGAAAGAGTCCGGAAAAGGTTTTCGTCGTTCGTAACTGTCCTGACCTCGCGACCATGCGCCGCGGTCCGGCTCAGCCCGACCTGAAGCGCGGCAAGCCGCTGCTCGTCGTGTATGTGGGAATGATGGCGGAGCAGGACGGCATCGACCTGCTGATTGAATCGATCGAGCACCTGGTCAAGCAGGAAAAAAGAAACGACACACATTTTGCGCTCGTGGGGGGAGGCACCATGCTTCCCACGCTGCGTTCCCTGGTCGCCGAAAAAGGCCTCGACGAATTCGTGACTTTCACGGGACGGGTTCCGCACGAGGAAGTCGTCAGTTTTCTCTCCAACGCGGACCTGGGCGTGGCGCCCGACCCCAAGACGCCGATGAATGACCGCTCAACCATGATCAAGATTTTTGAATATATGGCTTTGAGTCTGCCCATTGTGCAATTCGATTTGACCGAAGGCCGCAACATCGCCGGCCCGGCCGCTCTCTACGCGTCGCCAAACGATCCCGTCGACTTCGCGCGTCAGATGACCTGCCTGCTCGATAGCCCGGACCTGCGGCAGAAACTGGGCGCCGCCGGCCGCAAACGGATCGAAGACAGCTTGAATTGGGAGAACGAGAAATTAACGTTGCTTCAGGCCTACCGCTCCGCCCTGCAATGATCGGAATTCTAAAAATCGCGATTCGCTCTCTGCGGCTCAACGGCGCCGCCTTTTTGCTTGTGCTGCTCGCGGCTTGCAGCGCTTATTCGGCTGACATCGTGTTTGTTCCTGGTCCCGGGGGATCGTCCGTCGAGCAAAAACAATTCGAAACAGCGGCCACTTTCTATGGAGTAAACCTGAAGGTGATCGCGGTCGCTTCTGCAAACGACGATCTCGCGCTTCGCAAACTTGTGGAAGAGAAAGGGACGGTAGGCGTAGCAATTTCCGCCGATGCGCTTCCCACTGTCGATCGCAACGCATTCCTGCGAACTCTGCAAAGCAGGCAGGGAGGCAGTGTACCCGTGGTCATCGTAGGAGTCGCAGCGGGTGCGGACCAGAATCTTTTGAGTTCCTGGTCCGGCGGCGCGGTCCTGGGCTGCAAGCGACTGGAAAACCCGCAGACAGTTCAGTATGTATTTGGCCGGGTTGACGGAGTTACCGGGCAATTAAGCGATTTGGAAATCCCGCTTCCTGGGACCGACACTTTTTATCTTGTGCACGGTGAAAACAGCGCCACTCAACCCATTACGAGCGTGCGTCACGACAATCAGATTGACCCCGCGTACGTCGAGGCGAAGGTCCAGCAACAGGAAGTATTTGTTGTGTGCGCGAACTATCCGGGCGCAAGCGCGACGGGCAGTGAAGCCGTGGTCAACGCGTTTCTGCAAAACGCTCCGGCACTGATGTTTGTGCGCCACGCCGCCGGTGAACGGGGCTGGCACGCGATTCACTCGTACGCGAATCTTACGATTGACGATCCCTGGCTGCGGCAGCCCTACGGGTATGTCGATTACGAAGGACTCCTCGGAGAGATGGAACGCCACAACTTCCACACGACGATTGCGTTCATTCCGTGGAATTACAATCGCAGTGAACCGGGCGTCGTCTCGCTGTTTCACAATCATCCCGACCGATTCTCAATTTCCGTTCATGGCGACAATCACGACCACAAAGAGTTCACGGAGTATCGCAGCAAGCCTCTGAACGTTCAGATCGCGGATATGAAGCAATCGCTGGCCCGCATGGAAAAATTCAAGACGTTGACAGGAATCCCGTACGACAACGTGATGGTTTTTCCCCACAGCATCGCGCCTGAGAAAACGCTCGAAGCGCTTAAAACGTACAATTATCTCGCCACGGTCAATTCGTCGAATGTTCCCCAGGGCGCACGACCGCCCGCGGGTGCATCGTTCGACCTGCGGGCAGTTACGCTCTCATTTGCCGGATTTCCAAGCCTCATCCGCTACTCGATCGATGTGCCGGTTTCACGGCCGCTGATCGCAATCAATGAATATCTCGGCAACCCCCTGCTCTTCTACGGTCACTCCGATTCACT
>Ga0265331_10002611_pt1 | contig 12097 bp, 6 predicted proteins | sample 41923metaG_FD_202088 | JGI IMG/M metagenome (GOLD analysis project Ga0265331, IMG submission 202088) | Rhizosphere microbial communities from Carex aquatilis grown in University of Washington, Seatle, WA, United States - 4-19-23 metaG | ecosystem: Host-associated > Plants > Roots > Rhizosphere >...
GTCCAGGACGTAGGGGGCCTTAAAGGAGATGAGGCCAGAGCGGGCGGCGCTGTTGTTGAGGATCTCGAGCATGAGCGCCGGATCTACCCCGGCCTTCGTGCTCATCACCATGCCCTCGTTGAATGCCTGCAAGAGGTTGGAAAGGATCAGGTTCTGAGTGAGCTTGGCAGCGAGGCCCTGGCCTGGCCCTCCGCAGTAGTAGAGTTGCTGGCCCATGGGCTCGAAATACGGCCGGACGCGGTCGAAGACGTCCTTGTCGCCCCCTACCATAAAGGTCAGGGTGCCCTTTTCGGCGCCGGGCTTCGATCCGGTGCACGGGGCATCCAGAAAGTGGATGCCTCGCTTGGCGAGTTCGGCGCCGATGGCCCGGCTGCGGGAGGGCGAGACGGTGCTCGCATCCGCAATGACCATCCCCGCCCGTCCGCCGACGGCCAGTCCTTTCTCGCCCAGAAGCACCTCCTGGGACATGGCGGTGTTCCCCACGCACAGGAACACACACTCGGCGAATTCGGCCACCTGGCGCGGGGTCTCGCAGAAGACGCCCTTCTCGCCGGCAGCGAGCTCTTGCGCCTTGGCGGCGGTGTGCGACCAGAGCGCCACTTCGTGACCGGCGCGAAGCAGGTTGCGCGCCATCGGGTAGCCCATAATTCCCAGACCGAGGAAGCCAAGCTTTGCCATAGTTTCAAGCTAGCAGAAAGGCCGCCCGTCGCTTGGCGCCCGGTGCTCGTCGCTCGTCGCTCGTCGCCCGTCGATCTGTCAGCGGAGTTCGAGCGCTTCGCGACCGGGATTCGTCGCGAGCCGGAGCCGGGAAGCCCGTGCCTGTTGCGACGGGCGACGGGCGACGAGCGACGGGCGGCGCGCCCCGGCGCGCTCCGATGTACGATTGAGTCAATGCCTGCCACGATGAAAGCACTGGTGAAGAGTAAGCGCGAGCCGGGGTTGTGGCTCGAAGAGATTCCGGTCCCCGAGATCGGGATCAACGACGTCCTCATTCATGTCGACCGCACCGCGATCTGCGGGACCGACGTTCACATCTACGACTGGGACGAATGGGCGCAGAAGACGATTCCCGTGCCGATGGCGATCGGTCACGAGTTCGTCGGCGAGGTCGCGCAGACCGGATCGAACGTCGCCGACTTCTTTCCCGGCGACCTGGTGAGCGGCGAGGGCCACGTGGTCTGCGGCCGCTGCCGAAACTGCCTGGCGGGCCGGCGCCATCTATGCGCGCGGGCGATGGGCGTGGGAGTGAACCGCCCCGGCGCCTTCGCCGAATACGTCGCCATCCCCATGGCCAACGTGTGGCACCACCATGCGGGCATCAGCCGGGACATCGCCTGCATCTTCGATCCGTTCGGCAACGCGGTGCACACCGCGCTGTCGTTCCCGGTGCTGGGCGAGGATGTGCTCATCACCGGCGCCGGCCCCATCGGGATGATGGCCGCGGCGGTGGTGCGTCACGCCGGCGCGCGATTCGTGGTGATCACGGATGTAAATCCCAAACGGTTGGAGCTGGCCATGGAGTTCGGCGTGTCGCGGGCCGTGGACACGCGGACAACGCCGCTGGCCGAGGTGCAGAAGGACTTGGGCATGCTCGAGGGCTTCGACGTGGGCCTGGAGATGTCGGGCAGCGAGTCCGCGTTGCGCGAGATGATCTCCAACATGTCGCATGGCGGAAAGATCGCGGTGCTTGGGATTCCGCCGCGGCAGATGTGCGTGGACTGGAACAAGATCATCTTCAACATGCTCACCATCAAAGGCATCTACGGCCGGGAGATGTACGAGACCTGGTACAAGATGACCGTGATGCTGCAATCGGGGCTCGATCTGAGCCCCGTCATTACGCACCGCTTCCCCTATACCGAATTCCAAATGGGGTTTGAGGCGATGCGTTCGGGCAATGCGGCGAAAGTGATTCTGGAGTGGCACTAACCATGCGCGCGATCCTCTGCTCGATGTTGCTGTGTGCGTCTCTCGGGGCGGCGACGCCCTACGACTCGGTGAACCCGTTCATCGGCACTGCGGCCGACGGGAATACGTTCCCCGCGGCCACGCTGCCCTTCGGCATGGTGCAGTGGGGACCGGACACGCGGCCCGACGGCTGGTATCACTACGACGACAAGTCGATCCGCGGCTTCAGCCTCACACACATCAGCGGCGCGGGTTGCCCGATCTTTGCCGATGTGCCTATCCTGCCGGGGAACGGCGAGCCGCTGCCGCTCGATCACGCAAGGGAAGAGGCGCATCCTGGCTACTACTCGATCAGCTTCGCCGACGGCATGCGCGTGGAACTCACCACCACGGCCCGCGCCGGCATGGGGCGGTTCACGTTTCCGGCGGGTGCGACTCCTACGCTGTACCTGGATCCCGCGGCCAGCGCCACCCAGCGAAAGCAGGACTCCGCGACGCTCGAGGTGCGGGCTAAGGACTCTTTGTCCGGTGTCGTGCGCAGCGGCGGCTTTTGCGGGATGGAGGACAAATACACTTTGTATTTCGTCATCCGCTTCAGCCAGCCGGTTCAGACTTACGGCCGGTGGAGCGGCCACGCCGTCGGAGGTTCCGTCTCGTTCCCGTCCGGTTCGGGCCCGCTTCTGGTGAAGGTGGGACTCTCGTTCGTCGGCATCGCCAGCGCTGAAGTGAACATGAACTCGGAGATTCCCGGCTGGGACTTCGATGCCGTTCACGCCCGCGCGAAGACCGTCTGGAGCGACGCCCTGGACCGCGTCCCGGTGGAGGGCGGCACGGCAGACGAGCGCACCAACTTCTATACCGCCGTCTACCACACGCTCCTGTCGCCGAACCTGTTCAGCGACTTCAACGGCGAGTATCGCGGCTTCGACGAAGTGGCGCACCGGCTGAGGCCGGGACACGCCCAATACGCGAACTTCTCCGACTGGGACATCTATCGCAACACGGTGCAGTGGCACGCGCTGCTCTATCCGGACCGGACCAGCGAAATGATGGAGTCGCTCGTGTACGACGCCGAGCAGAGCGGCTGGCTGCCGCGCTGGCCCGTGGCCAACGACGTGTCGTATGTGATGGGCGGCGACTCGTCGGCCATCCTGCTTGCGAGTGCGCACGCTTTCGGGGCGCGTTCGTTCGACACGGCGTCCGCGCTGAAGTTCATGATCAAGGGCGCCACGAGGCCGGGCGTGGGACTCTACAAGAAGGCGGAGCGGCCGGGGCTGGCCGACTATCTGAGGCTCGGCTACGTGCCGCTGGATGGCGAGGTCGGGGAGTCAGCGGCGTCGGTGACGCTGGAGTACGCCAGCGCGGACTTCGCCGTCTCGCGTTTCGCCGATGCACTGGGCGATAAGGAAACCGCCGCGCGCCTGCTTCGCTCGGCACAGAACTGGCGCAAGCTTTTCGATCCGGAAACCCGCATGATCCGCCCGCGCTCGAGCGACGGCAAGTGGCTGGAGGGCTTTGACCCCGACCACATGGCGCCGCACCATACCACGTGGGACAAGACGAACCAGATCGGTTTCGAGGAGGGCTCCACCTGGCAATATACCTGGATGATCCCGCATAATTACGCCGGCCTGTTCCGCGAGATGGGCGGGAACAAGGAAGTCCTTCCGAAACTGGACAAGTTCTTCGAGAAGGTGGTGGGCTGGGGCACTCCGAACTTCACGGTTGCCAACGAGCCCGATTTCGTCGCGCCCTTCGCTTACCTTTGGGCCGGGGCGCCGTGGAAGACGCAGGAGGTTGTGGACCGCATTCGTCGCGAGGCGTTCAATACCTCTCCCGGCGGCCTGCCCGGAAACGACGACCTCGGCGCCACCTCGGGAGTGTACGTGTGGGGCGCGCTCGGCCTCTATCCGGTGATTCCCGGAGTGGGCGGGCTGGCGTTGGGGACGCCCCTATTCCGGCGGGCTGTGATGCCAGTGGGCGAAGGCCGCAGCCTCGAGATCGTATCGAGCGGCGAGGGGATTTACGTTCAGTCCGTGACGCTCAATGGCAAGCCGTATCCGAGCGCGTGGCTGCCGCTCGCGGCCCTATCGGCCCGGCGGAACCGGCTGGAGTTCGTGCTGGGGAAGCAGCCGAACAAAGAGTGGGCGACCGGAGCGGCCGAGCTGCCCCCATCGTTCGAGTGACACTTACTCTTCGCGGAGAGCGGTCACAGGGCTGAGGGCGGCGGCGCGGCGAGCGGGCACCCAGGCCGCGGCGAGGGCCACGGCGGCCAGGAGCCCGGCGGCGGCGATCAGCGTGAGCGGATCGTAGGGCTTGAGCCCGAAGAGCATTGACGCGGCGGCGCGCGAGGCAACGAGCGTGAGCGCGGTTCCGGCCACGAGGCCCGCGGCCAACAAAAGCAGCGCTTCGCCGAGCACCAGCCGGATCACTCGGACTGGTCCCGCGCCGAGCGCGATGCGCACGCCGATTTCGTTGCGGCGGCGCGCCACCATGTAGGCGATCACGCCGTAGAGCCCCACGGTAGCGAGCAGGGCGGCAAGGATTCCAAAGGCGCCGGTCAGCGTCGCCATGAGCCGCTCGCGCAGCAGGGAATCGTGGATGTAGCCGGCGAGCACGTGGAACTCGATCTGAATAGCCGGATTGACCTCGGCCACGGTGGCCTTGACGCCCGTCATGATGTCGCCCATGGGGGCCGCGGCGCGCAGGACGAACGTGGTGTCGGTGCCTGGGGGCCCTTCTGGTTGGGCGGCGGGAAGATAGGCGATCGGACTGAAGTCCTCGCGCAGATCGTAATACTTCGTGTTCCGTACGAAGCCGACAATGCGGTAGACGGAGTCGGGCTTGCCGGCGTTCTCCAGGATGTTGAAGGTGCGGCCGACCGGGTTCTGGCCGCCGAAGAACTGGCGTGCGAAGGCCTGGTTGACGATGGCGACTTTTGGCGCGGGATTGGCATCGCGATCGTCGAAATCGCGTCCCGCTAGGAATCCGATCTCGAGAGTACGGAAGTAGCCGGGGCTGACGCTGTCGAACATGGAGGACTTGCCTTCCTGGGCGGTGGTGGTGCGCACCATGTCGTTCCAGCCGCTGCCGCTCACGGGCGCGATCGAGACCTGGGCGCTCGAGACCACTCCGGGCCGCGCGGCGAAACGTTGACGCAGTTCGTTGAACACGGCGGCGCGGCGTTCCTTGTTGAAGCCGAGCCGGGCGAGATCGATGTCCACGGCGAGCACGCCCTCGGAGCGGAAACCCGGATCGAGGGTCATCAGGTTGTGCAGGGTCCGTACGAAGAGCAGGGCGCCGGAAAGCAACATCAGCGAGAGGGCGACCTGAATGGTCACCAGCGCGCGCCGCAGGCCGAAGCGCCGGCGTCCAGGAGTAATGGCGCGGCCTCCGGTGCGCATCGCTGCGGCGGGGCCGAGGTGCGTGGCGGTGAGCGCCGGGGCCAGGCCGAACAGCACGCAGGTGGCGACGGCGAGGGCAGCCGTGAAGGTCAGCACGCGCAAGTCGAGCCCGATGCCGAGGAACAGGGCGTCGCCAGGCGTGCTGATCAGCACGATGAGCCCGCGGCTGATCGCCTGCGCAAGACCGGCCCCCAAAGCTGCGCCCATCACGGCCAGCAACAGGCTTTCGGTCAGGAACTGGCGGACCAGGCGGGCGCGCGAGGCGCCGATCGAGAGCCGCACGGCGATTTCACGCTCGCGCACGCTGGCGCGGGCCAGCAGGAGATTCGCGAGGTTGGCGCAGGCGATCAGGAGGACCAGACCGGTGATGCATAGGAGCAGGAACAACGGTTGCGAGCCGTGCTCGCGCAGGTCGGACACGCCGGTGCCGGCCCCGGTCGCGACGACTTTGTTCGCGAGGTATTGCTTGGCCGAATCGGCACGGTAAACTTCCGGAAGCGTCGCTTGCGTGAGGGCCGGAGAGATTGCCTGAAAGTGGGCGCTGGCGCGTTCGGCGGTCCAGCCTGGCTTCAGACGTCCCACGATGGAAAGCCACCAGGCAGTGCGCTTCGGTATGCGGGCTTCTCCCGGAGCGGCTAGCAGGGAATCCGCGCACAGGGGAACGGCTACGTCGAAGCGATGCCCGACCTCGACGCCGAAGAACGTGGCAGGAGTCACGCCGACGATGGGGAAGGTGTGGCCGTCGAGCAGGATGGTGCGGCTCAGAACGGACACGCCGCCTCCGAATTCGCGCTGCCAGAAGGCGTAGTCGAGAACGGCGCCGGGGCTCCCGCAGTCCGGCTGGTCGTCCGCCGAGGTGAAGACGCGGCCGAGCACGGGCGTCACGCCGAGGTTCCGGAAGAAGTCGCCGCTGACGTAGAGACCCTGGGCGAAGCGCACCTCTCCGCCGGGAGCCAGATTGAAACGGTCCGCACTCCAGGCGAGCACTCCGCTGAAGGCTTGCTGGCGGCGCCGGATCTCGTCCCACTGGGCGTAGGTGAACTGCGCGCTGCGGCTGGAGAACCAGCCGTTGAAGTGCGAGCCCTTGGCGAAGTGGACCGAGACGAGTTCCTCTGGCGCCGTGACCGGCAGGGTTCTGAGGCGGACGGCGTCGAGGAGCTGGAAGATGGCGGTGTTGGCTCCGATTCCGAGGGCCAGCGACAGTACCGCGGCCAGGGTGAAGCCTGGGCTGTGGCGAAGCTGGCGTGCTCCGTAGCGCAGATCCTGCAAAAGGTCTTCGGCGAAGTTGACGCGCCTCGCGTCGCGGCACTGTTCCTTTTGGAACTCGAGGCCATCCATGGCGCGCAGGGCCCCGAGGCGGGCGTCCTCGGGCGAGGCGCCGTTGGCGATCTCCTGTTCGATGCGGTGCTCGAGGTGGAACTGCATCTCGTCTTTGAGATCCTGCTCGACGCGGTTGCGCCGGAAGAGCGAACGCAGCCGCAGGGGAACCGTATAGAACCAGTTCTCGAATGCCATGACTCAACCCTCCGCGAGACGGACCAGGTGGGAGATGGCCGACGAGAGGCGCTCCCACTGGGCGGACTCGCGCTCCAGGCGCTTGCGGCCGATGCGCGTGAGGGAGTAATACTTCGCCCGCCGGTTGTTGTCCGTGGCCTTCCACTCGGCGTGAATGAGTCCTTCCTGCTCGAGCTTGTGCAGGGCAGGGTAGAGCGAGCCGTCGCTCACCTGAAGGACGTCGCCGGAGAACTGGCGCAGGCGCTGGCCGATGGCCCAGCCGTGGAGAGGCTCCAGGGCGAGGATTTTGAGCATTAGCAGGTCCAGCGTGCCTTGAACGAGGTCGGTCGGTTTGCTCATAGTGTTTCCCCCTCGGTAACCGAGTATAGCCGGTCTCCTCTCGGTAAGCAAGGGGAGAGGAGGGGAGACAGGAGGCAGGAGGCAGGAGACAGGAGACAGGAGGCGGAGTGCTACCATGATCTGTTAACCCCCGATGTCGGAAACTCCATTTGTACATTTGCATCTTCACTCGGACTTCTCGCTGTTGGACGGCGCGTGCGAGATCTCGAAGCTCGTGCAGACGGTGGCCGAGCAGAAGATGCCCGCGGTGGCGCTGACCGACCACGGTAATTTGTTTGGCGCGGTGCAGTTCTACAATGCCGCGAAAGCGAAAGGCGTGGAGCCGATCCTGGGCTGCGAGGTGTACGTCTCGCAGCAGGGGCGGCAGACGCGCTCGGACGGGGACCGGTACAACCACCTCATTCTTCTCTGCGAGAACCAGGAGGGCTATCGCAACCTGATCGACCTGGTCTCGACGGCGTATCTGGAGGGCTTCTACTACAAGCCGCGGATCGACAAAGACCTGCTGGCGCGGCACTCCAAGGGGCTGATCGCGCTTTCGGCCTGCCTCAAGGGCGACATCAACGAGACGCTGCTGGGCGACCGCTACGAGGAAGCGCGGCGGCTGGCCTACCAGTACACGGATCTGTTCGGGCGCGGGAACTTCTTCCTGGAGCTGCAGGATCACGGGCTGGATCAGGACAAGGTGCTGCTGCCGCAAGTGGTCCGGCTCTCGCGCGATACCGGCATTCCGCTGGTGACAACCAATGACGCGCACTACCTGCACCGCGAGGACGCGCTTTCGCACGACATCATGTTGTGCATACAGACCGGCAAGACGATCAACGATCCGAGCCGGATGCACTGGAAGACGCAGGATTTCTATCTGAAATCGCGCGCGGAGATGTTGCAACTTTTCGGCGAGGTGGAGGACGCGGTCGATCGCACCTGGGACATCGCGCAGCGCTGCCGCATCCAGCTGGAGAAGGTCAAGGAGCCGTTTCCGAAGTTCGAAGTCCCGCCGGAGCACACGACCGATACCTACTTCGAGTACATTGCGCGCAACGGGTTCGAGCGGCGGCGGCCGCGTCTGGAGGCACTGGCGGCGGCGGGAAGGCTGAAGTACGCGCTACCGCAGTACCTGGAGCGGTTGGATCGCGAGATCCAGATGATCGAGCAGATGAAGTTCACGGGCTACTTTCTGATCGTGTGGGACTTCATCCGCTTCTCAAAACAGAAGGGCATTCCCGTGGGGCCGGGGCGCGGGTCGGCGGCCGGCAGCCTGGTCAGCTACGCGATGGGGATTACGGACATCGACCCGCTGGAGTACGGGCTGCTGTTCGAGCGCTTCCTCAACCCGGAGCGCGTGAACATGCCCGATATCGATATCGATTTCTGCACGCGGCGGCGGGGCGAGGTGATCCAGTACGTCACCGAGAAGTACGGGCGCGAGCAGGTGGCGCAGATCATCACCATCGGGACGCTCGGCGCGCGGGCCGCGATCAAAGACGTAGGCCGCGTGCTGGAGATGAGCTACAACGATGTGGACCGGCTCACCAAGATGGTCCCCAACGTTCTCAATATCTCGCTCGAAGACGCGCTCAAGATGGAGCCGGGCTTCGCGGCGGCGGCGCAGAAGGACGACCGGGTGAGGCAGGTGCTGGACGTGGCGCGCAAGCTCGAAGGCATGGCGCGCAACGCCGGGGTGCATGCGGCGGGCGTCGTGATTTCGCCGCAGCCGCTCAAGGAACTGGTTCCGCTCTACCGCACCAACAAAGAGGAAATCGTCACCCAGTACGACATGAACGGTCTGGAGAAGCTGGGGCTTCTCAAGATGGACTTTCTGGGGCTGACGACGCTGACGCTGATCCACGACGCGCTGGGATTGATCGCGAAGCATCGGGGCGAGACGGTGGTGATCGAGGACGTGCCGCTGGACGATGCGGCCACCTACCAGATTTTCTCGAAGGCATTCACGAGCGGGATTTTCCAGTTCGAATCGTCGGGCATGCGGGACATCCTGCGCCGCTACCAGCCGAGCCGCATCGAGGACCTGTGCGCATTGAACGCGCTGTACCGGCCGGGTCCGATACAGGGTGGGATGGTGGACGACTTCATCGAGCGCAAGCATGGCCGGCGCCCGGTGACGTACGATTTTCCGGAATTGAAGGAGCTGCTCGAAGAAACTTACGGCGTCATCGTCTACCAGGAGCAGGTGATGCAGATCGCCAACCGCGTGGCCGGGTTTTCGCTCGGCGAGGCGGACATCCTGCGGCGTGCCATGGGCAAGAAGAAAGCCGAGGAGATGGCGAAGCAGCGGGAGCGGTTCCTGGCGGGAGCGCTGGCGCGCGGGCACAACAAGAGAAAAGTCGAGAAGCAGTTCGAGCTGATGGAGCAGTTCGCCGGATACGGGTTCAATAAGTCGCACTCGGCGGCGTACGCTTACCTGGCTTACATCACCGCCTATTTGAAGGCGCATTATCCACTCGATTTCATGGCCGCGCTGCTGACTTCGGAAACCGGCAACACGGCCAAGGTGGTGAAGTACATCAACGAGTGCCGGGACATGGGCATTCAGGTGCTGCCGCCGGACGTGAACAAGAGCGACTGGAGCTTCACGCCGGACGGCAACGCGGTTCGTTTCGGACTGGGCGCGATCAAGAGCCTGGGGCAGGGGGCGGTGGAATCGGTTCTGGTGGCGCGGGAGCAAGGCGGGGCGTTCAAGTCGCTGTACGATTTTTGCGAGCGCGTGGATCTGAGCGGACTGAACAAGCGGATGATCGAGAGCCTGATCAAGGCGGGCGCGCTCGATTCGCTGGCGCCGGTGAGGGCGCAGCTCTACGCGGCGGTGGAAGGCGCGATGGAGCTGGGGCAGAAGGCCTGGCGCGACCGGCAGAACGGACAGGCGGGCCTGTTCGCGGCCATGTTCGGCGACACGCCGCCCGAGAAGCCGCTGCCCAATCTGCCTGAGTGGAGCTCTGACGAGCGCCTGACGGGCGAGAAGGAAGTGCTCGGATTCTACGTCACGGGCCATCCTCTCGAGCAGTTCCGCGGCAAGATGGCGGACCTGGCGTCGCACCCGACGGATGGCCTCGAGGGCCTGGAGCGTGGCGTCGAGGTGACGTTGTGCGGCATCCTCACCAACATCCAGAAACGGCGCAACAAGGAAGGCAAGGTCTGGGGGGCGATGCAACTGGAGGACCTCTCGGGCGCCATCGACGCGGTGCTGTTTGCGAACGGCTACGAGCGGCTGGCGGAGCACCTGGTGGAAGACAAGGCGGTGCTGCTCAAAGGACTGGTGCTACCGGAGGAAGGCGCGCCGCCGAAGATCTCCATACAGGACCTGGTGCCGCTCGAGCTGGCGGGGATGTCGTTTCCGAGCCTGATTTCGATCCGCGTGCCATTGGGCAGGGCGGCGGAATTGCCGGCCGCGCTGGGCGAACTGTTCCGGCGCAAGGCGGGTGAGACGTCGGTGAGGCTGCGCCTCGAGAAGGCGCGGGACTTTTCGCTGTTGCTCGACGTGGCGGAAAGGGTGCGGCCGGACCGCGAATTCCAGGCCGAAGTCGCGCGGCTGTGCGGGGCGGAGGCCCTGGAAGTGCTGGCGAAGTAAGGGCCGGTGCGCCGTTTACCGATTCTTCGCCGCCATTAGCCGAATAGCCCGCTCTCGAGCGCCCCGGGGATGTTAGGCTCTTTACGGGAGCGGGTTTATGCGACATCAACGGGCAGGCGTGCTATTCGGGAGCGTGGTTCTGGCGGTGGGAGTCATTCTCCTGTTGAACCAGCAGGGGCTCGTGGACGCCGGGCAGGTATTCCGCTTCTTCTGGCCGGTGGCGTTTCTCGCCGCAGGCCTGCTTTCGTTGACGCGGTCTACCGCCAGCGGAGGCAGGGTCTGGGGCGGCATCCTGACGACGGCCGGGATTCTGATGTTTCTCGACCGCCTGGGCTACGCGCGGTTTTCGTTTCACGCGCTGTGGCCGCTGGTGCTGATCGGGGTGGGGATTACCCTGGTGTGGCGCACGCTGGAGGGCAACGCGCCGGTCTCCTCGGATCCGGTTCCGGACGCGAACCTGGTCAACCAGTTTGCGGCGTTCGGCGGCGGCGAGCTGAAGAGCGATGCGAAGGACTTCCGGGGCGGGGAAGTGCTGACTGTCTTCGGCGGCTACCAGGTCGATCTGCGTAAGGCGGCCATCGCACGCAGCCCGGCGATTCTGCACGCCAACGCGATGTTCGGCGGCATCGAGATCCGGGTCCCGCGATCCTGGCGGGTGGTGCTGGACGGCCTCCCGCTGCTGGGAGGATACAGCGACGAGACGGAGCATCCCGATGCGCAGGGCGGTGCGCCGGTCCCGGAACTGATCGTCAAGGGATTCGCGTCGTTCGGCGGCGTGGTAGTTAAGAATTGAGGCGGCGTGCACCCGATCCTGGCTGATCCGCGAAGGCTGGCGCTGTATCTGGCGGCGTGGATTCCGCTGGTGCTGCTGCTGGCCGGCGTGCTCGCCTCGACCGGCGATTTCACCTGGATACAGGCCGGCGAGCTGACGGTCCCGATGGCGGGCGTCTACGCGTTTGTCTGCCTCTCGGCATGGTATCTGTGCCGCTTCCTGCCGTTGCGGAACTCGGCCCTTTTCTACGTGCTGGGGACCGTCAATGCGGCCGCCGCGGCTAGCAGCGCGATTTGGGCGGGCGCCATCGGATGGGCGATGGCGGCGGGACTGGGCCTGGAAGCGCAGTATCTGCGGCAGCGGCCGATCCTGTTCGGAGCCGGGTTCCTGCTGTTCGATTTGGCGGCAGCGTTTCACTATGCCCTGATCGCGTTCGAGTCATCGCGGCAGGCACAGGAGCGCGCCATGCAGGCGAGCATTCTGGCGCGCGAGGCCGAACTGAGGGCGCTGAAGGCGCAGATCGATCCGCACTTCCTGTTCAACAGCCTGCACTCGATCAGCGCGCTGACG
>Ga0265331_10002613_pt1 | contig 12092 bp, 12 predicted proteins | sample 41923metaG_FD_202088 | JGI IMG/M metagenome (GOLD analysis project Ga0265331, IMG submission 202088) | Rhizosphere microbial communities from Carex aquatilis grown in University of Washington, Seatle, WA, United States - 4-19-23 metaG | ecosystem: Host-associated > Plants > Roots > Rhizosphere...
TTTTCGCCGGTGATGAGAACGTTGGCGTCGGACGGCCCGATGCGCTCGATCATTTCGAGCACCGGCCGCATGGAGGGCGCGCCGGCGATGAGCGTGGAGCGGCCTTCCTGACGCAGCAGGCGGTTCTCGGCCTCGAGACGCTGTCCCCGCCGGAGCGCGCGGCCGAGCTCGACCTGGGTGCGCAGGACGGTGAGCAGGCGGGCGTTCTCCCAGGGCTTCTGGATGAAGTCGCGAGCGCCGCGGCGCATGGCTTCGACGGCCACCTCGACGCTGCCCCAGGCGGTCATGACGATCACGGGCAAGGCGCTGTCGAGTGCCTGGATACGGCACAGCAGATCGAGTCCCTCCTGGCCGGAGGTGGTGTCGCGCGCGTAGTTCAGATCCATCAGGACGGCGTCGAAATCGCGGTTCTCGATGGCGGAGAGAATGCCGGCGGGCGAACTGGCGGACTCGGTCTCGAAGCCCTCGCTCTTGAGCAGGAGGCGCAAGGCCATCAGGACATCGGGCTGGTCGTCGGCGATGAGGATTCGGGGATTTGAGCTGGCCATGCGTTTAGTGTCCGTTTATGGGATTCTCCGTTCCGCCAATGGACGGCGGGACCAAAGCCTCGCGAGGGCTGAAACCCGCCCTCCTAGTCCTTCACGATCCAACCGTCAAAGAGCTTGATGATGCGATCGCCGTAGGCCGCGTTGGCCTCCGAGTGGGTGACCTGGATGATGGTGGTGCCCTCGTCTTGCAGGCGTTTGAACAGCTCCATGATCTCCTTGCCCTGGCTGGAGTGGAGGTTGCCGGTGGGCTCGTCGGCCAGAATGAGTTTGGGGTTCGCCACCAGGGCTCGAGCGACGGCGACGAGTTGCTGCTGGCCGCCCGAGAGCTGGTTCGGATAGAGGTCCTTCTTGCCCACGATCTGGAAGCGGTCCAGCATGTCGCAGACGGTGCTGGCGCGCTCGGCGGCCTTGATGTTGCGGTAGGAGAGCGGGATCTCGAGGTTCTCGTATACGGTCAGGTTGTCGAGCAGGTGGTAGCTCTGAAACACGAAGCCGATGTACTTCTTGTTGATCTCGGCGCGCTGTTTGGTGTTGAGTTTGTGGATGGGGTGATCCGCAAAATAGAACTCGCCGGTCCACGCGCCGTCGAGCATCCCGATGATGCTCAGCAGCGTCGATTTGCCGGCGCCCGACGGTCCCATGACCGTTACGAACTCGCCCTCCTTGATTTCAAGGTCGATCCGGCGGAGCACGAAGGTCTTCATGTTGCCCGTCGGGTACCACTTCTCTACGTTTACGAGTTTGATCATCGGCTCAGCCATATCGCACTCATTCTATGCCTTTGGAGTGCCTCTTTGTGCATGCGGGGGGCCAAACGGAGACCAGCTATCAGCTATCAGCTCTCAGCTGTCAGCTTTTGCTGGCTCGCTTCACCAGGGCTACGCCGATGAATATGATTAGCATCGCCGCTGTCTCGCGCAGGCCGAACGGCTCGCGGTAGAACCACCAGCCCAGAAAGACCGCGACTACGGTGTTGACGTAGGGGTAGATGGAGACCACGGCTACCCGGAGGTGGCTCAGCGCGTAGATGTACGAGCTGTAGCCCACGATCGAGCCAAAGATCATGAGATACACGATTCCTACTACGCCGCGGACCGTGGGGGTGATGGGCCGTTCCGGAATGACCAGCGCCGCCAATGCCAGAACCAGTCCGGCGGCCAGCATCTGAATCGCGCTCATGACGATGGGGTGCGCGCTGGCGGGCTGGCGGCGGTAGTAGATCGACCCGACGGCCCAGCAGGCGTTGGCCAGTTGCAGGACGAGAAAGCCGCGCAGCAGGAGCGGGCCGGAGCCGAATCCTTGCCCCGAAGAGTCGCGCAGAACCAGGAGCGCGGTGCCGCCGAGGCCAACCAACATGCCGAGAATGGTGGGGCGGTGTAGGCGGTCGCCGCCCGGCATCAGGGCTTCGGTGCCCACCAGCCAGAAGGGTGAAATCGTGATGAACAGCGCGGCCATCCCGCTGGGGATCCAGGTCTCGGCAATCACCAGCCAGGTGTTGGAGCCGCCCAGCAGCAGCACGCCGGTCAGAGCGCCGACCCACAGCTCACGGCCCTTGGGCAGATGTGCGCCCTTCAGGAGGGCCGCGACCAGCAGGATGGCGCCGGCGACAGAGAAGCGGATCGCCACCAGAGCCAGCGGCGGGAAGGATTCCAGGGCCATCCGGATGGTGAGGTAGGTGGTGCCCCAGAAGAGGCAGACGGAAGCCAGGGCGCCATAGGATCGCAACGCCTGCGCGCGCGCACGGCCGGCTGCGGACAGCGATGGCGGCGACCCCATTTAATCAGCGTAGCATCCGGCACCGGAGACGCATCCCGAGAAAAGCGGGCTAGAATGAGAGCTTGATCCTGACTCTCACCATTAATCCAGCGATCGACCACAACGTCACAGCCGACCGGCTGGTGTTCGAGGACCGCGCCTATATAGTGGACACGTCGGAATCGGCCGGTGGGCGCGGCGTGAACGCTTCCTGCGTGATCCATTCCTTCGGCGGAGAGACGGTGGCGATCGCTCCATCGGGCGGGCGGGCCGGCAAGCGGTTCCAGCAGTTGCTGTGCGGCTGCGGCTTCGCTACCGAAATCGTCCCGATGAAGAAAGGGATCCGGACCAACTTCACGATAACGGACCGCCAGGGTCTCACGATCAAGCTCAACCAACCCGGGCCGCGGCTCAGCAAGCAAGAGATGGCTCAACTGGGAGAGGCGGTGCGCAAGCGACTGCCCGGCGCGGACTGGCTGATGCTGTGCGGCAGCCTTCCTCCGGGCGTGCCCGGCGCCGTTTATTCCGGCCTCATCATGGCCGCGCGCCAGCATGGGGTGAAGACGCTGCTGGATACCGATGGGGAGGCGCTGGCTGAAGGCGTGCGCGCGGGCCCCACTGTGGTAGCTCCGAACCAGCAGGAGGCGGAACGCCTGCTCAACACGGCTCTGATCACGCGGAGCCAGTTCCTGGAGGCTGCCGCTCAGATTCGAAGCATGGGAGCGGAGTCGGTCATCCTGTCGCTGGGCAGCCGGGGCGCGGTGGGAGCCTCCGCGCGCGGCATTGTAGAAGTGGTGCCACCGAGCGTCGAGGTGGTCTGCCCCATCGGTTCGGGAGACGCTTTGGCGGCCGCATTCACGTGGGCGCTGGCGCGCGGCGGCAGTTTCGCGGACGCGCTCCGCTGGGGAGTGGCGGCGGGAACCGCATCGGCGACGCTGCCGGGCTTGCGGTTCGCCAATCTCGACCAGACGCGAGAGATCTACGCGCGGGTCGAGGTTCACGAGGTCTCGGGCGCGAGCTGAGCTTGTCCTAGACGCTCTGGATGTAGTTGCGCATGTGCCGGATCTCTTCGGCCTTCTGCTCCAACTCATCGATCATCAGGTCGCGCATGGAAATGAAGCCCACCACCTCGCTCGATCGCATCACCGGCAGATGGCGGCAGCCGCAGCGGCGCATCAGTTCCATGGCCTCCTCGCTGGTGGTTTGCTCATCCGCCTTGGTGAGGCTGGTGGACATCACGTCGCCGACCAGGGTCTGTTGAGGATCACGGCCTCCGAGGACGACCCGCTTCATCAGGTCGCGTTCGGAAAACACGCCGCGTAGTTCGTTGTTCTCGATCACGGGGATTGCCCCCACGTTCACAGCCGCCATGTGGGCGGCCACGGCTGCCACCGTCTGGTCCGGATGAACCGAGAACAGCTTCCGGTTGTGCAGGATATCTTTGAGCTGCGGCATAGCGCCTCCGCGATTTGCGATCAGGCTAGCACAAAGGCGTCCGATCCTCAAGTATCTGGAATTAAATGGGTTATTGAGGCCTTATGGTCAGGCTATGGCACGAGCAGCGAAGAGCCGGAGGCGTCCGGAGCGGGAGCCAGGGCAGCCGACTGCTCGCGCAGCATGTCCAGGAAGGCGCGCCCACGCTTGCGGCCGTTGTCGATCTGGTATTCGACGTTCTCGAGAAAGACGAGCACACCGAGGATGTCGGTGTCGCGCAGGGTCTCCATCCCGGAACGCTTGGCGAGCGCCTGCTGGAAGTCCTGGATGCTCTTCTGGATGCGCTCCAGGACAGCGGCGGCGATCAGGTTGGAGGGCCGGGTCTCGTAGTAAAGGCCGGACTCGCGGGTCCGGTAGGTCCGCACCAGGGAGTCGAGGGCTTCACGCACGTCGGAGTCTACTGCGCCGGCAGTTCCCAGCCCCGCCTCCGCCACCGCGTGCATGAGGGCCGCCAACAAAACCTCGTTGCGCTGGAGGAAGGGTTCGTCGACCACGATGTCGTGGTTAGGGAGTTCCTTGGGATCGACGGGGGCCGGCTTTTCGTGGCTGCGGGCCTCGCGCAGGTAAGGGCAATCGAGCGGGCAATTGACGGTCTGCTCGCGCTCGGTGCCGCAGCACAGGCTGCAGATGTCGCCTCCGACACCGGGGCAGGCACGGCGCGGCCGGCGAACCTGGCAGATCACACAGGGCATAATAGCGGTAGGCGGGTCCAGCGCCCGCACATTCATTTCATCATCTCACATGCCTCGCACCGATCTGTTCATCAAAGTTGAAATCGAGCACGAGGAGGGCGAGTCACTCGATCGTCTCGTCGTCGAGATTTGCCGCCGCGTCCTGAAGGTCTACGGCGTCCGGTCCGCCGAGCTGTCGAGCGCGGTGCCGCGGGCGGAGGAGTAGGGCCCGCTCCCTGGCGGCCGGACATTGGTTGGCGTTAGCGGGCGGCGTGGACCAAGAGCCTGAGGGCTCGCCGGGAGTGGACCCAGCCGGCGTAGGCGCCCAGCCAGGCCAGGGTGAATGGGAAAGCGATGAGGCGAGCCAGCGTGCGAAGGCCGCCGATGCCGGTCAAGCCGGAGCGGAGGAAGGCGAAGTGGGTCAGAACGCCGCGGTGGGCGTAGTCGAGCCAGAAGTAGTCGGCGTTCTCGTTGACGATAAAAATCTTGGCCGGGATTTGCAGAGCCAGGGCCCACTTCCACCTGGTCATGATGCGTTCGCCGGAGCACAGGATGCCGAGGAGCGCGTAGTGGCGGGCACGGAGTTCACGATAGAGGCGCTTGCGTCCGGAACGTCCCTGGTAGTCGCCGGTGCGGAAGACAGTCGCGCCGGGGAGGAGTCCTTGCGGCACGCCGGGGAAGCAGGTCACTATATCGACGGAGGCGCCGTGGTTACGCCACAAGGTGGGTAGCAGCCGCTCGCTGATCTCGCGCGAGCCACTCTCCACGAAGAGGATGCGACCTGCGGGAACACCCCGGCGGAGCAGGCAACGCACGAAGTCTAGACTCCCCAACAGTAGTCTTCTACGGCTCTCTCGATACTATCATCCTGTTCCGTGATGCGCATGAGCTCGAGGCGAATCGCGTCGATCATGGCGCGCCAGCTAGCCTCGATCACATTGTCGGAGACGCCGATGGTGGCCCAGCTTTTGCGATGGTCGGACCACTCGATGAGGACGCGGACCTTGGCGGCGGTGCCCTTTTTTGAGTCAAGGACGCGCACCTTGTAGTCGGTCAGGCGGACGTCCTGGATGCCGGGATAGAGCGCGGAGAGGCACTTGCGAAGGCAGAGGTCGAGAGCGTGGACCGGGCCGTGGCCGTGGGCGGTGGCGGAGTGGATGGCGTCCTGCACCTTGATGGTGACGCTCGCGGTGGTGGTGGATTCGGCCTCGTCGTCCATCTTGGTGGCGACCTCGAAGTTGACCAGCTCGAAGAACTTCACTCCGGGCCGGAGAGCCTCGCGAACGAGGAGCTCGAACGTGCCTTCGGCGGCCTCGAGCTCGTAGCCGAGGAATTCGAGGTGCTTGATGCGCTCGAGAAGCTCGCGGCGGGAGTCCTCATTGAGGCGGTCGGCGATGCCATGCTGCTTCAGCTTGAAGAGGATGTTGGCGCGGCCGGAAAGATCGCTGAGGAGGACGCGCTGGCGGTTGCCGACGGTAACGGGCGGAACGTGCTCGTAGGTGGCGGCATCGCGGAGAACCGCGCTCACATGCACTCCGCCCTTGTGGGCGAAGGCGCTGTGGCCGACGTAGGGCTGGGCGTTGGGCATGGGCAGGTTGGCGAGCTCGGCGATGAAGCGGGTGACGGAGCTGAGGGTGGCGAGCTTCTCGGGGCCGACCACGGTGTGGCCGAGCTTCAGCTCGAGGTTGGCGATCACGGAGGCGAGGTTGACGTTGCCGCAGCGCTCACCGTAACCGTTCATGCAACCCTGGACGTGTGTGACCCCCTGCTCGACGGCCGCGATGGTGTTGGCGACGGCGCAATCGGAGTCGTTGTGGACGTGGATCCCGAGCGTGCCATCGAAGCGCTTGCGCACATCGGCCACGATTTCGGCGAGGTGGCCCGTGAGCATGCCGCCGTTGGTGTCGCAGAGGCAGAGGATGTCGGCGCCGGCCGTGTGGGCGGCTTCGAGGGCGCGGAGGGCAAAGGCCGGGTTGCTGGTGTAGCCGTCAAAGAAGTGCTCGGCGTCGAAGATGACTTCCTTGCCGTGCTCTTTGAGATAGCGAACGGTTTCGCCGATGAGCTTCAGGTTCTCTTCCTCGGTGATGCCCAAGGCGCGGCGGGTGTGGAGGTCCCAGGTCTTGCCGAAGATGGAAATGGTGGGGGTGCCGGATTCGAGGAGGGCACGGACGTTGGGATCGCGATCGACGCGGTTCTTCGCGAAGCGGGTGGAGCCAAACGCGGTGAGCCGCGCGTGCTTGAGCGGAAGCTCCGTGGCGCGGGCGAAGAAATCCTTGTCGCGCGGGTTCGAGCCGGGCCAGCCGCCCTCGATGTAGTCGATGCCGAACTCGTCCAGCCGAAGGGCGATCGCGAGTTTGTCATCGACGGTGAAGGACACCGCTTCCCCCTGGGTACCGTCGCGGAGTGTGGTCTCGAGAGTGGTGATTGTCATAAAAAAGCCATCAGCGATCAGCTGTCAGTTAACGACTGGTTAGAGAGCCCGGCTTTCGCCGGGCTCCGTTACGCGGCTCGCGCCGCGCGGAAAAGGCGGGTCTGGAGACCCGCTGCAGGCGTGGACGCCTGCCCCACACGGAACTACTCCTGGGGGACGCCGGCTTCCTTCTTCTTTTTGAGGAAGGGCATCATTGCTCGAAGCTCCTTGCCCACCTCTTCGACCGGCTGGTGACGGGCTTCCTCGCGCATGCGCAGGAAGTTTTTGCGGCCGGTTTTGTTCTCTTCGATCCATTCCTTCGCGAACTGGCCGGACTGGATTTCGGCGAGGATCTTCTTCATCTCTGCGCGAGTCGCATCATTGACGATGCGCGGGCCGCGAGAATAGTCGCCGTACTCGGCCGTATCGGAGACGGAGTAGCGCATGTACGCCAGACCGCCTTCCTGGATCAGGTCGACGATCAGCTTCAACTCGTGCAGGCACTCAAAGTAGGCGATTTCGGGGGCGTAACCGGCCTCAACCAGGGTCTCGAAGCCGGCGCGGATCAGCTCGCTGGCGCCACCGCAGAGGACCGCCTGCTCGCCGAAGAGGTCGCTTTCGGTCTCTTCCTTGAAGGTGGTCTCGATCACGCCGGCCTTGAGACAACCTAGGGCTCGGGCGTAGGCGAGGGCGTTCGTCAGCGCATGACCGGAAGCGTCCTGATAGACGGCAACGAGGGCCGGCACGCCCACGCCTTCGACGAACAGTTCGCGCACGCGGTGGCCGGGAGCCTTGGGGGCGATCATCGTCACGTCGACTTCCTTGGGCGGGACGATCTGGCCGAAGTGGATATTGAAGCCGTGGGCGAACATGAGGGTCTTGCCGGCCTTCATGTTGGGGGCGAGATCCTTGTCATAGACGCCCTTCTGGTGATGGTCCTCGACGAGCATCATGATGACGTCGGCCACCTTGGCGGCGTCGGCCGCGGACATGACGTTGAGGCCGGCGGCCTTGGCCTTGTCCCAATTGGGAGTGCCGGGAAGCTCGGCCACGACCACGCTCACACCGGAATCGCGAAGGTTGAGCGAGTGCGCGTGGCCCTGGCTGCCGTAGCCGATTATGGCGACGGTGCGGCCCTGGAAAGAACTCAGATCAGCATCTTTTTCGTAGTAGCGTTTGGCCATGATAAGTTACTCCGTTTCCTCTAGAGAAGTGCGTCGTTCGTGCGCGAGCACGGGCCTTGGGGACCGCGGGGGCGCCGATGTTGTTGCGGTTGGAACCGGCGGCGACAGGCGCAGCCGCTTGGTCTCGAGCGAGACGGCGATCAGGCCCGAGCGCGTGACTTCGATTTCGCCGTAGGTGCGCATCACGTCGATGAATTCGTCGAGCTTCTCCGAGGCGCCCGTGGCCTCGATGGCGAAGCCCTCGACGGAAGAGTCGACTACGCGAGCGCCGAAAATCTCGGATTCTTTCAGGATAGCGGTGCGGGTCTGGAGGGTGGACCGGACGCGGAGGAGCACCATCTCACGCGCGACGGCGGGAGACTCGCTGAGGTCGCTAGCCTGGAGAACGTTGATGAGCTTGTTCATCTGCTTGATGACCTGGGCGCGAAGGTTGGGATCCACGTCGACCACGATGGTCATGCGCGAGAGCGTGGGATCGAGAGTGCGGGCGACGGTGAGACTCTCGATGTTGTAACCACGGGCGCTGAGCAGGCCGGTGATACGCATGAGAGCGCCGGGCTTGTTTTCGACCAGTAACGAAATGATTTGTATCATGTAAGCTCCTTGTCGTCGTCGGGCTATTTCGGCACTGGCACAGGGGTCGGCGGGCCCAGAACCATCTCGTTGATCGCGGAGCCGGCTGGAACCATCGGGTAGACGTTCTCAAAGGGCGAGACGCGAACGTTGAGCAAATAGGGACCGGAGTCGCGGACGGCCTCTTCGAGGGCGGGCCGGAGATCCTCGGGCCGCTCGACGGTGCGGCCTTTGATGCCGAAAGCGGAGGCGAGCAGTTCGGTGTCCGGGAAAGACTCGAGCTGGACGGCGCACTTGCGGTCGTTGAAGAAGAGCTCCTGCCACTGGCGGACCATCCCCAGGTAGCCGTTGTTGACAATCACGATCTTGACCGGAAGGCTATTGGCGGCGATGGTGGCGAGTTCCGGGAGCGACATCTGGAAGCCGCCGTCGCCGACGATGGCGATCACGAGCCTGTCGGGGTTGGCAACCTGAGCGCCCATGGCAGAGGGCACGCCGTAGCCCATCGAGCCAAGACCGCCGGAGGTGATCCAGCAACGAGGCTGGTTGAAACGGACGAACTGCGCGGCCCACATCTGGTGCTGGCCGACGTCGGTGGTGACGATGGCCTCGCCCTTAGCGATGCGATCGATCTCGAACATCACGTGCTGAGGCTTGATCTCGTCAACGGAGAGAGCGGGCTCGAGAGGATGCTCTTCCTTCCACGATCGGATCTGACGCCACCAGGCTTTGCGCCCGTTGGTACTGCGCGAGGACATTTCGGGCGCCATCTCATCGAGCACCTTGACGACTTTGCGGAGAACGCGCTTGGCATCGCCGACGATGGGAAGGTCGGGAGCGCGGTTCTTACCGATCTCCGCGGGATCGATGTCGATGTGGATGACCTTGGCGTGGGGCGCGAAGGCGGCGAGGCGACCTGTGACGCGGTCATCGAAGCGCGTGCCGACGGCGATCAGGAGGTCGGTCGCAGTCATGGCCATGTTGGCGGCGTAACTGCCGTGCATGCCGGGCATGCTGATGAAGTTGGGGTGGCTGCCGGAGAAGCCGCCGAGTCCCATCAAGGTGCAGACAACGGGGACGTCCACCAGTTCGACCAATTCCTGCAACTCGGGGGAAGCACCCGCGGAGATGATGCCGCCACCGGCATACACGAGCGGGCGCTCGGCCTCCCAGATCATTTGGGCGGCGCGGCGGATCTGGCCGGTGTGGCCCTCGGTGTAGACCTTATAGCCGGGCAGGTGGATGGCGGAAACCGGAGTGTAGTGAGCCTGCCCCTGGAAGACATCCTTGGTGATGTCGACCAGCACCGGGCCGGGGCGGCCGGAGGCGGCAATGTAGAAAGCCTCGTGAACGACCTGGGGCAGATCGGCGATGTTCTTGACCAGGAAGTTGTGCTTGGTGCAGGAGCGGGTGATGCCGAAAGTGTCGGCTTCCTGGAAGGCGTCGCTGCCAATGAGCTTGGAGTGGACCTGGCCGGTGATGGCAACGATGGGGATGGAATCCATCATGGCGTCGGTCAAGCCGGTGACAAGGTTAGTCGCGCCGGGACCGGAGGTGGCGCAGCAGACGCCGACGCGACCGGTGGAACGCGCATAGCCGGAGGCGGCGAAGGCCGCATTTTCTTCGTGCCGTACGAGGATGTGGCGGATGTGGTGGTCGAATACGGCGTCATAGAGGGGGATCGTCACTCCTCCGGGGTAACCAAAGAAGCATTCGACACCTTCCCGAACCAGACATTCCAGCAGCATCCTTGCGCCGCTCATAAGATTTGGCATAGCATCCATCCTTAAAGTCGATCTCCACTAACAAAAAAGGCCACTGCGCGGGAGTTAATCCCCGCCAGTGGCCTTTTGAAATCCTAACAGGCCGTCAGGCGGGGTCCGATACAGCGACCCCGATGGTAATGACGATGATTACGGGAACAACGGCGAGGGGAGACACACCAAGGAGGGGCGAGTTCGACGGCGCTGAACGGTGGCCGAGCAAGTTCGTCCTGCCTCCTTTGTGTTTAGAGTAACTCACCAGCGGGCCAAATGCAAGCGAGTGCGGTCATAAGAGTTGCTTATTCACGAATTGGGGTGGCGGATGGGCTGTCATCCCACTTGCAGCGGACGCCGCATGAGCGATCACACATCAGAGCAATTGTTTTACGCCCTATTTTCATGAGGATGCGGGACGGGGGCCGGTGGGGACGAAAAAGGCAGGTGGTAATTTCGGGGCGAGGCAGAGGGGCCAGCGAGATGGCGGGCCGCACAGAGCAGGGGGCGAAGCCGAGAGCTATGGCGGAGACCAAGCATGTGGAGAAGACGAAGCGGGCGAAGAACAAGAAGGCCCTGGTGAAGCAGGCGATCCGGCAGATCGGGGAGAAGATCGAGAACAACGAACTGAAGCCGACAGTGGGGGATTTCATCCGCCTGCTGCAACTCGAGAAGGAACTCCTGGAAGAAACGCCGAAGGAGATTAAGGTCTCATGGGTCGAACCGGAAGAAAAGAAACATGTACCCGAAGAATAGAGTACAAGCCGCTAACTTCCCAGGCCCGGTTCCACCAATCCGTGGCGAGGTTCAAGGGATTCTCGGGACCGATCGGCTCCGGAAAGAGCCAGGCCTTGTGCCAGGAAGCGATCAAGCTGGCGTACGTAAACGCCGGGCGGATGGGACTGCTAGGGGCGCCCACCTATCCGATGCTGCGGGACGCGACGCAGACAGCGCTGTTCGAGATTCTCGACAGAAGCCGGATTCCGTACGAGCACAGCAAGGCCGAGAACGCGGTGATCCTGAAGGACACGTGCTCGAGGATTCTGTTCCGGCCGGTGGAGGAATTCGACCGGTTGAGAGGGACCAACCTGGCGTGGTTCGGGCTGGACGAGCTGACTTACACCCAAGAGGAAGCGTGGGTGGTACTCGAGGGGCGGCTGCGGGATCCGAAAGCGAAACGCCTATGCGGATTCGCAACGTGGACGCCGAAGGGGTTCGACTGGGTGTACCGGAGATTCGTGCAAGAGCGGGTCGAGGGCTACGAGTTAGTGGTCGCCGAACCATTCGAAAACCACTATCTACTGGAGCAGATTCCGGACTTTTACGAGCGGCTGAAGCGAAGCTACGACGCGAAGTTCTACGAGCAGGAAGTAATGGGCAAGTACATCAGCCTGAGCGCTGGGCTGGTGTATCACGCGTTCAACCGGGCGGAGCACACGGCGGACGTGAAGGTCGAAGAAGCGCGGCCGCTGCTGTGGGCGCTGGACTTCAACGTGGACCCGATGTGCTCGGTAGTGGCGCAGATCGTGGGGGAGACGGTGCGGGTGCTGGGAGAAATCGTACTGAGCCGGGCGACGACTCAACAGGCGTGCGAAGAATTCGCGGCGCGCTTCCCGCGCCACGGGGCGGGGATCTGCGTCTACGGCGATGCATCGGGGAGCCACATGCAGACGGCGGGGACGACGGACTACCGGGTCATC
>Ga0265331_10002617_pt1 | contig 12079 bp, 12 predicted proteins | sample 41923metaG_FD_202088 | JGI IMG/M metagenome (GOLD analysis project Ga0265331, IMG submission 202088) | Rhizosphere microbial communities from Carex aquatilis grown in University of Washington, Seatle, WA, United States - 4-19-23 metaG | ecosystem: Host-associated > Plants > Roots > Rhizosphere...
AGAACAAGATTGCCAAACTGATTGCCGATGATTTGGGCCTTTCCTTGCACTATGTTTGGATGCCCCAATCCATGGGGTTTGTCAGATCAACGCTGAACACCCGTGTGTGTGACGTTATTATCGGGATGGTCAGTGGGGATGATCTGGTGCAAAACTCCAATCCCTATTATCGTTCGACCTATGCACTGGTGTTTCGATCGGCAGATACCTATACCGCGACGACATTGAATTCGCCTGAGTTTAAAGGGCATTCCATTGGAGTGGTGGCTGGAACTCCCCCTGTTGATGCCCTGGTCAATGCTGGGTATGCTGCGCAGCTTCATCCCTACCGTCTTGTCGTTGATACGCGCTTTAATGCCATCGGACAGGATTTGGTAAATGACCTAAAGTCTGGAGCCATTGATATTGGTGTGGTCTGGGGGCCGATTGCCGGGTATTTCGTCAAGAAGTCAGAGGTTCCTTTAACGATCGTCCCGTTGGTGGATGAGCCAGATAAGTTGCGTATTGAGCATAGAATTACCATGGGGGTGCGTCATAATGAGCCCAAGCTCAAGCACCTTTTGAACAATGAAATTAAGAAATTGAAGCCTCAAATCGATGAGATTCTCAGCGCTTATGGAGTTCCACGGATTGACGATGATGAAAAGCTCGTTCCTCAGACACCGTAGCGTGATTGGTTTTTTCAGGCCCTGGATTAAGTTAGGTGCTCTCCTTATCATTGGTTTGATATATTGCATTGGGTCTGTTTTTGCTGACCCAACCGAGGCTGATCTGTTTAGTGCAGATGGATATCGCAAGGCCCAATATCGGTCCCCAACTCTTGATGATGTGCCGGGTGGACAAACCATAACCGCGCAAGAGCTGAAAGGGCGCCTTGATCGCCATGCCCCATTGGGGTTGGTGGATGTTCTGCCCGTGCCACCCAGACCCGCAGATTTGCCGCAAGACACGCTATGGCTTCCCGCTAAACATGACAATATTCCCGGCAGTGTATGGCTGCCGGATACCGGTCAACCGGTGCTTTCGCCTGCCTTGGAGACGTATTTCAAGCAAGGAATGGACAAAGCCATAGGGGGCGATAAAACCGTGCCTGTGGTGCTGTATTGTCGTGAAGACTGCTGGATGTCCTGGAATGCCGCTAAGCGGGCAGCTCAGTGGGGATATCAGGTTCTTTGGTATCCCGGAGGCATTGAAGCGTGGTCTCGGGCTGGATACCCGTTGTCAGAGTCACACCCAGAACCCTCAGTGGAACTTGGTCGCTAAACCTAATCTCCCCTCTTTCCTTTGGTGGAGAGAGGGGAGGGTGTTGTTTGTTAGTTAAAGCAGCGCAGATTCGACTCTGCTTGAGCTTTCCGCAGTTTGTCGATGGCATCAATGACAGTTGACGTTTGACGCATGGCCGCAGCGCGATTGCCGGGGACATTGGTCATCTGCAAGCCTGTTTCTGCACTTTCATAGGTATCGTATGGCAGCATGGATGCAATCACATCAATCCCACAAGAACACCGTTGAAGGTTCTCTGGGCTTTTGCCGTTTGCTTCCATGCATTGAAGAACGAATTCAACCTTGGTTTGAGTCGGATAAACCGTTTCTTGCTTGAGTTTCTTCTCGGCGGCGTTGGCGGCGATGGTCGATCCAATAAGGATCGCCAACCCAACAGCACCTATAGTTTTTAGCGTCATCATTTGCGTTTCCTTATGATTTCGACCGAGACGTATAGGCCAGGGTTTCCACCATGACTGGCTCTTTACCAGCATCTCCCGGAGTAAAAGTCTTAACGCTATATACGCCGCCCGGAACCTTAGAACTAATGACGAATTCGTAAGATTTCTGTTCGAATTGTTTAAAACGAGAAATGTCTTCCAATCCCACATAGGGTTTGAGGACGACTGTTGTCGCATCCACTTTGTGATCTTCAAACACAATCGAGGTCGATGATACGGTTGCCCGTTGGGGAGTTGCCATCGCTTCTTTAATGCGATTGCGGAAATACATCTGCGAGCCTTTGGTTAGCTCCGACATCTCCTTCACATCCCGCTCCATGAACACCATCCAAATAGGATTGCCAATTTTGAAGCCTTCATACAAAGGCTGATCGATGTGATTCTCACCGCTTAAGAAATCAACCTGGATATTTTTTTTGCCATCGGGCGATTCGTCGACAATGGTGATGGTGGCCTTGTCTTCGATTGGGGCCTCAAGGGTGCCTTGACGACTAAAGCTGTAATTCACCACATCATTCTTGGTTAACGAGCCCACTTGATTGCTTTTGTAGAGAGCATTTTGTGCTGGTGTATATTCCAACGGCTTATCAGCAGCGGGGGCGGTGGCTTCACTGGGGGCTGGCTTGTCTTTTGCCAGTCCAACACCAGAGAAACCCAATAGTGCAATAGCGCAACATGCGATCAATCTTGAGGTCATATCCCTGTCCCATACTTGTTTTGCCAGTATGTCTGGCTTTAAGGGACGAACTATACGAGCAGGGAGCTTGTGATGTGAAGTAAATAAAAAGGGCGATCCAGAAGGATCGCCCAAAAGGTAGAGTTAAGAAAAAATCTTTAGCAAACGCGCCAGCCAGCCTTCCCTTTTTTGGGTCTTATCCGCTGTTTCTGACTCGCCGCGGGGCTTTCAAGACGCTGCGAAAGGATGTGTCACAGACGTATACTTGGCCTGAACTTCGGCACCGGAAGGCGAACCGTCGACGGCGCGCTTAAGAGCTTCCTTGGTGGCTTCGTAATTGTACTTTTGAATCTTCGCGTCGTCGGCAGCTTCCCAGTGAATAAACACGCCGACCGAAATGAAGATATCATCGGCTTCGGCAACGGGGATCACGCCTTCTTTGACGCTGTCCGCAACTGCCAAAGCAACACCGCGCTGAGCAGGGCCAAACATTTGAACGGCCTGACGAGCGTCCTTAATGGTGACCTTGTTATACAGGATGGTCGAGGGCTTTACAGCCAAGTTCGGACCAACCACGGCCAACAAAGCGGTGAAACCGTCCTTGTTGTTGGTCAGTGCGTTCGCGAAGGCTGTTTCGGCAGAGGAACCGCGTGGGCCCAGGATCAAGTCGATGTGAGCGACTTCGTTACCATCACCAATCAGCGATTCGCCGACCAACAGTCTGTCAATCTTCGCCATAGTCAAAAAACTCCTTTGCAATGGAAACGGGCAACTATCTTCTCGTTCACTGCGTCTGCCATAGACATGACCGGTTGACTGATAGAAAACCCCCTTTAAGCAGAAAGCGACCACCGCCTCCTGCCCGAAAAGACACGGCGAGCTCCAAAAAGACGCCCCAGTTTTCTGGAACAAATCCCCCCAAGCAGCCCCACCGCAGCTTTACTGGGGGCAATTATATCGGTCCTCCCCGCAAACGGCAAGCTTTGTGCCGATTGTCTAAAAAAAGAAAGCCTTTCACTCCTTGGTATAAGGATTGCTACAGTCGGTGTGACTTCAAGAACGATGAGGGTACGTCCATGTTAGATGTAGCAATTGTGGGCGGTGGATTGAGCGGCTTGGCGCTTGGGGTTACCTTGCAAGAGAAGGGTGTCGACTACACCGTGTTTGAAGCCCGCGACCGATTGGGTGGGCGCATCCTGACACGACAATGTCCGGTTTCCTCCATTGATTTTGATTTGGGTCCGACATGGTATTGGCCCGAAACTCAGCCGTTGATCCGGCAATGGGTTCAACGTTTTGGGTTGTCGCATTTCGATCAGCCGGACGATGGATCAGTTTTGGTGCTGACCGAAACCGACAAGAAACCTGGACGCTTGGAAAATGAAAACATCCATGCAGGGGCGCAGCGCCTTGCGGGTGGTATGGACGCGCTGTCTGGAGCCTTGATTGAGCTTGTTCCAGATGAACGGCGCCTACTTTCGCACCGCTTGACCAGTGTGATCAAAAAAGAGGATCATGTTGAATTGGAATTTAGCACATCAACTGGGGATGTGACGATTAAGGCCAAACGGGTTGTGTTGGCTATGCCGCCTCGGTTGATTGAGGAACATATCTATTTCTCACCGAAACTGAGCAGACCCTTCGCCGATTTGCTGTTGGACACGCCGACTTGGATGGCGACCCAGGCTAAAGCCGTATCTTGCTACGCCAATCTGCCTGACTACCGAGACCGCGCAGGATCTGGAAATGCCTTTGTGCAACATGAACAGGCCGTCCTGGGCGAGATCTTCGATTTGTCTCCGCCTGAAGGGGATGCCACGGCCATGGGGGGCTTTGTGGCGTTGTCACCGGCTTTGCGCAAATCCTTTCGCACCGGGCTGAATATGCTGGTGTCCAGTCAGTTTGCGCAAGTGTTTGGAGCGGGATTTGAAACGGGTGAGATTGCTGTGTGCGATTGGGCGGAAGAGCCTTTGACCTGTTCCAGTCAGGATTTAAGGGCTCCGGCATCTATGGAGTTCGATCATTTCGGACCGGCAGGCTTGCGGCAGCCTCAATGGGATGGAACTCTGTTTTTTGCCGGTACGGAAACGGCGGAGGTTGCCGCTGGATACCTAGAGGGTGCCATCAGTTCGGCGCTCCGAGTAGTAAGTGAGTTGTAAGGAATTGCCGCCACCCCGGCGGCGGCCAAGTGAGCGGATGCTCGCGCTTTGGCCAAGGGCGAAGTATAAACGGAGGGCGCAATGAATCAGGCCGAAGAGTTGTATGCTATTTGTCGTGTGAGTGATGTGCCCAACAATCGCGCTGTGGGTTATGTTTTGGTCCGTCTGGACGAGGACGGCAACAAGGTTCCTTGGCCTGTCGTCGTCTTGCGTAAAGACAAACATATTTACGGCTATGTGAATCGCTGCCCACACCAAGGGATTCAGTTGGATTTCGAGCCCAAGCAGTTTCTCGATTCCAGCATGACTTATCTGTTGTGCGGCAAGCATGGCGCTCAGTTTGATATCCCGACGGGGCATTGCATCGATGGCCCTTGTCGGGGTGAACGTCTGGAGCCCCTTGATTTGATCATCGACGAGGGCGATTTATGCGTTGCCGGTATCCGTCTTGCCGAAGAAGATGGGTTGGATCTTGTTGAAAAAGACGAACATCCAGAGGTGATGATCACCTCTGACTGAGGTGAACCATGGACACGCCACTTAACGAAGAAGAAGTCAAGTCCCACCTAAACGGAACTCTGCGACATTGGCAGTTGGACAAGGGATGGATCAAGAGAACCTATCGAACCCATGGTTGGAAAGGAACTCTGATGGTCATCAATACTGTTGGACACTTGGCTGAAGCAGCATGGCATCATCCTGATATTTCAGCATCCTATGCTTGGGTCGAAGTGCGATTGGTTACGCACTCGGCAAAAAGTATAACAATGAAGGATATTGCACTGGCAACCAAGATAGAGGAAGTTATCCATTGGAGACCAGATTTAGAGGGCGGTGCCTTAACTGGAACTCCGCAAAGCGACCATCGTTTTGCCTACATTCGATACGATGATTGAATTTATGGTGTAAATCAGGAATTGTTGCACCCCGTAAGAAACTCGTACCAATAAGGAAATGTCCAAATGATCCTCTCTAAGCGTACTCTCGTTGCCTTCGGTATTCTGGCAGCAAGCGTTGGTTTGGCAGCTCAGGCCCAAGCCGACTGCGAAGTTCCTGCCGCATTGTCTGCTTGTAAGATGTGCCATGAATTGCACCCCGGTGCCGCAGCCAAACCCACAGGCCCAAATATTTCGGGCGTCTATGGTTCCAAGGCCATGGTTTCCCCCGAATTCGCCTATTCCGCCGCTGTGAAGAAGGCCGCTGAAAAGGGTCTGGTTTGGACAGATGATAATCTGATGGCTTATCTTCTTGATCAGCATGGCTTCCTGACGAAGTTCAATGGTGAAGAGTTGCCCAACAAAATGACGCTTGTCACCATGAAGGATGAAGAAAAGCGCAAGAACGCCGTTGCTGCGCTGAAAAGCCTCAAGGAATGCAAGTAATCCCCGTTTTCTCTAGATATAGGGTTTGATATGAAGCGTTTTCTTATCCTTGCCCTGGGATTGGCCACGGTGGCGTTTGCTACTGTGGCCGAAGCCCACGGCCCTAGCCGCATCAAAGTCATTAAGACTGTTGATGTCGCCGCTCCTCCTGCCAAGGTGTGGGGGATCATTGCTGATTTCGACAAGATCAATACATGGTTGCCAGCCGTTGAGAAGGTCGATGCCAGCGGTGGCAATAGCCCTAATTCCGCCAAGCGCGTTCTGCACTTGAAAAGCGGTGGGGTTATTGAAGAAAATCTGACCAAGTACAATGCTTCGAGCATGAGCTACTCGTATGAAATTCCCAAAGTGGACCCCAAGGTCTTGCCGGTGAATGACTATTCCTCGACCATTACCGTCAGCGATAATGGTAAGGGTGGGAGCACAGTGGAATGGCGTGGGGCCTTCTATCGCGGGTACATGAACAATGACCCTCCCCCAGATCAGACCGACGAGGCATCGCAAGCCGCTGTTGCCGGGGTTTACGACCTTGGCCTTGCAACGATCAAGTCGCTTGCCGAGAAATAAGAGTGTTTTTGTGCTTGCTGGGATGGTCGCCTTATGCGGTGCCCTCCCAGCTTGTACATCCCCGCAGCCTTGTCTTTGGATTACCAATCAGGAAGCGGGAACCGCTACGATCATCGATAGCGCGACAGATCAAGTCATCGATACCATCCCCTTGGGGGAAAAGCCTGCTGGTGTATCCGTTACCCAGGGTGGGGACGTTGTGTTTGCAACCATTCCTGGTGCCAACGAAGTCGTGCGCATTGATGGGTATACCCACAAAATCACGCATCGCATCTCGTTGCCTGGCGGTCCTTTGGGGGTGGATATTGATGAGGCGAATGCCCACGTACTGGTGACCGAGTGGTATGACGATCGTGTGTCCGTATTGGATATGCAGACGTTAAACCCCATTGCACGCATCACAGTGGGGCATGCCCCAGCTGGTGTGGCGGTCGTACCCAGTCGAAACCGTGCGTTGATTACCAATCGAGATTCGAGCACGGTTTCAGTTGTTAGTCTGACAACTTATGAGGTTTTGGCAACGATTCCAGTTGGAACTCACCCTTTTGGCATTACGGCGGAGGCCAGTGGAAGGCGGGCCTGGGTCGCTGCGGTAAAGGATGATGCCGTCTCGGTTCTTGATCTTGAGACCGACACGGTCGTTTCGACTCTTAAAGTCGGCAGGACACCCTATGATATCGCTTTTTCTGTCGATGGTGCGCAGGCCTTTGTAACCAATCAACACGACAATTCGATTGCCATTATTGACATAAAGACTTTGCACCCCATTTCCACATTTGAAGTTGGCGAATACCCTGAAGGGATAATGGCTCACCCTGACGGCCACCGCCTTTATGTTTCCAATTGGATGAGTGATTCTGTGAGCGTCATCAATATTGAAAACATGGGCTTGCGGAAGACTATCCCGACAGGAAATGGCAGTCGCGCGTTTGGGCGGTTTTTGGGAGTTACGCAACAAACCTGTACTAAGGAATGAGACTTACATCCTTTGTTGCGTCCCCATTGTGGAACCCATAGTATGGGGGAGCTAAAGGCAGATCCTGGGGGGTCGGCATACGGCCTAGGGAAGGTTCTTTTGTCAAATGGCTAATCTGCTTACTCACGAAAGATCATTAAGTTTTGTCTTTGCGTGGGCTGATATTGTTGTCGAAACTTCTGATGGAAAGATCGTCTGTGCCGAGGGGGCGGTCCAGCCCATGCTTGGGTATAGTCCTGCCTCGCTTGAGGGCAAGCCGTTTCATGATTTGGTGAGCGGGGGTGACAGTATTGTTGCCGATAAGATTCTGGAATTGTTGCAGCGCCATGGTCGCATTGACGAAACCGATATGCGTTTAAGCGGTCCAGGGGGAGCAAAGGTTCCTGTCAAAGTCTGCGGTCATGCACTTGGCAAAAACGGACATTTCTTTTTGGCTATGCGCAGCCAGTTTCGTATGGCTGGCGACGATACGGTTTGTGATCGCGACCCTGAAAGTGGCCTATATGAAAGCGGGCACTTCCATGAATTGGCCGCCAGTCGATTGAAGGAAATGTCAAAGGCAGGCAAGGACGTCAATCTGACGGTTCTCGACGTGACCGGACTTGAGCGCATTCTAGCCAGCCTTCCCGATGAGGAAAAAGAAACGCTTCTTAATGCCATCGGGACATTGATGAAATCAAGTTCGATTGATGGCGATACGGCAGCAAGTCTGGGGGGTGAAAAGTTTGGCTTTATTGCCCCAGCGGGTCAGTCTGTTGCGGAAATTGAAAAAGAAGTGGTCAATTTGGTTCATACCATCGCCCCAACGCGCGAGGTCATGATCAGCAGTGCCCAGGTTAATGTGGGCGACACTTCTGATATTGATGAAGATAGTCTGGCAAAGGGGCTGATGTATACGTTTCAGAACCTACAAGCCTCTGGCACATCAGCGCTCAATGATATTACTAACAATATGAATTCATTGGTTGCCCAAACCGTTGGACAGATTACGGCCTTCCGGAATTTGGTAACACAACGGAATTTCGAGGTCGCTCTTCATCCCATCGTTTCCATGCGAGACGGCACTATTCACCATTTCGAGGCGCTGTGTCGCTTCAATGGAGATCACGACGCCTCGCCGTTTCAAGCCATCACCTTTGCTGAAGAAACCGGTTTGATTGATCAATTTGACTTGAGTATGGCGGCCAAGGTCATTAATTGGCTGTCTCGCCAGCCTCGCAACAATCGCTCTTACCGCGCAGCGGTCAACGTCTCCGGTTTTTCAATCGGTAAGGAATTTTATAAACAGGGTCTGTATCAGTTGCTGGATAAGAACCCATGGTTGGAAGATCGTCTGATCTTTGAGGTGACGGAATCCTCCCGCATGGCCGATTTGGATGAAGCCAACACGTTTATCCAATCGCTGCGCCAACGGGGGTTTGAGGTGTGTTTGGATGATTTTGGAGCAGGTGCCGCCAGTTTCCAGTATTTATCAGTGCTGGATGTGGATGTGGTTAAGCTGGATGGTAGCGCTGTAAAGAATGCGCAAAAGGCGGCGAAAGGCAGGGCATTCCTGACCTCGCTGACCGAGCTGTGCCGCAAGCTAAAAGTGCATACGGTGGCTGAAATGGTAGATACTCCCAAGGCATTATCTTTCGTCCGTGAATGCGGATGCGATTACGTCCAGGGCTATTTGTTCGGCAAGCCATCGGTGAATGTGGCAGACTTCTTTCCGCTTCCCAATCAAGCCCTGTTGTGGAGCGGTCGTTCTTCCGTATAGTGTCCAAATGACTTTACAGACGCTTCGGGAAACTTGGACCTCTGGATTTTTCTTTCGTTTCCTGCGGCTTGCCGGCCCGTTCTGGAATGCGGAGGACCGATGGCGCGTGCGGTTGCTTGCGTTCGCATTGATCGGTTTAAGCGTTGCTCAAATCGTTGTGCAAATTCGGATCAATCTGTGGAGTGCGGGGCTGTTTAATGCCTTAGAGCAACGGTCCATGGATGGTTTCTTTTTGCAGTTGGAGGTGTTGGGGCTGATTCTCGCATCCGGCATGACCATCAACACCACCCACATGATGATCAAGCGACGCTTGCAACTGATGTGGCGACGGTGGTTGACCAAGCGCTTGTTAGATCAGTGGATTTGCCGTGGGCATCAGGTTCAGGTGACCTACATTCCCGGTGATCACGATAATCCCGATGGACGTATTGCCGAAGATATCCGAGCCACCGTTGAGAATGCCATCGATTTGGCGCATTCCCTGTTTTATTGCCTTCTGCTGCTGATTAGTTTTATCCAGATTCTCTGGTCACTGTCTGGGGTTCTCAGCTTCGATTTTGGAATGTTTACGATCAATATTCCCGGTCACATGGTTTGGATTGCGTTAATTTATTCATCCGCAGCAACCACTATGGCACTTATTGTTGGGTGGCCGCTGATTCGCGCACAAGATCGGCGCCAAACTGCCGAGGCTAATTTTCGCTTTGGCTTGGTCCATGTGCGGGAGAATGCAGAATCCATTGCGCTGTTGCATGGCGAGGCGGACGAGCGTCGGCAGCTCTCGAAATTGTTTGGTGGTATCCGCAATGCATGGGATCGACAATCTGCCGCCATTGGGCGCTTGTTTCTGTTTACCTCTGGTTATTCAATTTTGTCGACAGCCTTCCCGGTCATGGTCGCAGCTCCCCGGTTTATCATGGGGTCGATCACCCTGGGAACCTTGATGCAGACGGCCCAAGCCTTTCAGCAATTAGCATCAAGCCTGTCCTGGCCTATCGACAATTTGCAAAAGGTTGCCGAATGGCGTGCGTCAGTAGAACGGGTGATTAAACTACAGGATGCCTTGAGTAAGTTGGGAAATGGTCATGGACCAGAGGGTGCCAGCATAGACATACAAGCCGTTCCGGGCACAGATATGATCTTTGAGAATTTGAGTATCAGTATGCCCAGTGGCGATGTGGTGCTTGATAATTTCAACGTTTCTATTGCCAAAGGGGAGCGGGTGTTGATCTGTGGTGATCCCACTGCGGCGATTCATCTCTTCAAAGTGGTCGCTGGTCTCTGGCCATGGGGGACAGGTAAAATATTGATCCCGGAAGGTACCCACATCTTCTTTATGCCAAGGCGACCATACTTGCCTGTAGGGACACTTCGCGATGCCATTGCCTATCCATCGCCAGTCACCGTCTTTGCGATGGCACGCACGGAAGAGTTTGTTCTGAGTAAGGTTGGGCTTGATTATATGATCCCGCGATTGTCTGAAAAAGCGACATGGGAAGATTGCTTGTCCCAAGAAGAACAGCAGCGCTTGGGATTTGCTCGCCTGTTGTTGCATGGTCCGGATTGGATCTTTATCGAAGAGGCAACAGATTCATTAAGCCCCGAGGCTGAGGCCCAGTTGCTGGGGATGCTGATTACAGAGTTTCCCCAGGCAACGGTCTTGACCATTGGCTATCACAGCGGCCTTGAGGCTTTTCATAATCGAACTATCCGGCCAGCCGAACGTCGCCAGGCGGAGCGTGCCCCCAAAGCGACAGGCGTCCGTCGAGGGCATCAAGCCGCGCGTTAAGGGGGCTTGGAAAGCCGTTTGCGCTTTAAGCTATGGTTTTATTGTCCCAATTCCCGCCCCGCACCCTGTCAAGATATGTGGCGACTTCGGTTTGTAGATTGGTTGAATCTAGCATCAGTTGGTCAGCGGACGATAAAACTTGGCTTGCCGCAGCATCTGTTGATACAGCGGCTTCTGTCACACCATTGATATTGTGTGTTACCTCTTGATTTCCCTTGGTGGCGTGAAGGACATTTCGGGCAATTTCCTGCGTAGCAGCACCTTGCTGTTCAACGGAATGTGTGATGTCGGAGGAAATTTTTCGAACTTGATCAATGATAAGGCCAATGTTTTTGATTGCCTCAACCGCATTGCGCGTCTCATTTTGAACGGAAGAAATTTGATTGCCGATTTCATCCGTAGCACGAGCTGTTTGATTGGCAAGGCTTTTGACCTCGTTGGCAACCACTGCGAAACCTTTGCCTGCGTCACCTGCTCGAGCGGCTTCAATCGTGGCGTTCAGTGCGAGAAGATTGGTTTGACTGGCAATGTCGTTGATCAGTTGGACGACTTCACCGATACGGTCTGCCGCAGCAGAGAGTTTTTCAACCATGACATTCGTTCTTGCAGTTTCTTCATAAGCATTGGACGCAATTTTAGCTGCATCTGCAACTTGGCGCGTAATCTCAGAGATCGATGCCGAGAGTTCTTCGGCGGCAGAGGCTACGGACTGAACGTTGTTTGTTGCGTCAATTGAGGATCTGGATGCGGCCTCTGTTTTTGTATTGGTAAGATGGGCGGACGTCGAAAGCGATTGAGCCGTTGCTTGCAACTCGGTCGCAGATGTTGAAACTGTTTTGATAATGCTCATAACGCCATTCTCAAGTTGATCTGCTAATTGCAAACGGGTTTGCTTGCGCTCATAGGCCTGTTTGGATTGGTTCGCTTTCGCTTCTTCGTCCTGAGCTATCCAGGTAACACTCGCTTCACAAGATGTCTTTAAGGCTTTGGCGATGATGCCAATTTCATTATTTACAGTGAGATGGGGGACAGGTGACTGATAGTCTC
>Ga0265331_10002621_pt1 | contig 12068 bp, 7 predicted proteins | sample 41923metaG_FD_202088 | JGI IMG/M metagenome (GOLD analysis project Ga0265331, IMG submission 202088) | Rhizosphere microbial communities from Carex aquatilis grown in University of Washington, Seatle, WA, United States - 4-19-23 metaG | ecosystem: Host-associated > Plants > Roots > Rhizosphere >...
TTGAGAGTCTTGACGCTCGTGGCGACACCCGTGGCCTGGTCGTAGAAATCGAAGGTCTTGAAGTTCGGGGGCAACCGGCTGCCAGCGGGCAGCTGAGTCGCGGCATAGTCCTCGAACGCGAGTCCCTGAGCCTTGATGCCTGAGACATCGGTGGCCCATACCATCCCTGTCTGGGATTGCGGCACCGTGCCCCCGAGGCCGCGTAGCAAAGGGGGATTGACCGGCACGGCCCCGGCGCTGCCCTGGATGATGAGCGCCGTTTCTTCCGTGATACCCAGAGCACTCTTTGCGTAGTCAACGAGAGTGGTTATGCCGTTGGCGATCCGTGTGATCCCGCCACTCGATTTGACGCCAAACACGCCGAGCAGCCCGGAGGACACCTGGCCGGTGCCGGAAACAAAACCTGCCGAGAGCCGCTGTGCCGCCGCGGTCAGGTCCGGGTCACACCTGGCGCTCTTGGTGTCGGTGTTGAGTTGGAGCAGCGTGTGGATGATGACAGTCAGGCCGCTGCCGAGCGACCAGGCGCTATAGCCGAGAATGGCCGCGTCAGCGATCCACCCTACCGGTGTCGACTGCGCGGCCGCGAAGGCCGCGAAGATCGCGCCCATGACGACCAGGTTGCTCGGCTGAATGAGCTGTTGCAGTGCCGCTCCGATCTCTCCCGGCACCATGGGGATGGCCCGCTTGATGATCTCGAGCAGCTTGTCGGAGTAGCTCGCTTTGCTCCAATCCGTCCGCGTGGCTTGCAAGCCCAGGAGATCGACAAAGGCGTGCGGCCGCCCGAGGGCAAACTGATAGACGTCCGTGCCGGCGGCCAAGCCCATGGGATCGGGGCTCAGATAGCGTCCCCGCTCGGCATCCAAGTAGCGGTGGAGGTTGTAATGAAGACCTGTCTCGGCGTCGAAATACTGATTCGAGGCGCGTAAGGGTAGCTCGAGCTCGCTTCCAGGCAGCACATCGGCCGCGCCGTTGTCGCGCACATCCGCTTGCCAGACGACGCGGCGATTCGAGTCGGTGACGGCTGTGGGAGCCAGGCGATGGTCTGTGTGGATGGCGTAGATCGCGTGTCCGTAAAGCAGCGCCACCGGGCGACCATCCAGGTAGACGTAGTCGCGCACCACCGCACCGTGCGCATCCATTTCAGCAGCGAGCTCGGTGCCGTCCCAGAGAAAGTAGGTGAGCTTCGGACCCGCCGGCCCGTTGACGAGCTTCGCGATACGCTCCCCGAAGAGGTTGTAGCGATATTCGGCTATGGTGCGCTGTGTTGGAGCGGATGCGTCGGTAAGGGCGGTCCTATGAAACCCTGACGGCGCGGCCTGGGAGACTCGAACCAGTCGTCCCAGCGCATCCCATTCGTAGTCGCGCTGAGAGTCCTCGATGACCTGGCCTCGGACATCGAATGTTGGCGTGTTGACGAAGTTGGCGCCCGCTGCCGCGCTGGTCGCATGGAAGTCGCTATGGGCACCGAACTCCGCCATTTGCGCGGCCAACCGGGCAGTCAACGCAGGCGACGAGTCGGGGGCGAGCGCGCTTCCCACGCCCACCGCGTGTGTGTAGGTCGCAGAGCGCACGCCGTCGCTGGACCATTCCAGATGACTTTGTCCTACCTTCGGGTTGCCATCGCTGACGACCTGCCCGTCCATATCCACGACGCGACGTTGCGAGAGTCCGTTTCCAAAGGTGAAGCCGCGATTTGCGAACCGCTCCCCGGAGGCGTTCAGGTCGGTAACGATCGGCCGATCGATCAGCCCTTCCAGGTAGATGCCGGCGAGAACCCCAGGCTTTAGATGCAACGGTCCGTTGTATTGATAGCGTAAGGCGCTGCCATCGGGCAGATGCTTGCGCGACAAGCGACCAAGCGGATCGAATTCATAGGTGATGCGGAACTCTTTGCCGTCCACTGATAGCAGGTGGGCGGTCAGCCGTGCTTGCGCGTCATATTCGAAGCGCTCCTCGCCGGCGCGGTAGGTTACCCGTACGGGGCGGTTTGCAGGTCCCCACTGGATGCGTCCATCTTCGGGTCCAGCACGCACGCGGATCGCCCGACCCAGTGCGTCACGTGTTATCCGTGTCACCGAGTCGTTGGCTGCGATGCGTTCGATGAGGTGGTCGGCCTCGTCCCAGTAGAATCGGGTCGTGCCGCTTACCGGGCTGTGTTCGGCCGTCAGGCGCCCGAAGTCGTCGTAGGTATAGGACGTAACCCTTCCCTGTTGGTCGTAAGCAGTGCGAGTGCGGCCGGTATTCAGTTCGGTGGTGACTGCCGGTATGGCAGCGGCGACCTCATCGGGAAGGGCTCTAGCAATCGAGGACAGCATGGCCTCATTCGGGATCGCCGCTGCGAGTGGAGTGGGTCCAGCTTCGGGCATCGCAGGCCGGGCGCGCTGTTCGAGACTACCATCCGGATTTAGAAGTGCGAGCCCCCGTACATCGCCGTGATCGCCGTAGTCCCAGCGAATCCGGTTACCCGCCGCGTCGGCGATTTCCACCAACTCACCGCTGTCATTGCGGTTCAGGGTTAGCTGTTGCCCGAGTGAATCGAGAATTCTTGCGATGCGCCCGGCGTCATCGTAGCCGAGCGTCATCCATGAATCGCCGCGTGCGAAGCGCGTGATGTCACCGTTGATGTCGTATTCCAGTGTCTCGCGCACACCATCAACACCCACGTGCCTGCTCACGCGCCCCCAGGTATCGCGCTCGAAGGTTTCAGTGAGACCGCCAGGATAGGCGATGGCCTGCAGGCGACCGGCGGAGTCGTACCTATAAGTCCAGGTGTCGGCGGAGCCGGGTATCGGGCCGTCGACGCTCGCGAGCAAACTCAGTCCGTTTACCTGCCGATAAGTCAGTACCGTGACGCGCTCGAGCGCCACGGATTGCGTAAAGTCCATGGATACCGGCAGCGCCCCGTGCAGCTCCTCGAATCGGAACCCCTTTTCGGTGATGCGCGTAGGTTGCCCGTGCTCGTTGTACTCCACACGCAAGGTGTGAGTCCGGCCCGGTACGACGCTCGGGCGTACAATCACAGTCGGCAATAAGCTGTTGCCGGTGTAGTCGCGTGTTTCGCGCCAGTCGGGCGGTTGCGGTTTACCGCCGGCGAAGTGAGAAACGTCCACCTCGCGCGTTCGGCCGAGCTCATCGACCGAGGAAATGACCTGTTCGATGGGCTCACCGTCGGTTGCGACGCGGACCGTCTTGTTGATACGTTCGTTGGCGTCGTACTCGTACCGTACGTTGCCCGCCGCACATGTTCTGCATCCGGGGCCGTCTGCTTTGAGGATGACAGAAGACTGCGCCCGCGGATCGCTACGCCACGTGTAGGTCGTCTTTGCGCCCGTGGTGTCCTCGACAGTCGTATGACCTGTCGTCTGGTTGCCTTTCGGCCACTCGTAGCTGACACTGACGTCGTCCCGGTGATCCGGATGCCAGGAACGGACGGCGTGGCCCGTCGAGTCGTATTCGTAGGACGCAGCGAGTTTGCTGTCTCGCCCAAAGATTTTTGCAAGATGATGTCCGTTGTTGGCCTCGTATTCGTAGCGGCGCACGGTGCCGTCGGGGTAGACGACGTCATTCAGGTTGCCGCGGGCGTCGTACTCGTATTGGAAGCGCTCGCCGCTGGAGAGCATCAGCGCCTTCAGTCGTCCGCGATAGCCCGCGCCCCGATTCGAGTCGCGTGTACTCGCGTTGAATTCCTGAAGTCTTTCCGCGGCTTCGTCCCAATACGCCGCGGCGAGCCAGTTGCCATAACTGTCAGTGACCCGGGACAGGCGCCGCCGGGCATCGAATTGCACCTGCAGAGCGCGGCCGTCCGGTCGCGCGATCGTCCTCAACAGTCCGCGCCCGTTGAAAGTCAACGTACGACTGTCGGGCCAGGTCCATTTCCATACGCTAAGCTCGTCTTCCGCGAGCGTGCGGTTGAGTGCCTTGGCCTCACGTAAGCGCGCGACCGCACCAACGTCTTCATCGATCAGGCCGTAGCCTGCGGGTACGGACCGATAACGACGAAGCGTCGTCGTAGTCTCGTACGATTCGAAAGTGATCTGGCGGCCGTCGCCTTGGATCAGCGTGATCTGCGGAGGTGAAGCGGCTTTGCCGGAGGGACTGCCGCGTGTTTCGGTACGTGACAGTCGCGTTTCATAGGTATGCGACCAGCCCTTGCCGAGCACGCCGGCCGCGGACTGCATACTGTTGTAGTGCCGGCGGAAGCCGATCGACAGGTCGCCGGGAGTCTCGATATCGAGCTCCTGCTGGTACTTATTGCCGGAAGTCAGATCGATCGGATTGCCCACCCCCGTGGAGGGATTGGGACTGGACTGACTGGCCGAATCGCTGGTGCAGCTGGGATTGCCGGTGGGCGGAAGCCTGCACATCTGCGCCTGTGCAAGCGAAGGAAGGACGCATGAGGCGACCATCACCGCAAGAAATCCGCCGAGCGCCCGTTGTGATAGAAGTGCCATAACCCGTCCTTGTGATCAATTTCCCGTGCAGGTGATCGGGGGGCCTGGATCACCCAATGTCTCGGTCTGGTTGGGATTGCCGATTTCAGTCGTGCCGACGCCGGTCCGGTTCTGGGTGTCGGCGCTCAAAGTCACCCCGTTCGGATTGAGCTGAGCGACGGGAATGGGGGCGAATTCACTGGCAGCGTCCACCGTGCCGTTACCGAGCCGGACGCCGGATGTGTTTGCATCCCGGCTGCGCGAGGCAACCTGGAACCAGCCCTGATTGGCGGCGGTGCGCGCTGGGCTCTGCATGCGGACTGTGACTGCCAGACTCACCGGGATCCGCGGGTCCGGGTTACCGGAAGCGTCGACTGCGTTATAAGCGGCGCAGGCGGTCGGGTCGGCGCCACCGACCGCGGGCGTTCCCAGGTTGAGCGGACCGGCCTTCTGGGCCGCCGGCGCCTGGCATCCCGCCGCCATCGCCAACGCCCGGCCGACGATCCTGTTGATGAAGGGGATCCCGAGCCTGACACCGTACGTCAACTGCAGTTTGAGCAGGTTGGCGTCAGCGAGAGTTTGTTCTGAATTGGCGCCCACCGGCTCGCCCGAGCCCGTGCACGCAGTCGAGCCGCGGTAGCTGGACGTGCCGGAATTTGGCGCACGTGTACAACGTAACACCGGAAGATTCGCGTTGGGGATCTGGACTACCGCATCGCCGTTTTCATCGACAGTATTCTCTTGCCAGTCCGAGAAGGATTGCGGCGTGGGAGAGAGCTGCTGCATCCGGATCCAACCTTCAGCGCTGCCCCGCGCGAACTCGGTCGTGGCGCTCGCAAGAGCGGTCGCGAGATCACCGGCGTTGAGGCCACCCCCGGTGTAGGGGATCAGCCCTCTGAGGAAGCCCTTCTGAATACTGTCAGGGGAGGCGTTACCCGCCGCGCCCGAACGCGCGGCCTCTTGCAGGGCAAAGTTCAGAGCACTTTTGCCGTGGAACACCAGCCCGACCTGAACCAACCCCAGGCCGATCAGGATGAGGGCCGGGGAGATCAGGGCAAACTCGACGATAGTCGCCCCGAGTTGATAGCGCTTAACGCCTCGACTTTTCATGGCCGTTGGCCCTCCGCCGGTCTCGCTGTTGCGACAGGTGTCCTGACTTCATACACATAGCCGCGCGCCGATGGATTGCCGGCACGCGCTGCCTTCGGTGGGGCATCCACTGTGGGAGCCTCTGCCGCGAGCAGCGCGGCGTCGACGTGCGCCGCCAGCGTTTCGCGGATGCCATCGAGATCCTGCTGCAGGGTGCCAGGCGATATGGACTTGAGATCCCGGGCGGCACTTTCCAATAACAGCAAGGAGCGATTGAAACGAATTTTGGCCAATACCTGCGCGAGCTCCTCTCCCCCTTCATCGGGTGCAGACGCCAAGGCGTTGTCGTAGGCATTCAGAGCGGCCCGGAAAGCATGGCGACGCTGTTGAATCAAACCAATGCGGAACCAGGCGTTGGGCTCATCGCCATGCGCCGCGAGAATGTTCCCGTAGAGCTGCTCGGCCCGATTGAGATCGCCGGCCCGGAAGCTCTGCTCGGCCAGTGCGTACTGAGTCGCAATGGATGGGGATCCAGCCTGGGGCGGGGCTGCAGGCGCCTGCACGGCCGCTACGCAAAGCAGTACGATCCAACACATGGGGCGGCTGCCGATGAGTCTGCGAAGTGTCACGACACCGCCACCTTCTCCAATTTGGATCCGGGCATGATCCAGACCACGGCAGCCGTCCCGGCAAGCAGTTCAATCGTGCTGCGTGCGCCGGCATGGCCTGCGAATCGCAGCGGTTCGATCTGGCGCTTCACGGACAGGACGCGCTGCTCGGCATCGACAAACACCAGGTCGATGGCATAGCGCATACCGATCGTATGCACCGAGCCGCACGGACGAATCCAGAGCGCCTCGTCCCGGTCCAGCCTCTCACGGCCAAGCAGACCGCGCGCGCGCGCCAGAAAATGACTGGCTTCATAGACACGCAGCGATGTCATTCGACCATCGACTTTCAAGGACGCGGCGGGAAGATTACGGAAACTCACGTGCGGGCTCCGCTACTGAAAGATCCCTTCCTGCAAAAATTTCACGGCGATCGGGAATCCGATGACCGCGAACGTGCAGGGGAAGATGAATGCGATCAGTGGAAATAACATCTTCACGGGCGCTTCCATAGCGAGCTTCTCCGCCCGCTGAAATCGCTCATTGCGCCGCTGCTCCGACTGGGCCCGAAGAATCGGTCCCAGCGCACTGCCTTGGCGTTCCGCGGTAATCAGGGCTGACACGACGCTCGAGACAGCCGGCATTTGCAGCCTTTCGGCGAGTCCGCGAAAGGCATCGGCGCGCGGCCGTCCCGTGCGAACGTCACGCAAAACGCGTTCGAGCTCATGCTTCAGCGGATTGGATGGTCCTTTTTGTACGGCTTGAGTGAGGGCGCTGGTGAGGTTGAGTCCGGCCTCCACGCACAAAGTCACGATGTCGAGATACAAGGGCAACGCCTTCAATATCTTGCGCTGGCGGGCTTCGCGTTGATCCCGGAGCCACAGATCGGGGTAAACGTAGCCGCACACGAACACGATGGCGAGCCACAGAAGAGAGGCGCCGCCGCGCGGCGCCAGCAAGAATTGCAACGTCACCACGCATGTGGCGCCGCCGACTACCTTGGTGGCATAGAACTGTTCCGGGCTCAGGGCAAAATCGAGTCCGGCATAACGCAACAGGAGCTGAGTCTTTTGGCGGTAGGCGACACTCAGGAGCGGTCCGAGGCGAAAACTGGCGAGCTCGATCACAGGCCAGATCACCCGGAGCAGACCCGGCGGTGGATCGAGAAACTGACGATCTTGCGCGGGAACTTCGCTGAATGCCTTGCGGATGGCTATCAGCACCAGGACGGCGGCGAGAGCGGTAGCGGCCAGTGCCATGACAAACAGCATACTCATGACAGTTCCTTCTCCCTCAGACGTCGATGCTGACGATCTTGCGAATGATCAGGGCGCCCACCAGCTCCATCGCCGCGATGAAGGCGAGCGTTGCCCAGCCGTACCATGCGTGAATCAGCGGGTACATGGCCTCCGGCTCCATGCGAAACAACACGGCCATGAGTGCGATCGGCAGCAAACCGACGACGATGCCCTGCAACTTGCCCTGGGCCGTCAGTGCACGGATCTTGCCTTCTATAGTCAGCTTCTCCCGCAGGGTCCCGGCAAGACGCTCGAGGGTTTCCGCGAGGTTGCCGCCAGTTTCGCGCGACACTCGTAAGGCCGAGGACAATAGCGCGACCTCCTCAACGGGCACCCTCGCCTCGAAGGAGGCCAGCGCGTCCTCGAAACTCACGCCAATGCGCTGCTCGCGCAGAAACAATTCGAACTCCTGGCTGATGGGCGGTTGCATCTCGGCCACCATCTGGGTCAGGGCCCCCGGCAGACTGGCTCCAGCGCGCAAGCCTCCTGCGACCAACATGATCGCGTCCGGCATCTGACCGCGGAGCGTGCGCAGCCGGCGGTATTTGAAGACTGCGAACAGAATCCGCGGCAGGAAGTAGCCGATGACGCAGCACGCCGCCGCAACGATGATACTGCCGCTTAAAAACCACCCCAACACTCCCACGGTCGCGATGACCAGAGCGTTGAGAGTCCAGAGCTGTTGAGTGTCGATGAACAGGAACATCTGTTCCAAGGTGCGTCGCGTGGAATCTGCGAACTGCTCCCGGTAACGCCCGACGCCGGCGGTCGCGCTGCGCACGCAGAGCCAGAAGATCGAGGCGGCCGCAATGAAGGAGGCGAGCCAGAACAACGCGATGAGGTTACGACCGTCGCTCATTGACGCTGGCCCTCCCTGTCGATCTGCGCGAAGATCCCGAGGTCGAGGTCGACTCCCACGGCACGCAGATCTTCGTAAAACGTCGGCGTCGCTTCACAGCCGGTGAAATAGCCGATCACCCGACCCTCGCCGTCGAAGCCGACACGCTCGAAGCGGAACAGCTCTTGTAGCTGTATGGTGCCGTTCTCCATCCCGGTGACTTCAACTATGTGGGTAATGCGTCGGGAACCGTCGGCCAGCCGCATCTGCTGCACGATCACATCGATCGCGGAGGCGATTTGCTCGCGGATGGCCATGATGGGGATATCGATTCCGCCCATGAGAGTCATGACTTCGAGGCGGCTGATGACGTCTCGCGGGCTGTTCGCGTGCACTGTAGTCAGGGAGCCGTCATGACCGGTGTTCATCGCCTGCAGCATGTCCAGAGTTTCTCCTCCGCGACACTCGCCGACGATGATGCGATCCGGGCGCATGCGCAACGAATTGCGCACGAGATCGCGGATCGCAATGGCTCCCTTGCCTTCGAGATTCGAGGGGCGTGCCTCCAGGGACACCAGGTGTCCGTGGTTGAGTTTGAGCTCGGCCGCATCCTCGATCGTGACGATCCGCTCGCCCTTGGGGATCAGGTTTGACAACACGTTGAGGAGCGTCGTCTTGCCCGAGCCCGTGCCACCGGCGACAATGATGTTCTTGCGGTTCTCGACGCAGACCCGTAGAAAATCCAGCATCGCGGGGTTGGCCGAGCCGAGGCGCACCAGATCCTCGGGGCCGAACACGCGCCGGTTGAACTTGCGGATGGTGATCGTCGGACCTTTCAGGGCCAATGGCGGGATGATGGCATTGACGCGCGAGCCGTCGCTGAGGCGGGCGTCGACCATGGGCGAGGCTTCATCGACTCGCCGGCCCAGGGGCGAGACGATGCGATCTATGACCGCACGAATCGCATCGTCACTGGTGAAGGCGGCCTGGCAGCGTTGCAGCCGTCCCTGGCGCTCGACGTAAATTTCGTCGGCCTTGTTGACCATGACTTCGGAAATGCTCGAATCCGCCAACAGGCGCTCCAACGGGCCCAGACCAACCACCTCGTCGAGAACCTCGGCGATCAATTGCCCGGCATCGATGTCGGGGGGCAGCTTTACGCGGGTTTCCAGAATCTCGCGGATCAGGGTCTCAACTTCCGCCCGCAGGTGCTGGTCGGAGAGTTGCCGCACATCCTTGCGGCGGAGGTCGATGATCTCGAGCAGATAGCGATGCACGGAACGCCGCCATTCGAATCCTTTCAGATACTGTTCCATGTCAGCTTCGGAGGTATCCCGGGCAGGCGCATTCCCCGTCCCGAGAGGCACGACCACCGCGGGTTTCGCCGTAGCTGGGGCCTCGGTGGCCGTTCCAGGTGGAGAAGAAGTTGGTGCGGTGACAATAGAAGATGGCGCGGTTGCCGCGGAATCGGGCCGCAGAAACTGGGGCAGGGGCACCTGCACTTTGAGGGTGAACCCGCAAATGACCACCGTATCGGTATCGCTCAACGGCCCATACTCGACAATCCGCTGACTGTTGACCCAGGTGCCTGCCAGGCTGCCGCGATCGATCAGCTTGAAGCCGGTACCGAGTTGCTGGATCTCGGCGTGCAATTTCGCAACCTTCCAGCCATGTAGAGCAATGCCGTTCCTGGTTCCCCGTCCAATCGCGACGGGAAACTGGTCGAAGGACAAGCTCTTGGGCGGCTTGCCTTCCTCGATGACGGTGACTTTCAGCGCTGCGCTCGCGGCCATGGCTCACTCCGCGAGCTTGGATTGTCGAAGCGCCTCTTCGCGGCGCTCCTCGCCCGCTTTCACAGCGTCCAGGTTGTCCTGGGTGTCGGCGCTCATCAGGCGTGGGGTGAGAAAAATGACGAGGTCGGATTTCTTCCTCTGAAAGTCGCGGCTCTTGAACAACTCGCCCAACACCGGGATCTGCCCCAGCCCCGGCACTTTGACTATGGTGCGGTTATCGCTGCCGTCGAACAGGCCCGATATGACCAGAGTCTGGGCGGACTGAAGGTTGACCTCGGTTTCGGAACGCCGGGTAATGAAGCCGGGAATGCCGGCCACGGTAACGGTCGGATCGATTTGCGACAATTCCGTAAAGGCCTTCAGGCGGATGGTGCCGGAGTCACTGACGATGGGGTCCACCTCGAGCTTGACGCCGTAGGGCTTGAACTGCACGTTGGTTTGCCCAAAGGCGCTCGTTGTTGGAATCGGAACCTCGCCGCCCGAGAGGAACTTGCAGGAGCCGCCGCTCTTGCAGGTGAGCTTCGGTTCCGACAGGGCGATGGCGTCGCCCCTGGTGAGCGAAGCGTTGATGGCCGAAGTTATGGACGTCGAGAGCCCGAAGTACGTGGAAAACGGCGCGATCTTCGGACCCACAGGGACACCCGGCACGTTGGCGAGTCCGCTACCCGCCGGCGGGGGCGTAAACGCACTGCCGCGATGTATATCACCGACGATACCGAAAGTGGGACCGGCGATGTTGGTCGTGGCCCAGTTGATGCCGAGCTGTGTGAGCGCCGTTTTGCGAAATTCCATGATGCGCACGTCGATCTCTACCATGCGGTCGAGCTGCACGCGGCTCGCCAGGTTGATGACCTGCGGGTAGAGTTTGCCGATCTCCTGCAGACGGGCCGTCTGCTCGGTACCGAGATCGCCGCCCTCGATGACGATCTTATCCCCCACGATGCGAGTTGAGACTTTCGCATCATTGCCCACCAGCGCGCGCACTTCGCCCAACAGGCGCGCCGCATTGGCCGAGACGACCGTAATGGAATAGTCGTTCTCCGTACCGTTGCGATGCCATAAATGGATGGTGCTCTGGCCCTCCGTTTCGGCGAGCACCAGGAGCTGCGCGGTGTCGATGATGTTCGTGCTGATCACCCGGCCATTGCCCACGGCGAGACGCTTGATGTTGGTCTCGTTCAGAACGCGCCCTTCGCCCACATAGAGCAGCAGCGGCGTGGATTCGGCCGCTGCCGGCCGGGTAGCGAGCATCAGGACGCACCAGATACAGAGGATCAGAGATCGCATCATGTGGAAAGGTCGGTGACTGAGAGACTGTCATTGTTGCGGTGTTTATTGACGCGTCATGGTGGCGGCCTCGACGGGCACTGCGGTTGACTTGAGGAAGTCGCGCAGTACGTCCGAGTTGCCGTCGGCTTGCGGTGGCGGCGGCGTGGAGTTGATGGGAGAAGGCCGCCCCAAACCCATCATCTGCAGCAGTCGGTCTTCGGCATGGCCGCCGCCTCGACCCCCGATGATGACCTCGGTCGTCAGCGACTCAGGTCTGCGGCGACCGGGACTTGCGCGTGCCTCGTTGACACCGAAAAGCTGCGAGGCGTCCATGGCGGATGCGGCGATCTGTTGCGTGTCCGTGCTGCCACGGAGCACCGCGGTGACTGTGCCTGCCTTCTGAGCCAGGATGAGACGTTGTACATCGCCAGGCGAGGCTTCGATGGTGATGGTCGTGAAGGCACGACCCACGCCTGTTTGTGAGCCGTTGGCAATACTCGGTCGCACCTGTCGACCCGTTGCGAGAATCAGAACGTTCTGCAGCAGCAGGCGCGTCTGATCCGCGGTGTTCGGGCCCGCAGACCGCCTGGCAGGCTTTGCAGTGAAGAACAAGTCGACCCGGTCGTTCGGCTGCAGGAGGCCTGACAGCGAGTTGACTTCATCGACAGCCAGGGTAATGGCGCGCACCCCTGTCGGCACGCGCGTGGAAAATGTCGATGTATCCGCGCCCTCGAGGGTGCCGC
>Ga0265331_10002626_pt1 | contig 12062 bp, 11 predicted proteins | sample 41923metaG_FD_202088 | JGI IMG/M metagenome (GOLD analysis project Ga0265331, IMG submission 202088) | Rhizosphere microbial communities from Carex aquatilis grown in University of Washington, Seatle, WA, United States - 4-19-23 metaG | ecosystem: Host-associated > Plants > Roots > Rhizosphere...
CGCCACTTGCGTGTGCAACGGGACGATGACTGTCGGGTCGGGCGAAGTCGCAATGACGCCGAAAGTGACTTCCGCGCTTGCCGGCGCCGCCGGTGTCAGCTCGATGCCGAGGAGCTCGAGGAACTTGACGTAGTTGAGCTGCGGTACCTGGCCGAGCCGGAACAACAGCATCTCGGACAGCCACGCCAGCAACTGGACGATGACCATGCCCGGCTCGTTGTCATTGAGGTCGTTCCACTCAGGCGTGTAGCGCGGAATGCGCGTGCGCGCCTCCGCCACCAGGTCCGCGTAGCGGCGGTCGTCGATGACAGGGAGGTTGTCGCTAAGTGGCATGGCGATTCAGGACTCGAGCAGGAAAAACGGATACACGAGATTGCCGATCGAGTTGTTGGCCCGAATCCTGTAGTCGACACGGATCAGCAACATGCTGAGCTGCGCAGGGGCGCTGTCGGCGGACACATCGAGCACATCGATACGTGGCTCGAACAGCACGAGCGCCGTGTGGACCGCGTCGACCGCCTGGGTGCGTGTCGCCGGGTTGTTCGGAGCGAACACCAGGTCGTGAATGCCGCAGCCGAATGTCGGTTGCATCACCCGCTCTCCTGGCTTCGTGCCCAGGATGACGTAGACCGACTCTTCGACACGCTGCTCGCCACTGGAGAGGGCGAGGGCGCCATGCGCCGTCACCTGTAGGGGGAACTTCAGGCCCGTGCCGAGAAAGTCCCTCGTCATGACTCATCCGCTCCCAATCCGTCGGCGACAGTCTGCAATGTCTTGGCCAGATCCTCGAGCACCGTCACGAGAGTCTGCAGGGCCTGCAGGCTCGAGTCCGAGCCGATCTGGGGTGTCTTGATCGGATCGACGCCCGCGATCCCCATGAGCGGCTCCGCCAAAGACAGCAACACCAGGAGCGGCTCGACGGCGGACATCGAGTAGGCGGCGGAGGTTTCCGCATTCTTCTGCGCACACTGCAGCGTGGCCAAAAGGTCCGTGTTGCCTTCGTTCTGGGCGGAGGTGATCTGCAGCGCCAGCCCGCTCATCACGTTGAGAATGCTGCGGAGCTGCTGCGAAACGCACCTGAGCAGCTTGGCGAGCAGGGCGAGCAGGTCGCGCAGGAACAGGGGTACGCCGATGAAGAATCCGGCGACACATTCGGCGACTTTCTCGACCGCCTTTGCGAGGTCGACCACCGCCGGAATGATTTTCAGGACATCGCCGGTCTTGCCGGCGTCCAGCAGCGCTTTCAAGGGCTTGACGCAGTTGAGCACCTCGACGAAGCACTTCATGTTGGCCATCAGCGGTGCGAGCTGCAGCGCGAGGGAGAACGACAGCGAGCAGTCGTCGGGAATGCCCTTGCTCACGTCGCTGAAGGCCTGCAGTGTCGCTCCACCGAACGGCAGGGTGACTTTGACCTTTCCCGGTTTGGGCAGGGATACGCAGACCGGCGTCTGCAGCAGCTTCTGCAGAGAGTCGGGCAGCGGTACGTCGATGGTCTGGGTCGCCATGCTGGGTGCGGCTTTCAGATCGGGGGGCCGGCGCTGCGGACCACGCGGCCGTTGATGGTCACGGAGTTGCCTTCCAGGACGAGCGCTCCGCGGGAGTGGATGTTGATGTGGGTGTTTGTCAGGGTGATGGTGTTGCCATGCGCATCCTCGATGATGAGCGCTCCCTTGTTGCCCGCCACCGGGGTCGAGTCGACGAAGCGGATCGCGTGGCCGTTCTTGGAGCGGATCATGCGCTGGCGCTCATCCGGGGAAGGCGCTTTCTGTTGTTGATTCCACAGAAAGCCGATCACGTAGGGGTGATCGTACATGCCCTGGTCGAACGCCAGCAGCACCTCGTCGTCGATCTCGGGCATGAAGAACACGCCGCGGTCGCCACCAGCCATCGGGGCGGCCACCGACACCATTCTCTGTACCGGACCGTTGAGCCACGGATAGGTCACCTGGATGCGGCCGAGGTTGTCCTCGTCCTTGACCGCGGTGACCTTGCCGATCACGATGCCTTGTACTCGCTCGTGAGTCACGTCTTTGCTCCAGAGTCGATTCGCGCGCCGCTTTCCGGATCCTCGCGCCGCGCAGTGAACCGTGTTTGATAGCCGCTCGAGTTGAGGGTGTGTGTGGACTCGGTGACGAAATATTCGCCTGTCAGTCGCAGGCCCACGTTGTCAATGAGCACGCGCGAGCCCGCGCGCAGTCTTGGCAAACCGACGACGGTGCCGCGCACCGTGATCAACTCCTGCGCGTGTCCAAGGAGGATGTCGCGAGCCGCCGCCTGCGCCTCGACTTTCGTAAATACCGGGCGATTGATGACGCGCTCCTCGCGCGGGTCGCACTTGTTGACGATCTCGCGCAGATTGTCGGGCACGATGGCGCGGATCTTTGGATCGCTCCAGTCCGCGCTCTCTTCGATCGGCTTCTGTTTGACCCGATCCCAGCCGTGCACCGTGACCTTTTTAACCTGGTTGGCGGTGGTGAGGGTGGGCTTCAGATCGACCAGGCCGGCGCCCCAGGTGAGACGATACGGCACTATGGCGTTGGTCGTGGAGGGGCCGAAATACAGGCGCGGCTTCGGATGCTGGTCGTCGGGCTCGAGCACCTCGACCACGTAACCGCGCAGCCGTGCGCGGCGCCACAGGAAGTCGATGTCATATTCGTTCTTCTGGGCGACATAGGGTAGCCGCGGCTCCTTTTTGATGGCGTTGGCGTCGGTGACGATCTGCATCGGAATGCGCCGCGAGTCGGTACCCTTCCACTTCGGATCGACCAGTCCGTCGAAACTTTTGGCGATTTCGCTGTCGGTGAACTCGTGATTCTGCTTGCTGTTGGGCCACTGTCCGTCGTACTTGGCGCGGCGCATGCGATGCAACTGGTTCAAGCCACGGACAGTGAGCGTGTGAGGCCCGGACGAGGTGAAAGCGGGCTCCATGGTGGTGAAATTGCCGGTGACCATGAGTTGCAGCTCGTTGAGGTAACCGAGTTTGAGCTGCACCTTCTTGCAACACGGCTCGAACATCATCTCGAGCTTGTGCAGCGTGCCGTCGGCGGCGCTCTGGGTGGTATCGGAGCCGATGTACTTGAAGCGCCCGCGCTGGCTGTCCCAGTTGCCGAGCACCAGCTCGAATCCGTCGATTTCCTCGAGCTTGTCGTGATAGGTCACCTCCATGATGTCCTGCACGATCTCCCCCGGGAGGTTCACGTTGTCGATGCTGAGCTCGAAGCGCGGCACCCAGAACTGCGAGGCCCGGGTCTGGGACTCCTGGCGCAGTGTCATGTATTCCGTGGCTGCCATGGCGCGTGCCGTCACTGAATGGACGGAACGACCAACGGCATGCCAGCTTGCAGGCGCCGTGGGTCCTCGATGCCGTTGCCGCTGGCAATGGGCCGCCAATTGGCCGGTTGGTCATAGTACTGGCCGGCCAGGGCGCTCAGCGATTCGCCGCTGGCCAGTACGTGCCGGTGCGATCGGTCGGGTGAGCTCGGATCGATCTCTTTCAACTGCGTCTCGATGGGCCGCCATTCACGCAACACCAGCGTCACGGTGGCCCGCAACGGCACGCCCTCCGGGCTGAAGAGGGTGAATCGCTGGCGCACGCTTTCCGCCACTCCAATGAACCTGAAACGGCGGTTGTTGCCGAAGGCCTTGCTGACGCGGTTACCGGAGAATTCCTTGTGCCAGGTGAACACCACGACAGGCGGCGCATGGAGTTTGGGCACGATCTTGACGAGCTGATAGAACTTGTCGGTCTCGGAGGTTACGGAATGCGCGTTGATTCCGGTTCCCTGGTCGGTGGTGTCGCAGAACAGCTCGAGAGTCAGTTTCTCGGCGTTACCACGGACGAATTGCTGTAGGGGCGCGTCCAGTCCGGGAATCGGTATTTCCGCCAGTTGTGTACCTTTTTCGAACGAGAGCTCCGTGGGGTTGAACTGCACCTCCAGGTCCTCGTACTTGTTCGGGCCCAACAGCATGCGCAGCTTGCCCTTGGCGGGGATGCTCATGAGGAGCCTCGCTCGATGTGGTCAACATAACCGTTGTGCAGCGAATTCTCGTTGCGCACCCGCCGGTCGTGCTCGAGCATTTCCCGCACCATCGGCAGCAGCACCTGCGCCAGCGCCTCCACCGTTTCGGGCGCCAGAGCGGATTGCGCGTCCACGGCTCGTACCCTGCTCGTGACCTGGCCTATGTTGATACGCGCGCCCATCAGAACAAGCCTCCGATGGCCTTGGCGGTATCCCCGATGGCGCTGGCGAGAGTCGCCGCGCCCGCCAGCAGGAAAAGGCCCTCATGCGTGATCGTGATGCTCTCGATCGCGACACTGGAGCGTGCCGCATCCAACGTCGGGGCACTGTAGCGCGTCGGCAGGCCGCGGCGGAAGCCCCAAGCCATATACGGCTTGTGGGCGTTGTCCTGAAGTGTAATCACCCCGTCTTTGCGCTGCGCGATGCCCTGTGTGAAGCCGTAGCACCAATCCATCAGGTCGGTCCGGCGGGTCTGGCCTTTCTTCAACACGATCTCGCCGTATTTCATGCGCTTGGGGAATTTCAGCACCGCGCCGTTGTTGCCGCCTTCGTGGTGCTCGTCGGTCTCCAGGGTCATCTCCAGGCCGCTGCATTCGGTGAAGCCGGCGAGCGGGTCCGCGATGAGCGGTTGCAATGCGACCGTCGTCACCAACTTGCCGGTGCCCGCCGCGGAGTTGGTGAGCGAGATCTGGAAATTGAAGGACAGGACCGGATCACGCCGCGTGTCGAGGCTCATGGCTGTGTACTCCCTAAAGCGCCCGTGAAGTTGGCCGTCGCGGAGAACAACGAGACCGCCGGGGAGCCGTATTGGCGCCCCACGCGGATCACAATGAATTCCGCCGGTGCGGCCGGAGCGATTCCAACCAGCGCGACGAGCTCTCCCAGGTCGCGCAGCTCCGGAGGCGTTGTTGTCTCATCGCAGCGTACGAAGAAGGACTCAGCCTCCGTGGCGCCCGCGAATGCACCCCGCACGTAGAACAATCTCAATATCGCAAGGAGCGCGGTTCGGACATTGGCACGCAGAGCGGGATCGTTGGGCGCGAATACCACCCAGCGCAGGGCGAGTTCGGCCGCCTTCTTGATGGTCATCAGGAGCCTGACGACGTTGATGAACCGCCACTGCGGCTCGAACGCCAGCGTACGGACGCCGCCGACCACGGGGGTGCGTCCATATTCGGCGCGAATGACGTTGACGTTCGAATCGTTCCACTCGGAATACAGATCGTCGTCAACCGGGCGTGCGATAGCGGTCACGCCGGACAGATCGACATTCCCCGGTGCCTGTTGAACACCCCAGGCGAGGTCGGTGCGAGCGATGGCCCCGAGTACATGGCCGCAAGGGGGGACCAGTCTCGTGGGCGCGACGTTGAGTGGATCGGATACTGCCACCCAGGTTGCATAGAGAGCCGCACAGCGCGCAGTGAACTGCGTGCGCCAGGCGATCGCATCTTCACGCGATCTGACGGCTTCTGTTGCAATGTCAAACGGCAGGGAGATGATCGCGAAGCGGTCTCCCGCGGCATCGCACAGGTCGATCAGGGCGGCCTGTGCCTGTGCGATCTGTTGATGAGTGAAGAGTGGAGGTACTTCGCCCTCGATACGGGGCTGATGTGCGTTTCGCGGCGGCGCAGGGGGCGGGCACGATATGCACGGATTGCGTGCCGGTGGCTGTATGGGCACATAATCCGGATCTATGCGAGGTTGGATCAGTAGATCGGGTGCCGCGACGAGCGAGATCTCGTCGATGAGCGCTAGTGCCTGGGCGCCCCTGCTTTTGCGCGCGCGCACCAGATCGCTGTCGGTGGGGTCCCAGGGCTCTCCAATGAAGTCCTGGGGCGCAAGCTCCGTCAAGCCGTCAGCGCCGCTGGCTAACTGAAGTGCGCTGTCAAAAGGAACGTCCAGCGGCAGTGGTATGTCGGAGGGCGATGGATCATCGTCCGGATCCGGGAGAGTGATGACAATCGGTTCCGGTGCGTCGGGTAGGCGTTGGAAAGCGTCGTCGGCACGTTGTCTCGCGGAAGACTTGACGTTTGCGTCGAGCAGTGTCTGCCCCAATGCGACATTCCAATACACCGGTGCGCTCAGGACCGTGCACAGGTACCTGGGGTGTGATGGAACCAGGTGAAGATCCTGGTATGAAGCCACGATGCTGGCGCGCTCGCGCACATTGAGTGAGTAGGCGATGCGAATGATCCGCAGCGGTTGGGATGCATCGAAGCCCGAGAGGGCTCGTTGTATCGCCCGACGCCGCTGGGGGTCGAGATCGATCCAGTAGATGCGAGTCTGCACCGCGTCGATGGCCGCGATGACGCGATACTGCACGAGCGTACCCTGCTCGATACGTACCAGCTCATCGACCGCGAAACCTGCGACCGTTTGAACCGTGCTGTATTGCGCCGTGCTGGCGCCCGGAGCGCTGTTTGTGACGTGTCGGCCCGAGACGGCCCATTCGAGCGTGAGGCCGTTGCCCCAGGTACCCGCCGAGCTGGCCGCAACGCGCAGCGCTGTCCGGCCGGCTTTGTCTCGAATGTAGATCTGCGCCGGCCGGGCCCCGGAAACGGCGGCACCCTCCGGATCGAACTGTCTGGCCGCCACTCGGACCACCCAACATCGGAGGCCGCCGTTCTCGAAGAAGCCGCGTACGGCGTAAGCGAGATAGCTCGAGTCGAGGAACGTCCCGAAGTGGGCGCTGAACTGACGGACCGATTCGATGGCGACCGGTGTGTCGAGTGGGCCGCGCTCGGCGGTACCCACCAGCGCCACAATGTCAGTGCGCAGGGTGATGGGGGGAATGCGCGCCGCATCGACGCGCTGAATCATCACTCCGGGATGCATGTTGGTCGCGAGGGAGGGCATGAGCTCTTTCTCAGCCCGCCGGCTCGAGCTCGAGCATCAGTCCTTCGTGGACGATGTCCATGCTCTCGATCGCGACTTCGTTGCCGGCCGCCTTGAGACCGGGACCCTCCATCTTGTTGACGAAGGCGTTCTCGAAGTTCCACCGCATGACATCTTTGTGAGCCTCGTTCATGAGTATGACGCTGCCGTGGTAGCGCTCGTTGGCGCCGCTCGCGATCCGGGCATACCATTTCCACAGGGTGTCATCGGGCGTGTAGCCCCGCTTGAACATGAGAGCGGTGTATTTTCGTAAGGCGGGGAGCTTGCGTACGGAGTTGACCGGGTCGGTGCCTTCGCGGTAGTCCGCGGCATCGCCGTCCGCGGTCAGCCCGCTCACCTCGCTGAAGGCGGCGACGCTCAGGCCGATGAATTCGACCCGGAAGTTGAAACCGCGGAAGGGATCGATGCGTTTGTCGGTGGCCATGGCGCGTCTCTTGGGTTGCGGGTGACAGTTACTGCTGGGCGTCCGCCGTCCACAGGCCGATGCGGAAGATCACGAACTCCGCCGGTTTGACCGGTGCGACACCGCAAACGACGATCAGTCGCCCGTTATCGAAATCGTCCTCGGTCATGGTCGTGCGGTCGCACTTGACGAAAAATCCCTGGGCCGGCGTATCGCCTTCGAGCGCGCCGTTGCGCCAGACGGTAGTCAGGAAGTTGGTGACGCTGCGACGGACCGTAGCCCACAACGGCTCTGCATTAGGCTCGAACACGACGCTCTGCAGTCCGATGTCGATGGAGTTTTCCAGGAAGATCAGCAGCCGCCTGACATTCACGTATTTATCTTCAGGCTCGCTGGTGATGCAGCGGGCGCCCCAGACGCGAATGCCGCGATCGTTGCTGCGGAAGTCGCGAATGACGTTGATGTTCACCGGATACGGGTTGAGTATGTCCTGCTCGCCTTTGGCGAAATAGCGCGTCATGCCGGTGATGCCACGGACGACTTCATTCGCGGGCGCCTTGTGCACGCCGCGATCATTGTCGACGCGCGCGTAGATGCCCAGAACGTGCCCGCAGGGCGGGATGGCAAATTGCCGTACCAATGCGGGACTGCTCGGGTAGGGATCCGGGATGGTGAGCCACGGGTGATAGAGCGCGGCATAGTTGGAATCGAACTGCTGGCGGTACTGCTGCACGTCCACTACGGTGTCGTCATCCGGTGGCGGCCCGTCCAGCACGGCGAAGCGATAGCGCAGGTCCTCGCACTGATCGATCACCGATTGCTGCACGACCGGCGTCACCTGGCCAGGAATCGCCACAAGCGAGACGAACTGAGGGTTCTTCAGTGTGAACAGGCCGGTACGGTGTCTCGGCTCGGTATCGTCTGTGCCGACATACATTGCATCGTCCATCCCCAACACGTTGTCATCGCCGCCGAACAGCGGCAGTCGGGCCGGACGGATCAGTCCGGAGGGCATCACATCGACGAGCGTCTCAGGGCCCAGGCGGATGGCTTGCCGGTTAGCGTCCGGTGCCAGATCATCCACCCGAATGTATTCGGACGAGCCTTCCGAGCGCCGGTCGGAGCGGCGCACCGGATCGCCGTTGTCGTCGGTGTCGCTGCCCGGTGTGTAGGTCACACCGATGATGCGCTCGATGTAGCGGCTGTGACGAGGATCCATCGACAGCCACCGGAAGGTCTCTTGATCCAACAGGTTGTCATCGCGCGAGGGAGTCGATGGATCGGGCCGCTGACGCAACATCACGGTCAGGCTGAATTCCCGCGAGCGCACCCGGACCTGTTGTCCGAGAAGCGCGGCATTGCCCACGGCCGTCATATGCGCGGCCACGAGGCCGGGCATGTCGAGCGTCGCGACGCGAGTCGTCCGATCGACGCGCCTGACCTTCAGCAGCGCCAGTCCGGGTATCGACGCGCCGCTGGGATCCAGCATTTCCAGGATCGTTCCCGGCTCCACGCCCGTGAGGGTCGTGAGCTGAAGTGACGAGAACAATCCAGGGTCGGGCGGGGGCGTCGCGTTGACCACGCTTGCATTGCTCACCAGTCCGGAGGTTTCATCGCGAGCTGCAATGAGCAGACGGTTTCCCCAGTCCCCCGCATCGATCGCGCGCACCTCGAAGAGCGTCTCGCGCTCGATGACCGGCTGCCCGGCCGGGTGGTTGAAATTGAGTGACCCCACCACGCGTATCTCACTCGGACTGGCCTTGACGCTGGCCGCGCTGAGTTGATGGATCGCCTGCGAGCCATCCGGTTTCGTGAACTGCACATCGTCGCCCGCGTTGAACGAGGTGCCGTTGGTCACGAGAAGCTGGGACGCTCCGGCAGCTGCGTCGATAACCGCGTAGATAGGTTGGTAGTTTGGATCCGCGTTGACTACCTGACGCTGTACTGTGGTCGAAGCCGGGTAGGCATTCCCCAATGGCTGTTGCAGCAGCACCGAACCGGCGTCGGGAGCTGCCCCCCGGTCTCCGGAAAACGAGCGGATGGTGACGAGCTCGTCCCCTCCGACCCGCACGACATCCCCGACTTCCAGTCCCAGGCGATCGTTGAGAGCGATGGATGTCCCGCCGGCATTTGCGGGGGCCGTCAGCGTTTTGGCGATCGTTTGGGCCTTGGTGGGCGCCCACGGCAGACTTACTTGCAACGTAACGGTGCTGGCCGTTGTGTCGATGGACGCGATGATGGCGTTCTGTGTCAAGGCACCCTTGATGAAGGTCAGCGTCATGCCCGCGGACAGATGTGAGACGTCGTCGAGCTTGATGACGGAGTTGGCGGTTGGAACACCAGTAACGTTGTGGTCGTCGGATAGCACGATCACATGCACACCAACCGTTCCCGCGGGGTAGGGGCCATAGGTCGGGACAGTCAGGGGCAACGTCGCCAGAACGCCGATCGATGAGGCCTCCTGATTCGCGGTCGTCGGCTCGAAGATGATGACATGCGAGTCATCCTTGAAATCTGCGGGCAGCGGGCTCGTAGTGATGAATGCCAGCGCAGCGCCGGAGTTCGCCGGCAGGGATAGGGTGTCGTCAGTCCCCCCAGTGCTGACAATGGCGGTCACCTGGAGACCCGGGGAGTACGCTCCGTTCAACGGACGGGCGAGCGTCACACGAGCTTGGCCTGCGGTGGTGTCGGCAACTGCTCGAGTCGCATAGATGTAATCGGCGACCGCGGTCTTGCCGATTTCGAGCAACTTCCATTTGTTCGGTGCCGTGCCGGCGGGGAGAGCCGTGATCAGTCCGGCGACGTCACCGGTCTTGAGGACGAGCTCGGTATTACCTTTGGCGACATCCGCGGCGAGGGCGAAGACGGCGTTTGCCAGGCCGGCGTCCGGTGCTACCGCCAGGGCTCGCACGGCCGAGCCAGCCGCGTGGCCATTGCGGATTGGGGAGTCTAGCGCCACGTGGCGCTGTTGGTTGACGGGGGCACCATCGACTTGGCGATATTCGGAGTGGCTGCCGGCACCGATTCGAATCCAGTCTTTGTCGGCGAGGTTGGTTGCGTCCAGAACGTAGAGCGCCGGAGGTGCTGCCGTCGTGCCGCTGCCTTCCTGAGCGGGTCTGAGCGTGATGGTGGAGCCGACGTTGACCGCGGCCGGGTCAGCGAAAAACATGTCGCGATCCGCGAATTCCACGTCGCGCGGCACGACTCTCGTGATCCACGCGCGCTTGCCACCGTTGGTGAAGAATCCTTCAACTGCATACGGCAGGTAGCAGTGAGCACGGGATCCGTTCAGGAAGTCGTCGTAAGGCAGCGAGCCGCCAAACGTCCGGGTGTATTCAGGGTAGCTCGTGATGAGCTGCGGCATGTTCACGGGGCCGCGTTCGGTGACGCCAACCAAACCGACCGTGCTGGTGCTGACGCCTTCGATCGGCTGATTGCCAGCCGGGATTTCCTCGACGTAGACCCCGGGTGAGAGATATTCGGGCATCGGATTCTCCTGATCACTCCAGCGACACGGTGATATGTTGAGTCGGGCTCGGATAGTCGAGCGTCACGATCGGATGACCGTCGAGCAGCGGCGCGTTACTCACGAGCAGGCCCGCGAGTGCGACGCGCGAGATCGGCGGCAGGCGGAAGTAGCCGTTGGCATCGCTCGTCGTGGCAAACATGCCGACGGATTGAAATTCGACAGGCGTCACGCCGTCGTCTATCTGCACATACGCCCCGTCGGTGAAAGGCGGCAGCACGTCGGTGAAGAGCACACAGTCGCCTGCAATTCCCGCACGGGCGGAGTGAGCGACGTTAGCGCCTGCCGTAGCCGTTGCCGCGGCACAAACGGAGTTGTTGCTATGACTCCAGGCGCACGGATAGGCGAGCGTGATCCAAGTTGGAAGATCGGACGCCGGTGTGGCTTCAACGGAGGCGATCCGGATCGCCTCCGCACGTCCCGGCGTGTTGCGCTCGATGAGGAGCACGCCGCCGGCCGCGATGCCCTGGCGATCGCTGATCTGCAGGCGCCTCGATCCGGCGCTGATCGCCCGGACGAGCGTTTTTGAGCCACCGGTGGGAACCAGCGTGAATTGGGTGATGATCGTGTTGGCTGGGCGCGCGTTGTACAAGCCCGGTGACATTGAGACTATTCGCGGGAGCTCCGCGAGGTCTGGTGGCGTCCAATTTGCGGGCGGTGGGTTCGACCAGATCGATTCCAGCTTTATGCTGGCCCCGGCAATCGCTGGCGGTGCGAGCGGTGTCCGATGCACGACGCGTCCCGAGATGGCGATCCCAGGGCGGTGCAGGGACACATTCCCGAAATTCAGAGGCGCAAAGCTATCGGGGAAAGTTGGAATCGCTGCGAGTGTGCCGCTCAGTGTCAGTGGCAGGTAGCCGTCGCAATTCACACGCATCTGCAGTGTTACGCCGGCCGTGCGCAGGCCCGGCAACGCGCGCGCGGGCTGGCCAACTAAACCGACCAGCGCATCGGGAGCGACGTGCGGAATCAAATCGTCACGTGGGGTCGTGACCGACAACGCAGATGAGACGGGCAGACGTGATATCTCATCAATGAGCCGCGCCCGCGTGATGGCGCGCACCCGATCGGCCGCTGGTGGCGGATTCTCCGGGAAGAAATCCCACGAGGTGTCGCCGGCCTGCTCCATGACGCTCATGCTTCCTCCAGCAGGCGTGCCAGGCCCATCTGCGGCATGGCAACGTCGACGGGCACGATTCGCTCGGGCTGCATTGCGGAT
>Ga0265331_10002627_pt1 | contig 12061 bp, 10 predicted proteins | sample 41923metaG_FD_202088 | JGI IMG/M metagenome (GOLD analysis project Ga0265331, IMG submission 202088) | Rhizosphere microbial communities from Carex aquatilis grown in University of Washington, Seatle, WA, United States - 4-19-23 metaG | ecosystem: Host-associated > Plants > Roots > Rhizosphere...
GGGGCTCCGGCCAGAACATATAAACCATGTTCATTATTCATCGGCTTGAACTTGTCGCAGATGCCGAGGACCGTCTCCGCCCCACCGAGCAGCAATGTACCGTCCGGCGGCATCATCGCGGCAATGCTCTGCAAAACCTTACCCTTGGTCGCGGCATCGAAATAGATCAGCACATTGCGGCAATAGACGATGTCAAAGTTACCGAGCGAGCTGAAATCCTGCAGCAAATTACCCTCGCGGAACTGCACCATCGCGCGGAGATTCTCTTTGATCTGCCATTTGTCGCCAGTCTGCTGGGTGAAATATTTCATCAAATGGGTGATCGGCAAGCCGCGTTGCACTTCGAACTGGGTATAAATGCCGGATTTGGCACGTTCCACCATCTCGCGCGACAAATCGGTGCCGACGATTTCGATTTTCCAGCCTTGCAGCTTCGCCGCTTCTTCGGCGCAAATCATCGCCAGCGAATAAGCCTCCTGCCCGCTCGACGATGCCGCCGACCAGATGCGGATGCGCTTGGTCGCGGCGCGCGCGGTCAACAATTGCGGCAACAGCAATTTCTGGAAAAGCGCGAATGGCTTGGTATCGCGGAAGAAAAACGATTCGTTGGTCGTCATCGCTTCGGTAATGTCGCGCGAGACCGCTTCTTCGCGCTTATTCCGCACAACATCCGCAAGTTCTTCCAGCGAACGCAGATTGTATTTACGCACCACTGACAACAAACGGGATTCCAACAAATACGCCTTTTCCTTCGTCAGAACGAGACCGGAGCGTTGCCGCACGAGCGTGGAGAAGAGATCAAAATCTTCGGGTTTCATAGCGCCCCTCCGGCCGACAATTTACGAACGGCGTTACCGATCTGGTTGATGGGCAACACGGCCGAGCAAACCCCCGCCATAGCCACGGCGCCCGGCATGCCCCAGACGACACTGGTGGCTTCATCCTGCGCTACAACCGCGCCGCCAGCCTGAACCACGGCTTCGCTGCCCTTGCACCCGTCCGCGCCCATGCCGGTCAGAATAACACTCAGAATCTTTTTGCCATAAACCGGCACCAGCGAACGCAACATCGGGTCAACGGCTGGACGACAGAAATTTTCCGGTGGATCCTTGGTGATTTTAACGACGACATCGATGCCATTGCGCACCAACAACATGTGATTATCGCCGGGTGCGAGATAATATTTGCCGGGCTTCAGCACATCGCCATCTTCGCCTTCCTTACAGTCCACACCGCACTGCCGTGCTATATGTTCGGCGAGAATTTTGGTGAAAGCCGCAGGCATATGCTGGGTCATCACGATGGGTTGAGGCAGACCATTACCCAGAACCTTGACCAATTCATACAAAGCCTGAGGACCGCCGGTGGAGGAACCGATGGCAATAACATCCGGCTTAAACATCAGCGGCAAAGGACGCAAGACAATCGGCTTCTTCGGCGACAGCAGCGAAACCTTCGGTGCTTCCGCCAAGCCTGTCGGCGGCCTGACGCCACGTCGCCGCGCCAACGCGCCAAGGGCGCGGGTTTTTTCGATCAGTTCGCGATTGAAATCTTCGGCGTTGCTGCCGCTCATCTGATCGGTGGTTGGCTTCGGCACGTAATCCGTTGCGCCCAACGACATGGCTTTCAAGCTGATCTCGGCATTCTTCTGCGTCAAGGTTGAAGCCATAACGATTTGTACTCCCGCATCGACGGCTTTCAACAACGGAATGGCCGTCAGGCCATCCATCACCGGCATTTCAATATCCAGAATAACAACATCGGCAGGCGTGCGTTTCAAGGTGGAAACCGCCATCTCGCCATTCGCCGCACTACCCACGACCTTCATGTCACTTAGTCCGATAAAGGCACGGGAAATCAAGCCGCGAATAACAGCGGAGTCATCGACGACGATCACCCGCACAGGATCTTTGGCGGTAACGGAATCGTTGGTGGATACGGAAAAAGTCAAGCTATGTATTCCTTTATTCTTCAATCAAACCTAATTGGACGAGCTTGCCGCGAATGATATCGGCATCGAAAGGCTTCATGATATATTCATTCGCGCCCTTCGTCATCGCCTCCTGAATATGCGCCATATCATTTTCGGTTGTGCAGAAAACAACGACCGGCGCATCGCCCCCAGGCAAAGCGCGCAAGGCAAGCAGAAACTGCATGCCGTCCATCACCGGCATATTCCAATCCAGAAGAATGAAATCCGGAAACTTCTTCTTGCACGCGTCGAGGGCGAGTTGGCCGTTTTCGGCTTCTTCACACGCAAAACCGATCACCTCAAAAATCTGACGGGCGACTTTTCGAATGACGCGGCTATCGTCAACAATCAGGCAACTCTTCATAGCACGACCCTTTCCATTTTATGCCGCCTGTCCTTTTGAATTCAAACGCAATAACCGCATGACATCCAAAACGATCAGCAAACAATCCTTCAGGCGATAAATGCCATTCGACACTTCGCGCCAACGTTGATCAAGCGTCGACGGATTACGTTCAAAATCCGTTGTCGGCAAACTCATCACCTCGCCAACTTTGTCGATGATTAAACTGTACAGCTCACCGTGAATATCGACCACGACGCTCATCCCCGACGCGCTACCCTCTTGCGCAGACAGACCGAGGCGCGTGCGCACATCAATCGCTGTGACGATACGGCCACGCAAATTCAAAGCACCCGCTACTTCCGGCGGCGCCAACGGCACATGGGTAATGCGCTGCGGACCCAGAATGTCGCGCACCTCCAGAACCGGAATGCCGAACAACTGGCCGCCGACGGTGACGGTCACGAACATTTCTTCCGCCTTCGCGCTGACTTTGGCAACGGCGGACGTCTCTTGGGTCGCTGGAAGATTGGTGCTCATGCTGACGCTCCATCACGGCTGAGGTTCTGGTGCAGGGATTCAAGCAACGCATCGCGGTTGAATTTCGGCACATAGTCGGTAAAGCCCGCCTGCCGCCCGCGATCCATATCACGCGGCGTGGAATGGCCCGACATCGCCAGAATCGGCAACTGGCTCCACCGCCCGCCGCCACGCAACGCCATCGCGAATTCGAAACCGTTCATGCCGGGCATTTCGATATCGCTGACGATAGCGTCGAAATCCCTGCCCGCTTCCTGCAACCGCAGAGCTTCGGCGGCATTTTCGACCGCCGTCACATCATACCCTGCCACTGACAAAAGTGGCGTCAACAGATTGCGGAAGAATGGGCTGTCATCGACCAGCAAAACACGGCGCATTTTTTCTTCGCCATAGCTGCGTTCCCCGCCCGCCTTAAACCAATCCTGAAAAGCCTGCGAGATGAAATGCGCCGCATCGACGATATCCGTCGCCTTGCCAGAAATAACCGAAGTCCCCATAAACCCAGGCCGCCGCGCGGAAAGGTCGATCTGCAACCGTTCCTCGACGATGTCGAGAATTTCATCAACCATAATCCCCATATGCTTTTCTTCGTCGGCAAAAACCAGCACCGGCTGGGTGCCCCCCGCCTGCGCCGCCGCCGTGCCGCCAATCGACACCAACGGCATCAACTTGCCGCGATACTGCACCACGGCATTGTCGCCGGAATGTTCGATCAGCTTGCGATCGATATTTTCCAACCGCGCGATGAGCGCCAGCGGAACCGCCTTCGGCGTATCGTCGCCCGCGCGGAACAACAGGAAGGATTGACGATCGTCGCGATGCGCGGATTGCGCCGCGTGATGCGTCGCCGCCATCTCGGCCTTAATCTCACCCGCCTCTTGCATCAACCCGTTGGGGTCCAAAATCATGATGACGCTGCCATCGCCCAGAATGGTGTTGCCGGAGAACGCATGCAAATCGCGCAGCAATGGCGACACCGGCTTGACCACGATTTCTTCAGTATCGAACACATGATCGACGATCACGCCGAAGGTCGAGCTTCCGGTCTGGATGACGATGATAAAGGTAAAGCCATCGGCGCGGATTTCATCATCGCCCAGCTGCAACGCCTTACGCAGCGACACCAGCGGCAACAACCGGTTGCGAAGCCGCAAAACCGGCGCGCCGTTGATGCGCTCGATGCGGTGTTCGCTCTCCGCCGACGCCTGCACCAACTCCACGACGCAGATTTGCGGGATGGCGAAACGTTCCTTGCAGCTTTCGACAATCAGAGCCGAGACGATAGCGAGCGTCAGCGGAATCTTGATAAAGAAGCGCGACCCCTTGCCTGCGACTGATTGAAAATCGACGGTACCGCCGATTTTTTCGATGTTGGTTTTGACGACATCCATGCCAACGCCGCGCCCCGACACCGACGTGACCTTGGCGGCGGTCGAAAAGCCCGGCTTGAAGATAAACTGCATGATCTGCTGATCCGACATCGAAGCGAGTTCCGCTTCGGTCGCGAGCCCGTTCTGCACAGCCTTGGCTTTGATCTTGTCGAGCGCCAGCCCTTTGCCGTCGTCGGAGATTTCCAGAATGATGTGCCCGCCTTCGTGATAGGCGTTGAGCAGCACCACGCCAATTTCCGGCTTACCCGCCTTGATACGCTCAGCAGGCAATTCAATGCCATGATCGGCGGAATTGCGCACCATATGCGTCAGCGGATCCTTGATCAGCTCCAGCACCTGCCGGTCCAATTCGGTTTCCGCACCGACCATTTGCAGGTCGATCTTCTTGCCCAATTCGTGCGACAGATCGCGAATGATGCGCGGCAACTTCGCCCACGCGGTGCCAATCGGCTGCATGCGTGTCTTCATCACGCCTTCTTGTAATTCCGACGTGACCTGGTTCAACCGCTGCAAGGGCGAAGTGAAAGAACTGTCTTTCTGGCTGCGCAAAATCTGCAACAACTGGTTGCGAGTCAGAACCAATTCGCTGACGATGGTCATCAAATTTTCGAGAACATCGACGCCAACACGAATGGATTGATCCGCCACCGACGCGGCCCCACCACCTACTTTTTCTTCGGCCTGCTTGGGCGCCGCCGCAACCACCGATGCTGCCGGAGCCACGGCAGCAGGCGCTACATTCTTGCCTGTGTCCTCCGCCTTGACCGGCACAAAACCAAATTCGTCCGGCTCCGGATCCCCTGCGGCGGTTGGCGCGGCGGCGGGCGGCGGCGCAGCCGCCACAACAGCATCCATCTTGCCATCCGCCATGGCATTCAAGGCGGCGATCAATTCATCATCGTTACCTTCAGGTTCTTTTTCGTGCTGCTCCAAATACCCCAGCAGCGATTTGATCGTATCGATCGATCGTAAAATCAAGGTAACCGCATGTGGCGTGACCGGCAAAACGCCGTCGCGGAATTTACCCAAAACATTTTCGCCCGCATGCGCCACATGCTCAAGGCGCGGCAAGCCAAGAAAACCACAGGTGCCCTTGACCGTGTGCACCAAACGGAAAATGCTTCCCAGCAAATCCGGATCATTCGGTTTTTGCTCAAGCTGAACCAGTTCCACATCAAGCGTGGCCAGATTTTCTGAAGATTCCGTCAGAAATTCGCGTAGCAGATCATCCATGACTTTCCTCGGGGACAGTGTGGAGGCGGGGGAAAAAGCATTAATGAATCTGACCGCAAATCATTAACAAACCCTTAGGCAAGCGACACTCCCGTACTCAACACCAAATCCAGCCGATCGGGCATAGGCTGCTCAAAAGTCAGGGTTAAGTCGAAATGCGCCGCGAAACGTCCGGTAATATAGGGTTGGATCGTGCGTGGACTTAAATCATCGATGGCGACCGCACCGCTGAGGGCATCCTGAAACGGCTGCGATAACTGCGCGCCGCGCCCGACAATCTCGAAACGGCATCCGGCCCCAACGACACCCAAAGCGGGACGAATCGTCACGACACCGCCGTAAGCCAACACTTCTTCCGACAAAATGATCGCATTCAAGGCGGTTTTCAGAAAGCCGCGTTGATACGCCGCCGCCTCAACCGGTTGATCATCTGGCCAGTTCAACATCGTCTTGCCGCCGCCCAAATATTGCTCCGCCGTCTGGCGCACATCTTTGACAACCAGACTTTCGTCGCTACCGGCACGGCCATAGGCCATGCGGAACAAACGCAAACGCCGCGCCGCATGTCCGGCGCTGTTGCCGATCAGCTTCATCGCCTCGTCAACCACCGAACCGCCGATATCCTCGATCAGCTCGACACCATTATTAATGGCACTGACGGGGCTAACGAGATCATGGCAAAGCTTGGAGGCCAACAACTCCATCACACGTATATCGATTTGCATGGGGCATCCCCTGCCCTGTCGTGGCGCAAACAGCCAGAGACAGGAATAATTTGAAAGAACCAGCCAAGATGTTTAGACTTACGCGGCAAGCGTTAAAACACGCTTAACAACAGGCGCGGAACCATGAAAATCACTTTTACATCGGCTCGTAACGACTTCGCCCAACAGGCTTTTTCCGAACTCACAAAACTGTACGGGCAACAACCGATAGCCGATTGCGATGTTGTCGTCGCGCTCGGCGGTGACGGGCACGTGCTGCACGCGCTCTATGACGCGATTCATCACGGCAAACCGATTTTCGCCATGCGCCGCACAAACTCCGTTGGCTTTATGTGCAATGAATATAAAACCAATGACTTGCAGGAAAGACTTCAAGCGGCACAAAAGGTGATTCTCCATCCGCTGCATTTGGCGGCGGAAACCGTCGATGGGCATAAAAAGGAGGCTCTGGCGATCAACGAAGTCACGATTCTCCGCGAAACCCAGCAATCCGCCCGCCTCGCCATCACGGTCGACGGGGTGGAACGTATCGCCCAATATAGCGGCGACGGCATTCTGGTTTCGACTCCGGCGGGCAGCACCGCCTATAACCGTTCCTGCGGCGGGCCGATCATGCCGCTGGACGCCAACACGCTGGTCATGACCGCGATCAGCGGTTACCGCCCACGCCGCTGGTCCTACGCCGTGTTGCCACAGGATTCGGAAATCGCCATCACCGCGCTGGAAACCACCAAACGTCCGGTACGGATCGAAGCCGGTTCCGCCGTCATCCACAACGCCGCCCGCGCCACGGTGCGCCTCGACCGCACCAAAAACCTCGCCCTCCTCTTCGACCCCGACCAACATCTCGGCGAACGGATCATTCGGGAACAGTTTATGTTGTGATGAAAAATCCGCAGTAACGTGATTTTTCCATTGACTCACCCAATGCATCAACGTATAAATCCCATGCTTTCGCAAGAAAGCGTTTGCTGAAAGGCCGGTCCCGCCAAGCCATGGATTTACGGGGGTTAACTGGTTTTATGGGCAAACGGTAGCTGCCACCCTTCGTTCGTTACGAGCGTTCGAGGGTGGGAGGCGCGCCTCTCTTTTTTCTTTAACGCAAAGGAACCGTGCCGGATGAAAACCTAAGACGCCTAAACAGCCTTAAAGATCAAACAGGCATTCGTGCCGCCGAAGCCGAAGGAATTCGACAAAGCCACGTTGATTTTCTTTTCCTTTGCCTTGTGCGGCACCAGATCAATACCGGCGCAACCTTCCGACGGATTGTCGAGATTCAGGGTCGGCGGCAGAATGCCGTCGGTCACGGCTTTGATCGAATAGATCGCCTCCACCGCCCCCGCCGCGCCGAGCAAATGCCCGATCGCCGACTTGGTCGATGACACGGAAACCTTATCCGCCGCGCTGCCCAGAATATTGCGGATCGCCTTCAATTCGATTTCGTCGCCCATCGGCGTCGATGTGCCATGCGCGTTGACATAGCCGATCTGCTCCACGCCGATACCGGCGCGGGCAATCGCCATCTTCATCGCGCGATAACCGCCGCTGCCGTCTTCGGCGGGCGAGGTCATGTGATATGCGTCGCCCGACAGGCCATAGCCGATCAGTTCGGCGTAAATCTTCGCGCCGCGCTTTTTCGCGTGTTCGTATTCTTCCAGCACGACAACCCCTGCGCCCTCGCCCATCACAAAACCATCGCGGTCTTTGTCATAGGGGCGCGAAGCGCGCGTCGGCGTGTCGTTAAAACCGGTCGAAAGGGCGCGGAGAGCGCAGAAACCCGCGATCCCGATCCGGCACACCGCCGCTTCGGCACCGCCCGCGACCATGACATCGGCATCGCCGAGCATAATCAGCCGCGCCGCGTCACCAATCGCATGCGCGCCGGTGGCGCAAGCCGTAACGACAGCGTGATTTGGACCACGATACCCATGTTGAATGGAAATCTGCCCCGACGCGAGATTGATCAGACTGCGCGGAATGAAGAAAGGCGACACGCGGCGCGGCCCTTTTTCATGCAGCACGATGGAGGTTTCGAAAATTTCGTTCAACCCGCCGATACCGGAACCGACCATGACACCGGCGCGTTCCCGCGCTTCGTCATTGGCCGGAACGTAACCGCTATCTTTCACCGCTTCCGCCGCCGCCGCGATGGCGTAGTAGATGAAGATATCCATCTTCTTCTGTTCTTTAGGCTCGATATAACGATCCAGATTCAATTGATCCGGCGCATCGCCACGCGGCACTTGCCCCGCCACCTGACATGAATAGTCAGTCGGATCAAAATGGGTGATACGGCCAAGGCCGCTCTCGCCCGCCGTCAGGCGGCGCCAATTGACACCAACCCCGACGCCAAGCGGCGACACCAAGCCCATACCTGTGACCACAACGCGGCGCATCGTCATTCCCGATCTATCCCAAAAACGCCTTAGGCGGCCTTCTTGGTATTGATGTATTCAACAGCGTCTTTGACGGTGATGATCTTTTCGGCGGCATCGTCGGGGATTTCGACGCTGAATTCTTCTTCGAAAGCCATGACGAGTTCGACGGTATCAAGGCTGTCGGCGCCCAGATCATCGATGAAACTGGCGTTATCGGTTACCTTGGCCGCATCGACGCCCAAATGTTCGACAACGATTTTCTTCACGCGTTCAGCAATATCGCTCATAGTTTCTCAGCCTTTTGTTGTTACCGAAAGGCGATCCCGACATCCCCTGATAGGCACCAGAGGGTGAATCGGCACCGCCGCGAAAGCCCTTCTCTATTCTGTAGCGGAGATTCTGTCCAGAATTAAAGCGAATTGATGGCAGGCTTTTGGTAATTAATTGAAATTACAATGAATTTTCAAACACACCATCCCCGTCATTCCCGCGAAAGCGGGAATCTATCGCCACGCGTCTGCGTGGCACAAGACTTTGAGTCATTGAACGCCATTGCTATTTTGATGGTGTGTAAGTCATATGCTCGCTATCGCTAACGCTGGATTCCCGCTTTCGCGGGAATGACGTGAATTTTTAATCGAGGTTTTCGTATGTCCCCCACCCAATCCCGCACCTCCAGCTTCAAAACCCTACGGCAGCTTGCGCCCTATGTCGCGCCGTACCGGAAACAGGTGCTTAGCGCGGGGGTGGCGTTGTTGGTGGCGGGCGGGACGGTGCTGAGCATCGTCAGGGGCTTGCGCTACGTCATCGATCAGGGGTTCGCCGAAGGCAATCCCGCCTTGCTGGATCACACCTTGTTCAAATTGATGGGGGCCATCATCGTGCTGGCGGCATCGACCTATAGCCGCTACAGCCTTGTCACATGGCTGGGCGAGCGGGTGGTGGCGGATCTGCGCCGCGCGGTGTACGCGCATATTTTGAAACTCTCGCCCGCGTTTTACGAAATCACGCGCAGCGGCGATATCCTGTCGCGCCTTTCCGCCGACACCGGCATTTTGCAAAGCCTGATCGGCTCGTCGATCTCCGTCGCCTTGCGCAACTGCGTGTTGCTGATCGGCGGGATTGTCATGATGCTGCTGACCAGCGCGAAGCTGACCGGCTTTGTCCTGCTCGGCATTCCCGCCGTGGTCGTTCCCATCATCTTCTTGGGCCGCAAAGTGCGCCGCCTGTCGAAAGCGACGCAGGAACGCGTCGCTGACACCGCCGCCGCCGCCGAAGAAACCATCTACGGCATCCGCACGGTTCAAGCCTTCGGGCATGAAGACGCCAGCCGCGCCCATTTCAACGCGCAGGTCGAAGGCACCGTCGCCACCGCCGTGCAACATATCCGCGCCCGCGCGAAGCTGACCGCCATCGTCATCTTCCTCGTCTTCACCGCCATCGGTTTTGTGTTGTGGATCGGCGGACATGATGTGCTGCGCCACGCCATCACCGCCGGACAACTCTCGGCCTTCGTTGGCTTTGCCGCCATCGCCGCCGCTTCCACCGGCGCGATCAGCGAAGCCATGGGCGACGTCAACCGCGCCGCAGGCGCGACCGAACGCATTTTTGATCTGCTGGCCGAACAACCCAGCATCGCCGCCCCCGCCGAACCAACGCCCCTGCCCGCGCCACAAGGCGCGTTGCAGTTCGACAACGTGACCTTCTTCTATCCGGCACGGCTACAAACCGCGTCGTTGCAGGACATTTCTTTCAGCGTCAAATCGGGCGAGCGCGTCGCCATCGTGGGGCCAAGCGGCGCGGGGAAAACCACGCTCTATCAACTCGCGTTGCGTTTTTACGATCCGCAACAGGGACGGATTTTGCTGGACGGCGTCGATATCAAAACCGCTGACCCGCGCAACGTCCGTTCACGCATCGGCCTGGTGCCGCAAGACGCGGTGATTTTCTCCGCCGACGCATGGCACAATATCGCCTATGGCCGCCCCGACGCCAGCGAAGCCGACATCCGCGCCGCCGCCAAAGCGGCGCATGCGGATGAATTTCTGACGGCGTTGCCGCAAGGCTATCAAACATTCCTCGGCGAAAAAGGCGTGCGCCTGTCGGGCGGCCAAAAGCAACGCATCGCCATCGCCCGCGCGATTTTGCGCAATCCGTCCTTGCTGCTCCTCGACGAAGCCACATCGGCACTGGACGCGGAAAGCGAAAGTCTGGTGCAGGACGCGCTGGATAGGCTGATGCAAGGCCGGACAACATTGATCATCGCCCACCGCCTCGCCACCGTCATGGACGCCGACCGGATTCTGGTGATGGATCAAGGCCGCATCGTAGCAAGCGGCACCCACAGCAGCCTGATCGCCGAGGGCGGGTTGTACGCAAGGCTAGCGTCGTTGCAGTTTGAGAAAGCGGCATAAAGTCGTGAGGGACGGAGTGCTCTTCACTCCGTCCCTGTTGATGAGCCAAGAGTCGACGGGGACGAAGTGAAAAGCACTCCGTCCCCTTATCCAACCGCCCGCACCAACCGTTCAAAATCCGCCACCGACAAATTCTCCGCACGCAATGTCGGGTCGATATCAGCGCGGCGCAGCAGCTCTTCGCCGCCGAGGGGGCGGAGCGAACTGCGCAACATCTTACGCCGCTGCCCAAAGGCGGCCGCAGTAACTTTCTCCAACGCCGCAAAGGACACATCCGCCGGACGGTTTTTGCGCGGGGTCAGATGCACCACGGCGGAATCGACTTTCGGCGGCGGGGTGAAAGCGCGCGCCGGAATATCCATAACGCGCTTTGCCTCGCAGCAAAATTGCGTGATAACCGACAAACGTCCGTAATTTTTGCTATGCGGCGTGGCGGTCAGGCGATCCACCACCTCCGCCTGAAACATCAAGGTCAGGCTTTCGAACGCGTCGATCTGGCGCAGCCAGTTCAGCAACATCACACTGCCGACATTATAAGGCAGGTTGGCGACGACACAGCGCGGCGCGGGCGCGAGGGTGGGCAGATCAACCTCCAACGCATCGCCTTCGATCAACCGCAGCCGCCCCGCCGAAGCTTGCACCACATCGGCCAAAGCCGCGACACAGCGCGGGTCCATTTCAATAGCCGTGACCGATGCCGCATCGCTTTCCAGCAAAGCGCGGGTCAAACCGCCCGGCCCCGGCCCGATCTCAAACACATGCCGCCCCTGCAGATCACCCGCGGAAGCCACAATGCGCCGCGTCAAATTCAGATCGCACAAAAAATGCTGACCCAATTTTTTCTTGGCCATCAGATCATGACGGGCAATGACGTCGCGAAGCGGCGGGAGAGAAGATAGAAGCGAAAACATGTAATCCAAACGGTTCCAAAAGCTCCCTCCCCCCTTGAGGGGGAGGACGCACAAACTTAGGCTTACGTAGCTTTTGCGAAGTAAGTCTTAGTTTGTGCTGGTGGGGGGTATGACCCACAGAGCCCATGCCCCCCACCTGTGAAAACTAAGTACT
>Ga0265331_10002629_pt1 | contig 12057 bp, 12 predicted proteins | sample 41923metaG_FD_202088 | JGI IMG/M metagenome (GOLD analysis project Ga0265331, IMG submission 202088) | Rhizosphere microbial communities from Carex aquatilis grown in University of Washington, Seatle, WA, United States - 4-19-23 metaG | ecosystem: Host-associated > Plants > Roots > Rhizosphere...
CGCCGACAACCGGGGCAAGTTAACGCGCCGGAGCGGCAATCAAATCGAGTCGAAACCCCGCCGCGCCCAGATCGCCGGTGTCGAGATCGAGCCGCAGCGTGACTTCGGCGTTCGGCGCGATGCCGGCGCGCGGATCCTTCCCCGCCGCGATGTACTCGGCGGGCGCGAATATCCGCCGCGCCACCGTGTGTTCTTTCGTGTTGGTGAGCACGACATCCAATGCCGGATAGCCGAGTTCCGTCGTCGCGTGATTGCGCAGCGTCGCGGTCAACGCAATGAGTCCGGGATTCGCGGGGTCCGGCGCCTGCATGTCGGAGGCCTCGATGCTGATCTGGCGCGGACGCTGCGGCAGCGCCACCGTGCAATGCAGGAGCTCGCACATTTTATTCAGTTGCGGTCGCGCCTCGGGCAAACTCGCCGCGATGTCGCTGCGATAAAAATAAGCGCCCTGCGCCGCGAGCCCGCACAACATCACTACGGCACCAAATGCCCACCCGCCGGCGCGGCGTCGCGGCGGGCTTGAATCGAATGGGGGCGACGCGTACTGCAGCGGTTCGGCCACGACTGCCGATGACTCGATCTCCGGCGGCTCGACAATAGCCGTTGATTCATCGACTGCGGGCGCCGCCTGTACCGGCGGCGGGTCCGTCACGATTTCTGCCGCCGCTTCTGCCGGCATAGCCGGTGGCGCGGGCGCCGCGGGTTCGCTGTCGCGCGCAACAGGTTGCGGCTCGACTGTGTCCGGCGCCTCCGGCAAAGTCGCCAGCGTCTTGAACCCGTCAAACACCTGCGCGCAGCGGCCGCAACGCACCATGCCGTGCTGTGCCTGCAACTGCGGCGGCGTGACGCGAAACGTGGTTCCGCAGCTCGGGCATTGGGTGACGATGCTCATGATTGACTGGCGGTGGCGCTTAGCGTTTGCTGCCGCCGATCAATACCCAGCCGTCCTCGTGCTGCGCTGGATCCAGATCAAACTCTCCGCGATAGGCATCCTGCACGTCGCGCGCCTGATGCTCGAGCACGCCGGACAACAGGATATGTCCGCCGCGGCGGGTCAACCGCGCGAGCAGCGGCGCAAGCAGGGTGAGCGGATTGGCGAGGATATTGGCTAGCACGATATCGGCGGGCTCCGGGGCGCCGCCCTCGGCGGCGACAAATTCCATGTGCACCTGATTTTGCATTGCATTATGGCGCGCCGCAAGCAGCGCCAACGGGTCGATGTCAACGCCGGTGGCGCGCGCGGCGCCCAATTTCAGCGCGGCGATGCCGAGTATGCCGGAACCGCATCCATAATCGAGCACCGATTCGCCGCCGCGCAAGTTGGCATCCAGCCAGTTAAGACACAGCCGGGTCGTCGCGTGCGTGCCGGTGCCGAACGCCAGTCCGGGATCGATGACGAGATTGATTGCGTCCGGATCGGGCGCTGCGTGCCACGTCGGGACGACCCACAACCGCGAGGACACGCGCACAGGTTGAAATTGGCTTTGCGTCGCACGCACCCAGTCCTGATCGGCGACGCGCGCAATGTTGATGGGAATTGCAGGATCGAGGCCCGCCGCACGCAGCGCGGCGGTAGCGCGCGCGGCGATATCGTCCCGTTCTTCGAACAATGCGCTGACGCGGGAGGACTCCCACTCGCCGACAGTGGGTTCGCCGGGTTCGCCGAACAACGCATGTTCGTCCGGAGTCCCCGCGCGGGCGTCGGTCACATCGACCGAAATCGCCCCCGTCTCCAGGAGCGCGTCCGACAACGGCTCGACGCGGGCGGCATCAACCGTGAACGTGACGGCAAGCCAGGCCATGCGGAATCTGGAATGGGAAACTCAGGATTGCGTTCGCTTCGCGTTGGATCTGTGATTGTCTCAACCTTCAATCCTCGCCGCTCGATCCCGCGTCAACTACTCTGCCTTGGTCGATTTGGCGAGTTTCTGCTCGAGATAGTGAATGCTGGTGCCGCCGCGCAGAAATGCCGCATCCCGCATCAACTCGGCATGGAGCGGCAGATTGGTCTGTATGCCTTCGACCACGGCTTCCGAAAGTGCGATGCCCATGCGCGCAATCGCCTGCTCGCGGGTGTCGCCGTACGCGATCAGTTTGCCGATCAATGAATCGTAGTTGGGCGGCACGAAATAATTATTGTATACATGCGAATCGACCCGGATGCCGGGTCCGCCGGGCATGTGCCACGACGTGATGCGGCCTGGCGACGGCGTGAATTTGTACGGATCCTCGGCGTTGATCCGGCATTCGATCGCGTGGCCCTTGAAGACGATATCGCGCTGCTTGATCGGCATGCGCTCGCCCGCGGCGATGCGGATCTGCGCCTGGACGATGTCGACGCCGGTGATCATTTCCGTGACCGGGTGCTCGACCTGCAGGCGCGTATTCATTTCGATGAAGTAGAACTCGTCGTTCTCGTACAAAAATTCGAACGTGCCGGCGCCTTCGTAGCCGATTTTGCGGCAGGCCTCCGCGCAGCGTTCGCCGACGCGGATGCGTCCGCGCATCGGCAGGTGCGGCGCCGGCGCTTCTTCGATGATTTTCTGGTGCCGCCGCTGCATCGAGCAATCGCGGTCGCCGAGGTACACTGCATTGCGAAATCTGTCCGCGAGCACCTGGACTTCAATATGGCGCGGACTTTCCAGAAATTTTTCCATGTAGACCATGGGATTGCCGAAGGCCGTCTGGGCCTCGCCGCGCGTCATCGACACGGCGTTAAGCAGTGCCGCTTCCGTGTGCACGACACGCATCCCCCGCCCGCCGCCGCCGCCGGCCGCCTTGATGATCACCGGGTAGCCGACGGCGCGCGCGGCTTTGACGATTTCCTCGGGTGCTTCCGGCAATGCGCCCTCGCTGCCGGGAACGCACGGTATGCCGGCTTTGCGCATGGCCACCTTGGCGCTGACCTTGTCTCCCATCAACCGGATAGTCTCGGCTTTCGGTCCGATAAATACGAAACCGCTCTTTTCCACGCGCTCGGCGAAATCGGCGTTTTCCGACAGAAAACCGTAGCCCGGATGAATCGCCTCGGCGTCGGTGACTTCGGCGGCACTGATGATGGCCGGGATATTGAGATAGCTTAGGGCGGACGCGGGCGGTCCTATGCACACCGATTCGTCCGCGAGCTTTACATACTTGGCTTCCGCATCCGCCTCGGAGTGCACGGCCACGGTCTTGATGCCGAGTTCGCGGCACGCGCGCTGTATGCGCAACGCAATTTCGCCACGGTTGGCGATCAGGATTTTTTCGAACAAGGCTAGCGCCAGTCCGGAACGATGCCGCGGGCGCGCGGCGCAATGCCGTGACAACAGGGCGCCGTCGCGCCCCTTATTGCAGGTATCGTCACGCGCATTACCCGATAACCATCAGGGGATGGCCGTATTCGACCGGCTGACCGTTCTCGACCAGGATTGCTTTGATTACGCCGGAGCGGTCCGCCTCGATCTCGTTCAGGAGTTTCATGGCTTCGATAATGCACACCGTGTCGCCTTCGTTCACCGTTTGCCCGACCTCGACGAACGGCTTGGCACCGGGCGTCGGCGCTCGATAGTAGGTACCGACCATGGGCGACTTCAGCACATGCCCTTCGGCGGGCGGCGCGACCGGTTCGCCTGCGGCGGATGGCGTCGTGGCCGCGACAGGAGCCGCCGCCACGGGTACTTGCATCACACTTGCGCTCGCGGGCGCATTGGAAGAGTTGTTGCGGCTGATGCGCACTTTTTCCTCGCCCTCGGTGATTTCGAGCTCGGCTATCCCGGACTCCTCGACGAGATCGATCAGCTTTTTCAGTTTACGCAAGTCCATCTTCAGCCTCCCGGTGACTGTTGCAGTGCATACTCGAGAGCAAGTTCATATCCTTTGGCGCCAAGTCCGCTGATCACGCCCGCCGCGAGATCGCTGAAATACGAATGGCGGCGAAATTCCTCCCTCCGGAACACGTTCGACAAATGGACCTCGATAAACGGGATACGGACCGCGGCGAGAGCATCGCGGATTGCGACGCTGGTATGCGTGAACGCGGCAGGGTTAATGACAATGAAGTCGATGGCGTCGCGCTGCGCCTGTTGTATCCGGTTCACCAAGTCACCTTCGACGTTGCTCTGCCACGCGGTCAGTGTGGCCCCCGCCTGGCTTGCGCGGCCCTTCAAGCGCTGATTAATCGCGTCCAGCGTGGTTGCTCCGTAAAGCTGGGGCTCGCGCTCCCCCAGCAGATTAAGGTTGGGGCCGTGCAGAACGAGGATATTTTTAAATGCGGGCATATAAGGCCGTCACTTTGCCGGCGAGGTTTTGCGATGTCTGATGGGCCGGGACCGTCTAATTTGCCACGGACCGCTTCGCTGCCAGCAACTTACCGGTATTTTGCGGCAGATCGCCGCAATTTGTCCACTTTTGCCTGCAATATCGGCAGAACGGTACCGGCAACTGCCTCATTGGTTCGCTCCAGCCGGGTTGGCCATCGGTGGGCGCGTAGGACACCACCAAACCCTTCAGGTGTCAAGGATCGGAAAATTGGTATAGACTGCCAAATTCGGATTTTAACGACACTTTCGCCGAAATTAAAAGAAGATACGTTAGAATTGTCGTGAGTTACAGCAATGGCTTGATCAAGGATTCAAGCTTTTCCGGCATTAATATGCCGACTTGAGCGGTTCTAACCCGGCCGCTACGATCGAGTATGAGCGTGAACGGCAGAACCGTGGCCCGGTCACCCAATTGGCGTGCAAATTCCATCGTTTCCATGCCACCGACCACGAGCGGATAGTTGATGCCCATTTCCCTGGCATAAGGTATGACGCGCTCCTTTTGATCGATTGCGACACCGACGAACTGGACGCCATCCGTCCGGAATCGCTCCTGAAACTGGATAAATCCCGGGATCTCGTCGCGACACGGCGCACACCAAGTGGCCCAGAAATTCACGACCAGAACCCTGCCTCGCCATTGTTCAAACGGCTGCACTTTGCCATCGACGCCCAACAGGCTGGCCGCGAGAACCCGCCGGCCCGTCTCGACCGGATCCGGCGGCGCCTCAGCCGACCGCCACTGATAGAAACAGACTCCGGCTGCACCGAATGCCAAGGCAACGCCGCCCGCGAGCAGCGCCTGCCACAGCCGTCTCATCGCAGCGCCAGATCGAGCGTCGCCGCGAACTTGTCCGCGGCCTGGAATCCTACCACGCGCAGATTGTTGATCTGATTGCCCTGACGGTCGAAGAATACGATGCCCGGTGGGCCGAATAAGTTAAAGCGCTTGAGCAGCGCCTTGTGGTCATCAAGATTCTGGGTGACATCCGCCTGCAACGCGACGAGGCCGGCCATTTTCGCGCGCACCGCATCATCAACAAAGGTATAGCGCTCCATTTCCTTGCATGAGACGCACCAGTCGGCATAAAAATCGAGCATGACCGGCTTGCCCGCCGCGGCCCGGATCGCGTCGTCGAGTCGCGCCGGACTATCGATGCGTTGGAATACCGGCGCACGGTCCACAGTTGCAGCTGCGCTGCGTAAACCGGAAAGCGGTTGCAAAATATCGCGGCCGCCCGACAATGCGCCGGCCAGCAAGGCTGCGCCGGCCAGCAAACCAATGACACCTATCCCCTTGAAGAGCTTGCGCACGCCCGACGCGTTGGGCGGCAACGGATCGAGCGCATGCAGATAAATTGCGGACACGATCAGGAGTGCGGCCCACGCGAGCATATGCGCCGCCACGGGCAGGAGCGGCGATACGAGGTAAATCGCCACGCCAAGCAATACGACGCCAAAAAACCGTTTCACCGTTTCCATCCACGCGCCGGCTTTCGGCAACAACGTACCCGCCGACGCACCCACGGCCAGCAACGGCGCGCCCATGCCGAGCGCCATCGCGAACAACGCCGCGCCGCCCAGCACACCGTCGCCCGATTGGCTGATGTAGAGCAATGCGCCTGCGAGTGGGGCCGCGACGCAAGGCCCCACGATCAACGCGGACAGCACACCCATGAAAAACACGCTGACGAAATGACCGCCGTGCAATTTGTTACTTGTCGCCGCCAGTTTGCTTTGCAAAGCAGTCGGCAACTGCAAATCGTACAAGCCGAACATCGATAACGCGAGCAGCACGAAAATCGCCGCGAAACCCGACAGCACCCACACGTTTTGCAATGCCGCCGACAACACCGTGCCCAGCAAACCCGCGGCGATTCCGGCCAGCGCATATGTGATCGCCATGCCAAGAACGTAAACCAGCGACAACACAAATCCCCGCACGTGCGTGAGATGTGCGCCGTGCGGCACGAGTATGCCCGACAGGATCGGAATCATCGGGAATACGCACGGCGTCAACGCCAGCAGCAGGCCGAAACCGAAAAAGCTCGCCAGCAGCACCCAGAATCCGCCTTTGAACAACCCCGCGATCACGGCGTCTTCGGATTGAGGATTGGGCGCACGCGCGGCCGGCGCGGTGGACAAAAACGGCGTTGCAGGGGTCGCGGTGCCAGCGGGGCTGAATGCGGCGAGCGTCAGTTCCGCCTTCTGTTCCTGCGGCGGATAACACACGCCGAGGTCGGCGCAGCCCTGCGACACCACGTTCAGCGTGAAATGCGGCGCCTGCGCGGTCAGCCCCTTGACCGGCAGCACGAATCGCTGCTCGCCGCGATAAATCTGCACTTCGCCGAAAAATTCGTCCTTCTTGACTTTGCCCGGCGGCAACTGCGTCGCGTCAATGCTGACAGCCGGCGGATCGGCGGCGAACTTGAATTTTTCGCGATACAGGTAGTAACCGGGCGCAATCGCGTAATGCACTTCGACCTGCCCGGCGTCGAGCAGGCGCGCCGAAAATTGAAACGCTTTTTCGGGCTCGAGCAAATCCTGTGCAACCGCGCCGGCGCAGATGGAAAACAGCAGCGTCAAAATGGATATCAGTCTCGGCATTCGCAAGTCAGCCTATCTCGGTTACGGTCGCGGCGTTTATCCAATCGAGGTACTCGTCCGACCCGTGCGCCACCGGGACCGCCACGATTTCCGGGAGTTCATACGGATGCAGGCTTTTTATCGCGGCTTCCACTTCGGCATAGATCTCGGCGCGCGTCTTGATCAGCACTGGCACTTCGGTAGCGGTTTCGACGTTGCCCTGCCAGCGGTACACCGACGAGCACCGGGCGAGAATGTTAACGCACGCGGCAAGTTTCCGGTCGACCAGCGCACGCGCAATTTTTTCCGCGACATCTCGGTCGGGCGCGTTGGTGATAATTATCACTGCGCTCATCGGCGCTGGTCTGACGCGCGTTCGGCGGCGCCGATACCGTCGCGCACCGTCGGGTAACTCAATTTAAACCGCAGCTCGGTTTTGAGGCGCCGGTTGGACAGCCGCCGGGACTCGTTCATGAACGACAGCATGTTGGCCGGTATGCGTTCCCTGGCCTCCGCGCGCGACAAGCGCGGCGGACGCGGCAGCCCGCAATGATCCGCGACGAGATCGAAATACTCGCCCATCTTGAGGACACTGTCGTCGCTGGCGTTGTACATGCGTCCGGGGTGGCCGAAGCGCAGCGCGGCAACCGCCATGCGCGCAAGGTCCTGGGCGTGCACGTGATTGCTGTAACCGTCTTCGTCGGCATTCAATGCGGGCAGGCCCTCTGCCAGGCGTTTAAGGGGCAACCTTTCTTCCGAATATATTCCCGGCGCGCGCAATATTGAAATGCGCACACGGCTGCGCCTGCCCCATTCGCGCAACTGGCGCTCGGCGTCGACGCGGCGGTTGGCGCGCTCCGTCTGCGGATGCAATGTGCGGGTCTCGTCGATCAGCTCGCCGGCGCAGTCGCCATACACCCCGGTCGTGCTGATGTAGACGAGTTGCTGTGGTAGACTTTTGGCCTTTGCCAGCGTTGCGATCAAATGGGCGGTGCGCGTATCGCGCGCGCCTTGCGAGGGCGGCGGAGCGCTGTGCAGAACATCATGGGCGATGCCCGTTAATCCGTCGAGACTCGCCGGATCATCGAGGTTCCCCACGATCGGCACCACACCGCTTTCACGCAGCAGCGGCGCCCGCGCGCGATTACGGGTCAGGCCGTAAATGCGGTAGCGTTCGCGCAATTGCGGCAGCGCGCGCAACGCAACGTCGCCGCAACCGATGATGAGTAAGCGTCGCATAGGGTGCAAATTCTAACTTAAAAAAGCGGCACTCCGCCGGGGCCGCCGATAATTGCGGTTTGACATGCCCAACCAGGTAACCATTCGTCCCAGCAACCACGTGTTCGCGGTGCAGGACGACGAGACGATACTCGATGCTGCGCTGCGCGAAGGCTATGTGATTTCGTACGGCTGCCGCAACGGTGCGTGCGGCACTTGCAAAGGCACGGTGCTGGCGGGCAGCGTCGATTACGGCACCTACCAGGAGAGCGCGCTCACCGAAGCCGAGAAGCGGCTCGGCCTGGCCCTTTTCTGCCAGGCCAAGCCGCGCGGCAACGTCGTGATCGAATGCCGCGAAGTGAGCGCCGTGAAGGATATCCAGATCAGGACTCTGCCCTGCCGCGTGCAAAAAATGGAACGCGTCACCGACGACATCATGGTTTTGTACCTGAAGCTGCCCGCATCCGAACGGCTGCAGTTTCTCGCCGGCCAGTACATCGACATTCTGATGAAGGACGGCTCGCGCCGCAGTCTCTCGATGGCCAACGGTCCGCACGACGACGAGTTACTGCAACTGCACTTGCGCAATTACGGAGGGCCGTTCAGCCAGCACGTCTTCAATACGATGAAAGTGCGCGACATCCTGCGCTTCGAAGGTCCGTTCGGCACTTTTTTTCTGCGTGACGACAGCGCCAAGCCGATCGTTCTGCTGGCAAGCGGCACCGGTTTCGCGCCGGTCAAATCACTCGTCGAACATGCGTTTCACGTCAAGACTGCGCGGCCCATGGTCTTGTATTGGGGTGCGCGCGTGCGCGCGGACCTTTACATGAACGCGCTGCCCGAAGAGTGGGCGCGCAGCCACGCCAATTTCAAATACGTGCCCGTATTGTCGGAACCGCTGCCGGGTGACCATTGGACGGGCCGCACGGGCCTCGTCCACCACGCCGTCATGCAGGATTTGCCGGATCTCAGCGGCTGCCAGGTTTACGCCTGCGGCGCGCCGGTCATGGTGGAATCGGCGCATCGCGATTTCACAACCCGCCGCGGCCTGCCCGAAGACGAGTTTTTCTCCGACGCTTTTACCGCCGCCAAGCCCGCGGCGTGAACCGTGCGAGACGAACGGCGCCTGCTCATTGACTTGCCCGAACCCAACGCACCCGCTCAATGCAGGGTGCGCCGGCGCCCGCCCGTGATTTGCTTCAATTGATTGACCGCGAGGTCGAGGCTTTCCCGGTAATGCCGGCGCGCGGCGTCGGCGTTGCCGAGGCGGTCGTGCAATTCGGCTAGGACCAGATGCGCCGAGTGCAGGGGCTCGACCGAGATGCTCGCCTCCAGGTAATTCTGCGCCTTGCCCCACAACTCCTGGCGCGCGCACAGCCGGCCCAGAGTCAGGAGCAGGACCGCGTCGCGCCGGTTGGATTTCAGCCACTGCTCGGCACGCTCGATCTGCCGGATCGTATCGGGCCCGTCGCATTCCGCGTACAGCCCGACCAACTCGGAGTCCCATTCCATCGCGAGCGCCTGCTCGACGATCTGCTGCGCCTGCGCGACCCCGCCCAGCGCGAGATAACATAGTGCGGCGGCGGCCGCAATTTTGACATCGCGCTTCTGCTCGGCCGGAATTTTCTGCCAGCACTCGTCGAGCGCGCGCCGATCGAGCGCCTTGCGCTTGAGATTTTCGACGTGCGCGTAACGCCGCAACTGGGCGGCCTGCGTCGCGTCGAAAACGCTGCGCCGCTCGAGCTGGTCGACAAGCTGCAGCGCCTGCTCCCAGTTCTTCGCCTGCTGCTGCGCTTTGAGCTCGAGGCGCAACGCCGCGGTATGCTTTTCAGGCAGTCCCTTCAATTCCAGCAAAGCTTCCTGAAAACGCCGCTGGTCGAGCAGCATGTCGGCGGCGGCGATGATGCGCATCGCCGGCTCGTCGGGCGCGAGCGCCTCGGCACGCGCGAGATAGGCATCGCGCTCGTCGTAATGGCGCAGTTCGTGCGCGGCGCGCGCGGCGAGTACCAGACCGAGCGCGGCCGTTTCCGCCGCTTCCGCCACGCCCGCCGCGGATTTTTCGGAACGTCCGAAACGGCCTTCGAAATACGCGCGCACCGCATCGAGCAGAATGGCGCGCGAATCCTCGCGGCGGCGGCGCTCGCGATACTCGCGCACCTTGGCCGGCAACGCGACTGCGCCGAAAATGAAGCGCACGAGCAGATAGCCCGCGACGAAAGCCGCGCCGAGCAACAGCACCAGGAAATTGAGCGAGAGTTCGACGCGATACGGCGGCCATACCAGGAGCGCGTAGCCGTCGTTGAAGCGCAGCGCCAGCGCTACGGCCACCGCCAGCGCGAAAAGACCGAGAATCCAGAATACCCAACGCATCGCGCCCCCGGGTTCAGCGCGCGCGTTCGCGCACCAGCCGGTAGTTGCGCACGGCATCAAGGCTGGAGGCGACATCAGGTACTTCTATGCTGATCTGGCTGTCTTGCAACTGGCGCACCGCGGCCACCGCATTGGTGACCGCGGGATTGCGCCCATCGTAGTAACGCACCACCCAGTCGCGCGCCGCTCTGAGGTCGGCCTTGAAGCTTTTTTCGTCGTGCGCGAGCAGCGCGAGCCGCGCGCCCAATAGACGCAGTTTCAGATTTTCGCGCAAAAAATACGTCTGCCCCGGCGTGAGGAGCGCGATGTCGGGACGGTCCATTTTTTCAATCCGCACGAGATCGCGCATGTCGCGCCACAGCTCGCTCGTGAACCGCGTCCATGCGCTGCCCGGCGCGTCGGCCGCGCCCTTGGCGGCCGCAGCCGCCGTATCCGGCGCGCGCGCCTCCATGGCGAGCGGCAGGCTGTCGACCAGTCCCGCGAGATTGTCGATGCGCGCGCTGATGCCGATCACATCGACATAGGGTGCCAGCTTCAGCCGCTCGACGTCCCGCGCGATCACCTTGCGCAAACCGGCGAGCTGCGGCCGGTCGAGCCGCGCGAGCCGCGCATCGGCAGCCTGCAGCGCAATAAGCGCGGACTTGACGTTGCCGGCGAGTTGCAACTGCTGGCTCGCCACCAGCAGCGTCTGTTCGACGTCAGCAAGCAGTGACTCGTCGCGGCTGCGCGACAATTCCTGGTAAAGCGCCTCGAGCGCGATTTGCTGGTTCTGCGATTCCTGCAGCTTGGCTTCGAGCACACCCAACTTGACCTGCGCTTCGCGCGTGGCTTCGCGCACTTGCTCGGCGACGCCGCGGCTTTGCTTGTTCTCGACATCGGCGGCGGCGAGACGTTGCGCGAGTTCGTGCTGCAGCGCGCTGATTTGCTGGCGGCTGTCGTACCACTGCCAGCCTAATACCGCGAGCGCCACCGCAGCGACGAGCGCGACCGGCTGCAGGTATGGCGAACGTTCGCGCGCCGGCGGCTTCGCGGGCGCCGGCCCGCCAGCCGGCGCCGCATTTGGGAATTCATCCATGAGCCGAACTCTAATCAGTGCGCACGCGGCTGTAAACAGGCGCGCACATTCAGCCGTGCGCCGCAAACCACTGCTGCAACCCTGCCACGAGACCGTCGTCGCCCTGCGCGGTCTGCACAACCGCCGTGAGCTTGAGTTCGCGCGCGGTGCCGGCAATCCGCGCATGCGGCACGAAGAGCGGCGTGTTCTCCAGCCACGCGCGACCGCGCGTACCGATGAGCGCGCAGAAATTATGCAGGCCTTCGCTGCTCGTCACGGTAATCGCATCCAGTGCGTTCGCCTGCCACGCTTCGAGCAACCGCGCGGGGTCTGCCTGCGGAAGCACGCGCCGGTAACATTCGGCATATTCGACGCGCGCGCCGCGCGCAATAAGCGCCTCACCGAGCACTTCACGCCCGCCGACGCCGCGGAATATGATCAGGCGCTGTCCGGCCACATCGCTGAATTCGGGCAGAGCGAGCAAAGCTTCGCTGTCGAAACGCGCGGGCGCAACGACATCGGTCACGC
>Ga0265331_10002630_pt1 | contig 12057 bp, 11 predicted proteins | sample 41923metaG_FD_202088 | JGI IMG/M metagenome (GOLD analysis project Ga0265331, IMG submission 202088) | Rhizosphere microbial communities from Carex aquatilis grown in University of Washington, Seatle, WA, United States - 4-19-23 metaG | ecosystem: Host-associated > Plants > Roots > Rhizosphere...
CGCCGAGCCGCGAGCCGCCGCTCTTCATCGCGCCGGGGGACGTCCTGCGCTTCGAGCCCGTGAATTTGGAAAGCTTTCACGCCCTCGACGCGCGCGCGGCGAAGGGCGAGCGCGTGGCGATCCGCGAGGACGGCGCATGAAGCTCCGCATACTTTCCGCCGGCCCCGGCGTCACGCTGCAGGACGAAGGGCGGCGCGGATTTCTGCGTTATGGCGTGACGCCCGCAGGACCCATGGACGCCGACGCCTTTCTCGCCGCGACGGGCGCGGCGGGGACTGAGGCCGCGATCGAGGTCTCGCTTGGCGGCGTCGAGCTCGCCGCGGAAGAGGGCGAGATCGGCCTCGCGATCTGCGGAGGAAATTTCGACGTGCGGCTCGACGGACGCCCCTTACCGGCGGCTTGCGCGCTGACGCTCGCGCCGGGGGCGCGGCTCTCGCTGCGCGCGGGGCCTTCCGGCGCCTGGGCCTATGTCGCGCCCTTCGGACGCTTCGATTTGCCAAAGGTCCTGGGCTCGCTTGCGACTCATACGCGCTCGGGGCTCGGAGGGCTCGAAGGCCGCGGGCTCGCGGCGGGCGACGCGCTGAACATTCTCGACGCCCGCGCGGGACCCAAAGCGCCGATGGCGCTAAACGCGCCTTGGCTCGGCGCCGTTTCGCATTCGTTTCGCATTCTCCTCGGTCCGCAACAAAATCATTTCGCGAGCGAGACGATCGCGACATTTCTGACTTCGTCCTGGCGGCTCTCGGCGAGGAGCGACCGGATGGCCTATCGGCTGGACGGTCCGCCGCTCGCGCATCGTTTTGGCCACGACATCGTCTCGGACGGGCTTGCGATGGGCGCGATCCAAATTCCCGGCGACGGCGCGCCGCTGGTGCTGATGGCCGACCGCCAGCCGACCGGCGGCTATCCGAAGATCGCGCATGTGATCGGCGCCGATCTGCCGGCGCTGGCGCAAAAGCGGCCGGGCGAGGACATCCGCTTTACGCAGGCGAGCCTGGAGGAGGCGGTCGCAGCCCGCCGCGCGCGGGCGCGCGCCTTGGCCGAGAGCGTGCGACTCGAGGCGATCACGCCGGAGCTGACGAGCGAGCTTTTGCTGGAGCGTAATCTCGTGGGCGGCGTCGTCGGCGACTTCACGCTCCTCGAGTGAAGCTCATCCGGCGAATTTATACAATCCGCGGCCCGATCTTGTAATCGTTCCCGACTGATTGAGCCTGGAGAGAATCACGGAAAGATTGCCGGGGGTGACTTCCACGCCATATTCTTCGAGCTCGGCCTGCAATTCGCGGATCGTCGCCTCATTCCTCTGGCGCAACGTCGCGATAATGAGCTCCTGGGCGGCGGAAGACGCTGTGGCGTCCTTCGAAATCAGATGTCCGGCTTCGGCGGGGCGAACGTCATTGCCGGGGAAAGTTACAACGTTTCCCCCTCTTGTTGTAACTAACTTCGCCGAGAGCGCGGCGGCCTGCTCGGTGATGCAGGCCTCTATGAGCCGGGGTTCCGCCCGATCTTCCAATTTGAGGATGGCGTAAGCGTGAGCATAAGCCCGCTCGACGGCCTCGGCGAGCTCTTGCTTCAAAATCGCAAGAATTTTCTGATTACTGAACTCCACGGACGACACGCTTGCCTCCGACGATTGCTGGCGGGAGCAGGAACTTTCAACAAAACATTACTACGTGTCCGAGAACGAATCAACCGATCGCGGGCTGGCTAAAAAAAGACCAAGGGAATTGGTAAATTTCCCGCAAACCGAATTGACGAAGGCGAGGGTGTGTTGTAATGTTCGTCGGATAGTGGGGATGCGTTGTAATGTTCCCGCGAAACGGTGGAGAGTCACATGTCCAACGCTTTGACGTCTGCAGCTCCCACGCTGGCCCTGGCGGCGAGCGCGGTCGGGACGGGGCTCCTGTTGGCTCGGAGCTTCGTCAAGAACCTCGCGGGCGCCGTCTCGCTCTCGGGCGCGACGCAGCGCGTCGGCGACACTAAGGTGTGGGACGGGCTCGTCTCGCTGAAGAGGGGCAAGTTGCAGCTCGGGCTCTATCTGACGCTCCGGCGCATCGACTGAAACGCGCGACTTGAGCGCCGCGCCTCAACCCACGACGAACTCCCGCATCATGCCCATGTCCTCATGCTCGAGGTTGTGGCAGTGATACATGAAGCGCCCGGCATAATCGTCGAAGGGTTTTAGGATTCGCAGGCGCTCTCCGGAGAAGACGGCGACCGTGTCCTTGAGCCCGCTCATGACGAAGCCGTCCTTGACGGTCGCATAGGCGTCCTCGTCGACCATCTCCGGATCGCGCCCCAGAACCGCAAATTGCTGGCCGTGCAGATGGATCGGATGCGCCATGGACATCATGCCGCCCATTCCCATGCCGCCCATGCCCATGCCTCCGCGCATGGCCATGTGGCCCATGCCGCCGTGCTGATGGAAAATCTCGAAGAGCTGCGTCGTGTTGAGCGGGATCTTCTCGATCTCCATCGCATCGTCGAAGCCGTAAGGCCGGCCGTTTATGAGCATCGCCATGGGCATTTCGCTGATCGCGATCGGCCGCGGGGCGTTCGGATTGGCCGCCTCTTCGATGCGGGGGAGCGGCGGCGTCGACAGGCGCTTCGGCAGGGCGGGGCTGTCGCTAGTCTCGCGCGCGACGCGCAGTGTGAAGAGCGGGAACTCGCTTCCCGAGGGAAGACCGGAGCCGCCCATCATGCGCTGCATGCGCTCCGCCATTCCCGGCACGGCGCCCGCAAAGGGCGCGCTGCGCATGACGATCGCCTCGCCGGTCTTGCGGCCCGAGAAATCGGCCCAGACGTCGAGCCGCTCGCCCGGCGCGAGCATGACATAGGGCTTCGTCTCCGGCGCCGCGAGCAGGCCGCCATCGACGCCGAGCACGACGATCGGTGAGCCGTCGTCCCAGGCGAGCTTGTAGATGCGCGCGTTCGAGGCGTTCAGGATGCGCAGGCGATAGGCGCGGCTCGCCACATCCTGCAGGTGATCCAGCTTGCCGTTGACGAGGATACGCTCGCCTTGGAAGCCGATCATCCGTTCATGCATGCCGACGTCGTAGACGAGCTGGTTCTCGTCGTTGAACGTGCGATCCTGCAGCACGATCGGCAGCTCAAAGTCGCCGGAGGGGAGGCCCAGCGCATCCTCCTCCGCGTCATTCACGATGATGCCGCCGGCAAGGCCGCGATAGACCTGGGTCGCGGTCGCCTCATGGGTGTGCGGGTGGAAGAAATGAAAGCCCGCGCGATTGCGAATCTCGAATTCGTAGACGTAGGACTCTCCGGGATCGAGCGCATAGGCGGGATGGCCGTCGGCCTCGGCTGGCGCGTGCAGGCCGTGCCAATGGACGATGTTCGACTCAGGGAGCTGGTTGCGCAGCGCGATGCGCAGCTTCTGTCCCGTGCGCAGCCGTATGAGTTCCGCGAGATAGGAATCGTTGAGGCGCGTCAGCGTTCCCTCCGGCCCTTTGACGAGCCGCGCCGCATAGCGCCACACATTCGTAGGCTTGCCTTCCAGGATTTGCGCGCTCGCGGGCGCCGCGACGAGCTCGATCTCGACGTCTGGACAAAAGCTCGGCGACGCCCAGCGCGGCGGCAGCCGCTTCATCGAGCCCATAGCGTGCGCGATCGTGGGAGAGACGGCGAGCGCGCCGGCTGCGAGCCCCTCGATCAGGGCGCGGCGAGAGAGTCCTTTTTGCTTCGGCATGGTCGCGGCTCCAGGGCGCAGTCTATTTCCTTGAGCTAGGCGCGCGGTCAGGCGCCCGCAACGCGGCGAAAAGGCGCGCCGAGCCGCTCGCTCAGCCGCGCCGCTCCAGACGCTGCTTGATGAGCACGCCGAGCGCCAGCGCCGCGGCGAGGCCGAGCAGGACATAGGGGATGTTCGACTGCGGCGAGGGACCGACCAAAAAGGGATAGAGCGCGGTGGAGAAGTCGCCCGACGCCCGCTCCACGCTGACGACGCCGATGAACTTGCCGCCCTGCTCGAAGCGATGCGCGAGGCTCATGACGCCATTGGGATGCAGCTGCGGAGCTACCTCGGCGACGAGCGGCCCCTCCACGGGCTCCCGCTCGTCGCCGAGATTTTGCAGAATGCGGAAGCCGATCTTCCTGCGTCGCAGCTCTTCGTCGGGGACGTCGAAGACGAAGCTCGTGCTCTCCCCGACGTTCGGCGCGTCCTCGCAGAATTTCTGCTTTCCCGTGCTGTCCTGATAGCCGGAGAAGTAAAGGATGTCCGGGCCGACTTTCACGAGGCAGGCGCCCTGATCATAGATCAGCGCGCCGCGCGCCTCGGCCCGAGGCGCCGCGATGAGAAGAAGGGCGACGGCGAGAAGCGCCCATCGCCCGGGCAGCGTCAAAGTGTCGCTCATTCGTTTCATAGGCCTCGCCTCGCCGACCCTCTCCCCGTCGCGGTCCTCGCCCGGCGGCAACGAGAGCAAGGCCGAAACGGCAAGTTAATCGATCCCGCGCGCCGCGGGAATGACCTGAGCGCAGCTTTATGCCGGGCTCAGAGGGCGAGGCGATGCTTCAATCGCCTTGACAAGGATCAGCGGTTACAATAATGCCAACAACAACTGCAATTCGAAGCCGCGGGCGTCACCTGCGGGCAAATCGGTCTATTCCGTCAGGGAAATGACCGGACGCGACGTGCAGGAACATTGTCTCGCCCTGGGAAGCGAAGTTTATCCGCGAGGCGCTAGACGAGTGACGCAGCGATCCGCTAACACAAGATCGTAGTCAGAGTCGTCGCTCATTGCGAGCGACAGGTTAAGCGTTGGCCGCGACCCTGGACCGGCGCGTTTGGACCTTAAGGAGGAAACAATGGGCGCGATTCTCGAACTCACCACCTATGCCGCCACGCCGTTCGGCATGGTCGCCATCATCGTCATCGCGGCGCTGGCCTATTTCGCCGCGCGCTGGGTGTTCTCCGACTAAGAAGCACACGCTTTCAAAGTCGATTTTGCTGCGCGGCGTCTCGGTCAAGCCGGAGCGCCGCGTTTGTTTTTGGCGTATGCCCTCGGCCCGAGGGTGGCGCAGCGGCAAAGCCGCGATAGTTTAGCCCCGAGAGGGACGGCGCCGCGTAGCCGTTCCGTTGCGGAGGCCCCTATGACGATTGCCTATAAGACCTCAAGAGCCGAGCTCGTTCCCTTGTCCGAGCGCATCGCCGTCTACGCCGACGCTCTGGTGCGGCTGACGGCCGGACTTCTCCTCATCCCGCATGGCGCGCAAAAGCTCTTCGGCGGACCGGGGCTCGGCGGCGCCCGAACCATGTTCGAGACGAAGCTCGGATTGCCGCCCTGGCTCGCGGTCGCGGCCGGCGTCATCGAATTTGTCGGCGGCGCGTTGCTGGCGCTGGGATTGGCGACACGGCCCGTCGCGCTCATCATCGCCGCGCAGATGTTCTACATCGTTTTCGCCGTGCATTGGCACGCGGGGTTCTTCGCGCAGAAGGGCGGCTTCGAATATCCGCTGCTCTGGGGCGTGGTGGCGCTGTCCTATGCGCTGAAGGGCGGCGGCCACTGCTCGCTCGACACGTTGATCTTCGGCGATAAGAGCAAGGCGTGATGCGCAGGGGCGGCCGGAAAGCGTCTCCGACCGCCGCTCGCTTTCAGATCACATAGGCCTCGAGCGGCGGAAAGCCGTTGAAGGCGACGGAGGAGTAGGTCGTCGTATAGGCGCCTGTCCCTTCGATCAGCACCTTGGCGCCGATCTCGAGGCTGATGGGAAGCTCGTAGGGCGTCTTCTCATAGAGAATATCGACGGAGTCGCAGCTCGGGCCGGCGATCACGCAGGGCCCCATGTTGCCGCCGGCGGCCGGCGTGCGGATGGGATAGCGGATCATCTCATCGGTCGTCTCGGCGAGCCCGTTGAACTTGCCGATGTCGAGATAGACCCAGCGCACCTCGTCGTCATCCGACTTGCGCGAGATCAGCACGACCTCGGCCTCGATGATTCCGGCGTTGCCGACCATGCCCCGACCCGGCTCGATGATCGTTTCCGGCAGCCGGTTGCCGAAGTGCTTCGACAGCGCGCGGAAGATCGCATTGCCGTAGACCTTCACCCTCGGCACAGCCTTGAGGTAACGCGTCGGAAAGCCGCCCCCGAGATTGACCATCTGCAGATTGACGCCGCGCTCGGCAAGCTCGCGGAAGATTGCGGCGCAGGAGGCGAGCGCATTGTCCCAGGTGCGCGGATTGGGCTGTTGCGAGCCGACATGGAAGGACAGCCCATAGGCTACGAGGCCCTTGGCGTAGGCGAGCTCGAGCACGCGCGGCGCCATTTCCGGCGCGCAGCCGAACTTGCGCGAGAGCGGCCATTCGGCGCCCGACCCGTCGCAGAGGATGCGGCAGAAGACCTTCGAGCCAGGCGCGGCGCGCGCGATCTTCTCGACCTCGGCTTCGCAGTCGACGGCGAAGAGCCGCACGCCGAGCTGATGAGCGCGGGCAATGTCGCGCTCCTTCTTGATCGTATTGCCGAAGCTGATCCGGTCCGGCGTTGCGCCGGCCGCCAGCGCAAGCTCGATCTCGGTGACCGACGCCGTGTCGAACGACGAGCCGAGCGAGGCGAGCAGCGCGAGCACCTCCGGCGCCGGATTGGCCTTCACGGCGTAAAAGACGCGCGTGTCCGGCAGCGCGCGCGAGAAATCGCGATAGTTCTCGCGCACGACGTCGAGATCGACGACGAGACAGGGGCCCTGATCGCGGCCCTCGCGCCGACGGGCGCGCAGAAATTCCTGGATACGTTCGCTCATCGCGACATCCCCCATGACCGGCGCCGTGTCGCGCCGCACGAGTGGCTTCAGCGGATAGCCGACCGCCTTCGCCTTCGCGCGTTGGAGACGCGAAGCGCGCAGATATGTCAGCGACCCATGGATCGAAGCGCGAGAGCCTCGATCCGGCGATGCGCCGTGGCCAAACGATCACGACCTAAAGACGCGGAGAGCGCCTCAAGCCTCGTTCACGGATGGCCATCGTTTGGAAAGGGAGGATTCCCGTTCCGCACGCCCGGCAAGAAAGACTAGCCTCTTCAGCACGTCGGCCTTTGGAGGGCCGACCGAGACGAAAAAGCCCGGTCCGTCGTTGCTTTAAGTCGCGATCCTCCGCGGAAACGGAGTTCGCCGGTTCGCCTCCGGCTGCCGGTTTTTTTAAGAGCGGTTCACCGGCCTCTTGTCCGGATCCCCGCCGACCGACACACGACCACAGGCACGTGCGATTTGGGCGAGTCGGTAAATGCCGCCATTCGCCGTCGCTGACAAGCGATTTTCCTCCTCGTCGCAAAAATTCCCCGAGACTGTCTCCCATAAGCCACAGCTGTGACTCCGCGGCGCCCTTCGCGAGGCGTTTCGGCGCCTTGCCGATCAGGCTTCCAGAGCGCAACATCGCAGGCGTAGCGGCGGGCGAGCGGCAGAAGGACGGAGGTCATGACTCGATTTGTCGGCGCGATCGACCAAGGCACGACCTCGACGCGGTTCATCGTCTTCGACGCCGCCGGCGAGATCGTCGCCATCGACCGTCGCGAGCATGCGCAGATTTGTCCAAAGCCCGGATGGGTCGAGCATGATCCGGCGGAGATATGGAGAAACACGGTCGCGACGATCGAGGGCGCGCTGGCGAAGGCCCGCCTCAAAGCCGCCGATCTCGCGGCGGTCGGCGTCACGAACCAGCGCGAAACCACGCTGCTTTGGGACAGAGAGACCGGCGCGCCGCTCGCCAACGCCATCGTGTGGATGGACACGCGCGTCGAGGGGCTCGTCCAGAGGTTTGCGCGCCAAGGGGCGGCGGCGCGTCTGCGCGAAAAGACGGGGCTGCCGCTCGCAAGCTATTTCAGCGCGCTGAAGCTCGTCTGGCTTTTCGAGAACCTCCCCGAGGCCAGAGCGCGCGCGGAGCAGGGAAAAGCCCTGTTCGGGACGATCGACTCCTGGCTGATCTGGAATCTCACGGGCGGCAGTCATCTCACCGACGCGACAAATGCGTCGCGCACGCTGCTCATGAATCTCGAGACGCTGGAGTGGGACGAGGAGCTGCTGCGCCTCTTCGACATTCCCTGCGCCTGCCTGCCGAAGATTTGCGCCTCGAGCGAGATCTATGGCGACTGCATCGCGCCGCTCGAAGGCGCGCCGCTCGCCGCCGCGCTCGGCGACCAGCAGGCGGCGCTGCTCGGCCAGGCCTGCCTCGCGCCGGGTCAGGCCAAAAATACATATGGCACCGGCTGCTTCCTGCTCATGAACACCGGGGCCGCGCCGCGGGCCTCGCAGCGCGGCCTTGTCACGACGCTCGGCTATAAGCTCGGCTCGGCGCCGCCCGTCTATGCGCTCGAGGGGTCGGTCGCCATCGCCGGCGCGCTGACGCAATGGCTGCGCGACAATCTCGGGATCATCCAGAGCAGCGCGGAGATCGAGCAACTCGCGCGCAGCGTTCCCGACAATGGCGGCGTCTATTTCGTGCCGGCCTTCTCAGGGCTCTACGCGCCGCGCTGGCGAAGCGACGCGCGCGGCGTCATCGCCGGGCTGACGCTGTTTTCCACCAAGGCGCATATCGCGCGCGCCGCGCTCGAAGCCGCGGCCTTCCAAACCCGCGAGCTCGCTGCGGCAATGGCGGAAGACGCCGGCGCGCCGCTCGTCGAATTGCGTGTCGACGGCGGCATGGCCGCGAACGATCTGCTGATGCAGTTCCAGGCCGACATTCTCGGCGCGCCGCTGGCGCGGCCCCAGAGCCTGGAGACGACGGCGCTCGGCGCGGCCTATGCCGCAGGTCTCGCGACGGGCTTCTGGAGGAGCGAAGTGGACATCGCCGCGCATTGGCGATGCGCCAGACGCTGGAGCCCGCGCATGGGCGAGGACGAGCGCGCCCGGCTGCTTCAAGGCTGGGAGAAAGCCGTCGAACGCTCGCTCGGCTGGGAGAGCTGAAGCTTGCGACTCGCCCTCGCGAACCGGCGGAGCCGCGGCCTTCACACCACCGTCACAATAGACCTCGAAGACACGCGTTTCTCCTCCTGCAACCTCGAAGGCGCGCGATGTCCAACCGCACGAGCTCAGAACGCGACGCCGACGATCTGCAGCGCCTCCTCGCAGATGCGACGGCGCTGCGCGCGGACATTGCGACGCGCGGTCCGGCCTTGGTCGCGCAGTGGGGCGCAAGCGGCGAAGCCGCCACAAATCTCGCGGACTATCTGGTCCTGCGCCAGCATGACATTGCGGCGCTCCAGTCTCGATTGGCGAGCTATGGCCTCTCCTCGCTCGGCCGAAGCGAGGCGCGCACGCGAGGCGCGCTCGATGCGCTGATCGCGACGCTGAAGCGCCTGTGCGGGGAGCCCGACGCGCCCTTTCCGTCGCTTCAGGTCATGCGCGAAGGCCACGACGCGCTTCTCGGTCAATGCGAGGCGATCTTCGGTCCGCCGCGTCCCGGTCCGCATACGCGGATCATCGCGACGCTGCCGAGCGAAGCCGCGAGCGACCCCGCGCTGCTGCGCCGCCTCGTCGCCGCCGGCATGGATATCGCGCGCATCAATTGCGCCCATGACGCCGCGCCCGCCTGGGCGGCGATGATCGCCAATGTCAGAGCTGCGGAACGCGAGCTCGGCGTCGGCTGCCGTGTGATGATGGACATCGCCGGTCCGAAATGCCGGGTCGAGAAGCTGAGATGCCCGCCGAAATATCGGGCGCACAAAGGCGACCGCCTGAAGCTTCTCAAAGATCTCGACGCGGGAACGCGCGACCGCATCGCGATCGAGCCGAGCTTCCCCGAAATCGTAAGCCTTCTGACGCCGGGCGCGGAGGTCTGGATCGACGACGGCAAGATCGGCGCGCGGGTCGTGTCGCAGGACGCGGGCGCGGCGGAGCTCGAAATCTTCGCCGCCCGGGCCAAGGGCGTGCGGCTGAAGCTCGAGAAAGGCTTGAACTTTCCCTCGACCGAGCTCGCTCTGCCGCCTCTGACACAAAAGGATCTCGTCGATCTCGACTTCGTCGCAAAACGCGCCGACCTCGTCGGCTATTCCTTCGTGCAGCGTGTCGCGGACGTCGAGCTGCTGCAGGATCATCTCGCGCGGCGGCGCGGCGACGCGCCGCCGCAGCCACTCGTCTTGAAGATCGAGACGCCGCTCGCCGTGCGCAATCTTCCGCAGCTCATCGTCCAGTCGGCGAAGCGCAATCCGACCGCGGTCATGATCGCGCGCGGCGATCTCGCCGTGGAGCTCGGCTTCGCGCGGCTCTCGGAAGTCCAGGAGGAGCTGCTTTGGCTCTGCGAGGCCGCGCATGCGCCGGTGATCTGGGCGACGCAGGTGCTGGATCAATTTGTGAAGGAAGGCGTGTTCAGCCGGGCCGAGACCACCGACGCGGCCATGGCGCAGCGCGCCGACTGCGTGATGCTGAACAAGGGGGATCACCTCGTCGAGGCCGTCGCTTTCCTGCGCGACATATTGGCGCGCATGGATCGCCACCACGTCAAGAAATTCGCGCGTTTCGCGCGGCTTTCCGCCTGGGGTTGACGACGCGAAAGCGCTCTCGCGCCTACTCGCCGTCGCAGGCGAGCTTGCGTCCGCGCAAGGCGCAGCGAACCAGCGGCTGGTCGTGCAGGTCGAATTCGCTCAGCCGCCATTCCTTATCGCCGCGCTCGAGGAGCGCGAAGCCATAGACGCCCGCCGCGCCGCGGCCGCTCTCCACCGTTGCGTCGCCTACCGTGAGGCCCACGAGCTGCTGGGGCATGGCGTCGAGCTTGTCGCCGCCGGAGCCCGCGACGATCTGCGCGGGAAGATCCTGCGTGAAGCTCAAGACCTCGAAGAGATGCAGATGGCCGGAAAGCACGGCTTCGAGATTGGGCGCGAGGACGCTGCGCGCCGCCTCGACGAGCGTCTTATTGTCGCCGATGCTGACGCCGTCCTTCACGCGAATCGAACCGTAGATCGGCTTGTGCATCGCGATCCACAGCGGGCCCTTGATGTCGGCGAGCGCTGCGAACTGTTGTTTGAAGAAAGGCGCGAGCGCCCAGTCCACGACCCGGTCCTCGGCGCGCGTCACATCGAGCACGGCGAGCGTCACGCCGCCGAGATCGACCCGATAGGGCGGCTCCTGGGCGATGCAGTCCGCCGCCGCGTCAAAGGGAAAAGCGCTCACGAAGCGTCGCCAGCCTTCGCGATTGCGGTTGCAGTCCTCGTGATTGCCGCGCACGAACACGAAGGGCGCGGTTTCGAGCAGCGCGCGCGCCGGATCGAAGAAGTCGGCCTTCCAGGTTTCCCAATTGTCGCCGTGCGGCGAGCCGGCGCAGCCCTTTTGGGAGCGTGGACAAGCGAGTTCGCGATAGATCAGGTCGCCCAGATGCAGCACGATGTCCGGCTGCGTTTCGGCAGCCTCGTCGGCGACGAGGCGAAAGGGCCACTCGCCCAGCACATTGCAATTCTGCAAAACCAAGGGATGCAGCCGACAGCCCGTATCGCCGATCAGCAGCAGGCGATTCACGCGCGCAGCGGCCAGGCGGAGCGGACGATCCGCAATCGCGGCTTCCTTGGCGTCGCCGGGAATGGCGATCGCACAAATGCGCACCGGAAAGGCGTCGCTTGGACCCGCGCGCAGCGTCATCGGCGTGGCGTGTCCGTCGATCGCAGCCTTCGGACATTCCGCCTGCTCTGTGATGGCCCGCGCCTCGATCCCGCCGCCGGCGACATATTGCGTCCAGGCGTAGGAGTCGCCGGCCCGAGCGGCGATGGGGAGAAGCAATCCGGCGACCAGCGCGGCGAGAAAAGTTGCGAGCGCCGCTCGGCGCTTAAGGGTTGAGGTCACGCCGCGCCTCCTGAGGCGAAAAATGCTTTCGCTCTTATGCAGAGGAACCACGACTTCGCCAAGTCGACTCGGTGACGCCGGGCCACCGGCGGCTCGGGCAAATTGCCCCGCCAAAATCGTGGTTCGCGCCCGAGCCCGGGACGCAGCCGTCGGCTAATGCGTCTGCGGACAGAATCTCTCAGGAGCCCGCTGTCACTTTCGCAGGTTGGTCTCGGGGGAGAAAAGAATGTGTCTCTACTGTCCGCCTCCGTTCCCTTCGATGAGGGCGGCTCGCAACGGCCTGTCCCGGCGCG
>Ga0265331_10002631_pt1 | contig 12053 bp, 15 predicted proteins | sample 41923metaG_FD_202088 | JGI IMG/M metagenome (GOLD analysis project Ga0265331, IMG submission 202088) | Rhizosphere microbial communities from Carex aquatilis grown in University of Washington, Seatle, WA, United States - 4-19-23 metaG | ecosystem: Host-associated > Plants > Roots > Rhizosphere...
CACGGGAACCTACGGCTACAACTACGGCTATCACTTCCACCCGCAGGTCAACATCGTCCGCGCCGGTGTGAACTATCACTTCAACTGGGCGGCCCCCGCCCCGGTTCTCGCCAAATACTGAGCGGCTCCAAAAGCCTCTCAGCGGAAAGCCCGGCCTCGCGCCGGGCTTTCTCGTTTTGACGCCCGCCTCCCGCGGACGTAGAAGCCGAGGAGCCTGCCTTGGGCGCAGCCGGAAGGCGCTAGCCCGGGCTTATCGCCCGGCGTGGAAAGGATTTTCCGCTCGGGTGGCGCCGCCTCCCCGAAGTTGGTAAAAGCCGCCGGTCTTCATTCCCGCCAAGGAACCTCCGCCCATGCGCGCCAGCGCGATCGAGCGCAACACCACCGAGACGAAGATCTCCGTCGCGCTCGACCTCGAAGGATTCGGCGCGGCGCGGATTTCCACCGGCGTCGGCTTTTTCGACCACATGCTCGAGCAGATCGCCCGCCATGCGCCGCTCGATCTCGAAGTCGCCGCGACGGGCGATCTCCACATCGACGCGCACCACACGGTCGAGGACGTGGGCATCACCTTTGGCCAGGCGGTCGACAAGGCGCTCGGCGACCGCAAGGGCATCGCGCGCTACGGCGACGCGCATGTGCCGCTCGACGAGGCGCTTACGCGCGTCGTCATCGACATTTCGGGCCGGCCCTATCTCGTCTACGGTTTGAAATTCCCCAGTCAGAAGATCGGGGATTTCGACACCGAGCTCGTCCGCGAGTTTTTTCAGGCCGTTGCGGTCCATGCGGGGATCGGATTGCACATCGACAGCCTTGCGGGCGCCAACAGCCATCACGTCGCGGAAAGCGCCTTCAAGGGATTCGCACGCGCCTTCGGCAAGGCCGTGGCGCTCGATCCTCGCCGCTTGGGCGTTCCCTCGACCAAGGGCGCCTTGACGAAGTAAGGAGGCGCGATGCCGGTCTATATGGCGATGACGCCTGCGGGCGCAGAGGATTTCGACAAGGTTGTCTTCCTTCGCGACGGCTTCTCCATCGGAGCCTTCGCTTTGGGCCCGTTCTGGCTCTTGTGGAATCGCGCCTATGCGGCGGGGGGCCTGTGGCTTGCATTGGTGACGCTCGTCGCCGCCGGCGGAACGGCGCTGGGAGTTGCTCCGGGAGCAACGGCTCTGATCAATCTGGCGCTTTCGCTCGCACTCGGCTTCGAGGGCGTGCGCCTTGTGGCTTGGACGCTCGAGCGGCGGGGGTTTCGCCAGAGCGCGGTCGTCGCATGCGACAATGCGCAGGAGGCGGAGGAAGTGTATTTCCATAACAGGCGCGCCGCCTATCCCTCCTCGCCGGCTTACGGTAGGGACGAGGCTTGACCACAGCGATCATCGATTATGGCTCGGGCAACCTGCACTCCGCGGTGAAGGCCTTCGAGCGAGCCGCGCGCGAAGCCGAGCTCGATGAGGGGATTCGCGTCACCGACGATCCAAAGATCGTGCGCGGCGCGGATCGCCTGGTGCTCCCGGGAGTCGGCGCCTTCGCCGACTGCCGCGCCGGGCTGGAGCGCATTCCCGGACTGATCGACGCGCTGAACGAAACGGCGCGCGTTCGGGGGCGTCCTTTCCTCGGCATTTGCGTCGGCATGCAGCTCATGGCGACGCGCGGCCTGGAACATGGAGAGACGCCCGGATTCGACTGGATCAAGGGCGAGGTCGAGGCGATCAAGCTCGCAGACCCCGCGTTGAAGATCCCGCATATGGGCTGGAACACGCTCGATCTCACGCGCGAGCACCCGCTTTTTGCGGGGATCGCGACGGGAGAAAAGGGCCTGCACGCCTATTTCGTCCACTCCTATCAGTTCCGTGCCCAGAGCGCGGAGGACATGCTGGCGACGGTTTCCTACGGCGGGCCGATCACGGCCGCGGTGGCCAAGGACAATCTCGCCGGCGTCCAATTCCATCCCGAGAAGAGCCAAAGGCTCGGATTGGCTCTCATCGCGAATTTCCTGAGGTGGCGCCCGTGATTCTCTATCCCGCGATCGACTTGAAGGAAGGCCGCTGCGTGCGCCTCGCCCAGGGGGACATGTCGCGCGCGACCGTGTTCAACAATGACCCGGGCGAGCAGGCGCGTATCTTCGAGGCGAAAGGATTCGAATATCTGCACATCGTCGATCTCGACGGCGCCTTCGCCGGCCAGGCGCGCAATAGCGAGGCGGTGGAGATCATCCTGTCGTCGATTCAGATTCCGGCGCAGCTCGGCGGCGGCATTCGCGACATGAACGCCGTCGCCTATTGGCTCGACCGCGGCGTCACACGCGTTATATTGGGCACCGCGGCAGTCAAAAATCCTGGCTTCGTGCGCGAGGCGGCCCGCCATTATCCGGGGCGCGTCGCCGTCGGCATCGACGCCCGGGAAGGCATGGTCGCTGTGGAAGGCTGGGCCAAGACGACGGCGATGTCGGCGCTGGACCTCGGGAAGAGCTTCGAGGATGCGGGCGTCGCGGCGATCATCTACACCGACATCGTTCGCGATGGCCTGCTGCAGGGCCTGAATCTCGAGGCGACGCTGGCGCTCGCGGATAAAGTGGCGATCCCGGTCATCGCCTCGGGCGGTTTGGCCTCGCTCGAGGACGTGGAGCGGCTGCTCGCTCCCGACTGCGCCAAGATCGCCGGCGCGGTCGCCGGCCGGGCGCTCTACGACGGGCGGCTCGACGCCGAAGCGGCGCTGGAGATGATTCGCGCCGCGCGCGGCGCAGAGGGGGCGGAGGCCTGATGCTCAAGTCCCGCCTCATCCCCTGTCTCGACGTCAAGGACGGCCGCGTCGTGAAGGGCGTGAATTTCGTCAATCTGCGCGATGCGGGCGATCCCGTCGAATGCGCCAAGGCCTATGACGCGGCCGGCGCCGATGAGCTGTGCTTTCTCGACATCACCGCAAGTCACGAGAACCGGGGCATATTGCTCGATGTGGTGCAGCGCACGGCGGAGGCCTGCTTCATGCCCCTCACGGTGGGAGGCGGCGTGCGCACGCTCGAGGACATTCGCAAGCTGCTCCTCGCCGGCGCCGACAAGGTTTCCATCAATTCCGCCGCCGTCGCCAACCGCGAATTCGTGCGCGAGGCCGCCGAAAAATTCGGCTCGCAATGCATCGTCGTGGCGATCGACGCCAAGAAGACCGGCGAAAGCCGTTGGGAAATCTTCACCCATGGCGGCAGAAGGCCGACCGGCATCGACGCCGTCGAATACGCCAGGCAGGTCGCCGCGCTCGGGGCCGGCGAAATCCTCCTGACCTCGATGGATCGCGATGGCGCGAAATGCGGCTTTGACCTCGCCCTGACGCGCGCCGTGGCCGACGCGGTGACGATCCCGGTGATCGCTTCGGGCGGCGTCGGCAATCTCGACCATCTCGTCGACGGCGTGCAGGAGGGCCGCGCCAGCGCCGTGCTCGCCGCATCGATCTTCCACTTCGGCGAATTCACGATCGGCGAGGCGAAACGCCACATGGCGCAAGCCGGGCTCGCCATGCGCCTCGACGGCGTGGAGGCCGCATGAGCTTCTCGCTGGACGATCTCATAAGGATTATCCGCGCGCGAAGCGAGGCCACGCAAGAGAAGTCCTACACGAAGAGCCTGCTCGCGGCGGGCCCGCCGCGAATCGCCAAGAAGTTCGGCGAAGAGGCGATCGAGACCGTCATCGCGGCGCTCGGCGAGGACAAGGCGGCGTTGACGAGCGAGATCGCCGACGTCCTCTATCATCTGCTTGTTCTAATGGAGGCGCGGGAGGTCACGCTCGCAAGCGTGCTTGCGGAGCTGGAGCGGCGCACCGCGCAGTCGGGTCTTGCCGAGAAAGCCTCGAGGAGCGGCGCTCCATGACTCTCGAGACCGTCATGGCGCCGTCGACCCGCGAATCGGAGATCGCCTCTCCCTACCGCCACTTCGCGCGCGCCGAATGGGCGCAGCTGCGCGCCGACACGCCGCTCACCTTGACTTATGAAGATCTGACGCGCCTCAAGTCGCTGCACGAGCCGATCTCGCTCGAAGAGGTGATCGAGATCTATCTCCCGCTCTCGCGCCTGCTCGCTCTCTATGTCGCGGCGACGCAGGGACTCTTCAAGGCGACGCAGCGCTTTCTCGGCGCCGAGGATGGCAAGGTCCCCTACATCATCGGCGTCGCGGGCTCGGTCGCCGTCGGCAAGTCGACGACGTCGCGCGTGCTGAAGGCGCTCTTGTCGCGCTGGCCGAACACGCCAAAAGTCGAGCTCATCACGACGGACGGCTTCCTCTTGCCCAACAAGGCGCTCGAAGTGGCGGGCCTCATGGATAAGAAAGGCTTCCCGGAAAGCTACGACAACCGCGCGCTGCTGCGCTTTCTCTCCGACGTCAAGGCGGGCCGGCACAAGGTCGAGGCGCCGGTATATTCGCATCTCATTTACGACGTTGTGCCGGACGAAAAGATCGTCGTCGATCGCCCCGACATTCTGATTGTCGAAGGAATCAACGTGCTGCTCGCGCCGCGTCCGCCACGCGACGGCCGCGCCCGGCCCTTCGTCTCGGATTTCTTCGATTTCTCCGTCTATCTCGACGCCGACGAGGACGCGCTCGAAGCGTGGTACGTCGAGCGTTTCCAAAGGTTGCGCCAGACGGCCTTTCGCGATCCGCGCTCTTATTTCCGCGCCTATGCTGCGCTCGACGAGAGGGAAGCCGACGCCGTTTCTAGGGACATTTGGCGCCGCATCAATCTCGAGAACCTTCGCCAGAACATCGCGCCGACCCGCCCGCGCGCGAGCCTGATCCTGACCAAGGGCGCGGACCATCGCGTCGCCGAGGTGGCGCTGCGGAAGCTTTAGGGCGCCGTCGCCTTACAGTCCGGCTTGCCGGATGACTGCGGCGGCTCAACTTCGAGCCCCCACTCCATCCTCGCTCAATGCACCTCTTCCTAAGCTCGCCCGTTCTTCGAATCGGACGAGACGACAGGCATGGCGCGGTTCCAAATTCAGGCCCAGGCGGCAGAGGCGCCTTGCGACGTTTCCATCGTCATGCCCTGCCTTAACGAGGCGCGCTGCCTGCCCCTTTGCATCGCCAATGCGAAAGCCGCGCTCACCGAGATGCGCGACAGGCTGGGGCTATCAGGCGAGATCATCGTCGCCGACAATGGAAGCGAGGACGGCTCGCAACGTCTGGCGCGGGCGCTCGGCGCGCGCGTGATCGACGTTGCGCCGCGCGGCTATGGCGCGGCTCTCATCGCAGGCTTTCGCGCGGCGAAGGGTCGCTTCCTCGTGATGGGCGACGCCGACGGCTCCTACGACTTTCGCGACGCCGTCGAGATGGTGCGAAAGCTCAGCGAAGGCGCCGATCTCTGCCTCGGCTCGCGCTTCGCCGGCGGAATCGAACCCGGCGCCATGCCCTGGAAGAACCGCTATATCGGCAATCCGGCGCTGACCTTCGTGCTGAACCTGTTCTATCGCGCCCATGTCGCCGACGCGCATTGCGGGCTGCGCGCGCTGACGAGAGAGTCCTTCGAGCGATTGCGGCTCTCTGGCACCGGCATGGAGTTCGCCAGCGAGATGATCATCAAGGCGGCGTTGAAGCAAGAACGCATCGTCGAGGCGCCCGCGAAGCTGCGCAAGGATTTGCGGAGCGCGCGCCGCATCTGCGCCCCTGGCGCGACGGCTGGCGGCACTTGCGCTATCTCTTGATGCTCAGCCCTGCCTGGGCTTTCGCGCTGCCCGCCGCCGTCGCCGCGCTCGCCGCGCTCGCGATCTTCGCCTGCGCGACCGCAGCCTGGCTGCGCGGCGGGTGGGAGCTCTCCCACTTCGGCAATTACTGGGTCATTCTCGCGGGCTCGCTCCTCGGTCTGTCGCACATCGGCTTTCTGTTCGCCGCCTCGACGCATGTTTACGGACGCCGCGCCGGCTATCGCCTCAAGTCGGGCCGCCTCGACGCCTTCGGTCGCTGGATTACGCTCGAGACCATGCTGATTGCGGGCGGCGGGCTGATGGCGGCGGGTGTGTTGCTGTTCCTCGCCGTGCTCGGCTATTGGTCGCAGCATCATTTTTTCGCGATCCGCAGCGCGCTGCCCGCAGCGACCGCCGCGACGCTGCTCGTCATCGGCGCGCAGAATGCGCTCGGCGGATTCCTGCTGGCCGTCGTCAACGGCAATGAAGCCGAATTTCTCAAGCTCGAGACGAGCCAAACGGCGCCCGCGCCATGCGCAGCGCAAGCGCAGCCGAGCGCCTCCCGGACGGAGCCTGTTTCTCGCGTAACCGCCTTCGCAAGGCAATCCGCTCCGCGACGCCTGCGTCTATCGTCTCTTCTGTCGAAAAGCCGGGTCGCGCGCATGAGACTGCCGCGCTTTCTTCTCTTCAGCGCGTTATGCGCCGCGCTCAATAATGCGCTGGTCATCGGTTTCGTCTGGGCAGGGCTCGGCCCGCTCGCCGCTTCGCTCCTGGCCTTCCCGCCAGTGCTTGCTGTAGGCTTTGCGCTGCATAGCCTGCTGACGTTCGAGACCACGATGTCGATGGCCGCGTTCTGGCGCTATGCGCTCGCCATGGCGATGAACTTTCCGGCCTGGAGCGCGTCTCTTTTCATCCTCTGCGATCTTCTCGGCGCGCCCATCGCCTTCGGCGCGCCAGCGACGACCCTGCTGCTCGTCGCCTGGAATTTCCGCTCCGCCCGCTGGGCGCTCAAAAGGCCGAAGAGCGCCGGCGATCTGCTCTCGCCGGACAAAAGCCGATGAACGAGATGACGCCGGAACATGTGGCGCGCGCGCTCGCGGCGAGGATTCCGCTCTATCGCTGGCGACGCCCGAACTATCAATATGTCGCGCTCGACGCGCTGCGTCTCATGTGGTCGGAGTCGCACCGCACGCTGCTCGACATCGGCGGCGGCACGGGCGTCATCGCACAAGCGATGAAGACTTTCTTTCCGCTGGAGCATGTTGTCTCGATCGACGTCGAAGATCGCTTTCTCCCCCGCCTCGATGTCGAAACCCTGGTCTTCGATGGCGTGCGTCTCCCTTTTCCAGACGCGTCCTTCGATTGCGTGACGCTCTTCAATGTGCTGCATCACGTGCCGTTAGCGCATCGCGCGCCGCTGCTGCGCGAATGCCGGCGGGTCGTGGGCGACGGCCCGGTCTATATCAAGGATCATCTCTCGGCTGGCGCGATCGACAACGCGCGTCTCGCCGCGCTCGATCTCATCGGCAATGCGCCGTTCAACGGCATGGTGCGCGCCCGCTATCTGACGGAAGCGGACTGGTCGGCGCTCATGCGGCAGGCAGGCTTTCGCGAGGAGATGCGGATCTCCGGCCGCTATCGCGAGGGATGGCTTGCGGCGATTTTTTCAAACCGCCTCGAGCTCAGCATGAAATGGTCGGCCGTTTGAGCGCCGTCACGGCCGACTGCGGTGGGTGTGAAGGGGAGGCGTCGACGCCCGGCCAAGCGGGCGACCACGCAAAGACCGCTCGCCGTGCGCGGCTGCTGATGGTCTCGCATTATTTCGATGCGCATCGCGGTGGCATAGAGATCGTCGCCGGCCGCCTGGCGCATGAGCTCGGTGGCGCCTTCGACGCGCTCTGGCTCGCGACGGGCGACGCCTCCTCCACTTCAATCGTGCGCCGCGAATCGCTTTTCGCGACGAATATTGTCGAGCGGCTCGGCGCTCCGCCCTATCCCCTGCTCTCGCCTTCCGCGCTGCGCAGGATTTTCAAAGCGGCGCGGGAGAGCGACATCATCCTCGTTCACGACGCGATCTATATGACGAGCCTCGCGGCCTTCCTGGCGGCGCGCGCCTATCGCAAGCCTTTCGTCGTCATCCAGCACATCGGCCTCGTGCCCTATCGTCATGCGCTGCTCGCTGCGGTCATGCGCGCCGCCAACCGGCTTCTCGTCGAACCCATTCTCGCGCGGGCGGATCAGGTCGTCTTCATCAGCGAGACCACACGACGACATTTCGCTGCGGTGAACTTAAGGCGCGCGCCGCGCGTCATCTTCAACGGCGTCGACGCCTCGATCTTTCGCCCGCCGCTCGCGGCCGAAATCGCTGCCGCACGGGCGAGCCTGCAACTGCCGGCGGAGGCGGCGATCGCGCTCTTCGTCGGCCGCTTCGTCGAGAAGAAGGGGCTCGCGATCCTCAAGCGCCTCGCGCGCGCAAGACCGCAAATACTCTTCGTCTTCGCCGGCTGGGGCGCGCTCGATCCCAGCCGATGGGGCCTCGCCAACACGCGCGTGTTCGCGTCGCGCTCGGGCGCTTCGCTTGCGCCGCTGTATCGCGCGGCCGACCTGTTGCTGTTGCCGAGCGTCGGCGAGGGTTTTCCGCTCGTCGTTCAAGAAGCGCTGGCCTGCGGCCTGCCAGTCCTGTGCGGCGCGGATACGGCGGCGGCGGACCCCGCCGCGAGCGCCTTCATCGACAGTGTGGAGATCGCGACCGATCCCGAATCGACCGCCAAGCGCCTAGCCGAGGCGCTGCCGCAAGCGCTCGCCAAGCGCTGCGACTTCGAGGCGCGCTTGCAACGCGCAATTCGCCGCACGCCGTTACGCCTGGAGCGCCGTCGGAGAAGACTACCGCAGCCTTCTGGAAGCTCTGCTGGAGAGCCGCCGCCATCCCGCTGGCCCCGCGCGACAGGACCGAACCGCATGACTGCGCTTTTTCAGCGCGTTCTTCATCGCAGCGCGCCGGTCTGCACACACCGGCGGCTATGTCGTCGTGCGCCCGAGCGGCAAGCTCTCCTACATCGTCAGATACCGGATCGGCGGCGTCTCCAAGAAGCTGACGATTGGCGTTTTCAATCCCGACGACAGCGGCCTGACGACCGCCCGCGCCCTGGCCCGAACCGCTCAAAACGATCTTGTCGCCGCACGCCGAGGCGCTGGGCTCGATCCGGCAAGCCTTAAGCAGCAGCAGCGCCGCGCCGAGGAGAAGGCCGCCGAGACGGCTCGCCGCGCCGAATTGGAGGCTCGGGCCAACACGGTCGGTGCCGTCTGCGCCGAGTATTTGGCGTCGCACGCCGTCACGAAATTGCGCCCGACGACGCGGCAAGAACGCACGCGGCAGATCAAAAAGGAGCTGGCCCCCTGGCGCGACCAGCCAATCACCGAGATCACGAAGAAGGATGCATACCGGCTGCTCGATCCGATTGCTGCGACGAGGCCGATCATGGCCAATCGATTGCACGCGACGTTGACGCATCTCTTCGCCTGGGCCGAGGAGCGTGAATATCTCGTGACGAATCCGATGAGAGGAGTGCGCCGCCCGCTGGAGAAAGAAACGCCGCGTGAGCGCGTGCTCGACGACGCCGAGCTGGCAATCGTCTGGCGCGCGACCGAAAAATTGGGCCATCCGTGGACGCAATTCTTTCAGCTTCTGATTCTGACCGGCGCGCGCAGGAGCGAGTTGGCGCAGGCGACGTGGGCGGAGATCGATCTCGACGCCAGCATGTGGTCCTTGGCCGCAACGCGCACCAAGAACAAGCTGGCCCTGAAGCGTCCGCTGTCGCCCATGGCGCTCGACATCATTCGCGCGCTGCCTCGCGTGCAAGGCATGCCGTTCATTTTCGGCTCGGGCATGACGGCGGTGCAGAATGTCAAGCAGCGCCGCCTCGATGCGGCGATCCTCAACGTCAACGGCGGCGAGCCGCTGCCCGGTGGTCCGTTCGTTACACACGATATGCGACGCGGTCATGCGACCGGCATGCAGCGGCTGGGCATTCAATTGGAAGTGGTCGAAAGGTTGCTCGGCCACGTCGGCGAGTCGCAAAGCGGCATTCGAAAAATTTATCAGAGGCACACGTTCGCGACGGAGATGGCCGAAGCCGTCGCGAAGTGGGCCAACCACGTCGCCGAGATCACGCGCGACGCGCCTGCGCCTGTTACGTCCAATGTCGTGCCGATCTCGGGGAGGCGAGCGTGAAGCTGATCCGAAGGCCGCTGACGCCGCTCGATAAAATGTTTCAGGGGCCGGCGCTGCCGTATTCGCCCGGCAGTTTGAAGAAGCGCGACGCGCCTGCGCCGCCGGTTTTGCCACGTGACGAAACCGCCCGCGAGGCCGGTGCCGGCACGGAGAACGGGCCGCCGGTTTCGAAGCACCCCGAAACAGACCGTGAGGCCCCGCCTCCCGACCCGAAGTGACGGTTTTTTTCAGTCACGATCTAGCTGTGTCCCAATCAAAGAATGGCTGTCAGCGTATATCTCACTGAGACAACACATTAGCGACGCGTAACCCTAACAAAACACTGGGGTTTCTGGAGTCGTCCTTTGGAGGCTCCCCGCAACCATAACAAAACTGCGGTCTTTGTTACATCAGTCGATATCAGCCGATAGTCGTTAGCAGCACCTTGACTGGTGGTCTGCGCGCCAGAAACTATTGACAGCCGCTGCGCCCACCCCACAGAATCTGATCAGTTATAGAACTGAAGGAGAGCGTCCGTGTCGGAACCCGTTTTTCTTACTCAAGAGCGGCTCGCCCAAAGGTGGGGCGTCACCACCAGAACCATTGCGCGCAAGCGGGCGCTTGGTCTGATTCCCGCACCCGAAGTCTACTTCGGCCTGCATCCGGCCTGGGGGCTCGAAGCCGTGGCCGCGATGGAAGAGGAGATGCGCCGCCGCGCCGCCGAGTCTCCGCCGAAATTTTCGTCCACGCAGCCGGCGATTGAGGCGAACGCGCAAAAGTGCGCCAAGCTCGCCGCCAGGGCGACGAAGGCCGCGCCGAAGCGCATGCCGAGGCGGGGCAAAGCGCCGTGATCGACAGCCCGCCGAGAGGTCGACATAAGGTGCGGCATGATGGCAGAATGCCAAAGCGATCACGAGCCGAGGCGCTCGCTGAGTAGTTCTGCTCACCTCAACGCTCACCTTGATCTCGCGCTGGTCGCTAAGCCACTGAAACAATTATTGGCTACGCCTGATGCCCTTTCAGGGTCACGGCTGGGGCTATCGCTATCTGCACGGGCTGATCGGCAATCTCGCGCTGCTTGCGGGCTTCGGATGGATCGCAGCGACGCGCGACGCGACGGCGCGCGAGAAGGCAGCCATGCGGGCGGGGCTGTTCTTTTCCAGCGCGTTTTCGTTGCTCGTTCTGCTTCCTGCGCATCTCGAGAGCGCGCGGGCGCTCACCCGCCCCTATGCGCTTGCCGACGCCGCTCTGCGCCGCGCCAAGAGCGATCTCGTGGCGATCGACAAGACCGGCATGCGCTATGGCGTCGATCTCGCCCGCAACGATCCCTTCCTGCGGGAGCGGCCCATTCGCCTGCTGCTCCAGCCGCTCAGCGACGCGGATCTCGCGGCTCTCTGCGCGCGCTACAGCATCGAGCTTTTCGACGCCGCTAGCGGCGCGGCTTTCGGCGTTCCCTTGAACGAGGAAGAGCTCGCGCGGCGGCAGCCCCTACGCCGGCCGCCCTGCGCGACGCCCTTCGAAGCCGCGACGCGAGAAAAATAAAACGCGGGGACGGCCGACCCGTCCCCGCGCTCATTCATTTCCGATCTCGAGGGAGCGGCGATCCTACTCGAAGTGGCCGCCCCAATTGCCCCACACGTAGATGCAGATGAACAGGAAGATCCAGACCGCGTCCACGAAGTGCCAATACCACTCGGCGAACTCAAAACCGAGATGCTGCTTCGCCGTGAAGTGACCGGCATAGGCGCGCAGCAGACAGACGAACAGGAAGATCGTCCCGACGATCACGTGAAAGCCGTGGAACCCGGTCGCCATGAAGAATGTCGAGCCGTAGTTGTTGGCCGACGGATGGCGCGGATCGAAGCCGAAGACGAAGGGCGCGTGGATGAACTCGTAGACCTGCAAGGTGGTAAACAGCAGACCGAGAAGGATGGTGATGATCAGGCCCCGGGTCAGCTGCTCGCGATTGTTGCTCATCAAGCCTTTCGCCGCCCACATCAGCGTGCCGCCCGAGCTGACCAGGATGATCGTGTTGATGATCGGCAGATGCCAGGGGTTGATGACATCCGTGCCCTTCGGCGGCCAGATGCCGCCGAACACCTCGGTACGCATGTATTGCACGGCGTCCGTAGGGAAGGTCGCGGAATTGAAGAAGGCCCAGAACCAGGCGACGAAGAACATCACCTCGGAG
>Ga0265331_10002632_pt1 | contig 12047 bp, 8 predicted proteins | sample 41923metaG_FD_202088 | JGI IMG/M metagenome (GOLD analysis project Ga0265331, IMG submission 202088) | Rhizosphere microbial communities from Carex aquatilis grown in University of Washington, Seatle, WA, United States - 4-19-23 metaG | ecosystem: Host-associated > Plants > Roots > Rhizosphere >...
TCCGGAGACATCGGTATAAACCGATAACTTCCCGGGCAAGTTCCCCCCCAAACCTCCTTCCGAGCACTTAGAATCTATAAGCAACTGAGTAGATTCATGGCCGTTTTCGTTTTCCGGCACATGAGGAGCCTGTATCGGATATGCAATCTCTTTCATTTTTCGAGGGGTTATCGTCTGAGGAGCATTTGCGCGTATTGGGGCGCTTGAAGCGCCGAACTTTTCCCGCGGGCTCGACGCTTATTGTGGAAGGAGAGGAAAGGCGGGAGATTTATATCATCGAGGCCGGGGCTGCGCTGATTCTGGTCAAAGACCGTGAGGGAATCGAGCACACGGTCAACCATGTTGGTCCGGGCGCAACGCTCGGAGAGGTTTCGTTTTTCAGTGGACAACCGGCTTCGGCAACGGTCCGGGCGATCACGGACCTGGATGTTTTCGTGCTTGAGGGAGACCAGTTCAACGAAATCGCGGAAGCCTTTCCGCGCCTCTACTACAATGTGGGATCGATTCTCGCGCTGCGCCTGGCGAGAGTAAGCAAGCGCTCGGTAAGTTCCGGCGCAGGTCGAACCTCGGTCCTTCTGGATTGCGGCGCACCGCCGCTGCTGGGCTATGCGCTGGCGTGCAGCGTGGTCTGGCACACCAGGCGGCCTACCCTGTTGCTCGTTGTGGTGGATGGCTCTCCCGCTCCTGAACTCATCGGTCTGGCAAAAAACATTTCTGAAAAGGGCTCTTCGACCGGCTTCGGCCCGTTCGATTTGCCGGACTCTTCACAAACCGATCAAGGGCGTGCGCAGCTGCGGCTCGTCAACATCGACAGTTCCTTCTCGTATGACGTTCTTCCATCCCTAGTGGAAGATCTCTGCCACAGCTACGATCATGTGTTGGTGCAATTAAAGTCGGGAGCGCCTTCAAAATCGATCCCGGGGGCCCGTATCCGATTGCTTGGCTCGGACGCCGAACCTAAAAATGGCGCCGCCGCAAATGGCCGAGCCCATTACGTTTCGTTTCGCCCAATGCGCATGAGCGAGCATGGCACAAAGAACCACGAAGGAGCGTTGTATGTCCCGGAATTTGTTCCGGCGGATGACCAGTCTTTGCGCGACGGTATTTTACCGGCGCACAGCGCGGCGGGGAAGGCGCTGGGATGGCCCGCGCCAGACCTGTCCGGTTTGCGGGTTGGATTGGCGCTGGGGGCGGGCAGCGCCAAAGGGTATGCCCATATTGGCGTATTAAAGGTGCTGGAAAGTATCGATCTCATCCCGGACTGCGTCGTGGGCGCCAGCGTGGGCGCCGCCGTCGCTTCCCTCTATGCCGATGGAAACAATCCACACGAGGCTGCGAAGTGGGTGGACACCATTGGGGCTTCCGCATTTCGTCTCACCCTGTCCAGAGGTTCCCTTCTCTCGATCGCGGGAATCCGCAATGGGGTGCGCCGGCTCGCGCGCGAAAGAAACTTTGAAGATCTGTCGATGCCGCTGGCCGTGGTGACCGCCGATATCGTCACCGGCGAACAAGTGGTCTTCGACGAGGGGCCTATTTGGCCTGCCTTGGTAGCAAGTATGGCAATACCTGGGGTGTATCCGGCCCAGCGGATCGGTGAGCGCACCCTGGTGGATGGAGGCGTGGTCAACCCAGTGCCCACCAGCGTCGCTGCCGACTTGGGTGCGGACGTCATCGTTTCGGTAAAACTGCGCGGCCAGTCGATCGAACGCCCGAAATCCATTCTTCAAACGCTGCTGCGCTCGTTCGATGTGATGCAAAGCAGGATCGTCACGGAAAGTGACTCCAGGCAATCGATCTTGATCGAACCAGCTTTTCCGAAAGGGCCTGAGTACTCCTTGCGCCAATTTACCGAAGCGCGGGCATACATCGCCTTGGGCGAAGAAGCAGCTCGCGCCGCGCTGCCGCGGATTACGTCAGCGTTACCCTGGCTTCGCAAATAGGCACCACCAATCAGAGCACTATTCAAAAAAGCCTTTCACCCGATAGGCCGGAAGATCCCCTTCGTGCTTGGTGGGAATCACCACGGCCTGGCAATCGACGAGATGAAAAATTCGCGCGTGGAGTTCGGGGCTCAACAGGATTTCTCCGCCGCCGGCGCCCGAGCAAAAGCGTCCTGCGAAATTGGCTGGCTCGCCTAGCACGGCGAACTCCATTCGTTCCGCATTGCCAATGAACCCGTTCAGCGCTTCGCCGCAATGGATGCCGATGCCGATCTCGCAGATTTCCGCGCCGCGGGCGGCGCGGGAAGTATTGTGCCGTTCCACGAGCTGTTGCATTTTCCAGGCGGCGCGCAACGCATGTTCATGCTGGCGGTCGTCGAGTTGCGGGCTGCCAAAGACGGCAAAAATAGCGTCGCCCACAAAGCGCTCAATCGTTCCACCGAATTCGTGAATCGCGTCGATGAGCGGCGGGAAATATTCGTTGAGCAAATCGCGCATTCGCTGCGGTCCCAATCGAGCCGTGAGCTGCGTAAAGCCTCGTATATCAGAAGCCAGTACGGTCACTTGAGACTGGCGCGTCCCGATGACGAGCGTGCCGTCGCTGGCTTCGCGGATCAGGTCCGTCCGGACGTGTGGAGGGAAGCGGCTGCTGAACAGCATGTTGGTCAATTCGGTTTGTCGTCGCAGATCCTCGCGAAGCCGATGGTGTTCGACGGCCATAGCCGCGTACTGAGCCACGGTGATCAGCAAATGCAAGTCGTCCTTACTGAACTGACATCGCGGGTCGGAGCTATCCACGCAGACCACGCCGACGGACTGGCCCTCCCAAATCATCGGCGCATAGATGCTGGCACAAACCAAATGGCGGATCTGGCTTCGACTGCTGTCGATGTCCGGGACCCAGACGAAGCCTTCATTGTTTTCCATGGCGCGCCGCGCCGAGGTGAGGCTGACCGTCGGCGCGCCGTGGGGGAGATGCGCTTTCAGGATGAGCTCGCCGGTGCTGCGATCCTTCAGAAGCAATGCGGCGCGTGAGGCCCGCGGAACGATCTGGATTAATCGGGCGACGATCTTTTGCAGCAGCCCTTCCAAGCTGGCTTCCGCACCGAATTGCAACGGCAATTCATAGAGCAAGCCAAGCTGGCGCTCTCCGGGAGTGATTGTTTCCATTCCCGAAAAAGGCCGCAAAACAGCTTCGGACACTGTGGTGGTGTGGATGGAAGTACCGGGCGAGGAGGGAACAGAGTCCTTCGGCGCAATGTGATCATTGCTCGCCTCGGACATTTCGATGCGGAGAAGTGTCTCGCCCAGGCGAACAACATCGCCGATTTTCAATTGGAGCTTGGCTTTCGCGTGCAGAATCCTGTCGCCGACCACGGTCCCGGCAGCGCTGCCCAGGTCTTCAATCCAAATGTCGAAGCCGTTCAACCAGACGCGGGCATGGGGGCGCGAAACTTTTGTGTCGGGACTCAGGTCCAGGTCAACCAAAACGCCTTCTTTAGGCCTTCCAATCACAATTTCGGAGGCTTCCCGATCGAAAACTCGCTCGGTTTCCCGATAGGTATAAACAATGCGCACGTCGCCCCTTACACTTGCTGTTGGCTCCTGACTTTTATATCACGCGGTGCATCGATTGGGAATCAAGAGAGGTCCATCCAGGGAGGTCCATCGGAAACGGGCGTGTAGATTCATTCCGGCTGCTCTATGATAAACTTCAGTCGCGCGGGCGTGGCGGAATGGCATACGCAGCGGACTTAAAATACCTTGAGTGCTCGCCGGGAAACCGGCGATGCAGAACTGCTCAAATTCGGGGAACCCTTAACTGGCGATCCCGAGCCAAGCCTGGAGCGAGTTTTAGAACGAAGTTTCAGGAAGGTGTAGAGACTAGACGGGCAGCGCCTAACCTCCGGTGCCTTGGAGCAAGGTGAAGGGATAGTCCAGACCGCAAATCCGCTGAAGCGCGAACAGCGCGGAGGCGCGAGCGGCGAAAGCCGTGGCCGGTAAGAAAATCCGCAGGGTCGTAAGGCCCGTGTGGGTTCAACTCCCACCGCCCGCACCAGCATTTTTCAGATTTTCCGGCCCGGCGTACCGCGCCAGGCCGGAAAACATCCAAGACGATTGCATATAACAATCATTTACATTTGAATATTGAGTTTGCCTTTTTCCCCGAGTGCAATCAGAATTACGCTTGAAGTGTAGCTGCGCAGACTCCGCTAACGTAAGACCTCTTCTTTCCACGATGAAGCGAGGTGTTTTGTCATCGCTGTTTTCGTGACCTGACTGTACCGTTTCCGGGCACATTGTTGTGTCCAAAGATTCAATCAAGCTGCGACGAAATTTAACTTGAGGGTGAAGTCTGTTTTGTTGTGTTGTGCGAAAAAAGTGAAGCGCGTTTTTCCGCAGAAGGTTTCTATGAAGCGCGCGATTCACTGAACATCGGTAGAACCATTCGGTAGAACCATATGGAGGTAGGCGAAAGATGATCAGCCAAACACAGTTTTCTCTGGGGAATCTACGGGAAATTCCAGGAACAACTTCAAGCATCGTGTTGCCGCCCGCAGGCTTAAGGCAGCAGGATGTGTTTGCCGAAGCAATGCTCGAAAAATCGTCCACGCACCAGAAGCCAAACCCTTTCAAATGGATGGCCTCGCTCGGGGCTCATATCGCGGTTCTAACCATTCTGTTACTCATGCCATTATATTTTTCACAGGGATTGAATCTGCAGAAATTGAATACCACTCTTTTGATCGCGCCTCTTCCACCGGCGGCGGCTCCTCCGCCTCCTCCCATGGCGGTTGCTCATACCGCTCCGTCCGTGCCGAAAACTGCCTTTACGCCGGGGAAGTTAACGGCGCCGGCCTTTGTTCCCAAGGCGGTGGTCGCGACTCCCGATATGGCCGCGCCGGACGTTCCGATATCCGGAATAACCGGCGGCGTAGCCGGAGGAATTCCCGGCGGGGCAATTGGCGGGACTCTCGGCGGCGTGTTGGGCGGAGTGGCAGCGCCATCCGCGCCCGTCGCGATGTCGGAAGGGCCGAAGAAACCGATTCGCGTCGGAGGCAATGTGAAGCCACCGCGACTGTTGTCCGGGCCCGCGCCGGTTTATCCGATTCTTGCCAGACAGTCGCACATTGGCGGGATGGTGGTGATCGAGGCGATCATCGACGAACACGGAAACGTCGTGCAGGAAAAAGTGATCAGCGGGCACCCGCTGCTGGTCCAGGCGGCAATGAAAGCCGTGTCGGAGCGCAAATACGAACCCACGGTTCTGGACGGCGAACCGCAATCGGTGGATTTGCGCGTCGAAGTGAATTTCCAGGTTCAGTAAGAACAGTGCACTTATAAAAGTGCGGTAAGAAAAGTGCGGTAAGAAACGTGCAACAAGAAACGCCCGTGCAAGCGTTTCGCCGCTCAGGCCAGATTGCGTTGCAGCGTCTTGCGGTCGACCTCGCGCTCCCAGCGGGAGACCACAAGCGTTGCAACGCCGTTTCCAACCATATTCACGACGGCGCGGGCCATGCTCATGAAGCGGTCGATCCCCAGCAGCAGAGCCATGCCTGCCACCGGAATCGTTGGGATCACGATCAGCGTGCCGACCAGCGCTATGAACGCCGCTCCTTGAACGCCGCTTGCCCCTTTCGATGTCAACACGGCAACCGCGAAAATTGTGAGCTGTTGGCCCAAGGTGAGATGTGTGCCTGTCGCCTGGGCGACGAACAACGCTGCAAGCGTCATGTACAAGCTGCTGCCGTCGGTATTGAACGTATACCCGGTTGGCACGACGAGCCCGACCAGCGATTTTGAGCAGCCCAATTTTTCGAGTTTCGACATCAGTGTAGGTAACGCGGGTTCGGAAGAACTGGTCGCCAGCACAAGCAAAACCTCTTCCCTGATATAGAACAGGAATTTAAAGATGTTGAATCCCACCGCCCAGGCCACGCTGCCGAGTATCGCCAGCACGAAGAAAATGCAGACAACGTAGAACGTCAGAATCAATTTCAATAACGGGCCGAGCGACGCGACTCCATACTTGCCGATGGTGAATGCCATGGCCCCAAACGCTCCGATCGGGGCGGCACGCATGATGATGTTGACCACGCCGAAAACAGCGTGTGTCATCGCGTCAAACAATTCCACGACGGGTCTGCACCGCGGTCCCACAGTGGATAATGCAAAGCCGAACAGGACGGCGACCAGCAGGACCTGGAGAATATCTCCCCGCGTGAACGCATCGACAATCGTATTCGGAATGATGTGCAGAATAAAATCGGGAACGGTCGCCGCCTTCGCCTGCCCCGCATAGTCCGAAACAGCCTTGGCGTCGAGCGTTGCGGGATTCACGTTGAAACCGGCCCCGGGATGCAGCACATTTCCAACGACGAGTCCGATCAACAGGGCAAGGGTGGAAACAATTTCAAAATAAAGCAGCGCTTTTCCGCCCACGCGGCCCACTTTTTTCATGTCTTCCATGCCCGCGATGCCCGTGACCACGGTGCAGAAAACGATGACAGCAATGATCATCGTGATCAGGCGGATGAAGCCGTCGCCCAGCGGTTTCATTTTGGCGGCGAGGTCGGGATTAACGACGCCCAGCACAATTGCAATCACAATCCCAAACAGCACTTGCCCCGACAGGCTCGTGTAGAACGGTTTCTTTGGGGTTTTCGTTCCCGACAGCGCGGCCGGAAGCGGCGTGGCTTCGATTCCTTCCATTATGAAGGCTCCATTTCAACGCTCATTTGGAAATTCCGGATATCCGTGCCAGTACCTCGAAGACCACGGCGCAATCCTGCTTTTCCAGACCCATGGCGCGCGCCGCCGTGAGATATTCATTCACCGTCGCCGTCGTCGGCAGCGGAACATTCAGATGACGCCCCAATTCCAGCGCCAGTTGCGTGTCCTTCTGCATTAAATCGACATTGAACCAGGCTTCGTCGGGCATTTTCAAAACGAACGGCCCGCGATACTGAAGCATCGGTGAAGCGATTGCACTGTGCGTTATCACATCCACCGCGGTCTCGCGCGCGATGCCGCTTTTTTCAGCCAGCAACACGCCTTCGGAAAACGCCAGCATCTGCACGCCGATGCTCAGGTTGATCGCAATCTTCATGCACAGAGCGAGACCGTTCTCTCCGACGTGAGTGACCTTCGGGCCGATGTCCTCCAGCAGGCCCTTCACGCGGTCAAATGTCTCGCGGCGGCCTCCCACCATGATCGAAAGTTTTCCCTGCTGCAACGTCAGTGCGCTGCCCGAGACGGGCGCGTCAATCATGTTCGCGCCCCTTTCCCGCACTTGCGAAGCCAGCTCCCGGCTGGCCTCCGGGCTCACGGTGCTCATATCGATCAACACTTTGCCCGCGCCCAGTCCGCTCAGCAGCCCGTCTGGCCCGGAGGCCAGCGAGTGCAACGCCTCGGAATTCGTAACCATCGTGAAAACGATATCCGCGGCGGCGCAAACCGCGCGGGGAGTGTCGCCCCACTTCATTCCGCGATCGACGAGCCACTGCGCTTTTGAGCGCGTGCGATTGTAGCCGATGACAACGTGCCCTTTGTCGAGAAGACGGCTCACCATCTGGCTGCCCATGACGCCCAGGCCCACAAATCCGAGATTGGCCATTTCATGCTCCCCCAAATCGAAATCCACTGCGCCAGGATGAGCAGCAATTCGTAGTTCAATGGAACCATTGCCGCCGGCTGCCCAGTCTGGTTCCAAGGTTGTATCACGTTTCAGGGAAATTCCGTCGTGCGTCGGTTTGTGAGTCGCACAGCCTGCGCCGCTAAAACCGCCCAATTTTAAGGCGGCTCGGCCATCATTCTGCAATTACGATACCGAGTCACCACGCCGGATTCACTTTACTGCCCCCCAGGGCGGCGGGTTGTGATAGGCTTTGGTTACCTTACTGCTTTGGGAGGCTTCCGTTATGAATAAAGTTCTTCTGGGTGTTGCGGTTTCCATGCTGCTCAGCTTGCCTGTTTTGGCCGCGCTCAAAGTTGGCGACAAGGCCCCTGATTTCTCGGCTCGCGCTTCGCTGGCCGGGAAAGAGTTCGGCTTCTCCCTAGAAAGTGCGCTGAAGAAGGGCCCGGTCGTCGTCTACTTTTTCCCGTCTGCCTACACAAAGGGCTGCGATCTTGAAGCTCACACATTTGCCGAGATGAAAGACAAATTCGACGCCGCCGGCGCCACCATCATCGGCGTATCGGGCGACAGCATCGTGCGCCTGAACAAATTCTCCGCCGACCCGGAATATTGCGCCGGGAAATTCCCGGTTGCCTCGGATGCCGCCAAGCAGATTGCCGCCTCCTACAACCTGGCAACCAGCGCCCCACGCGATGGTATGAAGGACGTGAACGGTGACGTCGTGGACCACGACATCATCGAGCGCGTCACCTACGTCATCGGGAAGGATCACAAGATACTGGCGACGTTTTCGTCCAAGGACGACGGCCTGTCACCCGACGCCCACGTGCAGAAATCGCTGGAGATCGTGCAGCATCTCTCCATGAAATAAGAGTTTCCCGCGAACCAGCCAGTAGGATAGGTTTCAGAACCTGTGTGGCAACTCAGGATTCTTTCTAGGTCACGGTTCCCCAGTAACGCAAGAAAGCTGCTGAATTCATGATTTCCGTCGCCGGTTGCGGCCGCTCAAGCGCGGAGATCGGAATGAAAGCGCCCAGAAGTACAGGAGCCATTTTTCTCGCAGGCGTCGTGGCCCTGTATCACAACCCGACCATTGGGTAGAGATTCCTTAAATAAGGGAGATCGATATGACCGTGCTGAAAAGGATCAGCGCCGTGGTTCTCGCAGGCGTCATGAGTGTGCTGTTAATCGCGAAGATCCACGCGCAGAATCCGGCGCACAGCGCAGACTCAACCGGGGCGCCTCTCCCGAAGGACATCTATCCTGACTCGAGGAATCGCCTCCCATTGCCGAGCGCCGAATACCAAAGTGGACGGTTGGCTGTCGGGATCTATCAGCCCGGTGTCAGCAATTGGGATCCCCAACTCATAAAAGCCAGTCGCGGAGCCAGTCTCAAGTATTCAATGGATGTATCGGATCCGTTGCTTGAGGTCGCGGTTTTGGTGGCGGCGCGCGAGTTGGATGTTCAGTATGAATGGACCCAATGGGAAACGCATGGGCGGGATCCGAAGGATCCTCGCTATCTCGACCCGGCGCTCATTGACATCATCAAATACGAAAAGCCAGTGGTGGGTCTCGGCGAAAAGGAAACCGCCATTATCAACTTTGGGCGCGAAATTTTTGGCCAGAGAAGGGTTTCCTCCGCGACTTTTGCCGAGGTTCAGCGTCTATTCGGTAACAAAAGCACGGTGGATTTGGTCTGGGTGATGGCTGGTTATTCGGTAGCCGGAGCCGAGATGACTGCTTTTGATAATCATTTGAGAGCAGACCAGGAACCGTTGCTTCCTCCACGGCCCCACCCGCTGGATGCGGTGCGCAAAGCAAACTTAGCCGCGTCAATAGCCGCAGCCGCGAGCCCGCTCCCCAAGGACATCTATCCCGATTCCAGGAATCGCCTCCCATTGCCAAAACGCGAAAATATGGATGATGAGGGCAAGAAGGCTTTCGACCAAGTGAGCCGACCGGAGCGGTTGCTTCGGAGCGATGCCATGACGAAGCGCTCCGTCCGTCTCTATAGTAATCCCCAATTTGCCGCAGGCATGGACGAAAAACAGCGCTATCTCACGTATGACACCGGATTGTCAGACCGGTTGCTCGAGATCTGCGTTTTGGTGGCGGCGCGCGAGATGGACTCCCAGTATGAATGGACCGAATGGGAAACGTACGGGCGGGACCCGAATGATCCACGCCATATCGAACCGACCATCATTGACATGATCAAATACGAAAAACCGGTGGTAGGTCTGGGCGAGAAGGAAACCGCCATTATTAAACTCGGACGCGAAATGCTTGGGCCGAGAAAAGTTACCTTCGGGACTGTCTCCTCCGCGACTTTCGCTGAAGTCTTGCGTTTATTCGATCGCAAAGGCACAGTGGACGTGGTCCATTTGATGGCCAATTATGCCGCGGACGCGGCAGAGTTGACTGCTTTCGATCAGCATTTGAAGGAAGGACAAAAACCGCTGCTTCCTGCTCGATAAAGTTTTTCCTGGAGAGGGTCGTTCGACCGGGAATCCATAGCGGTCCGGACTCGGGCGCGCCGAAGCCTCCGGGGCGTCATTTACAGCTCCAAAATTCCAAGTCCTTTTTTGCTGAGTTGCAATCCACCGCCTGGAACAAACCAATACAGTTCTCCCAGAGTGCGCTTCGAGCAGATTGATAACTTCGCTTGAACTCCACGGAACCAAAAGAAAAATATGGTGGGGCTGGGGAGAGTCGAACTCCCGACCTACGGTTTAGGAAACCGCCGCTCTATCCATCTGAGCTACAGCCCCGATCCTTGAGAGAGTTTATCCCGAAACACATTCCTCGGCCAAGAAATGAACAGTCAGATTTGAGGCAAATTTCGGGCAGATTCGGACCACAAACTATTGCAATTCCACTACCGTGCCCGGTTTGAGGTGGGGGTAGAGGCCTCAGTGATTAGGCGGAAGTCATTGACCAACAAAGGGAAGGCAAAAATTCCTAGACCGCACTAAGGGGCAGACGGGAGGTTTCCTAAACCTTAGGCAGGGGGTTCGACTCCCTCCAGCCCCACCACTTCAAGTGCCTGATGCCGTTTCCGATACCCTGATTTGCAGATCATTTTTTTCGCTTCTTTCCACGGCCAAACTTCTTTTTGTACGCGGCGAGGGCGCTTTCGATGATGGGATATGCTTTTGAAGGAGACAGGATTTCGTCCACATCGACTTCCTTGCCTTCCAGTTGCTTATAGTCCTGAAAAAAACGGCGGATCATGGCCAGCTGATGTTGCGGCAGCTTATTCACTTCGTAATAGGCGCTGTATTCGGGATCCGCCGTCGCTACCGCGATGATTTTGTGGTCGGCGTCGCCGGAGTCGATCATCGTCATCAGTCCGATCGCGCGCGAATGAATGACGGTGAGTGGCACAACCGGTTCCTGGCACAAAACGAGAACGTCGAGAGGATCGCGGTCTTCGGCCAGCGTCTGAGGGATAAAGCCGTAATTGGCGGGATAGAAGACGGCCGAATAAAGGACGCGGTCCATGCGAATCATTCCGCTATCCTTGTCGAGCTCGTATTTGACATTCGAGTGTAACGGAATTTCAATCACGGCGTTGAATTCCATGGGAAGATCGTCGCCGGGACTCAGGTCGTGCCAGGGATGGTTCATAAAAACCTTTCGGGCCAAATGACGCCTAAAGAATATCTTTAATCCACAAGTCTATTTTAATACAGGCAAGACGGCAGGCGCATCGGTCACATTCGTCGCGATTTCTCAACTTTTGATTGCTCGCGACTTGTCTGTCCTCCTGACGGGTTCACGCGCGAGCAACGGCTGGTCGGCAGCCGGTGTTTCGAGCGGATTCAGGGATGGCGCTCCGCCCACTTTCGGATCGCGGCGAAGATTCGATTGCAGGCTGCGTTTCAGAGATTGTAAACTCCGCTGCACCGAACGCACGGATATTCTCCGGGCGAAAACGCGAAAGGAATCCCTTCTCATGCGCCGCACCCACATATTCCTGAAGGAGTCTGAACGCAAGGCCGGAAAGGGCGAACGGCAAACGATGCGCTGGATAACGATGGTGCTCGTCGCAGCGGCCGCAATTACCGCGGCGGGATTCAATCACGCGCCGGCGGCGCTCGGCCAAGCCAAAAGCGGTGGACAAGTCTGGGTTGCCACCTGGGGCGCGAGTCCAATCGCTCCGGCGCCGACCAATTCGACGAATCCCGGCTTCAACAACCAGACCGTACGCATGATCATCCACACCAGCGGTGGCGGAAACGAAGTGCGCGTGCGGCTCTCCAATGCATTTGGAGTCGACGCGCTGAACGTGGGCGCCGCACATATCGCGCTCCATGGAATTGGCGCGGGTACGATGCGGGGGTCCGATCGCGAGTTGACGTTCGGCGGCTCCAAATCCGCCAGCGTCCCTCCTGGCGCGCTGATGGTGAGCGATGCGGTGAAGATGAGCGTCCCAAACCTCTCGGATCTTGTGGTGAGTCTTT
>Ga0265331_10002633_pt1 | contig 12034 bp, 9 predicted proteins | sample 41923metaG_FD_202088 | JGI IMG/M metagenome (GOLD analysis project Ga0265331, IMG submission 202088) | Rhizosphere microbial communities from Carex aquatilis grown in University of Washington, Seatle, WA, United States - 4-19-23 metaG | ecosystem: Host-associated > Plants > Roots > Rhizosphere >...
CAACCTGTCCCGCCATGCCTGTCACCAAACCCAGACCCGATCGCCGGATCCTGCGCACACGGGAAGCCCTGCGCGGCGCTCTTGTTTCGCTGATCCTCGAAAAAGGCTACGACGCGATCACCGTCAACCAGCTGGTGGAGCGGGCCAACATCGCGCGGTCAACTTTCTATGCCCATCACGGGAGCAAGGAGAGCGTGTTGCTGGACGGCATCGGTTCCTTGCGCGAGTACCTGACCAAGGCCCAACGTGAAACCCAGGCCGGGGGCGTCGCGGCGGCGGAACGGCTGGGTTTCAGCTTCGCATTGTTCCTCCACGTCAGCTCGCATCGTGAACTGTACCATGCGCTGATGGGCGATCGTGGCGGGGTCGTCATGATCAATGCGTTCCGCCAAATGCTCGCCCGCCTGATTCGGCGAGAGTTGGCTGGAATCACTCCGACCGTTACTAAAGGCACCCCGGTGCCGCTGGACGCGCTGATGCGCTTCACCACCGATGCGCTGATGGGCGTGCTGATCTGGTGGGTGGAAGCCAAGCCGCTCGTTTCACCGGAGGAAGGCAACCGGATCTTTCGCCAGTTGATCGAACCGGTTCTCGCCGCCAACGGATATCCAGGCCATCGGCCTCTCTCGTAGCCTCCGGCGGAGGGAGAAAACTCCCTCTGGATCGTCCTGCCCTATCGGGCGTGCGCCAACAGCCCATCCAGGGCGGCGAGCGTCTCTTTCGGGTCCCCGCGATTGCCCCGGTGGTCGTCATTGCTGGCAAGTATGTTGCCAAACCGGTCGACGATGATGAGCTGGGGAATCATCTCGGCGGCGTACTTCATGAGGAAGGGCGATTGGACAAGAACGCCAGGCGGGACGGCGGGAAACGTCATGTTCGCTTCCTTCATATATTGGAGCATCGGTGCGACCTGCTTGTCATTGCTCATGAAGACGACCGCCAGCTCAGGATGCCTTGGCCATGCCGTCGTGAGATACTTGACGAGATCCGGCGAGAAGGCATGGCAGGGCGCGCACCATCCGGCGCCGAAGTAAAGGGCGAAGATCTGTTTCCCGGCCAGCCCCGATTCGTCGGAGGGCTTTCCATCGGCATCGACCAGCAGGCCGTGGAGGGCGGCGGCGAGACGGGACGGTCGGTCCGGACGATCCACGAGCACCAGGCGGCGGGCCCGGTCGAAAATATCGGTGGAGTCGAAAGAGAGGCTCAAGCGGTTGGGCGAATTCGGCCAGCCGATCTCGAGCCCCCTCGGTGAAACGGAATAGAGCGGGACTTCGGTGCCGGGCGGAAGTTTGCCCAAGCTGCAGTTGATTGGGTTGACCGTCTTGAGTCGAACCGGCCAGAGGGACGGATCGGCCGCCAGGGTGTCCGGTGCGATTTCACGCTGCGCGGGCGTCAGTGCCGACCACGCCTGGTTGGCGGCGGCCAGAAGTCCCGCGTCGGACGGCGTGGCCGTGAAGCGGATATTATTGGCGGCGATCAGCAGCACCTTCGTCCCGTCAAACTGGACGACCTTCGCCTTGTCCCCCGTGTGAACCGCTGCACTGGCGTTGAAGATGAAGTCCCGCGTGACCGTGACCTCGGCGGGCCAACGGTCCGGTCGGTTGACAAGGTCGGGCAGCGTCAGGCTGGCGGGAGCGGCGGCGCAAAGGACCCGGCACGCGAAGCCGGCGAGGGCCAGCGCGGCAAGGAAGCTCCTGCGATTGACGGGCCAGGTCCGCATCCTTACTTGACCTTGATCGGCGCCGCCGCTGCGAGCAGGGTCCCGAGATTCATATCCGATGTGACGTGGAAACGGCGCACGTTGCTGTCGGTCAAGGCGACGAAGTTCAAGCTGCCGTCGGCCGAGAAGTTCTTCCGGATGACATAACCGTTCAGGGCGGCACTAAAGTGCGTGGCTTGTTTGCCGTCCACGAAGAGCATGTACGAATCCTTTGTGCCGAGCGAAACTAGCGCGGCGAATTGCGGGAACCACCCCGAAACCGCCTTGCGATAATTCAATTAGTTCTGCTTCTAGTGCCGGGCCATTGCCGGCGCCGGTGCTAACGACCAGGTCATCGACCCGGAAAGCGAGCGCCTCCGGGAACAGGCATCAAGCGCGCACGTGGTTTTTGATCCCAGCTGATTGGAACGCGAGAAACGCAGGTTCGCTCGGAAACAAGGAGTTTGTCCGTCTCGGACGAATCGATTCGAACGAATGGGCCGCATCCTCTCGGCCACTCCATTGGTTTACCTCGCTGCGCGTCAAATGCAGCCGTTCGGAAAGATTTAAGTCCGCGAAGCTAGGCTTAAGGAAATCGCGACGGCGTCGTGAAGCAGTTCCGCGTTGACAGCCCGGAGCGGGGGTCGCAAATCCACCTCTGCGAACCCCTCGACATTTTATGGAAAACCTAAAAGCCGTCATCTCCAACCAGTCCAAGATTCTCGCCAATCAGTTGGAGCTTAAGTCCAACCAGGCCAGCATCCTCAAGAATCAGAAGAAGCTCGACAAGGTGCTGAGCAACCAGTCCGAACTCCTCGTAAACCAGAAGGCGATCAAGGCCAACCAGTCCAAGATTCTCGCCAATCAGAAACTGATTCTTGCCAAGTAAAACGCGACTCCGCGTGTAGGCGAGGCAGGCGCTCTCCTGCACGACTCGCTGATTTCGTGATTGGTTTTTCCCGGGCCCGCGAAGCGTCGGGCACACTTTCGCAGAACGTCGGCGGGGCTTCGCAAACAAGCGGCCGACTGAATCGGTGCGCGTATCGATTCCCGTGCGCGGAACCGGTGAGGGCACTATTCCACCGCCCTGCTGCCGCTCGGACACGCGCGCATGCTAACTCGCCTCAGGAAATTCCCGGCGTGCCCCGCCGAACTTGAAAGCACGGAGCACGGCGCGGACGAGGATCACTGTTTCGGGGCAGACTCGGTCGAGTTCAGCGACCGTAACGTTTTGGCCGGGCTCCGCAAACGAACGCGAACGACGCGTCAGAGCGTCCCGCATCTTTCCCGCGGTGACCCGAGCATCAGCGTCTCACTCAAAACGGTCGATGCCCGGCCGAACGGCCAATAAGTCGTGAGGGTTCAACGCCGTTGCGGGCATCACACCACCACTCGCATCGCACTTCAGGTGGGATGCATAGCCGGCGCGAAGTGCAGGTGCTCCAGAATGGCGCTCCGAAGCCGAAGCAATTCCGGACTGTTTCGCTGGCGCGGACGTTCGAGGGTCACCGAGATTGTTTTGTCGATCCGGCCCGGCCGTGGCGTCATGATGACAATGCGGTCGCTCATATAGATGGCTTCTTCGATGTCATGGGTTACCAGGAGCGTCGTCATCCGGCGCATCTGCCAGAGGCGCAAGACCTCATCCTGCATTTTCATCCGCGTGAATGAGTCCAGCGCGCCCAACGGCTCGTCCATGAGAAGCACGGTCGGATGATTGATCAAGGCCCGCGCCAGGGCGACGCGCTGGGCCATGCCGCCGGAAAGATGATGCGGGTACGCGTTGGCGAAACCCTCAAGGCCAACGAGACGCATGAAGTCGTCCACTTCGCCCCGTTTGGCATGGAGCACGCCTCGCGCGATCAATCCAGCCTGGATATTGCCCCTGACGGTGAGCCACGGAAAAAGATTCGGGTCCTGAAAAACCAGACCGCGTTCCGCGCTCGGACCGGTGATCAGCCCGTTGCCCACCAGGAGTTCGCCCGCATCCAGGGTTTCCAGCCCGGCCATGAGCCTCAGCAGGGTCGATTTTCCACAGCCGCTCGGCCCAATGACGGAAACAAATTCGCCGGCCTCGACCGCGAGCGAAACATCGGACAACGCCAGGGTGCGCACAGCCGCATTTTCGGGTGCGGGAAAACTTTTCGTCACCGCGCGCGCGCGCAGCGAAGCAGACTCGCTCTCGGCACCAGGCGTGGCCGTGGTCACCATTTGATCACCCCCTTCTGCCAGCCAAGCACCCGGTCGCGCACCTTGAACAATGCCGTTATGATCGTGGAAAAAAACGCCGACATGATCAGCAGGGCGGCAAAAACCTTGCCGTACTCGGCCCAGCCCTGCGCCCAGCTCAAATACCAGCCCAGGCCGGATTTCACCCCGACCGTCTCCGCCACAATGAGGGTCAGGAATGAGGTCCCCAGCCCCATAAACAGTCCGACAAAAATGCTGGGCATCGCCGCCGGCACGGCCACGCGAAAGATCAGGTATCCCTGACCGGCGCCGAGCGTGCGCGCGACGTCCAGGTAGGACGCGCGGGTGTTTGAGATGCCCGATATCGTCAACATGGTCACCGGGAACCACACCGAAAGCGCAATCAATCCGATCGAGGACAATGTCGGCGAGGGCGACAGCACCATCGCCAGCGGGATCCAGGCGGTTGCGGGAATCGGGCCAAGCACTTTCAAGACCGGCATGCCCCAGTATCGCGCATGGGCGAACCAGCCGATACAAACGCCGGTGATCAACGCAAATCCAACCCCCAGCGTGTATCCTCCGAGCAGCAGCAGCAGCGAATGCCACGTGCTATCGAACAGCAGTTCGCGGTCGCTGATCATGCTTTGCAGAATCCCTGCGGGACTCGGGAAGTAAGGCAGAGGCAACCACCGGAATCCCGACGTGATCAAGGCCCACAGCGTCAGGAGCACGACCGCCGCCGCGACGATCGGACACGTGTCACGCATCCACTGTCGCAACCCCAGGGACCACCGCTGAATCACCGACAACACCAGGGACACGGCCAGCAGCCCGCCCAAGAAGACCCAGTATGAATGGGTGTCCGGCGCAGGCTCCTGCCGCGAAACGAACCCATGGACCACCATTGCGGCAACGACCGCCGCCGGAATCGCGAGCCAGGTTCTGGCTCGCAATCCCGATGAGAGCGGTGTCGCGCTTGCTGCCAGTGTCCCTTTGGTTTCTGGGAACGACGGCGTCAATTTTTCGCCACGGCCATGTCGCAACAGGACTTTGGACACTCCGAATCGGGAATGGCTGCTTCCGCGCGAACCAGAGCCTCAATGTTCATCGGCAATTGGCCGCCGGCCACCTTCTCCACTTGAAGCGACTTCAGCCAGTCATCGGAAACACCGTCCAGATGGGCAAAGGCGCGCCGCGCCAAGTCATCAACGTCCGTTGAGGCATTGAGCATGTTGACATTCTTCATCGCCGTTGCCGCCGATTTCACCGCGGCTTCGCCTCCGGAAATGCTGGGCTGGTAGCGAAGGTGGGAAATCGCCACCGCGTTGATTTCCGGCTTCGAGGCGAGATATTTCTTTTCCACCGCCAGCATGGCCGCGGCCTGCGGATTGGCTTCCACCCATTTGGCCCCTTTCAAAATTGCCCGCGTCGCGGCGGCCGCGGCTTTCGGGTTATTGGCGACGAATTTTCCATTCGCCACCACCGCACAGCAATACTCGCTGGCGAAGGGTTCGTCGGTCGCCTGATCGGCGACGTTTTTCACTTTGCCGCTGGAGGTCAGCAGCGTGCCGATCGGCTCCGACGTCGCGATTGCGTCCACCAGTCCCTTAGACAAGGCGAGCCCCAGCTCGCCCGCCGGGAAGACCTGCCAGGTCACGTCCTTGGCGGGATCGAGTCCGTGAACGGCCAGCGCCCGGTTGGCAAAAATGAACGGCGGTGTGCCCATTCCCTGAACTCCGATCCGTTTGCCCTTCAAGTCCTCCACTTTCTGAATATTGCTCGAGCTGCTTGTCTGCACCCGGAGGCATCCTTTGTGAACGCCGGCGAGGATTTTGACATCCATGCCCTGTTCGATGGGCTTGAGGAACATCATGATCAGGTGATGGGTGATGTCGATTCCGCCCAACGCGAGAGTGTCTTTATAGGTCGACCAGTCGCATTTGACCATGGACACGTCCAACCCTTCCTCTTGGAAAAAGCCTTTTTCGACGGCCACGAAAAGCGGGGCTTCGCAAGTAATACCAATGTAGCCCACCTTGATTTTCGTCGGGGCGGCGGCATCCGAACTATCCGCGGCCTTGAGGCCTCCGACAAAGAGTGCGAAAGAGCACGCGACCGCTGCCATTATTTTTTGTTTGTTCATAACATTTAACGATTTACTAAGCTATCCGTTGGATAGCCGTTATTGGGGTGTGACTACGTGGTTCAGGTTAAACTGGTTGATTAGGAAAGCTATTTGGCGTCAGTCAGACAAGTAATTTGGGGCAAATCGCAAAAAAGCAGGGGTAAACGGCGGCCGTCAGTGATCCTGGAGTCAAAATTGCGCCATCGGTCCGATTCGCAATTGCAGCGCCGCATTCCTCAAGGCGGGACTAAGGCGTCCGGCCGGGCTAACGCTGGACCGCCCCCACCGGAACGGACCGGATGCCACACGCGCATTCGTATGCGACTAGACCTGTCTGGTCCCAGGGCTGCCTGATTTCTACGAAACGACCTTTGAGCTCCGCTGACCCGGGTGGGCGCGCCGGCCGCCAAAAATGCGGCGGGGCACCAGAATTTTAACCGCCGGATCGGATTCAGGGCACGGCGGGAGGCGACTCTTGGCGGACGATCTTGGCCCGCGTGAATGCGAGATCCAAGGTGCGCGCCGCGGGTCCGACCAGGAACAGCGCATAGTAAGGGGCATGCACTTCCTCACCGAGCCGGAAAAGCATCTCCACGACTGCCACGAGCGCGGCGACGATACATTGTCCTTTGCGGCCGCTTACGGTGGTTTTCGGGTCGGTGATCATGAAAAACACGAACAACTGGTACATCGGGCCGGTCAGTGGCGCCACACTGGCCAGCCAGGGCTTGCCGGTGATCTCGCTTCGCAACCACGAAAGCAGCAGGAAAGACACGACATAGGTCGCGCAAATGTGAAAGCGCTTGAGGCGTCCGACAATGACGGCGCCGAGACACCAGATGACCGCCATCGGCCAGAGCGTGTTGCCCCACTGGATGCTCAGCGAAGCCGCCGCAGCCGGGTAGAGAAAGAACATGACGCTGACGCCGAAATTTGAGGGGTTCCACAGATGAGCCCCGCGCCAGCGCAGCACGTACTTCGACATGATCGACAACGCGGCGCAGAGAGCGTACGGCCAGAAAAACGGCGAGCGCACCAGAATGCCAATGCTGATGCCAGAAATGTAGGCACTGGCCAGGTGCGGCCATTTTCCAGTCATCCAACGCCCGAGCAGCAGTTCCAGGGCAATACTGACCGCAATCGCGAGAAAGGTCCGGCTCCAGCTTTCCAGCATGCCGAACGTGACCTGTCCGACCAGCAGGATGCACGTGATGAGGAGGGGGGGAAGGAAACGGTTGTCGGGGCTGAGGAATCGACGCCAGGGCGAGGTCGGGTCGGTCACCGCGGCGGAGCGAACGGCAGCCTGGTCGGAGAGAACGTTCATGGGTTTTCCTTGATATGATGGAGACGGTTCACCGCGGGCGATTTCAAAACCTGTTCGCGTCCGGACGGCCAGCGAATTACGATGCTTTCCACGCTGGCCTTCTCGCCGAGTCCGAAATGCAGGCGGCGCTGGTTCTCCGCGCAGTAGCCGCTCGCCGCCACAACCTCCTGGAGTTGCTCCTGTCCGTTCCAGCGGACGCGTACTTGGGCGCCGATCGCGCTGCGATTGGTGGTGCTGCCTTCCAACTCGAACTCGATCCAGTCCCGCTTCGGATTCACATGGTTGCGGTAGAGCAACAGCGGGCCGCCTTGGTTGGCCACGATGACGTCGAGCACGCCCCGGTTCTGGAAGTCGGCCAGGGCCACGGCCCGCCCGTCATAGGTGTCGGTGGCGCCGACGGCCTGCGCCACCTCGGTGAAGTGGCCGTCGCCCGCATTCAGCCAGAAATGTTTCCGCTGGTAGCCGGCGAGGCTTCGGCCGTTCATGGCCGGCCAGTTCTTGGCGTCCGAGATGATGCTCTTGTGGCCGCCGGTGATCTCGGAAAAATCGTACCAGTAGTTGGAGCGGGCATTGCCCGAGATATAACCGTTGACCAGATACAGGTCGGTGAAGCCGTCGTTGTTCAGGTCGCCAAACTGCGCGCCAAAGCTCCAGCCGCCGAGTTCGACGCCCATGGCCGAGGCCATGTTGGTGAACCTCAGCTCGCCCGGCGCGGCCGGCATCCACAGGTTGTTGCCCTGCACGAGCACGCCTTCCTCGGAAATGTTCGACTGGTAGATCGAAAAGGCGCCCGTGTTCAGCACGTCGCCGATGCTGGCGTTCATTCCGCTTTTCGGCGAACGCCCCACGCCGGCCGCGAGACCGACTTCGCGGAAACGGCGGCCGCCTTTCCCGTCGGGTTCGTTCTGGTACAGCTCAGAGCTGCCATAGTCGTTGGCGACAAAAAGATCGGGCCAGCCGTCGTTGTTGAAATCAGCCGCAACCACGGCGAGCGTCCAGCGCGTGCTGGTGATGCCCACCTCGCGCGTCACGTCGGCGAACTTCCCGTTGCCGAGATTGCGCAACACGTATTTTCGTCCGCCGTTGTTCGCATACTCGAAGCTCTCCGGCATGATGCGCGTGGTCGTGAGGTTGTCGAGGCGCACGTCGTCGGGCCAGTAACCACCGATGAACAGATCGACGAGGCCGTCGTGGTCGTAGTCGAACCAGGTCGCCGTGCCGGCATTGATCCACGCGGGCAGCCCGGCCTGTTCCGTCACGCGCGTGAAGCCCCGGCCGTGGTCGTTGTGGAAAAGTTCGGGACGGCCCCATTTGTAGACGAGCAGATCTTCATAGCCGTCGTTGTCGTAGTCCGCCCACACGGCACCCGTGCACGTGCCCGTGCCGGGCTGGTTCAGATCGGCCACGCCCAGCGCCACCGCCACGTCTTCGAACGTGCCATCGCCCCGGTTGCGGTACAAATGGTTGAAGCTGCCCGGCGCGCTGTTTGTGACATAGAAGTCGTTCCAGCCGTCGCGGTCGAAGTCGACAATCGAGACGGACGCGCCCATGGAGGCGATCTGCGCTTCGATGTTGGACAGCTTCGCATCGACCTGGGGTTTGGTGTGGACAAAATTGACGCCGGCCGCGGCGGCCGATTCCACGAGGGAAAGTCCATAGCGGTCGATCGCCTGTTGTTGTTCCAACGAGACGATATCTCCCGGATGCACGTGTCGCAGATAAAGCGCCGGGCCGGCCAGCAGGCCGACGAAGCACACGCTTAAGAGGATTCTTTTCATTCCGGGACTCATGGCAGATTTTTTTCGGGACGGGGCGACGTGTCGGTCATCAAGCCGCGCTCAAACGAAACCGGCGCGACATAGCGGGTGTGGAAGCGCTCCCAGTCCTCCTGATGCTGCTGATAGACGGGATCGTCCGTGAGAGGCACCGCCGTTTCGGCGTAGTGATGTTGGGCGTGGGAGGGAAGAGGGCCGACCGTGCGCGAGGCAGCGGTGTTGAAATCGCCGTCCTTCACCCAGCCGTCGCCCACGAGGACGAAATCCCGCGTCCAACCCACGGGCGGCGGGGGCGGCGCGGCGAAGCGCAGGACCATTTCGTCGCCGGCGTTCATGATCACGTAACGGTCGTCGGTCTGCCGGAGTAATTCCCGCACATCACCATAGCGCGTATAATAGCCTTCCAGATCACGCCAGCGCGCACCGGAACCGGCCAGCGCTTCATAATTTGTCGGGAAGTCCGGCCGACGTCGCTCGGGCGCCGCCAGTTGGGAAAAACCTCGGTGGCGCAATTCGGCGGTCAAGGTTTCCGCAGGTTGGATGTGCAGGTCTGCCTCCGGTCGCGCGGCGGCCCAGCCGAGGCGGTCCCAATAAATTTCCAGATTGGTTCGCAACCGAAAGCGCCGGTTTCCGCCTTGGGAGGCGTCACGGGGCAGCGGGATCGCCACAAGTTTGTTTTTTCCCGCGGGAAACCCGAGGTTGCCGCTTACCGCCTGCCAGCCGCGCGCCGGATCGAAAGCCTCGAGCACGAGTCCTTGCGGTTTGGGATGGCTGCCCTGCGAGATCGAGACGTTCAGGGAACTGTCCGTCGGGTAGATCCAGCCTTCCCCGACGAGCAGCAACGGCTGATTGGCGGGAGCGTCGGCCGGCAGCCGGAACTCGATCCAATGATCTTCCGCGATCCCTTGGAAGCGACCGAGGGGGAAATCGTTCACGCATACGCCATCGGAGGCGGCGAGCGCCTGCGCCACGTCGCGACCGGCTTGATCGCGTGGCTCCGCCAGCGGCCGCGCCGGAGTGGTGGCAAGCACCGCGAGTTTCGGTTGCTGGGTCGGCACGAAACGTTCGTCCACCAGGGCGGTCTCGGTGGCCGGGTGATCGACCACCTTGAGGGAGACATGGTCGAAGAAGTGCGTTTCCCAAAGCTCGGCGGTAATCCGGATTTCATACGCGCCCTTTTCCGCCGCGAGATCCGTGCCGGGAATGAGGATCCAGTCCTCGGTCTGGTCAACGCCCGCCGTATCCTGGGAGTTGATGCGCATGCCCAACGGGGAACGCCAGATGAAGTCCTTGACGAAATGGAACCGGCCGTCCGTGCGGGTGAAGACCCACGGGCAAGAGCCCTTGAGGCGTTGCGTCGCCGTTACCTCCTGATCGGACAGGAGATCGAATTCCACCTGCGCCACGCCATTGGGCCAGACAATGCGCGCGACCCCGACCTGTTTCTGCGCCCCCAGGCCGAAATGCGTGCGCGATGCAACCACCGGTGCCATGGCCAGCAATGCACCGGCGCGGATTTCGATCCGACTCCCAAGACCGAGACTGTTGATCCGGCTGTCCGCACGTGCGCCTAGCGTCCGGGTGCGGATCGATTGCCAGTGATAACCTTTCGTGCCGTGCCCATGCGCGACGACCGCGCTCTGCCCAGACAAGCCGACGAGATCGAGAAAACCATCACCGTCGAGGTCCGTGATCGATCCGACTGAAAGCGCTGGCGCGGCTGCGAGTGGAAGGAAATGGCCGCCGCCTTCGTTCAGCCAGATGGCCGAAACGTCATCGGCCGAAGCCACGATGTCCGCGGCGCCGTTGTTGTCGAGATCGGCGACGTCCAGCGTGGCGCGCTGATGCGCGAAAGCTCCGGCAAGATCGGGCGCTCCGTTCCACCTGGCGACCTCACGTGCCTGCCACGCGTGCCGTTCGCGGTCGAAATGCAGTTCGCGAACGGTCCCGCTTTTTTCCAGCGCCAACAGGCTGAGCTCGCCGCTGCCGGCGAGGTCGGCGCAGGTGAGCGCGACAAAGGAAGCATCCGCCACGACGACCGGGGCCGAGAAGGTCCCGGCCCGATCATTCCACGCGACAAGCACGCGACCGTTGGCATCGAGCACGGCGAGATCGTTGTCACCGTCGCCATCGAGATCCGCCCAGTAGACATCGCGCACTTCGGGAAACGACGCGAACGTGTCGACGGCCGTGAAGGTTCCATCGCTGTTGTTCCGGTAAAGTTGCGGGGCCATGCCGTCGCGGGCGACGAGCAGATCGAGATCGCCATCGGCGTCGTAGTCGAGGGCCCACACGCCATGCGCGGGCGCCGCGAAAGCCGCGCGCAGATCCTCCGTGGGTGGGAGCGAACTGAAGTGACCGTCTTCGCCCTGCGTCCAAAGTTGGAGGCCGCCGGCGCCGACGACGGCGAGATCGGGGAGGAAGTCGTTGTTGAGGTCGGTCACGCACACGGCATTGCGTCCGCTGAGGGCGCTGCCGCCGGTGAACGGAAGCGTCTTGCCGGCCGCCGGAGACAACGCCTTTTCCGTGAGGGCGAGCCGGCTCGTGCCGTCTTTCGCGCCTAGTTCAAGCGCGAGAAAAAGATTTTTCTTCTCCGCCGCACCCGCTTCCGGGGCGACGGTGAAACTGAGCGCGGCGTCAGCGGCCGAGACAGACGTCTCCGGGGCGTGGTAGCGGAGCAGCTCGCGCAGCGGCCGGCCGACGGAGCCGCCTCCGGCACCGAGGCTGGCCAGGGCCGCCTGATACTCGGGGGTGGCCTGGCGCAAATTCTGCAGGAAGGTAAGCGCCGCGCCGGCGGCCCGGAAATTGCCGGCATTGCTCGCCTTGCGGGCGGCTTCCAACTGCCGGATTTCCGCCTCGGACCATTGCGCGCGTTTCGCGGCGAGTTCCTGGAGCGCCGCTTCCAGTCCCGTCCGATC
>Ga0265331_10002639_pt1 | contig 12018 bp, 11 predicted proteins | sample 41923metaG_FD_202088 | JGI IMG/M metagenome (GOLD analysis project Ga0265331, IMG submission 202088) | Rhizosphere microbial communities from Carex aquatilis grown in University of Washington, Seatle, WA, United States - 4-19-23 metaG | ecosystem: Host-associated > Plants > Roots > Rhizosphere...
AGGGGAGGCGGCCTGCGCCATATACAATCCGCTCCGCCCAAGTCATGAAGAGAGTCAGGAAAAACCCTATTTTCGCCATGAGGCTGGGCGAAACCAGTTGCGCCTCCTGGAGGCGCCGAAACCGACCCTTAACCATCGATGGCTAAAACTTGCAGCAATTCACTAACCGTTCAGGCGCCGTCGCCTCAAATACATCGGTCACGACGCGCCGGCCCTGGACGCAGCCAGGAGTTGCAAGCCACGCCGGTTCTGATGGAGCCTGGAATTGATGAACGAGACCGTCCGCCGCCTTCTGGATCAACAAGGCTGCCTGCACCGCCCCGCGATGACTCTCGCCTCGGACGCCAATCTCTATGACGAGGGACTGACGCCTTTCGCCGCGATCCGCGTGATGCTCGCGCTCGAGGACCACTTTGAGATCGAGTTCCCGGTCTCGATGCTGCGACGCCAGAGCTTCGCCTCGATCAACGCCATCGTCGCCTGTCTCGAGTCGCTGCCCGCCGTGACCCGGCCGGCCAGCCGCGCAGCCTGAAAAAACCTCCCGCCCGCCTCGCCGCAACACGCAATGTTGCGGCTGCGGGCGGCTTAGGGTAGGTCACGGCTCCCCCTTTCCCCGGCTGGAATGGAGAGACCGCCATGCCTCCCTATCGTTCGCGCACCTCGACTCACGGCCGCAACATGGCGGGGGCGAGAGGCCTCTGGCGCGCGACCGGCATGCGCGACGATGATTTCGGCAAGCCGATCATCGCCATCGCCAATTCCTTCACGCAATTCGTGCCGGGTCATGTGCATCTCCATGACCTCGGCCAGCTTGTCGCGCGCGAGATCGAGCGGGCTGGCGGCGTCGCCAAGGAATTCAACACGATTGCGATCGACGACGGCATTGCGATGGGGCATGACGGCATGCTCTATTCGCTGCCCTCGCGCGAGATCATCGCCGACAGCGTCGAATATATGGCCAATGCGCATTGCGCCGACGCGCTCGTCTGCATCTCGAACTGCGACAAGATCACGCCCGGCATGCTGATGGCCGCGCTGCGGCTCAATATTCCCACGATTTTCGTCTCCGGAGGCCCGATGGAGGCCGGCAAGGCCGAGGTGCACGGCAAGGAGGTGGCGCTCGATCTCGTCGACGCCATGGTGGCGGCTGCCGACGACCATTACAGCGACGCCGAAGTCGAAACGATCGAGCGCTCGTCCTGCCCGACCTGCGGCTCCTGCTCCGGCATGTTCACGGCGAATTCGATGAACTGCCTCGTCGAGGCCTTGGGGCTCGGGCTGCCGGGCAACGGCACGGTCCTCGCCACGCACGCCGACCGCAAGGAGCTGTTCCTCGAAGCGGGCCGGCGCATCGTCGAGCTCGCGCGGCGCTGGTACGAGGGAGAGGACGCCTCCGTCCTGCCGCGCTCCATCGCAAGCTTCAAGGCCTTCGAGAATGCGATGGCGCTCGACATTGCGATGGGCGGATCGACGAACACGGTGCTGCATCTTCTGGCCGCGGCGCATGAGGCCGAGGTCGACTTCACCATGGCCGACATCGATCGGCTGTCGCGCCGCGTGCCGGTGCTCTGCAAGGTCGCGCCCGCGAAGGCCGACGTGCATCTCGAGGACGTGCATCGCGCCGGCGGGGTGATTGCCATATTGGGCGAGCTTTTGCGCGCCGGCCTCCTTCACGACGGCCTCCCCACCGTGCACAGCAAGACCCTGAGAGACGCCATCGCGACCTGGGACATTTGCGGCGGCGCGGGCGTCGCCGCACGAAACTTCTTCCAGGCTGCGCCGGGCGGCGTGCCGACCCAGGTCGCCTTCTCGCAGAACCGCCGCTACGAGTCGCTCGACATGGATCGCGCTCACGGCGTGATCCGCGACGCGGCGCACGCCTTCTCCAAGGACGGCGGGCTCGCCGTGCTCTCCGGCAACCTCGCCGAAGAGGGCTGCATCGTGAAGACGGCCGGCGTCGACGCGAGCATCCTCAAATTCGCGGGCCCCGCCAAAGTCTATGAAAGCCAGGACGCGGCGGTCAGCGGGATTTTGACGGGGGATGTGAAGGAGGGCGACGTCGTCGTCATCCGTTATGAGGGTCCGCGCGGCGGTCCCGGCATGCAGGAGATGCTCTATCCGACGAGCTATCTGAAATCGAAAGGTCTCGGCAAGGCCTGCGCGCTCATCACCGACGGACGCTTTTCGGGCGGCACCTCGGGGCTCTCGATCGGCCATGTTTCGCCGGAAGCCGCGGAGGGCGGACTCATCGCGCTCGTCGAGGACGGCGACAGGATCGAGATCGACATCCCCAACCGCTCCATCAAGCTCGCGGTGAGCGACACGGAGCTCTCGGCGCGCCGCAAGGCGCAGCAGTCGAAGGGTTTCGCGCCCGTGCAGCATCGGCAGCGCCAGGTGTCGAAGGCGCTGCGCGCCTATGCGTCGATGGCGACGAGCGCGGCGAAGGGGGCGGTGCGGGAGGTAAGGTGAGACGCGACTTGCGTCTCACATTTTCAGGAAGCGCTCGACATTTGGATTGGCATCGGCCTCACGGCCCGCCATAGGTCCGCTCCACCCGTGCGACGCGCACCTCGTAATGCGCATACCAGCGCTCCTTGCCGAGCCTTTGCGCGGTCTGATGCTCGGCGTTGGCCTTCCAGGCTAGGATCGACGCTTCGTCCGCGTAATAGACGGCAGTGACGCCGAAGCCCTCGGAGTCATAAGCGGCCTCGATCCCGAGAAAGCCCGGCTGCTGCGTTGCGAGCTCGAACATCTTCGCGCCCATCGCCTCATATTCGGGATCGGGGTCCTTGCGCTGCGCCGTGAACACGACGACCCAATAGGGCGGTTTCGGCGTTGTGGCGAAGCGTTTTGCGGTCATGCGGCTCTCCAAAAGGCGTCAGGCGGCGTCTTCGGGGGGCGCCGCTCCATAAATTTCCGTCAGATCGAGCTTCAACCCTGGAGGATCGAGCGCGATGACGCCAGAGCGGAAGATACGCGTTGCGATCGTCTCGCCGTCGCCGCGCGCGTGATGGATCACGAGCGGCTCGTCGGGGGAGAAGATCAGATAGTGGCGCACGCTCGGCAGTCGGAAATAGCCTTCGAGCTTGCGTAGCGCATCGTTACGCCCCGTCGACGGAGAAATGACCTCGACGACGATGATCGGAGCTTCCGAAAGCAGCGCATCGCCGGGAAGCTCGGGTCCGCAATAGACATGGGCGTCGGGCTCGAAGACCGTGCCTTTGTCGATGCGCACCGCCATGCCGTCGGCCATGGCATGGCATGGCGCTCCAGCCCGACGAATCTCCGCCTCGAGAGCAGCGTAAACCTTGGACTTCGTCCTGACATGCGCCGCGCGTTCCGCGGCCTGCGCGAAAATCTGTCCGTCGACGAGCTCATATCGCCCCGGAACGCCTTCCTCCCAGGCGATGAACTCTTCCGCGGTCATGCGCTCTTTGGGTATGGCGTTCATGCCGGCGTCCTCTTCAGGCCTCAGCGCCCTTCAACATACCGTCCTCGCCGTCGCTTCGCCACATGACAAGCCGTGCCGTTTAGGCGAGATTGCGCGCCCCATGCGCCCCTCCATCCTCGATCCTCTGTTCGGCCGCGTCGCCGCTCTTCCAGGCGTCGGTCCCAAGACCGCGGCGCTGTTCAATCGCCTGCTGGCGAAGCCGGGGCAGGAGGCGCGCCTCGTCGATCTGCTCTTCTCGCCGCCGACCAGCACGCTCGACCGCCGAATCCGCCCGCGCCTCGCCGAGGCCCCGCTCGACACGATGGTGCTCGTCAAGGTGCGCGTCGCCGAGCACCGCAGGCCGGAAGGGCGCTATTCCAAGGGGCCTTACAAGGTTCTTGTCGAGGACGAGTCCGGCGACGCCCTGCTCATCTTCTTCCTCGCCAATGCCGAATGGGTCGAGCGCAGCCTGCCGATCGGCTCGACGCGCTGGGTTTCAGGCCGGCTCGAGCTCTATGACGGGCATCGCCAGATCGTGCATCCCGACCGCATTCTGGACGAGGCCGGTGTCGCGCGACTGCCCTCGGTCGAGGCGGTCTATGCGCTGACCGAAGGCTTGCAGCAGCGCCATGTTCGAAGCGCGGTCGATCGAGGCCTGGAAAAGCTTCCCGACCTTCCCGAATGGCAGAACTCCGCCGTTCTCGCCGCCCATAAGCTCGGCGGTTTCGCCGAATCGCTCGAGCGCCTGCACCGCCCGCAGGAGCCTGCCGACATTGCGCCGACGAGCCTCGCGCGACAGCGTCTCGCGCTCGACGAGCTTCTGGCTCAGCAGCTCGCGCTGCGATTGCTGCGTTCGAAAATGCGCCGCCCGCCGGGGCGCGAGCACAAAAGCGCGGGCCGGCTCGCGCGCGCAATCGAGGCCGCTTTGCCTTTTGCGCTGACGCGGGCTCAGCGTCGCGCGCTCGACGACATTCACGCCGATCTCGCCTCCGATCGGCGCATGTTGCGTCTGCTGCAAGGCGATGTGGGTTCCGGCAAGACGATCGTCTCCGCTCTGGCGATGGCGGAAATTGTCGAGGCCGGCCGCCAGGCGGCGCTGATGGCGCCGACCGAGATCGTGGCGCGGCAGCATTACGAGAAGCTCGCGCCGCTCTTTCGCGCGCAAGGCGTGGAGACGGTTCTCCTCACGGGGCGGGCGAAGAGCGGAGAACGCGCGGCCTTGCATGCGGCTGTGGCTGCGGGAGACGCCCGGATCGTCATCGGCACGCATGCGCTGATCACGGGCGATCTCGTTTTTCAAGATCTTGGTCTCGCGGTGGTCGACGAACAGCACCGTTTCGGCGTCGCCCAGCGGCTGGCGCTCGGGGCCAAGGGCGAGGCGGCCGACACGCTGGTCATGACGGCGACTCCCATCCCGCGATCGCTGGCTTTGACATTGTTTGGCGACATGGACTGCTCGATTCTCGACGAAAAGCCGCCGGGCCGCACTCCGATAAAAACGCGCGCGCTGCCGGCGTCGCGAATGGAGGAGGTGCTCGAAGGGCTGGAGCGCAGCCTTGCTCGCGGCGCCCGCGCCTATTGGGTTTGCCCGCTTGTAGAAGAAAACGAGACGCTGGATCTCGCCGCGGTCGAGGAGCGCTTCGACGCTCTCCAGCAGCGCTTCGGCTCGCGCGTCGGGCTCGTGCATGGCCGCATGAAGGGTCCAGAGCGCGACGCCGCCATGGAAGCCTTTCAGCAGGGCCGCACGCAGCTTCTCATTGCGACGACGGTCATCGAGGTCGGGGTCGACGCCCCGGAGGCGACGATCATGGTGATCGAGCACGCCGAGCGGTTTGGCTTGGCGCAGCTGCATCAGCTGCGCGGCCGCGTGGGCCGCGGCGGCCACGACTCCTTTTGCCTCCTTCTATATAAGGGCCCGCTCGGCGCGGCGGCCAAGGAGCGGCTGAAGACCATCAGAGAGACGGAGGACGGCTTTCGGATCGCCGAAGAGGATTTGCGGCTGCGCGGGGAGGGGGAGATTCTGGGCACGCGCCAGTCTGGCCTGCCGGCTTTCCGTCTCGCCGAGATCGTCGCGCATGCGCGACTGCTCGCCGTGGCGCGCGATGACGCCGAGCTGTTTCTGCGTCGCGATCCGGAGCTGACGAGCGAGCGCGGTAAGGCCTTGCGCGTGTTGCTCTATCTTTTTGAGCGAGACGAGGCCATCCGCCTGCTGCGCGCCGGCTGAGGGGCTTGCAGCCGTCTCCTGGCCCCAAGCGAGGGGGGCCTTATCCCCCTCCATCGGCCTTTCAGCTACGCATTGACGCGGACGCGGCCCTCGGCCTATAAGGCCTGCCACTTTGCCGCATCTTGCGGCTCTTGGCGCTTCGAGGCCCTTTGGGCGTCTCGCTGGCCCCTCAAAGGAAACAGAAATGGCTAACACGAGTTCGGCCAAGAAGGCCGTTCGCAAAATTGCTCGTCGCACGTCCGTGAATCGCGCGCGCCGCAGCCAGCTGCGCACCTTCCTGCGCAAGGTGGAAGAGGCCATCGCATCGGGCGACGCCACCGCTGCGGCTGAGGCGCTGCAGACAGCGGCTCCCATCGTGATGCGCGCGGCGCAGCGCGGCGTCATTCACAAGAACACCGCCTCGCGCAAAGTGTCGCGTCTGACGTCGCGCGTGAAGGCTCTCGCCTCGGCTGCTTGAAGCCGAGGCGCTGCGCGCCGAAATCAGGCGCCTTTTCATCTTTCATGATTGCAGCGAATGTCATCACGCGATGAGGACAAATACGTAGCTGCGGTCAATTCCAAGACGCAAATTTGCCCGAACATTAATTTTTTCTGAATTTCAAATCCTTGCGCACAAGATTGGCGCAGCGGTCTTTGCAGCCCTCATTTGCATCGCCGTTTGCGCGCCGCGTGACCTTCGATGACGATCGAGTGAAAAAAAAATTTCGCACGCGGCGCGTTCGGCAATGCGTTCATTCACAATCGCATTGCAGCGCGTCGCGCGCCGCAACCCTCTAACGCGGTCGCTGTCGCGTGCGTCCTCCAATCTTTGCGATTGCGAGGCGCATAGGAGCCGACTAATGTCTTCCTATCGGAGACAGAGAGACGTCCGGCGCTTCGTATCGCTGCGAAGATGGAAGGCTTTACAGCTTCTCGTGTCTGCGATCGGCTGAGCGATGCGGAATGGCTGCCGGTCTTTTGGAGTTTGATCTCCGCAGGGTGCGGTCGATGCGCCGCGCGCAACGAAATGCGTGGCTGAGCGTTTGTGCGCGTGCAGGCGGCGTCGGCCAGATTTGGGTGCATGGAGGGCTGGTTATGCGGGCTGGGCTGGGGTTCAATTGCAGCAGATTTCCCGGGATTGGGGCCGGGGAGAGCAAAGCCTTTATTTCCTCCGCTGCGCCAAGGAGCTCGCAGCCGCGCAATCCCGCCTGACGGCGCGCCGCTGACGCGCTGACTTCTACCGTCGACGCTACGGCGCGCTTACGCGGCCGTCATCTCTTCCCGATTTCGAAAATGATCGAACACCGAACGGCTCCTCCTCGCCGTTCGGACGCGAAAGCTTTCTCTTAGGACGCTTCCATGTCAGACGATCGTCAACCGCCTGGCCTGTTCTCGAACGAGAACCGGCAACAATGGGATCGTGCGCGCGAACGTATGCGCGCCGAGGTCGGAGATCAAAAATACGACACGTGGTTCTCTGCGCTCGAGCTGCTGCGGCAGGAGGACAGTCTCGTCTATTTGACCATGCCCACCAAGTTCCTTCGCAACTGGATGAATCAGCATTACCTCGAGCTCATAAGGGCGCGCATCGCCGCTGAGTTCAAGGGCGTTGACAAGGTGGTCATCGAGGTGCGCACGCCCAACCCCAAAATGACGTCGACTCTGGCCACGGCGCCGGGATTGAGGGCGCTCGCGCCCGGATTCAAGTCGGCGCCGCAGCAGCCCTCGGCCAAGGCCGCAGACGAGCAAAGACCGTGCGCATCCGTCTCTTCCCGGCGCGCGAGCGCGGCAAGAGGCAATGGCGGAACGGAGGCCGAGGGGTTCGTCGGATCGCGCCTGGATCGGCGGCTGACTTTCGCGACGTTCAAAGTGGGCAAGTCCAATGACTTTGCCTTTGCCGCGGCGCGTCGCGCCGCAGAGCAATGCGCGCAAGGCGCCGCGCCGCTCTTCAATCCGCTTTTCGTCCATGCGTCGGTCGGCTTGGGCAAGACGCATCTGCTCCAGGCCATGGCGCGAGAGGCCAGCGACGGCCGGCGGCGCGTCTTGTATCTGACGGCCGAACGCTTCATGCACAACTTCGGCAACGCATTACGCGATCAGACGGCCTATGCGCTCAAGGAGGATCTGCGCTCGATCGACATGCTGGTCGTGGACGATCTCCAGTTTCTCCAAGGCAAAATCCTGCGCGCTGAATTTTCGCACCTCGTCAACGCGCTCATCGATACCGGCCGCCAGATTGTCGTCGCCGCCGATCGCCCACCCGCGCAGCTCGAGTCGTTGGACGAGCGCGCTTCGTCGCGTTTCAAAGGCGGGCTATGCGTGGAGATCGGCCCGCTGGACGAGGAGCTGCGTCAGCGCGTGCTGGAATCGCGCATCGCCGCCGCGAAAGAGCAGCATGACGCTTTCGTGGTTCCGCGTGACGTCGTGACCTATATCGCCAAGGTCATCACCTCGAACGGGCGCGATCTCGACGGCGCCGTTTCGCGTCTCCTCGCTCATGCGAGCTTGAGTGGAGCGCCGATCTGCCTCTCGACCGCAGAAATGGCGATCCGCGACCTCGTCAATTCGCATGAGCCAAAGCGCGTCAAGATTGACGACATCCAGAAGCTCGTCGCGAGCCATTACAACGTCTCGCGCGCCGATATCGTTTCGTCTCGCCGAACCGCCAATGTGGTCTTGCCGCGTCAAGTCGCGATGTATCTATCGAAAGCGTTGACGCCGCGCTCACTGCCGGAGATCGGACGCCGCTTCGGCGGCCGCGATCACACGACCGTCATCCATGCGGTGCGCAAGATCGAAAATCTCATCGCCAAGGACAATGGCGTCGCCCAGGTCGTCGAGCTGCTCAAGCGCATGCTCAACGAGCAGTGACGCAATGTCGACGCTTTTTCCGCGGAGCTGACTGTCGGGTCGGGCCTTCGCTCCCATCTGAATGAAAGCATCTCTCGCACGCAGGGGAGAGCAAGCGCGAGCTGGTCATGTTCTCGGGGCGTGGGCCCCGTCGGCCCGCGTCGTCAAGGCCTTCCAGGCTGCGAGAGAGTCCATGTAGTCTCTCCAATGGGCGATTTTTCGATTTTCAATCTCAACGATCGAGCAAAACCTATTGTCGTAGGTCACTCCCGTTGCGAGGATCGTTCCATGGACCTCGTATTCGAGGACGACGACATGACCGTCGTTTGTCTTATGCACAATCAACTTATCCGCCGAGCGAAGCGCGATGTTGTCGACATAGCTCCGGAAAGCGGCCATCAAGTCAGCCCTCCCCTCGATAATGCGGGGCCAACCGGGGACGTCGTAGAGGACCTCATAGACGACGCCGTCGGAGATGATGTCGAAGAAGTGCTCTCCATCGACGAGGTCGCCCAACGCCCTTCGTACGACATCGAAATAGGGAGCGGCGGGATCGTAGGCTGGGTATCGGGAAGTCGGCATCAGTGACCCGTCTTCACATGCGTCCAGGCGCGTGTGATGGCTCTTTGCGTTGCAAGGTCCGGCGCCGTGACGCCGAAGAGCCGGCTCATCGCCGTATCGTCGAGATAGATCGACGGATTGCCGAGGATTGTCGGGTCGATCAGCGGGCGTGAGGCGGCGACGCCATTGGCGAAATGCGTCGCATTGGTGTTGCGCGCGGCCACTTCCGGCCGCAGCAGATAGTCGATCAGCGCATAGGCCTCTTCGGGATGCGGCGCGTCGACAGGGATGGCGAGGGCGTCGAGCGAGATCAGCGTGCCCTCGCGCGGAATCGTGAAAGCGATCTCCACGCCGTTGTTGGCTTCGCGGGCGCGGTTGCGGGCCTGGAAGGAATCGCCGGACCAGCCGATGGCGACGCAAATGTCGCCGTTCGCCAGGGCGTTGATATATTCCGAGGAGTGGAATTTCTTGACGTAAGGCCGCAGGCTCGAGAGCAGCATGTCGGCCTTATGGATGTCCTCAGGCTTCTTTGAATTGGGGTCGAGCTTGAGATAGTTGAGCGCGATGGCGAACATGTCCTCGGGACTGTCGAGCATGTAGACGCCGCAGCTCGCGAGCTTCTTCAGATTTTCGGGCCGCAGAATCTGGTCCCAGCTCGTGATGGCCTTGTCGCCGAGCCTCTCCTTCACCTTTTCGACATTGTAGGCGACGCCGGTCGTGTACCACATGTAGTCGATCGCATGGCGGTTGCCCGGATCGTAGCGCGCGAGCTTGGCGGCGATCTCGCGCCAGATGTTTTTCGCGTTCGGCAGCTTGCTCAAGTCGAGCGGCTGATAGACTCCCGCCTTGATCTGGTGCGAGAGGAACGTCGCGGACGGAACCACGACGTCGTAGCCGGTCGAGCCCGCGAGCAGACGAGTGTCCAGAATCTCGTTGGAGTCGTACGTGTCATAGACGACCTTGATGCCGGTCTCGCGCGAGAAGTCGTCGAGCGTCTTGGCGTCGATATAATCGCTCCAGTTGAAGACGTTGACGACCCGCTCCTTGGCGACGGCTTGAGTCAACGAGAGCGCGCCGAATGCAAGCAGCGCGGCCAGGATCTTTTTCATTATCGGCGCCCTTTGGCGGGGAGGATGGCAGTTGTTAACATGCCTGCCGGGGGTTTGGCGACGCGCGATTCCGCGGCGCCCGACCGCCGTGCATGGCGCAACAGGAGCCGCGAGACGTGCCTCACGATCCGCCCGGAGACTCTTTCGAGACGCTCGTCCTGCGTCCGGAGCTGACGCGGAGCGTGACGAGGGGGGCCCGCATCCTGATGCGCTCGCTGGGCCATGCGGTGCTGGGCGAACTCCCGCTCTCCAACGGCAGGCGGGCCGACCTCGTGGCGCTCGGGCGCGATGGCTCCATCCGGATCGTGGAGGTGAAATCCTCACTCGCGGATTTCCGCGCCGACGGGAAATGGCGCCACTATCGGCCTTTCTGCGACCGCTTCTACTTCGCCATTCCCCTCGCGCTCGCCGAAAGCGCCGGCGGCGGGATTTTCCCGCTCGATGCCGGCTTGATCGTCGCGGACGCGCATGGGGCGGCGATCGAACGGGAATCGCCGGTCCATGCGATGGCGCCGGCGGCGAGGCGGGCGCTGCTCGTGCGCTTCGGCGCCCTGGCGGCGACGCGCCTGCACATGGCTCTGCATCCTGGCGAGCCCTGAGAAGCTTGGATCAGCGCGGCGCGCGCTTGGCGAGTATGCGCTGCAACGTGCGCCGATGCATGTTGAGGCGACGCGCCGTCTCCGAGACGTTGCGGTCGCATGCCTCGAACACGCGCTGGATGTGCTCCCAGCGGACGCGGTCGGCGGACATGGTGCTCTCGCTGGTCTCCGGCTTTTCCGACTGCGTCGCCATCAGCGCGTGATAGATTTCGTCGGCGTCGGCGGGCTTCGCCAGATAGTCGAAGGCGCCGAGCTTCACCGCCGTGACGGCGGTTGCGATATTGGCGTAGCCGGTCAGCATGACCCCGCGCGCGTCGGGTCGTCTCGCTTTGAGCTCCGAGATCACGTCAAGGCCGTTGCCGTCGCCGAGCCGCATGTCGATGATGGCGAAGGCCGGCGGGCTTTGCGAAATGGCGGCGAGGCCGGTCTTGACGGAGTCGGCGACCGAGACCAGGAAGCCGCGGGCCTGCATCGCGGCGGAGAGTCGGTTCAGGAAGGGCCGGTCGTCATCGACGATGAGCAGCGTCATCTCCTGGGGCGTCAGGGAGGCAGGCTCCACAAAATCGGCCGCCGCGAAGTCCTCTCCGTCCTTTTCCTCCACCGTCATTCTGGGGTCCCCGTTTGAGTCTCATACATGTTAGCCCGCGCCACCCTTTCGTCAAAGGGGCCGAACCTCCCCCATGCCGCATCGGCGGAGAAAAGGCGACAGCTTTGCCTTATAGAGCCAGGGGATTCGCATTTGAAATTGGTTGACACTTTAGCCGAGGCTTGCGGGGGTTTCGCGAATCGATTCTAGCCGGCGCGTCGAGGACGCGATGGTTGGAGGCGCGCATGGAAGGTTTGGCGGATTGTTTTGAAGATTTAGCGGACCCGCGCACCGGCAATGCTCGCCGACATGACTTGGTGGAGATCATAGTCATTGCGCTCTGCACTGTGCTTTGCGGTGGGCAAAATGCGTGGGACATGGCGCTGTTTGCGCGGGAGAAGGAAGATTTCCTTCGGCAATTCCTGAAACTCGAAAATGGATTGCCGAGCCACGACACGTTTTCCCGCGTGTTCCGCCTGCTCGATCCGGAATCGTTTGGCGCCTGCTTTCAAAAGTTCATGGGCAAGTTTTCGGCGGCCTGTCAGGGCGTCATCGCCATTGATGGCAAGGTTCTGCGACGCTCCTTCGACAAGGCGAGCGGCAAGTCGCCGCTCCACATGGTCTCCGCCTGGGGTTGCGATCAACGCCTGGTGTTGGCGCAGGTCGCCACGGACGCCAAG
>Ga0265331_10002646_pt1 | contig 12001 bp, 7 predicted proteins | sample 41923metaG_FD_202088 | JGI IMG/M metagenome (GOLD analysis project Ga0265331, IMG submission 202088) | Rhizosphere microbial communities from Carex aquatilis grown in University of Washington, Seatle, WA, United States - 4-19-23 metaG | ecosystem: Host-associated > Plants > Roots > Rhizosphere >...
ATGTTGGAAGCGTATTCATGCCCGCCTGCTCGATCGCCCTCCTTGTTGATCGTGTGGTACGCAACACAATGTGTTCAGCGAGCCACGTGGAGCACACGGCGGAGCGAAGCGCAAGCTCCGCATTTTCAACGTTCCGCGCGTCGGCCCCAGGCTTGCAATTCATCGCCCGGAGGAAAGCGAGGGACTGCGATGGAAAACTTCATGGGCGGGGCAGTCGTAACAGAAGCAACGTTGGCGTCGTTTTTACTGGCTCTGTGGATCACCTGGCTGGTCCTGCGCGGCTTCTTTCGGCTGATTCCGGCTGCAAATCGAGCGACAGCACGCGCGCAGCATTTCCCTAATGTGGCTGCAAAGTCCGGTGGTTTGTAGGCCAGGGATTTACAGGCGGATGGCAGATTTTGCCGCTGCCCGAAGGAAACCCGCGCGATTCTGAACAAACCGCGCGGTTGAAATTCTTATCGACGAGCAGGATCGAAGACTCGAGAGAGCGGAGGGAACAGTCATGCTTGCACTGAAGTGGTTGCTGATGGCCGCGGGCTTTGCGATGTTCGGCACGGCGGCGGGTGTGGTGGCGTACGACGTTTATTTGGCGATGCAGTTTCAGAAGCTGATGCAGTCGGGGGAATCCGGGGCGGCGGGAAAGGCGGGGCCGAGCCGTCCCATGCGCTGGCCACTCGCCGCAAAGTTGTTTGGCTGGGGATGGGCGCCGCTTCTGCTGGGGTTGAGTGTCGCTTTTGTGCCGGAAGGGTCGGGCGGCATTCGAATCAGCCAGATGTCCGGCGTGAAGCAGGGAACGCTGTACCCCGGCATGCATCTCGTCGTGCCGTTGGTGCAGCGGGTGGCCGTGTATGATCTGCGCGACCACCTCTTCACAACTGTGGCGCAGCCCGGGACAACCAAGCCGGACGCAGCGACGAGCCAAGATCAGGTCCTCACCGTGCAGACGCGCGAAGGTCTGACGATCGGACTGGCCGTTTCTGTGCGCTATCGTCTCAATCCATTAAAGCTGGCGTACATCCATTCGAATTTGGCCCAGCCGGTCGATACCGAAATCGTTGCGCCCGTTGTGTGCACGGCGTTCCGCGATCTCGCTCCCAATTACATCGTGCGCGAAGTCTTTGCCTCGAGGCGCGACGAGTTCCGCGCCAGGACCGCGAAGGCCATCACCGACCGGCTGAGCTCCGACGGCATCGTCGTCCAGGAAATCCTGTTGCGCGACGTTCAGTTGCCTGCCGAATACGCCAAAGGCCTCGAAGGAATTTTGCTGAAGGAGCAGGAAAGCGAACGCATGGAATTTGAGACAGCGATCTATGAAAAGCAGGTGAAGATTGCCGAGCTCCAGGCAGAGGCCGCGAAAGCGCAGCAGGTGAAACGCGCCGAAGCCGATGCCGCTTCCCGTGTGATCGGCGCTAAGGCCGAATCCGACGCCATGCAGTACACGTTGCCCCTCAAGCAGAAGCAGATCGAGCAGTCGCGCCTCGAAGCCCAAGCGCGCAAGGAAGCCACCGAAGAAAATGCGGAGGCAGCCGCAAGCGCCAAAGTGACCGACAGCAAAGCGGAGGCGGAGCGGCGCCGCGTACTCGCGTCCGCCGATGCCGACTCGGACCGCCTGAAGGCCGCAGCCAACGCCGAAACGATTCGCCTCACCGCGTCCGCCGATGCCGAACGCTTGCAGGGGGAAGCGGCGGTGCTCAAGCAGAATCCGATGCTGATTCAGAAGATCATTGCCGAGCGGCTCTCCGATAAATTGCAGATCATCATGGTGCCGACCGACGGAAGGAATTTCTTCGCCTCGGACGTATTGCGATCCGCGTTTTCCGGCGGCGCAACGTCGAACAATTCGGACGATACATCCGATCAGGATGCTCCCGCCCGCAAGCAGGCGCAGATGTTGAAGAACAAGTAGCACGGCTCTCCGCCTGTGGGTTCTGGAACATCCGAGGGCAGGAAGTTAAACCCCACAGGCTTCCGTGTGACGGAAGAAGTCGGAGGGTCGAATGGAGAGTGGAGTGCCCGATACGCATTGCGCAAAGCTCCAGCGGCGGCCGGCATTTCTCACCAATGCCTGTGCTATGATTTCCCGCAGTCGCGGCCATCGCTCGGATTTGCTCCTCTTGATATGGGTGGCCGGACTCCGCACACCAATGATGGGCGCCAATCGATCCAGACCCTCCCGCCGCACATTCCTGTTACTGATCATCTTGTTTGGAGCGCCGATGGCGGCGCATTGCGCCACGCTGGAAGACTCGGCGCGGGAACTGGCGAAAAAGATTGCGACGGCGCTATCGGCTAACAATGCCGTCTCCCTGGAAATGCGAAATCTTTCGTCATTATCTCCGGAGGAATTTGCAGGTGTGAAAGAAATTCTAATGGCCGATTTGCGGAGCGTAAGCGTTACCACGATTTCAAGCGGGGAAACGGCAACCCGGATCGTGGTCACACTTTCGGAGACCGTGAATCGCCTGATTTGGGTGGCTGAAATCGACGAAGCGGATAAATTTCGGGTAATTTTTTCCTCGGCGTCATCCGCCGCCTCTCGGCCGATTCCCGGCGAAGCGTTTCCCGCCACACTTCAAAGTGAGCGTTTCTGGGAAGGCCCCGAGCGCATCCTTGACGCGGCAACATTGGCCATGCCAAACGGAGAACAGGAGTTGGCGTTGCTTCTCCCGGACGGTTTGATCCTGGGGAATTCCGCGAACGCCTCGGAAACCAGAATTGAAATTCCCCCCGTTCCTATGAATGCGAATGGGGGGCAGCGCGAACCAGAGGGAAGTCTATTGTTTCGCGGGAATATCCTGGAGGTGAATAACGATCCGCGGATTTGCTCAATTGCGCTCGATCGCGGAGCCTTAATGGGATGCCGCGATTTACACGCAGCAACTGTTCCCGGGCTTGCGGTTCCAGTTGAGATTCGCGGCGGTCAAGTCGAACATCTGCGCGCGGATTGTGGCGGGGAAAAAAGTTTTTGGCTCGTCACGGGGACGGGGGACGACACGGAGCCGGATTTCATTCAACTGATTCCTGACGATTCGCAGAAGCAAAATCTGAAAAGGGGCGGCAATCAAGTGAGCCTGCCCGGGCCTGTGATCGCGCTGCACGTTTCCGCGGATCGTCCCGCGGCTACGGCCATTGTCCGAAATCTTGTGACCAGGAATTATGAAGCGTATCGCCTTTCCATCTCGTGTGGAAAATAGTCGACGCCGCAAAATCGCGATGGCTCTCTCGTTTGCGGTTTTGATTTGTGGACTGAGCGCACCGGCATCGGTGCGCCCCAAACGCGGCGGGACGCTGCGCGTCCAGATCAAGGACCACCCCGTGGTCATCGACCCCCGGCAATGGCCGGCCGCGTCCAACCAGGCTGCCACTGCCGAGCGTCTGGATTCATTGGTCTTCGACCGCCTCGCGCAGCTCGACGAGCGAGGGATTCCTCGACCCGCGCTTGCGATTTCCTGGGAACACGATGCGTCTTTCCATCGCTGGCAATTTCGTCTGCGTCCGGGCGTTAAATTTAGTGAAGGCTCGCCGCTCACACTCATGGAGGCGGCGCCGGCATTACAACAGTTACTCGGACCGGCGTTTGATGTGAGTACGAATTCCGATTCCGTCATCATTCAAGCGGACCGCCCCTTGCCCGGTCTGCTTGCGCAGCTTGCAACTGGCCGTTACTTTATTTATCGTGCCGCGGAGGATGGTTCGCTCTCCGGCACAGGACCGTTTCGCGTGGCCCAATGGGCGTCCGAGGGCAGTCCGTCAAAAGCCGTATTGGTCGCCAACGAGTCCTGCTGGGCCGGAGCCCCGTTCGTGGACAAGATTGAGCTCACGATGGGAGTCGATCCACAGCAGCAGGCAAATGCCATATCGTTCGGCAACGCCGATGTAGTCGAGCTGCCCGCTTCTCAGGTTCGCCGTGCAGCCCAACGGGGCGTGCGCACGGAGTCCAGCGATCCGGTGGATTTATTCGCCCTCGTGGTGGATACGGCTCGCCCGTTCCTCCAGGATGTGCGAATCCGGCGAGCCATTTCGCTGGCTATCGATCGAGCGTCCATCGCGGATGTCATCTTGCAGCATCAGGGAACGGCCGCCCGCGGCTTGCTGCCGAACTGGATTTCCGGCTACGCATCCCTTTTTCCTGTTTCCTTTGACTTGGCACGCGCGAAGGAATTGCTGGCCGCTTCCGGGAGCGAACCTTCCCATTCCTCGCCTCTTGTGCTGAACTTTGATTCGGGCGATGCTGATGCTGGTGCCGTGGCGGACCGCGTGGCCGTCAATTTGCGCGAGGCGGGGATTTCGGTGGTGGCTTCCGGACAGTCGTGGGACGTGAAAAATTCCAAGGCGGATTTGCGACTGGATCGCTATCGCATCGCCTCGCCGGATTCAGGAGTGGCGCTTTCCGGGCTGTTGAAACCGCTCGGCGAGCCTTCAACCGAAATGGAAACTCTCGAACAGTCGTATGCAGCCGAGCGAGCCCCAATTGACGTGTTTCACGTGATCCCTCTCGTACATGTGTCGGAAAGTTACGGTCTGAGCTCGCAAGTGCGCGATTGGATGCCTCCACGGTGGGGTGGCTGGCGTCTGCAGGACGTGTGGCTGGGGCCGCCGTCGAAATCAGGGGGAGCACCGCAATGAGTTTTCGAACTAAGTTGCTCGCGTTTTTCACCCTCACCACCGTTGCGGCGGTGACGATGGTGGCTTGGGGCGTGTCCGTGTACGCGCGCCGCGCTTTCGAAGAATTTGACCACCAGCGCACGGACGCCCTGGTCGCGCAGTTCCGCCGCGAATACGCGCAACGCGGAGATGAAGTTGCCCGGCGTGTGCAGGGAATCGCAGACGCGGAAGCCACGGTTCGCATGGCGATGGATTTGAATCGCCCGCAAGCGGACGCTTCTCAGTACTACAATGATGCGCGCGGCATCGCCCAGACCCAGCAACTCGATTTCCTCGACATCGTCGCCGATGACGGGACGCTGATTTCCTCGTCGGAATGGCCCGCGCGTTTCGGTTACAAAAACGACTGGGTCGGCTCCGAGCAGGACTGGAACTCCAAAAACGCGTTCCTGCGGCGCGTGGATTTGCCGGATTCGGTCGAGCTCGCATTGCTTGCCGTCCGCACGGTGAAGGTTGGCGATAAACGTCTCTTCCTGATCGGCGGCCAGCGTCTGGATCAGAATTTTCTGGCCACGCTGGTTCTTCCAGAGGGCATGCGCGCACTGTTGTATCGTAATCTCGAGCAGGGATTCGTGCCCACTGCGCTGACCGATGCGCAGGGCCAGGCCGGGCAGCCGGATCAGCTTGCGCCGCTGATTACCGAAGTGCAGAGCACGAAACGTGAACTCCAGCGAACCATTACTACTGGCGTGGGGCGCGACGCCAATTCCGAAACCTTTAATGCGATTCCTTTGCTGGGCCGCGATGACGGTCTCCTCGGGGTTCTGCTGGTCGGTAGTTCCCGCAGCGAACTGATTCAGTTGCTCACATTTATCCGGGCGCTGGCGTTGCTGGTGGGCGGTGGCGCGATTCTGCTGGGGCTGATTCTAGGCTGGTGGATTTCGGCGCGCGTCACGCGGCCCATCGAGAAACTCGCGGCGGGCGCGCGGGAAGTGGCCGCAGGCCACTGGGAAGCGAGCGTCGATGTGCATTCGCGCGACGAAATCGGCCAGCTTGCGGATGCTTTCAATGAAATGACGCGCCAGCTTACCGAGCAGCGCGAGCGCCTCGTGCAGACCGAGCGCGTGGCCGCGTGGCGCGAACTGGCGCGACGGCTCGCTCATGAATTAAAAAATCCATTGTTCCCCCTGCAGTTGACGGTGGAGAACCTCCAGCGCGCGCGCGAACAAACCTCGGAGCAATTCGACGAAATCTTTTTCGAGTCCACGGCCACTCTTCGCGTCGAGCTCGAAAATCTGAAAGCCATTGTGAGCCGGTTCAGCGATTTTGCAAAAATGCCGCCGCCGGAGTTCGAATCCGTGGACGTGAACGAATGCGTTCGCGGCGTCGTCAAATTGTTCGAGCCCCAACTCGCCGCCGTGGGCCGGCCGTCGATCGCGCCGGAACTTTATCTGGACGAAAATCTTCCGCGCACGCAGGCCGATCCTATTTTGCTGCGTCGCGCCCTGGAAAACCTGGTCCTCAACTCGCTCGACGCCATGCCCGCGGGCGGCACGCTGACGGTCCGCACATCGCAATTCAATGGTTCCGTTCGCCTGGAAGTCGCCGACACCGGGCCGGGACTGACGCCGGAAGAATGCGCGCGCCTGTTCACGCCGTATTACACCAGCAAGCGGCACGGCACCGGGCTGGGCCTCGCCATCGTGCAATCGGTGGTCAGCGATCACGGTGGAAAAATTTCCGTCGAGTCCGCTCCGGGAGCGGGCGCGACGTTCCGTATTGATCTGCCGGTTGTGCAACCGGGCATGCAGGACAAAAAGGATGCTTTTGAGCTTCCGCAGGACAGGGGCGCCGGAAAGGGCCGCGGGAACAGCAAGGAAAAGCTCGAGGAAAAGCTCGAAGAAAAACTTGACGAACTGCGCGCCTCAAAAGCCGAACCGGAACCTCCCGGCAAGCCGCCACGCGAGGATCGTCCGATCATCACCGCGGCCTAGCGATTGCCGCGCCTCGGCGAAGGCAAATCATGACAACGCCCAAACCGCATCTCCTGCTCATTGACGACGATCCCAACACGCTCGCGTCGCTCTCCCGCGCATTTCGCCTGGCCGGCTACGAGGCCACGGTGTGCGACAATGCCGCACGCGCGCTGGAGTTGATTCGCGCCGAGCGTTTCGACTTGATTTTTTCCGACGTGGTCATGCCCGGCAAGGACGGAATTTCGCTGCTCGGCGATTTGAAAGCCGCCGGAGTGACGACTCCGATCGTCATGATCTCCGGACAGGCCAGCGTCGAAACGGCTGTCCGGGCCACGCGCCTGGGGGCCGTTGATTTTCTTGAAAAGCCGCTCTCTACGGAAAAACTTTTGGTTACGGTCGAAAACGTTTTGCGCTTGCGGCGGCTGGAAGACGAAAACCTGGATTTGCGCCGACGCCTCGGAAAGCACGAAGTCATCTGGTCGGGGCCCTTGATGGAGCGCCTGCTGGCTCAGGTGGAGCGCGTCGCCGCGAGTGAATCGCGCGTTGCAATTCAAGGCGAAACCGGGACGGGCAAGGAGCTGATCGCGCGAACGATTCACCACAAGAGCGCGCGCCGTTCGGGTCCCTTCGTGACCCTCAATTGCGCTGCCGTCCCCGCTGAATTAATTGAATCGGAATTATTCGGCCATGAAAAAGGTTCCTTCACCGGTGCGGCCGCGCGTCACGTCGGCAAATTCGAGCAGGCCGGAGGCGGGACATTATTTCTGGATGAAATCGGAGACATGCCGCTCGCGATGCAGTCGAAGCTGTTGCGCGTGCTGGAAGAAGGCGAAATCGAGCGCGTGGGCGGCGACAAGCCTGTTCCGGTGGATGCGCGCGTCGTCGTTGCGACACATCGGAACCTCGATGAAATGGTCAAGCAGGGATCGTTCCGCGCGGATTTGTTTCACCGCGTCTACGTGTTCCCCATCGCGTTGCCCCCGTTGCGTGAACGTCAGGAGGAAATTCCGGTCCTCGCGGAATATTTTGCCGCGCAGGTCGCCGCGCAAAATGGGTGGCGCCCGAAACATTTTTCAACCGAATCGCTGGAGATTTTAAAGCGTTACGCGTGGCCAGGTAATGTGCGCGAGTTGCGAAACGTGGTCGAGCGGGTACTGCTTCTGTCCACCGGTGAAACCCTCACGGGCGATGATGTTCAATTGGCTTTGCCACCACGCCATAGCGGCGAACCACCCCCCACAACCGGAAGCGGCCCGCTGACGCAGCGCATGGAATCGTTCGAGCGCGAAGTGATTCTCGCTGAACTTCGGCGAAATCAGCATCACATGACCAATACGGCTCGAGCGCTGGGACTCGAGCGCAGCCACCTCTATAAAAAATGCCAGCAATTGGGAATCGATCTGCGCAGCCAGAGGAAGCCCGACTGAAGTAGCACAGGCTTCAGCCTGTTTGCTTTTGACTTCCGTTGAATCGCGAAGAAATTCAGAATCGGACAGGTTGAAGCCTATCCTGCCGAAACCTACGGAAACACCGACTCGACGACCGGATCGGCGGGCCGCGTGCTCCACAGTCCGGCGGCGCTTTCGCGGAGCGCGCCAAGCAATTTGCCCGCTGCTTCATCGTGCAGCATCGGATCCTCCAGTTCCGCCATCACTTTATCGAAACCGCCGCCGAGTTCGAGCGCGGAAATCATCGCGTGCAGCGCATAGCGGTCGCGTGAATCCACGACGCTTTGCAGAATTTCCACGGTTTCCTGTTCGAACTTGGCAAGCGCCGATGCCGCTCGCATTCGGACCAGGCGGTTGGCGTCGCGCACCGCTTCAAGCAGCACCGGAATGGTGCGCGGGTGTGGAATCTGATTGAGGGCAGTCGTCGCGCGCAGCCGGACGAACCACACTTCGTCGCGCACCAGGTCTGCCAGCGAAGGAATCGCCAGCGCTAGGGGCGCGACAGTCAGCGCTTTTGCTGCGGCCGCCCGGACCTCGGGACGCGGGTCTTCGGCGAGCAGTATCATTTCGTCGGCCATCGCGGGCGTGGCGAGCTCGCTCGCAACGCGCGCCAGCAATTCGCGCGATTCCCCCTGCGAGCGGCGGAGATAGGGAAGGACCGCTTCCGGGCGATCCATGTAGCAGCGCACCAGCGCGTTGGTCAGCGGGTCGGCGGGGACTTTGAGGCTACCGATCATAAACATTTCAATCATGGGTTCGGCGGCTTCTGCCAGGCCGGTCCGTCCGAGGCCCTGCACGGCGGCGAGGCGCGTGTCGAGTTGCCATTCGTCTAGCAGTTCAGTGAGTGGCGAGATCGCTTCCGGCACGCGCATCGCACCCAGCGCCAGCATCGCCCGGCGGCGCGCCCATCCGTGGCCGCCATGAACCTTTCGAACGCAAAGGTCGATCAATCCACTCGATCGCAGAAAATCCTGTAATCCGGCGCGGTCTTTGTCAGTGGCCGCTCCGATCTCCTGAATCAAGATGGACTGCAGGATGTCGCACTGCATCCGATCGTTTCGCCATTCCTCGATAGGGACATTCCCGCGCACAATTTCCCGCCAGCGCTTGTGAATGACGATCGAGAGACCGTCATAACGACGTGTGCGAAGGTGCTGCATGCCACGGCGTACGATCATAGAGAGCGCCAGAAGAGCCGCGCTTCCGAATACGGCCACAATCGCGGCGGTCAGGAAAAATGCGGCGTCAAGACGCGAGATCATTTCTAAAGCGGAATTCATGCGTTGCTCCTGAGTAGTGCGTTCAAGCGAGATCCCGCGGAGTGCGCCCAAACGGAACATCTCGCCCGCAATCGTTCACAGTCATCGGAAGTACATCGTTCGCCGTTGCCGGAAAGTTTAGTGGTGGTTGCCCGTTTGTCCCGCGGAGGATGCTTGGCACTGCGCCTCATGCAAATTTCTCCCATCGACAGGACGCTGCCGTTCGATTCCATCGTGGTTCGCAAAAAAATGGAGCAAGAAAAGACCCACATGGTTGAAAATTCGATGAAGCGGTTTTGATCGACTAACTTGCCTGAACGCTTTCAGTTAGAAGGATCGAGCCTGGAAGACGAAAATGTTTGGCGGGAATAGAAGAGCCGATTCGGAACTCGGGTTTCAATGAGGGAATGTTTCAATGTGGATTTCATCCAGACAGAAGCTTACTTATCGCCCAGTGGCGGCGCAACCGTCGCCGCGGCTGCCGGCTTGGCCGCGGCGCGCAGGGCAAAATAATTGCGAGCGAATGCCGCGTAGGCCGTGCCCGCATCCACGACAATGCCTTGCACCGTGTAGCGGCCCGAATTCAGGCCGGCGAGCGGCAGGCTGATGCGGAACGACGCGGTGCGCGTCTTTTCATCGTATTCGGCGGGAGAAACCATCGGCGTATCGGAAAAGCGCTGTCCGTTGCGGAAAAAAACCAGCCCGGCGCGGACCGAAGCGGCGTCGGCTTTTTGCGGCAGATACGCCTGGAAGAAAACGTACAGCGTCTGCTGATCGGTGAACACGCGAGTCACGCTGGGAATGATGCGTTCGCCGCCCACTTCAAGCGGGGACGATTTCATTTTTGCGTCGAGGGCCAGCGCCTGCGTTTTGATCTGCGCCGTTTTCTGCACGGCTTCCACCTGGCTGGAGAGAAGCAACGTGCTCAGTTGCATGCGGTCGAACTGCGGAGGCGAGAGCGATAGTTTGTCTTCGAACGTGCCGATCCGGCCGGACTCATTTTCGCGCGCCAGAAATTTCAGCTTGTACTCGCCCGGCGCGAGAATCATGCCGCCCTGATAGACCAGCGCGCGCTGCTGGATGTCCTGGAAATGTTCGGCGTCGATTTTTACCGTGATTGTGTCGCGCAGCGCGCCGACCACGCGATTGGATTTTGCATCGCGCACCTCCGCCGCGAAATCGAATGCTGTTTCATGGCTCCCGCGTTTTTGCGCCCACTGCAGGGCGCTGGGCGCGAGTTTTGCGGCGATGGGAACGAACACCTGATTCGCGTTCAGACGGAACTGCGCGGTTTCTACGGCCAGCGGCAGCTCGACTTCCGGAGTGTCCGAGCGGAAAGCGTCTTCCAGTTGGCGCTCGCGGTCTTCGGTCGTAAACACGCCGAAATCCTTTGCCGCGTAGTAACCCTCGCGCGTGCGAATGCGAGCGCCGCTGGGCAGGCCGTCGATTTTCACGTGGACGCGCCGCCACGCGCCGTCGCGCGCGGTGTCCGTGCTGTAATAGCCAACCAGGTAGTAGCCCGAAGTATCGTTCTGCACGCTCTTAAATATCTTGCCGAAATCCCCCGCGTCGAAAAAGGAGCGGCCTCCCGTATCTCCCGCAAGTGTGGCCAGCGTTTCGCGCGAATCCTGTCGCGACTGGCTCTGCGAAATAACGGTCGCGCCCGTAAACATTGCCGTGCCGCTGGACGCGCCCGTGCTGGCGTCGCCTCCAGGAGTGGCCGTGAGCAGCCCGCGCGAATCCACGCTGTAAATGGAAACATTCGAACGGTTCGCGGAATTGGTGGCGGCGATCAGCTCCGAGCGGTTTTCCTCTCCGGTCTGCATGATGCCGCTGGTGAATTGAATCAGCGATTTTTTGCCGGGGATGTTTTCCAAAACCTCGCAGATCGCTTCGATCGCGGCAAGTTTACGGTCGGTATTGAACACGTTGAATTCGGTGTCGTCGGCCGTGAATGCCGCGCCGGTATCTTCGGTGACGGCATCTTCGCCGTTCGCCGCGGTGGCCATGTCGGCCAGCGCCGCCAGCGCCGCTTCGTGTCCGGGAACGAGGGCTTCCACGGATTGCCGGAGCAACTCTTTGTTATTCGTGAAATTCGCGACCACCTTCAGCGTGTTGCCGAATGCCACGACGCCCACCAAGTCAGCTGGCGACATCTGTTCCTGGATATATTTTTCGGCGGCGCGCGTCGAGCGCAGCAGATCGTCGGGCTGCAGCGAGGTCAGGTCGAAGAACATCACGATCATCCGGTGGTCGTGCGCGATGGCCTTGATTTCCTCGGGTGAGGTGACGGCGCCCAGCGGAATCGTGATGGGCGCTTCGCTGCCCGTGCCGGCGGTTTCCACCTGCTCGATGTCGTTGTACTCAAACGTCGAAACTTTTTGCGCCTTGCCGTCTTCCGTGACGTTGAACTGTTCCTGCTTCAATCCCTTGATCGGTTTGCCGTCGCGATCGGTGACCTGAACGTCGATTTCCACCAGGCTCACGGTCGAGCGAATCGTCGCTTTTCCCCGGGGCAATTGAGCGGGAGGCGCAGCGGGTGCCTGTCGCGGATTGACCGGCACTGTCGTTGTCTGCTGCTGAGCGGAAGGCGGCGATGCATTCTGCGCGATCGACGGGCTAACGCACAGCGAGGCGGCGGCAATGATCGCAAGAAGTGTTTGCCCGATGTCGGTATGCGTCCGCATCAGAAATTCACCCGCGTTGTGAACGT
>Ga0265331_10002650_pt1 | contig 11991 bp, 17 predicted proteins | sample 41923metaG_FD_202088 | JGI IMG/M metagenome (GOLD analysis project Ga0265331, IMG submission 202088) | Rhizosphere microbial communities from Carex aquatilis grown in University of Washington, Seatle, WA, United States - 4-19-23 metaG | ecosystem: Host-associated > Plants > Roots > Rhizosphere...
TTTAGCGAAACGTAAACACGAAGAGGCAGGCCCATGAACGGCAAATTCGTAGCCTACTACCGCGTATCGACCCAGAAGCAAGGGCAGAGCGGCCTAGGCTTGGAAGCCCAGCAGGAAGCAGTTAGGGGCCACATGAACGGCGGGGCGTGGGAACTGGCGGGGGAGTTCGTGGAAGTCGAAAGCGGCAAGAACAACAACCGGCCCAAGCTCCAAGCGGCCTTGAAGCTTTGCCGCTTGACCGGCGCGACGCTGATCGTCGCCAAACTCGACCGGCTGTCACGCAACGCGGCCTTCCTGGTGAACCTCATGGAGAGCAAGGCGCGGTTTGTGTGCGTGGACAACCCGAACGCGAACGAGCTTACCATTCACATCCTTGCCGCCGTCGCCCAAGACGAGCGCAAGCGGATCAGCGAACGGACAAAAGCTGCACTCGGCGCCGCCAAGGCGCGTGGAACCAAACTCGGAAACCCAAACCTTGCCGCTATCCGCCATTCCGACACCGGCAGGGCGAACGAAAAGCGCAAGCAGCTTGCCAACTCGCACCGGGCCGACCTCGCGGAGATCGTGGGGGATATCCGGCAATCCGGCGTCACCAGCCTAAGTGGCGTGGCCTGCCAGTTGAACGCGCTGGGCATCACCACGCGACGGGGCGGGAAGTGGACGGCAACCCAAATATCCCGGCTGGAAACAGCCTAAGTTGGGCTGGCCAACAACGCCAGCAGATGAAGCCCGCGCCGGGAGCGCGGGCCAGCCATAAGGGACTAGGCTTACAGGACAGGGACGGAAACCAGAACGCAGAACATAACCAGCCGAAAACATGACCATAGCCGACAACATCCGCACCAGGCGCAAGGCCCGCAAAATGACACAGATCGAACTCGCCAAGCGGGCCGGGTTGAGCCAGGCCGGTTTATCGACCATCGAGGGCGGCGAAGACAACGTGAAAGTGGAAACCCTGCGCGGCATCGCCACCGCGCTTGGGTGCGCCACCGTAGATCTGCTGCCTGAAGAAGACAAGCGGCTGCAGTCACTCACACGACTCTAGCCGCCGCTCGAACTCGCGCCAGAAATCGACCATGGGAATGCCCAGGGCGTTGACTATCGCCCAAATCTCGAAGGCGTCAATGCGCCGCTCGCCACGCTCTACTTTGCCTATCTGAGACGCACACCACCCAAGATCATCGGCGATCAACTCCGAAAGCTCGCCCTGTGTAAGTCCTGCACGCTCCCTGTATTCCTTCAATAACAAGTACATAGCTCGATACTCTGGCGTGTAGATTGACTTCACAATGACGGCCAAAGTGTCACATGTAAGCGACACAACAAAAAGCCCCAAAATCGGGTTTGTTTTGTACGCCATAAGTGCTATTTTGGCAAAAAAATAAACTCTTTTGGAGACGGACATGAGCATGATCGACGCAAAACAATTGGTGGCATTGGTTGACGCGGGGGCCGTGAAGGCTGTAGCCGTGCGGGGCACAGCAGGCGGGTTCACCATCGTCGTGGACGGAAAAATGGTCGAGGCGCGGCGTGGAAACGCCCGCGTGTTCAGGAAGCTGAACACCGCCGCCGCGTTTTTGAAGGTGAAAGGCATCGGCATGTTCACTGTCGACGTCTCGACGTGGAACCCGAGCCAGAAAGCCGCCCTATAGGAGGAGCAGCAATGAAAGTAAAAGACGGAAGACGCCGGGGCTGGTTTTGGGCGCATGACTCTATCTTTGACGAATGGGGCGAAACGCTTGGGCCAATAGCGCTAAATGTCTACCTGTGCCTATGCCGCCACGCTGGCAAGGATGGCAACAGCTACCCATCGCTTGCAACACTGGCTAGAAAGTGCGGGGTGACTAGGCGGGCAACAATCAACGCAGTAGCGAAACTTGAGAGCTACAAGCTGATAGAAAAAGTCCGGCGTATTGCCAGCAAGGGCGACCCAGACACGAACATTTACACTGTGCTAGACCCATGCAACGAAAAGGCTTTAGAGGCTAGGGGTAGTGAACGTAGTGCACCACCCCTAGTGAACGTAGTGCACCACCCTAGTGAACGTAGTGCACCACCCCTAGTGAACGTAGTGCACCACCCTAGTGAACGTAGTGCACCACCCCTAGTGAACGTAGTGCACCACCCTAGTGAACGTAGTGCACCACATGAAGGACAACCACAGAACGGACAACCACAAAGGACTACCACCACAACGACGGCCGGCGCCACAGAAACGGGCGTGGTAGGCGATGCCGGCGGAAAAAATTGTGGTGGTGGTAGTGGTGATGGATCTCAAAAAAACACAAAGACAGCCAGCAGGCAGGAAGGCCAGCCAGCGGGCCAGCAGACGGCCAGCAGGCAGGAAGGCCAGCCGCTTGTCTACCCGCTTGGCATGGCGATGGACGAAACGACGAAAGCAGCGGCCATGCTAGACGGCCACCAGAACGCACAGGAGATGCTGGACACGGTGGAGGCGGCAAGGAGGGCAGGGCAGATCAAAAAATCGCCCCTGGCGCTCCTTGCGGCGCTTATCAGGCGGGACAAGGAAGGGAGCTTCGATCCTTCACCCGGCTACGAAATTGCAAAGGGACGGCAGCGGCAATGTGTCGGCGCAGAAGGAAAAAGCAGGGGTGTTAGCAAAGCCGTAGAGTTATCTAACCTTCAAGCAGAGGTAAAAGCGCTCGAAGCTATGGCAAGTCGCGGTGGCGAAGCGCTAATCAAACAGCTAGAGACGGCTAAAGCGAGGCTGAATGATGCACTGCGGCAAGCTGCTGCGTAACAAGGGCTGGTGGCCGAGCTGGCGGTTGCGGGCCTGGCTTGGAGGTGCTGGTGGCGTCGGCCTGGCGCAGGATGTGTGGCAGTTAATTACATGAGTTTTTTGACAATTTGAATATTGTTGAATATTTTAGCTGCCCGACCGGTGTCAATGTGAGTATCCGTAAATTGTCGGCTGTTGGGTAGCAAAATGTGAAATTAATAGCATTGTTTGCTTCGCTACTACCCGATGACGTATACCCAACATACGACACAACTGTTGATGCGCCTGTAAGCAAAACGCTGACTTTGTTTCCTGCAATAGTATTGCTATATGAGCGTAGTATTGTATCTCCAGGGTCAACAGAGCCATTTGAGTTTTTATCAACAAATGAGATGTAACCGGCACTCCAGTTTGTTGAGCAGCCGTTTGCTTTAGCGTTCTGAGGGCATACAGAAACTGTGGCTGATCGCTTTATAGCTTCGCTTTTTGCATGGTTCATCAGTGCTATAAATCCATTTGTTTGCGTCGAAATCCTGTTAGTTGTAATCATTTTATTTATGTATGGAACACCGGTAGCCAATGTTATGCCTACTATTGACACAACAGCCAACATTTCCCCTAGTGTAAAACCGTTTTGCATTTTCATGGCACTGTCCTAAAAATCGTCATATTCAATAACAGGCTTGCCTGTTGAATCGAACGTTATTGTGTAAATGCGGTTTACATCAGACGCAATAGTTATTTCAAATCCTTCACAAGTGCCGCCCTGGCCTGTGCGACAAGCGCCGCTGATATCAAAGTGAATCCATCCTCCTGGCACGTTCGTACCCAGCCTTGCTCCATGTTGCCAGCCACCCAGCAGGCGAAGCGTTTGCCCGTCTTGGGTGATGGCCCAGCGGTCACTGCCAAGTTCCACGCACAAGGCTTTGTCGCGCGCCTTAAGCAAGGCATTGTAGAAAGCCTCAGCGTCGATGGAGAAAGCCAGCTTGCCAGAGTTCGCTTCTTCAGCTTCTTGCTGCGAATGCAGAAAATAGAGTGTGGCGGCAACAGCAAAAGCCGGTAATAGGTAAAAAAATCTTTTCATTTTCTGCTCCAAAAAAAATTGGCCTGGCTGATACAGCCAAGCCAATTATAGCCCAACAGGCTAGTGGTTTACCAGCAGCGCAAGCTGCGTTGCTTGCTACTTGTCGATTAGCGTTACGGTGACTTTCGACGGGATGCCAACCTTGTACCCCGTTCCTTTCGCAATCGTCATCGTGATGGTTTTGTTGCCGACACCACTTCCACTAGCAAGGTCGCGTGTATAAAAGTAAAGCGTGCCGCTGGTTTGACCATTGGCAATGCTGATAGTTTTTGGCGGTGTGCCAGCAGTCGAAGCAGCCCAATAATCGCAGCCGGAGCTTTGTGAAGTGGAACAAGCCTTCGCTGTCCCACCCCATGTAATATTAACCTGCTGATTTTGTACGACAGGCGGTTTGTCGAATGTCACAGTCATGTTAAAAGTGCCGCCTTTGACAAGCTTTATCGTGCTTGCAGATGGTGCGGCCACCGGCAAATCGTAGCCTTGCGGATAGTACTTGTCAGACCAGCCGCCATACTTGCCAAAAACACGCAGCCAGGTAGGCAAAATGCCTTGCGGTATGGTAGCCGTGATTGCCGTGTCACTCCACGCACTGATTACTGTTGTTGTCGAGTTTTGCAGATTTCCGCCAAAATCCAGGTATCCAACAGTATTGCCAAACCCTGAGCCGTTTATCGTGATAGGCAGACTCGCGGCGTAGTTTCCTGTAATGCTGCTGATAGCCGGGAGTGCGTTGGCAAGCGTCACGTTTTTGACGACGCTTGAAGCTATCGTGTTTACCGCCGTCGCTTTTGAACGCGGCGCACCGGCCCATGTTGTGACTTTACCATTACTATACTCGACAAAGTAAAGCGCTGGGTCTACCTGCAAATCATAGTTTCCCTTGCTGTCGGTAAAAGTGCTGCCATACCAGATGCCATCAGCGTCATATGCCGTCACTGTAGCGCCTGAAATAGCCACGCCTGACAGTGACGTTATCTTGCCTGTTATATCCGCCAAGGGCGCTGTGGTAGGCTCAACGCGGATTTGGTAGGTAGGTTTGTAGTCCACCGAGCAATTGTAGGCGTAAACATCGAACTGCATTGAGGTTTCGCCAGCAGCCGGTGTCAGATCGATGTTTGCATTCTCGCCTGTAACGTCAAGATCCTTCGATTCCCCCATTACATGCACCCTATAGGACGCCTTCCAAACTTTTCCTGTAGCGCCTGGTGCGGTGTCTGCGGCTTCTGCGTGGCCCTCAGACGTGCCTACAAACGAAAGGTGAGGCGTAGCGTTCTGCGTCAAGTCAAAGGTGTACGAGGCGATTGGCGATGCGTCGCCTGGGCACGTTGCCGCGCTGCCACTATAGGTCTTGCCAAGAGTTATGGCTACCGGGTTGGCCTGTGCTGGTGCCATGGCAGTAGCCAAGGCGAGTGATTGAATCAAAATAAACGTTTTGTGTTTCATTGTTTAAACTCCAATTGACTGCTTGTTTGCTACAATCACGGCTAATACACGCCGCTAGAAATGGATTGTAGAACAAGCGTTTTTATCAGGTTTAGCTAAAAACCAAAACGCATAAACACGCCGCCAAAACAGCAAAGTGTAAAACCAAAACAGTTAAATTGGCCTACACGATCAAATCTAGCGGGTCATCAAGCGGGCTGTCGCAGCGCACCAGGCCGCGGATTGACATCGAGGGCCACCTGCACCACTCGCCACCCTGGCGCACGTCCTCAGCGGCTTTAAGGCAAGCCTCAAGTAGCGGGCCGCTGATGCGCAGATCGGCAAGCGCCACCTCAATCGTCGAGTACTCTTGCTGGCCGTACTCGGCCAAGGCCGCAGCGAAGCCCTTGATCCACTCTGCCAGGTCATCATCAGCCAGGCCAGGCGGATCATACTCGCCACATGATTTGTAGTAGGCCCAGCCAAGGCCGTAGGCGTTGGATTCGTCGAGTTCATCGTCGTTCATGGTCTTTGCTCCAGTTCGTCTTGCAGTTGATTAAGAAGGCCAGCGGATATCTGCACGTCTGCAAGGTGTTCGCGCAGCGCAACGACAAGCGATTCGGCGTCGGCCACCGCGTCCACCGGATCACGTTCGAGCGCAGACGCAAGGGCAAGCCTGAGCCAGTAGGACGCCGAGAAGTCGGCGAGGATTTCATCACACGCTGAAGCCATAATATGTTGCCTATATGAACACGCGAAACGTATTTGCCATTATAGCAACGCTTTTTTCCTCTCAGGTTATGGCATGGGAGGAAGAGAAGGTAGTAGAGTTTATCACACATACTAACCCAATGCTAATGTCCCATCTAATGGTGATGGATGCTTATAAGAAGCCGGATACATTTAATTGGATTATGCAAAACACTTCATTAGTTGCACGCCTGGGGGCGGGTGGCACTGATTTTAGCCAAGCACCTTATACGGCTTACGCAGGCATTCAGCTTAACGTGCCACTGTCTAGCATCAATATCGACCGGCAGAATTCGCTACAGCGCGTCCAGGAAGCAAAAGACGTGATAGAGCTTAACCGGCAATTGATGGAGGACATAACCCTATTACGGTCTATGGAGACGGATATAGAAGCGGCTAATATCCGCAAAGAATTCCTAAAGCAAAAAGCCGCCTGGCAGAAAAAGAGGGTGGAGGAAGGGTACTCGGCAGAGCTAGACCAGCTATGGGTTATTGGCCAAGCCCTCAACACGGAAGATGCGATGATAGCGAAGACGGAGAAGCAGGCTAAGACGCAAAAGTTCAAGATCGCAAGGTACGCAGGCGACGCATGGAAAGTGCTGCTTGACTACATGAACGGGAAAACCAAGACGCTTGGAGACTGGCATGGATAATATAACTGGGCTTGTTGGCCGCGACGAAGTAATAAAGGCCATTGTTGCGGAGATCAACAAAGGCAAGCATGTGATACTGACCGGGCCAACAGGCGTTGGCAAGTCGGCGGTGCTTCGGGCTGCGCTGGAAAAAATAGGCTACAAGCAGGACGTGCTTATCCGGCTGCACGACCACCAGGCCAAAGGCCAGTTCGTCGAGATGGCAAGACAAATGCTGACGCTTGGCCTGATTAACGCGGCAGCACTGGGCCTGCCATCAAAGTTCCACGAGCAGCCACTTGAAGAATTCGACTGGGGCGAGGTGAGGAACCAAGTAAACCGCATGAGCATCCGCGATCTAACGCAAGCCATGATTCCAGCATTGGCAAACTCGGTAGAGAAGGCTGTGATAGCAGTCGATGACATTACATCGCTTACGCCTACTCAGATGATGTTTTGGCTTGCTATATTCGACCACGCCCAGGTTGTTGGCTGTGCGTCTGAGAAGAAGGAGCGCGTAAAAAAACTCTGGTGGAAGATGAAGGAGATAGAGGTAAAGCCTTTGGGCAAAGATGCGGTGCGCGAGATAGTCAATAAGTACATCACGGCAAAGGGAATATTGATAGAATCACGGGAGCTTTACATTAACCATGTTATAAAACAGGCTGGAGGAATACCACAGGCAATCAACGACATGCTGGATGAATCCAGTAAAGAGAAGAGGATCGACAAAAACAGAGTCCGGGCTATGAGGCACGATGCCGGAATATCATACCTGGACTTCTCTCCTGTCATGGTGTTAATAGGCGCTGGAATAATGGCAATGCGGTTTGTGGGTATGGGAACGGGCGATAAGCAGTTATATATATTGGGAGGAGTCGGCGCTATATTCTTTATGACAATTAGATTCTTCGTGTTCAAGGGCAGCGGTAACGGACGATGATAGCGACAACACACGTGGCTTTTGCCACAGCCTTATACTTAGGCGGCGCATCAGTTGTAGAGTACAAGATAGACAACATTGCTTGGCTTTTGGCTGTGGTGTTCTCTATCATGCCTGACATAGACCTACCTAAATCACAAATTGGCAGGCCGCTTTACTTTATCTCTGTGCCACTCGAAAAGCGGTTCGGCCACAGGACTATAACGCACTCAATCATTGGTATGGGCGTCTTGGCCGCGTTGGCCTACCCACTGCTATACTTCGGCCACAATAACTATTTTTGGGCCATCCTTGGCGGCTATTGGTCGCACATCCAGATTGACATGGCTAATATTAGGGGCGTTGATCTCATGTGGCCGTCACCTATCCGCGTGGTGATGCCTGGGCGCATGAAATATCGGATAGAGGTTGGGAGCAAAGCGGAAATGATCGTCATGTGTTCGCTTATCGTGTGCTGCATTGCACTCTATCCAATTGGCAACATGGGGCTTAGAGGAGGGCTTGATAGGATATTACAGGATTTTGGATTCGCGCATGACGAGTTCGTAAAGGTGCAGGGCTTGAACTGGTACACCCTGGAACTAAAGGCTGTGGATAACCTGACACTTGAGCATATAAGCTGCGAATGTCCGGTTATTGGAGAGTGGCAGGGAGGGCTAATAATAGAACATAATGGAAAGTCAAGGTCAGTTGGCGAAAGCTCACTGCACCACAACTTGATGCCAATTAAAGCCGTACTGATAAAAGGATTGCCGTTGCGCGTGGTGGCGCAAAGGATAGATATGCGCAATAGGTCTTTAGGTTGGCTAGTGGAGAACTTGAAAGGCAACCATGGATACTATTTGCTAGGCCAAATGTACACGGTAGCAACAAAGATTGTTAACGCAAACAACATCGAGATATATAGCCCGATAATATACAACGGCAGCGTAATATCATTGCACTATGCAAAAGCTGAAGACTTGAAGGACTATGCAAACTATACTGCTATCAATGGTGAAATAGTAGTTCAATTCTGGCTCAAGCCCGGAGACGAACCTGTGGAACTGAAACTAATCAGCGGTGGTGGTGTTGCAATACCAGAGGCATTGCAGCACCTATACTGAGGCTACAAAGATTCTACGACATTGACCAGGTGTTCCTGTCCGACGTGTGTATAAAGCTGGGTTGTAGCAATGCTTGAATGCCCTAGTAAAGCCTGCACATCAAGCAACCGCACATCCTTTTCAATCAGTCGCGTCGCGTAAGTATGTCGGAGTTTATGCGGCGTTATGTGCTTCTCTATTCCGGCCTTGTCCACTATGGCCTCAAGATATTTTCTGACAGTAACAGCATGTGGCGGCTGGTCGCCTTCCTTCTTTTCAAACACGTAATGGTCTTTCTTCTTCTTTGCGACAAAGCCAGCAAGGCGCACACCAAACGCGCTAGGTAATGGTACAAGGCGTTCCTTATTACCCTTGCCTACTACCCTTACACTCTTAGCTACTCCATCCGATACGCGAATATCAGAAACCTTAAGCATTCTAGCCTCGCTTACACGAAGGCCAGAATTCTGTATTAGCGTGAACAGCATTTCATAACGGTCACGAACGCCATTAGAAAACTCCTTGCTCATTCCGAACACATTTTCCTTTATATCGCTACGATCCTCGAAAGCAGATTTCAATAATGCCTGTTCTTCCTTTTCCATGTAAATCGGTATGCGAATAGGCCGCTTCGGCTTGTCAATATCACAAATGGGATCATGGGAAAGGTGCTTGTTACGACGCGCCCACTTGTAGAAAGTAGCGTAGGTTGATATTTTGCGGGCTACCGTGTTTGGGTGCATCCCCTTGCGCATGTAGTATGCCACGAACTGCTCCACTTGCTCAGGCGTCAATTCTCGCCAATCAATGCCAGCCTCGTCTAGCCATCTACGCAGCACATTCAAATCTGAGTTATACCCTAGGCATGTACTTTTCGGGTATCCCTTGGTGTACATCAAAAACCGGCAAAATTCCTTTTGCACAGCTATCAGCGTAATTTCAGATTTCTCGCTCATGTCGCCTCCGAATGGGTATTGAAAACCTGGAACAAATTTCGCTTGTAATAGTATGTCTGCAATATGCACCAAAATACATATTTAGAAAACTAGTATCGTGAATGCAAAAAAGAATATTGCGCGGCCCGAAACAGAAAAACGCCTAAACAACGGCAGAGGAACACACAAAAAAACGCGAAGGAACGCCAAAAAGCGCAAAAAACTCGCCAAATTGGTACTTTTGGCACCAAGGCCAGCATGTAGGAACAAACTTACCACGCAGCAACGAAGCTAGGCAATGGAGATAGCACTATCCACGCTGTTTGCTGCTGGTGCTAGCCTGTCTGCTGGCCGTCCTGGTGCGCCTGGGCATGTGTTGACAGTGAGCCAGGCCGCGCCGATGAAGAGCGCCAGGAACAAGGCTAACAGCAGGAAATTTGCCACCATTAGCAGTAGCCATGTATTGTCTGGATATGGGGCAGGCTTATTTCTTGTCATGTGGCAGAATCCTTAGTCCGTATTGCTTCACAAGCCGGTTTAACAGCCTGCCATTGTACTCTATAAGCTTTGCATTCTCAGAGCGCAAAAGCTCAACCTCTGTGCGAAGGGCCGCAAGCTCGTCTGCATCGGCGGAAGCCTCAGCCTGCATCCTTAGCCGCCGCTTTGCCTCCCTCTCGGCCCCAGTCATTGGCCTGTCACCTAATGTTGGCCTGCCTACACCCATTGCCAGCCTCCAGTTATGTCACATGACAAAAGCAAAAGAATGCCATACTTTTGCAAAGCTGCAAATTGTGGCGGCACGCCAGCAAGAGCGAAGAGCCGCCCCAGGCGGGTGGCAAAGAGCCCCATTTAGGGCGGGGGCGCTCCCCCGCACCCCCTAGTCCGGGTCGGCTGTCCTGCCTCCCCGGCTTGGCTCCCCCGCCCCCGACCGCCCGTTGAATGCGCCGCCTTGTGCCCCACCCATCCGCCCCCTACGCCCGCGCTCCCGGCGCGGGCTGGGGGCTCCCCGCCCTCGGCGGCGCTTCGCGCCTGCGGCGCGTGTTCGCGGCCTCCGGCCGCACGGCCCCGGCTTCGCCGGGTCGTGGCGCGGCTCTGCCGCGCCAAGAGCGTCATGCCAGTGTCACGCTGATAATCCCGCGCCTCATGTCCAGATGTGCCACATCACCCACATGCCCCCAATACTCGGCAAAGCCGCCCTTGCCGCTGTGCTGGTAGCGCAGATAAAACCGGCACTCTTCCCGGTCGCCAAACCCCCGGTTGGAATCTATCCGCACAAGCCGCGCCTCCGGGCAGGATTTGGAGAACCGGGCTTCGGCCTGTAGGGCTGTGTCTATCCTCGACAGCAACTCGCATTCGCCCTGCTGTAGAGCCTCCACCACCTCTATTCCATCTGCCCCGATGATTACCACATCCACAGCTTGCCCGTTGATATTATCAGTTTGCATGGCTCCACCTGGTCTAGCGTTTGGAAGCACGGTAGCCCGCCGCCTCGGCGTCTGCCGGTGTGGCAAAGCAAGCTTTTATGTGCGTGGTGCGGTCATAGTAACTTCCACCAGGCACATGGTAAATCATACTGTTTGAACCTTTAACTGGCATAGAAGCAGGGCAACCGCCCGAGGCGTCGCGCTGGCCGTCCGCCGCGCTTGCATGGGCTTGGCCTGGTGCGGCGGCCGTGGCGCTGCCCGGAAGCGGCCCGATGTAGCGCTGGTACGCGCCGATCCAGTCTTTGGCAATTTCATCTTGAGCTTGCTTGATATCTAGCTTTCCATCGCAAACCAATTTGTGCATCCGGTTTTCTAGCTTGTCCTTCGTCCGGGCGTTGAGCGGCTGGGTTTCGTAGGATTCCGGCCAGAGGTTAAGGACAGAGTTCGATCCGCCAAGTTCCAGGCTGATGAGGTGGTCGATTTCATACTCTCGCGGCTTGCGGTCGGTGACGCCGTAATTCTGGTAGATCTGGTTCTTCAAGGATTCCGGCACGTTGCGAACGGTCTTGGTGTAGCCCTTCGTGCAGATCGCGTCCTTGTCGGTCGTAAGCACGTCGCCGGGTGTCCTGGCTGGATCTGGAACGATTGGCGGATCGAAGGCCATTGCGATGTTGGCGACGAGCGCCAGCGCCAGGACGAGGGTGTGGAGCATCTTTGTGTTGAGCATGGGGACTTCCTCCGATTGGCAAAAGCGGAGGTTCTACGCCAGCCATGCGACGACGGCAAGGCAGCAAAGAGCAACAGCCGTGCGCTACGGCTGGCTCAGTGCTGTAGCGTTGTGTCGCCTCCGGCTACGCCTGCGGCTCCGCAATGGTGGGCGCTTCGCGCCAGCCTTTTTTACAAATAGCGGCAGCATCGCGGTTGCCGGTCGGTCGCGCCCCGGCCCGCGCCCGGCCCCCGCTTCGCGAAGGGCCGG
>Ga0265331_10002651_pt1 | contig 11985 bp, 10 predicted proteins | sample 41923metaG_FD_202088 | JGI IMG/M metagenome (GOLD analysis project Ga0265331, IMG submission 202088) | Rhizosphere microbial communities from Carex aquatilis grown in University of Washington, Seatle, WA, United States - 4-19-23 metaG | ecosystem: Host-associated > Plants > Roots > Rhizosphere...
CGCACGAGTCGAGGGTATCTACCGAATACTGAGCATTCTTCAGGAGCACAAGTCTCCGGAGACGTTCTGCGGCGTGGTTCGCAATGCCTATCGTCCGGATCAGAGCGTCACAATATGCAACCTGCGGGAACTGCCGGCGATGCAGTTCGATATGCTGACGACGATTGTCGTTGGCAATCGGTTCACTCGCCGCAAACGTGGCTGGATCTTCACCCCGCGAGGCTATAACGATTGGCCGGCCGGCGTGTCGAGCTCGGATGTTGAGATCCCTTCAGAAGGCGTCTGGGTATTTTCGGGCACCAGCGATGGCAACGCTCTCGCGCGCGAATTGGCTAAGAGCTACAGTCCGGTCGTCGTCAGCACTGCGTCCGAGTACGGCGGCGAGATTGTTCGCGAACGTTGCCCGGGCGTGGCGGTTTGGGCAGGGCGGCAGGGTGTGGAAGCCAGGCGTCGGGCGCTTCGAAGCAGTGACGCGCGAGCTATCGTAGACGCAACGCATCCATACGCGCAGGTGATGTCGGAACAACTCATCGGACTTGCCGAAGAGTTGTCTATTCCTTACCTGCGGTACGAGCGTCCTGGAGTTACTGACGGCCGCGACGTGTGGTGGTGCGAGTCGGCAGGACATGCGGCCGAGCGTGCGATTTCGATTGGCAAGCGGATTTTTCTTGCGACCGGCTCCAAGGATCTCACCACGTTTCTGCAGGCGCCGGGCGCCTCCAGCAGGGAGTGGTTCGTGCGCATTACCCCCGAGCCCGCCCTGATTCTGCGCGCCATCGACCTGGGGATTCCGCGAGATCACGTCCTTGCGATGCAGGGGCCCTTTTCCGAGGGCTTCAATCACGCGCTGTGGCGAGATCAATGCATCGATTGCGTGGTGACCAAGGACTCCGGTGAGGCAGGAGGTTTTTCCGCCAAAGCTCGGGCAGCCGCTTCGCTTGGTATTCCGTTGTTGGTGATTCGCAGGCCGAAGGTGGCTTATCCGCGGGTGGCGACGGATTTCGAATCCGTGGGAGAGCTGCTGAGGAACTTGGGATTGCCGCGACCCCTGGCGAGGGTGGGGTCATGAGAAGGACGATTCCGGTCACGGTCGTGAGTGGGTTCCTGGGATCCGGGAAGACGACGTTGCTTTGCGATCTCCTGCGACGCCGCCAGGAGCGTCGACTGGCTGTGCTCATCAACGAGTTAGGGGAAGTCTCTATCGATGGAGCGCTGGCTCGGACCAGCGCGGCGGAGGCACCGGGAGTTGAGATCGTCGACTTCCCCAACGGTCTGATCGCTTACGCCGACGATGCGCAGTTTGCGCCAACGCTGCACGCCATAGCTGCTCGGGCCGGGCAAATCGACCACGTACTCGTCGAGACATCGGGAGTAGCCCTTCCGACAGCTGTAATGGCTCGACTGCATGAGTCGGATCTCGCCGAGCGCTTCGTACTCGACGCGACGCTGGTGGTGGTGGATACGCCCCGCCTGCTTGCGAGCGAGTTTGATGGCGCAGGCCATCGAGCTGGGAGCAAGCAAGGTGCCGGGAGCGTGGAGACTGCGACGTCAGGGCCCGTCAGGCAGCTGTTCGATCAGCAGTTGGGCGCTGCGGATGTCGTCGTGTTGAATAAGATCGACGAGCTCGACGCCGATGCATTGCTGGCTGCGGAGGAACAGGTCAGGAAGCGGGCGCCCGCCGTGCGCTTTCTGGAGCTTGCGCACGACGCTCGCTTGGATGTTCGGGTGGCTCTGGGGTTGCGATTGCACCAGGCGGCCTCGGCGGCGACCGGCGGACGCCACTTTCGCGGGCCGTTTGCGCCACTGCCTGGCGCTGACAGTCACGCGTTGACGGATCACAGCCGAATCGACGGACATCGCCACTCGGGACTGCTGGCCCATGCCCATGGGCTGGTTACGCACACCCACTTTCACGAGCAGGACCCCGGTTGGCTGTCATTTACCCTGCGTAGCGGGGAAAGACAAAGCGTTGGCGCGTTGCGAACCGCCCTGGAGCGAGTCGCCGAGGCTGAGCCGCTGCTACGGTGTAAGGGATTCGCTCTGGGCTCCGAGGATGAGACAGCTGTCCTCCTCCAGGGAGTCCGGGCACGAGTGGTGGCTACGCAAGAGAAGGGGAAGCCACCGATCGAGAGGTCGGAGCTGGTGTTTATCGGTTATCACCTCAATCGCGCCCGGGTGGCCTCGATGTTGAGCCAGCTCACCGGGACCGCGTGGAATTGACTCATGCAAACGGATCCCGAAGCACACAAGCGGATGACACAGCGGCACAAGGAAGGCTTCGAGAAAAAGAAAGCGGCTGCACAACTCGAGAAAGGCCTGCTCATCGTCAACACGGGTACGGGAAAAGGTAAGTCGACCGCCGCGTTCGGCATGGGAATGCGGGTGTTGGGGCATGGCTGGAAGCTGGGAGTCGTGCAGTTCATCAAGGGAGCGTTGGATAGTGCGGAGCGGCGCTTTCTTGCGTCCCAGCCAAACTGCGATTTTCACGTTGTGGGCGCCGGCTATACGTGGAACACGCAAGACCGCGAGGCCGACATTCTCACGGCGCGCAGAGGCTGGGCGGAAGCGGTTCGCATGATCGATGATCCTGGTTACCGGATGGTCATTCTCGACGAGCTGAACATCGTTCTGAAGTATGCGTATCTCGATCTGGAGGAGACGCTCGCGGTTTTCCGCAAACGACGGGAAATGCTCCATATCGTCGTCACCGGCCGGCATGCGCCGGAACAGTTGATCGAGGAAGCGGACCTGGTGAGCGATATCCGGCCCGTGAAGCACCCCTATAAAGAACAGGGCGTCAAGGCGCAGCCAGGTGTGGAGTTCTGATGGAGCAGCGTTCGTGCCCGGCTTTGTTCGTGAGTGCGCCCGCGTCCAACCAGGGCAAGACGACCGTGACCGCGGCGTTGGCGCGCTACCATGCGGCGCAAGGACGTAACGTCCGTGTGTTCAAGACGGGGCCGGACTTTCTCGATCCCATGATTCTGGAGCGCGCGAGCAGGCGACCGGTTTTCCAGTTGGACCTATGGATGGGCGGCGAGGAGCACTGTCGTGCGCTGTTGTATGAAGCCGCCCGAGAGGCGGATCTCATTCTGATCGAGGGCGTGATGGGGTTGTTCGACGGGACGCCGAGTAGTGCTGACCTGGCCCAGCTCTTCGGTGTCCCGGTGTTGACCGTGATTGACGCTGAGTCGATGGCGCAGAGCTTCGGCGCGATTGCGCATGGGTTGGCTACGTATCGAAGCGAGTTGCCTTTCGCCGGCGTGCTGGCTAACCGCGTCGCCGGTGCACGTCACGCAGAAATGACAGAGCAGGGCATGCCATCGGGGTTGGCCTATTGGGGTGCGATCACGCGCGACGCGGGTTTCGAGCTCCCCGACAGGCACCTTGGCCTGATGCAGGCCGAGGAAGTGGGCGACCTCGAGCAGCGGCTGGATTCACTCGCGGCGGCACTGCGGGGTACGAAGCTGACACAAATACCGCCGCCCGTTGCGTTTGCCGCGCCAAGGTGGGCGCCCGAATCGGTAGCGCCGCTCCTGATCGGCACGCGCATTGGGATCGCGCGCGACCGCGCGTTCTCGTTTCTTTACCACGCCAACCTGGATCTGCTGAGCGCGATGGGCGCGGAGCTAGTGTTCTTCTCGCCGCTCGCTGACGCCGTACTGCCCGCCGTCGACAGCGTCTACCTGCCGGGTGGTTATCCCGAGCTTCATCTGGCGCCGCTGAGCGCCAATCGCCGGATGGCGGACTCGCTACGGGAGCATGTGAATGCCGGCAAGCCGCTATATGCCGAGTGTGGCGGCATGTTGTATCTGCTTCAGTCCCTCACCGACGTCGAGGGCCGGCGCGCTGACATGGCCGATATTCTCCCTGGAAACGCAACGATGCAACCCAGGCTAAAGGGATTGGGCTATCAGACCGCGCCGCTTCCGGGCGGTGTGCTTCGTGGGCACACGTTCCACCACTCGACGATGGAGACATCCCTTGCACCGTGGGCGCGGGGCGAGCGCCTGTACAACACATCGCAAGGGGAGGTGATTTACAGGCAGGACCGTCTCGTAGCGAGTTCCCCCAGCAGCGGCTGAGCTGTTTTTGAGCCGGGCGTAGGACAGTCATGACCGCACTCCTGACTATTGCCGCCGTATTGTTGGATGCAGCCCTGGGGGAGCCCCGCCGGTGGCATCCGTTGGTTGGGTTCGGACGTTGGGCCCAATTTTTGGAGCGGGTGTTGATGCCTGAGGCGGGCTATTCTGCGGCGTCACGTCGGCCGTTGGCCCTGAGGCTGCGTGGGGTCCTGGCAGTGCTGATGGCGGTGGCGCCTTGGGTGCTGCTCGTGGTCGTCCCGACGGTCGGCGCGAGGGTTTTTGCGGCTGATTCAAGCGCGCTGACCGTGCGCTACGTTGGCTATCTGGTTTCCATCGCAACTCTTTATTTCGCTCTCGGGCATCAAAGCCTCACAGACCACGCTCAGCGCGTGCATGAGGCCCTGACCAAGGGTGATCTCGCGCAAGCGCGCGCCAAAGTAGGCTGCATAGTCAGTCGGGATACCGGACAGATGGACGGGCAAGCCGTCGCCTCCGCTGCTGTGGAGTCGGTCCTCGAAAACGGTAACGATGCTGTCTTTGGCGCTCTGTTCTGGTTTCTGATTGCGGGCGCTCCAGGTGTACTGCTCTATCGACTTGCCAATACGCTCGATGCGATGTGGGGCTACCGCACGCCGCGCTATCTGTATTTTGGCTGGGCGGCCGCAAGACTCGATGACGTTCTCAATTTCGTTCCGGCCCGACTGACCGCTCTAACCTACGCTCTGATCGGCCACACGCGCTGTGCATTGCGCTGTTGGAGACTGCAAGCGGGCGCGTGGGAAAGCCCTAACGCGGGGCCGGTCATGGCCGCCGGGGCCGGTGCGTTGGGTGTCGGGTTGGGTGGCGGCGCCTATTACCATGGCCAATGGGAGGAGCGCCCGGCGTTAGGCGTGGGACCTCGTCCGGATGCGACATCGATTCCTGCCGCACTGCGCCTGGTGCGGCTCGGTGTGATTTTCTGGCTGCTCGTCGTAATCGCAACAGAGGCAGTCGCGCGTGCTTGAGCATGGTGGCCGACTCCAGCAGGCCGCCCAGCGATATGGCATTCCACGCGATCGCTGGCTGGACCTTTCGACTGGCATCAACCCCGTTGGCTGGCAGGGTACGACGGTTTCCCGCGACAGTTGGATTCGCCTCCCGGAAGAGGAGGACGGCCTGCTCCACGCCGCCCAGGCCTACTATGGAGCGGCAAACCTGCTGCCCGTCAGTGGCTCCCAGGCCGCCATTCAGACGCTACCTCGTGTGCGCCCTCGCTCGCGCGTAGGTGTTCCCGCGCTCGGTTATAACGAGCACGCTCATCGATGGAGACAGGCGGGGCATGACGTCGTGCCGCTCGCACCCGGAGAATTCGCGTTCTCACTCGGCGGGCTCGATGTGCTCGTCGTCTCCAATCCTAACAATCCGACCGGTGAGCGTTTTGCGCCCTCTCAGCTGCTCGAGTGGCACGCGCACCTGAGCTCCCGCGGCGGCTGGCTGGTGATTGATGAGGCCTTTATCGATACGACACCGGAAAACAGCGTGGCCGGATGCACGGAGCGCGCAGGGCTCATCGTGTTGCGCTCGCTCGGAAAGTTTTTTGGCCTCGCGGGAGCGCGGGTAGGTTTCGTATTCTCGAGCCCGGCGCTTGCACAGTCTCTGCAGGAGTGGTTAGGCCCATGGACGATTGCCGGCCCGTCACGGCTCGTCGCCAAGGCTGCACTCGAAGACCGCGGATGGCAGGAGCTCACCCGCCAGCGCCTGCGCGGCGAGGGAAGGCGTCTGGCCGCGACGCTCGCGAATCATGGGTTGAAGCCCACCGGTGGATGCGATCTGTTTCAGTGGGTAGCCCGACCGGATGCGCCAGCAATCCATGAATCCCTCGCGCAGCAGGGAATCCTGACTCGCTGTTTTGGAGGACCGGCTCCGAGCCTGCGGTTCGGTCTTCCGGCCATGCAAACGGATTGGCAACGCTTGGAAGGGGCGTTGCGCGAGGTAGTCAGGTGAGCGCGCGCGCCCGAACCCTGATGATCCAAGGCGCCACGTCTGATGCAGGCAAGAGCACCCTGGTAACCGGCCTCTGCCGGGTGTTGAGACGCCGCGGTCTGCGGATAGCCCCTTTCAAGCCGCAAAACATGGCACTCAACAGCGCGGTGACCGTTGATGGCGGGGAGATCGGCCGGGCCCAAGCTCTTCAGGCGCAGGCTGCCGGCATCGAGGCCACCACGGACCTCAATCCTGTCCTCCTGAAACCCAATACGGACGTGGGCGCCCAGGTAATTGTCAACGGGCGGGCGATCGGCAATATGTGCGCGGCGGAATATCACACATACAAGAGCATCGCCCGCCAGGCCGTGCTGGCGGCGCACGAGCGGCTTGCCGCTCGCTATGACGTCATAGTGACCGAAGGCGCCGGATCGCCTGCTGAAATCAACCTCAGGGAAGGCGACATCGCGAATATGGGGTTTGCGGAAGCCGTCGATTGTCCAGTCATTCTGATCGCGGATATCGAGCGCGGCGGAGTGTTTGCGCACCTGGTTGGCACCGTGGCGCTTCTGAGCCCGAGCGAGCGGGCTCGCATTGCCGGTTTCGTGATCAATCGATTCCGCGGCGACCTGAAACTGTTGGAATCCGGTTTGCACTGGCTCGAGCAGCGTATGGGGAAACCGGTACTCGGCGTCCTTCCGTATCTGAGCGGACTCAGCCTGGACGCGGAGGATGCGATCAGCCGCGAGCGCAGTGAAAGCGCGCCAGAGGCGCTCAAAGTGCTCGTTCCGGTATTTCCACGAATCAGCAATCACACTGACTTCGATCCGCTGCGCCATCATCCCCAGGTGGAGCTGCAGTACGTCGGACCGGATATGGCGCCGCCCCCGTCGGACCTGGTGATCTTGCCGGGATCGAAGAGCGTGCGCAGCGACCTCGAATGGCTGCGTCGCAATGGATGGCCCGGGTATCTCGAGCGTCACTTGCGTTATGGAGGCAGGCTGATCGGCATCTGTGGCGGCTTTCAGATGCTGGGGCAGACTATCGCCGACCCGTTGGGACTGGAAGGCCCGCAGGGTGAGAGTGCCGGATTGCGATGGTTGAATTTCGAGACCACCCTCGAGGCAGAGAAACAGTTGCGCAACACCAGTGGCGTGTTGACTCTCGAAAATGCGGCCCTGAAGGGCTACGAGATCCACGCCGGTGTGAGTCGTGGTAAGGCGCTGGAGAAGCCTTGCGCGATTTTGGAGGGTTCGCGCCCGGATGGCGCGATATCGCAGGATGGTCAGATTCTCGGTACGTATATCCACGGTCTCTTCGAGACGCCGGATGCGTGCGAGGCGCTTCTGAAATGGGCAGGCTTACGTGCGCCGCAAAGAGTCGACTACACGACAGTCCGGGAGAGCGCCATCGAGCGCTTGGCGGACAGTGTCGAAGCCCACCTCGACCTGGAAAAGATTTTGAGACTCATTGCGTGAGCGTAGAAAAGCCGAAAATTCAGGACTATCGCCGTCACTTGCTCGTCTGTGTCGGACCACGCTGCGCCGCGGAGGGTGAGTCGCAGAAGCTTTTTGACTCGCTGGGCGAGAAGTTCAAAGCCGCAGGGCTCGACCAAGGCAGTTTAAGGGTCAAGCGCACGAGAGTACATTGCTTTGCAGCCTGCCGCGGTGGTCCCGTAGTGGCCGTGCAGCCCGACGGAATCTGGTATTACAACGTCACACCGGAAAACATGGACCGCATCATCGCGCAGCATCTGGTGGGAGGCCAACCTGTCGAGGAGTTGGTATTCCACCGCGGGCCCGACGTCGGAAGCGCTGATTGAGGATGTGCGGTGCTGGCTCGGATCAGGGGTGTTCGGGGAGGTGCGACTCGCACTTTTCGGGCTTGAACGGCTCGCCGACGTCCAGCGCTTCGATCACGCTCTCGATGCGCCTGACATTGGCGAATGTGTCGACCACGATGAGCTTGTTGGCACACGGAAGCGCCGCGAGGTGCCCGTACTGCGGAATCAGGGGACGCAGAATCGGTACGAGTTGCACGACCGCAAGGTTTTTCGCGCTCAGGACCTTGGTGACGATTTCCGCATCCGGTCGCTTTTCCTTGCCGGTAATCAGGGTCCCGCCGACCTGCCGGGCGCTGGCAAGCGGGAGCACTTCCACATAGCCGCCGGTCTCGAACGCGCTGAACCCGTAAACCTGCAGGATCGTCAGAAAATCGCTGTAGTTGATGCTCGAAATGTCCTTTTCGACGAGCTCGACGTCCACGTGAACTCGCGGGTCGACGACGAACTTCTTGCCGGTCTTCTTCTGGATCGCGGTAATGAGTTGCGCGATGGGTACGCCGTTTGCCACTCGCTCGGAGACCACGGCCGACTCCGACGACGAGGAGGTGGTTGGAGCTTGCGCCACGGCGGCTCCCGTCGTTCCCAACAGAAACGCAACACATACGATCTGCAACGGTTTCATCCTGATCTCCATGTTAGAACTGCAATTCTTTGAGCGCCGTCGCAGTCGCCAGGCTCGAGCTCATTTCCGCAGTCTCGAGCGGCACGAACGCCCAGGTATCCCGCTCGAGGAAATACGGGCTCACCCGCGTCAGACTGGCGTTCACGAAAGCCATGAAGGCGGTGGCTCCGGAAGCGTGCGTCTTTTTGGTGTAGAGATAAACAGTCTCTGCGACGGAATAGGTACCTGCCGTGAGGCCGGCCGGTGCGGGCTCGGCGCCGTCGACGGAATTGACGACGAGGTTGTTGCGCGAGCGGCCCGGATCGTTCGTCCTGAAGATGCCGATCTGCGTGGGGTTGGTCACAAACAGGTCAGAGTATGCCCAGTTTGAGCTCGAGCCGCCAAAGAGATCGGTCTGAACATATGCGCCATCCGTGCGCAGAGTCCCGCAGATGTTCTCGTAGCCATCGGGATCGCTGTCGCGTATCGCCATGATCGACTGATAGGCGTTGCATCCCCCTTGCAGGAGCAGGTGAGCGACGAGCGTGCCCGCAGCCGAGCCGGGGGCGGGTCCTATCACCTGAATGCGGTCGTAAGGCAGAGAGCCATCGACCTGATTCCAGGTCGTATTGGGATTGTTGATGAATTTTTCGGGGTGAGCGGGATCGGGAATGCGCCGCGCCAGAGCGAGAAACAGATCTCGCGCGGTAAGGTGCAAAGGGCCGTAGAGCGGAGCCCGAGCGAGGACGATCGCCAGGTATCCCACCTTGATCTCGACGAGTTTGTTACCGTCGCGCGCACAGCGGCGAAACTCTTCCGATGTAATGCGCCTGGATAACTCGACCGCCTCGACCCGATTGGGCGAGTCCGTACTGCACAACCTGGCGAAGACGTCGCCGGCATCCAGCTCAACCTTTACGTGATAAGCATAGCGGGGCACGCGGTTGGCACTAACGAGAGCGATGGGATAAGCGTCGGAGGATGCCGCAACTCTGATGGTTTCAGGCCCCGGAAAGCTGCCGCCACCTCCGACGTAGGACGAGCCCGCACCTGGCGCCGTAGAGCCGACAGAACCGACAGAGCCGGAATGGCCATCCTGTTTGACCGCGAACCCGGTCGATTGTGTGGGAACAGCGGCGGCCGACCCGGAAGGCTCCGTGGCTCGATCAGGCAGCCACACCGGCCCCAAGGGCACGGCCTGATGTTGGCCAGGCGCCCAGGCCTTGTCGTCCCCCTGTCCGGAGCCCCGCATCAACCGCGCGAAATACTCTGCGGGTGTCCGCACGAGCGAGCGCAGCGACTCTGGCCCCCGGGTCAGCGACACTGCAGTCAACGCAAACGCCGCGCCTCCCAACAGCAACCCCGTAAACAACCCGCGTGTGAAGGACCATCGCCTGGGCGGCACGGGCGCCGACGCCTGACGATCCAACTTCGCCTTGAGCCCCGCGAGGAACTGTGGCGGCGGTGTCTTGCGGATACGATGGAGGAATTCGTCATTCATCGCTGATGCTCGCATGTCCGTACCACTGTGCTCGCAGTTTGCGGACGAGGCGGTGAAGGACGGTCCCGACGTTCGATTCGCTCAACCCCGTGAGCCCGGCGATGAGGCGGTTGTTGAGAGAGGCACCGTACTTGAGGGCGATCAACTCGCGTTCGCGCTCGGAAAGAGTTGCAGTCAGAATCGCCAGCCTGGCCAGGTCGGAGCTGAGCTCCGCCTCCAACTCCGGACTGCCCTCGCCGGCGATCTCTGTTGCCCCCTCGAGGGGCACGTGAGGGCGCAGGCGGCTGCGATAATCCAAGCCCACGTTCTGAGCGATCTTGAAAAGCCAGGTAGGAAAGCCGGCCACATCGGGCCGGTAGTGCGATCGGAAGCGCCACGCCCGCTCGAAGGTGCGGGACGTGAGCTCCTCGACATCTGTGTCGCTCCCCATCCGGTAGCGGAAATAGTTGTAAACACGCGGCGCCAGGTCGGCATAAAGCGCGTCCCAGTCCAATTCATCGGTCGACAGGCGGTCCATCGGTCGATCCGGCACCACGTGCTGCACCATCATGGTGTGATATACCGCGGCGCTCGCGGAGTATCACACCCACCGAAGCTGATTTCAGATCATGGGTGACCGCCTGGCGGCGGTTGCGGCGTTGCCCCAACGGGTGGAAACGGCAATCCGTTCACCTTGAGCTGTCCGCTCTCAAAGGCCAGGTGAGTGGTCAAAGCCTTGCCATCGAGCTTGAGATACCCTTGCCGCTGCAAGCCCTGCAGTTGGGCGGTGAACTTGTCGGCGTTGCCGCTGGTGTCGAGCAGTTTGTCGAGCAAGGCGGTATCGATGCGCAGGTCGGCTGCGGCCTGGAGATGCCTGGCGATGGCGCTCTTGAGCTCGCCGGGCGGCCCGTCAATTTCGGCGCGGGTGAATCCGTGGGCGCTCGCCTTGAGCGAAATCAGGAGCTCGCCCTCGGTCATGGCGAACCCGATGCGGGGCAGTTCGAGGACGGGGTCGTGGAGCAGGAGCTCCACGCCGTTGGTTTTGAGAATCTCCTGCGCTTTGCCCGGGTCTGACTCCATGGCCTGGAACGATTTGTTCATCGTGGCCAGCGTTGGTCCGTACAGATGGGAGCCGCGGATCTCATAGCCCACGTGCGTCAGGTTGAACTGCTCGAAGCGGATCGAATCGGCATTGATACCGCCGTTGATATCAACGTACTCGCCTTGCGCGGACAGGTTGCTGTTCATCGCAAGATTCTGGAGCGACACCGCGTGTCCCGGAGAAGTTGGCTCGATCGCCAGGCGGGCCAACGTAATATGCAACGTTCCAAGATAGACCCCTTGGAACGCGCTGCTCTGCTGGTCTGTCGTACCCTGCATGTTCTCCAGGGTCACGTTGGCCTTGGCGGCTTTCACATCGAGCCCGGGCACCGTGAAAGTCCCTCTGTAGTACTCGAGATCGTTGCCCACGTCAGTCGTCCCGTCGAGGCCGCGCCAATTGATGGCTACTGCATCGGGAGTTTTGCGCTCGAAAGCGGGGCTGTGAACGGTCGTCGTGCTACCGCCGAACCAGTGCAGGCGCGTGTGGATGCCGAGCGTTGCCTGGTCACCGAACAGCTCCGTCAATTTCTGCCTGATCTGCGGCGGCAGAATGATTTCCGTATCGATAGTGGCCGGAGCAAACGCGCGTAGTTGTGGCAACGGTCCGTGATGCAGGGTGTTACGGACTGTTATTTGCAGGTCCGGCGTTGGTGCGCCTCCGGAAAAAGCCCGCATGCCATTCGCGAGGCTTCCGCCGATGCGATAGGTCACCTCTTCGGTGGAGCTGTAAATACTCCGGCGGTATTCACGCTTCACGGTCTCGAAAAAAGGATACCTTTGGGCAATCTGTTGCTCGCGCTGCTGCCAGGTATGCTCCGCGCGCAGCCCGATCAGCCAGGCCGCTACGGGATACGCGAGGACTATGGCCACCACAACGAGCGCAATTCCAATTCTGCGATTCACGACCCCTCCCGTT